>Ga0335398_10000144_pt1 | contig 110272 bp, 90 predicted proteins | sample BON03_FD_205742 | JGI IMG/M metagenome (GOLD analysis project Ga0335398, IMG submission 205742) | Freshwater microbial communities from Lake Bonney liftoff mats and glacier meltwater in Antarctica - BON-03 (spades assembly) (version 2) | ecosystem: Environmental > Aquatic > Freshwater > Ice >...
CGAGTACATTGAAGTGGATTACAATCGAACCCGCCGACACAGTGCCAATGGCTTTATCAGCCCCGAAGCATTTGAGGCAAAAAAAGTCGTTTAATGGCGTGTCCACTGTTGATGGGCAGGATCAGTTTAGGCGTTCCCCTAGTGCCATGAACAGACTGCGATAGCGACAACAACACTACAAGTATTCCCAAAAGGGATCTGCTGTATCGATTCGCTCTGGCAGCCACGCCATGTTGTAACGGGCCATTCTGTGGCCAAAGCAGGCCGCTGGATCAATTTCAGGGAAAATGTCTTCCGCGATACCGTTGCGAATAAAAACCGCGTTAAAGCACTTCCGCTCGCATCCCACCAGCCGAAGTCCTTTTTGACTGGCCAAATTCACCAATGCTTTTAACGATGAACCCGTATACGTTGGTCCAGGATTCTCCAACTTGTAACTCGCCCAGTCAAAATCCTCTTGATACCGTTGAGTGACAGCAATATCAGGCCCCCATCCTTGTTGATACTCGGCGATAACCACTCGTGGCTGCACGGACTCTAACGCCTCAAATATCCAATAATCATTGCCATCAATATCCAGAGACAGCAAGTCTATTGCACCGCTGAGGTTAAGTGCGGCGACTAAATCGTTAATATTATCGCGGGCAATCCACGCTTGTTTAAATTTGGGTGGCCAAAATCCCGTGTCTCGACAAGATTTGAAGAAATCTGTTCCAGCATCTACTTTTTGCTGATTTCCATCGAATAGATACCCTTCCCAATCATGATTAATAATGAGGTTCGCACTATTGCAAGTTTGGCCATCGCCAGCACACAGCTCTAAAACTTTTTTGTCCGTTGTTCCAATCAGCGAAAACAAGTGGAGCAATATGCCATCTTCTCCATTTTGGGAATGCACCCTGAAGTGAACCTCATCTAACGTTAGAGGAGGGTTACCCTGGAACCGCATTGCCTTCCAAGTCGCGATAAGTTGCGCCTGCTGTAATTGCGTGTTGCTACTTTCCATTCTTATGTCCTGGTCAAAAATAATACTCAAATATGTTCGATTTGAGTCAACAGCAACACGAGACCATATCACAGGACTAATTTCCTTCACCACGATAAAGCGATCCTTCACCCCTAGCTCGGCCCCTGAGGGGGAGCTCCGCTATAAAGTCATATTTTTCTAGTATGTTTATTCTAATTTTAATCCCTAATCTAGCGTTGAACGGGTGGATTTCCCACTAAGCACTGCGACCTACTAGGAGAACACTTATGGCAGAAGCAAAGAAGACTGCACCGAAGACCACTCGTAAGCCCACTGCCAAGCGCAAGCCGGCTGCCACCAAGCGCGCTGCAACCAAGCGCGCTGCAACCAAGAAATCTACACCGGATTTTGCTGCGACCGCACAGGAAACGAGCCGCAATGTTTTCCTTGCCAGTCTCGGCTTTTATGGCAAGGCATTTGATCAGGCGCAAGAGCAGCTCACCAGCTTGCAGAAGCAAATGGAGCAGCGTCGCAAGAAAGCCGACAAAATGTACAAGGAACTGGTCAAGCGTGGCGCAAAGCTCGAAAACGATGCCAAAGGCGCTCTTAAGGATATCGATCTGCCAAAGCTGGAGCTGGGCACCCTGACTGACCGCAAAAAGCTTGAAGCTCAACTGAAGAAAGCCAAGGCGCGCTTTGAAGGATTGAAGGGTTCTGCCCGCCTCAAGACTGCTGCTTAAACAGAACACCATTCAAGATGTGGTATCCCTGCGAGTCAGGGACTTTTTTGGGGCCGCTCTGCGGCCCCTTTTTTTTGTCTGCTAATCTGTTCTAATGAGCGACGCAACTCTTGTGTCCGACACCGGGAAGGCAATCCGTATGAGTGATGAAAAGACGAAAGTCACCGACAAGGCAGGTGAAATAGCCAAGAATATCTGGCTAGCCGGCGTCGGCGCCTATGGCAAGGCCGTCGAGGAAGCGCAGGGCAGGCTGGAAAAAGCCATGGAACCCCCAAAGCTGTTTCGCGATCTGGTAAAAGCCGGCACCGCGCTTGAGGAGGAGGCCAGAGATACTACTGCCTCGGCGAGAAATTCAGTAGAGGAGCGCATCAACCGTGTACGTGAAAATTTTCACAACCAGCGGCCTGCGCGCATAGAAGACCTGACGGCACTGCACAAAAAAGTGGATCAACTGACCCGGAAAGTGGACAAGCTCAGCAAAGCGCTGACCGAGCAGAGTGCAGCCAAGGAGGTCAAGTCAGCAGCAACACCGGCGCGGCGAGCTACCGCCACCCGCACTTCAGCCAGCAGAACGAAAAGCCCTCCTGCAAAAGTGGCGCGCAAGACAGCAACAACTGCCAAAAAGTCAGCGCTCAAAAAAGCTCCCGCCTCGAGCAAGCGCAAGGCCTGATCCGGTTTACCGATGAAAACCCGGGATCGCATACTTCATACGAGCCTTGCGCTGTTCAATGAGGAGAGCGAGGCGAGCACCACCACGATCGACATTGCCAACGAAATGGATATCAGCCCGGGCAATCTCTACTACCATTTCAAAGGCAAGGATCAGATTATTGCCGAGCTGTTCCAGCAGTACGAGCAGGCCATGAACCACACATTGACCGCCCCCATCGAGCGACCGCTTAGCATTGATCGCGGCGGGGCAGAGAAGAATTGGTACTACCTGTATGTCGTGCTTGAGGAGATGTACCAATATCGCTTCCTGTACCACAACCTTGAGAATATTCTGCAGCGCTATCCGGACATAAAACGCGGCTTCAAGCGCTTGATGCAATTAAAGCGCGCTGCTTTGTATTCGATATGCCAAACGCTGTTGGAGCAGGAGGTCATTGATGCCCGAGACCAGCAGTTGTTGGGGCTGGCGGACAACATGGTGCTGAACCTGACCTTCTGGTTCAGTTACGAGGCATTGCTACATGACAGACGCGCACCACAAATCACCATTCACCAGGGTGTGTTACAGCTCATGACCATGGTGGCGCCCTACCTTGGCGATGATGAGCTCAATTTCTATCGCGACTGCGAATCGATCTACCTCAACAACATGATTGCGGAAACGGAATAGACTCTCACGTCTGGCGTTGCAGCAAAACCACATCCGCCCCTATGAACTCCAGGCCTGCACCGTGCTGCCCGGCCCACCAATGCCAGGTATCCTCACTGTAAAAACACACGTGCGTCGGATCATTTTTATAGTGCCAATTGGCAAACGCCTCGGGATCCCGTACCAGTTTAGTCATGATCCCCAGCCATCCTCCGGGCTGCAGCAGCGACCACAAGCGCTGCAGTTCACGTTCCGGATGATGCAGGTGCTCAACGACTTCTGTGGCGCAGATGAAATCATAGCTGGCGCCGAACACGGCCTCATCGGATACAAAGAAGCTGTCGTAAAGTACGGCCTCAAATCCCGACTCCCGCAACATGTGCGCCAACGCGGGCTCCGGGCCACAACCGAAGTCCAGACCGCGCGCGCCCGGCGTAAGCCTCGCCACTAGCGGCAGCATCAAACGCGACAGGAAACGCCGGTAGCCAGGGTCGTTAATATCATTCTGGTGTAAATCGTACTCTGCCCTCTCTGCCTCTCGGGTCAGATAGCGCTCAGGTGGCACAAAAACCAACTTACAGACAGCACATTGCAGGTAAGACCGCAGGCGATCACTGCAATAGGGCGATATCGCGCTACCGCCACACAGCGGGCAGTGCGTTTCACTGATCATCTGCTATGATTCCATTTCATTTTGACATTGCACCATTCGAAGGAGCGTAACATGACGATCAAAATTGGCGACAAAATTCCTGGCTGCACACTGAAGACCATGGGAGAAAAAGGCCCTGTTGATATCACCACCAAGGATATCTTCGACGGTAAGAAAGTCGTGTTGTTTGCGGTACCCGGCGCGTTTACGCCAGGCTGCAGCATGACTCACCTGCCCGGCTATGTGGTGAATGCAGACAAGATCAAAGCCAAGGGTGCCGACACCATCGTTTGCATGTCGGTCAACGATGCTTTCGTTATGGGCGCCTGGGGCAAGGCCCAGAATGCCGACGCACTTCTGATGCTGGCAGACGGCAATGGCGAGCTCACCGCGGCACTGGGCCTGGAGCTGGACGGCAGCGGTTTTGGCCTTGGCACCCGCAGCCAGCGGTTCGCCATGATTGTTGAGGACGGTACCGTTAGCCATCTGCACGTGGAAGAGGGTCCCGGTGTCGATGTGAGCTCAGCCGAAACTATGATGGCACTGCTATAACGTAGCGCAATCCTGCTCACGCGAGCAGGATATAACACACGGTGCTGATAACAACCGCACCCATCAGGTTGATCAGAAAACCCTCTCTCGCCATGCGGGCGGTGCTAATCAACCCACTGCTATAAACGACGGTATTGGGCGCCGTAGCCACTGGCAGCATAAACGCACAACTGGCGCTCATCGCGGCAGGCACCATAATCACCTCCGGCGCAATACCAGCGGCCACCGCTGCCGCTGCCAATACGGGCATCAGCAGTGCAGTGGTCGCCGTGTTGGAGGTCGCTTCTGTCATAAAGGTTACGCCAAGACAGATCAGCGCCATCAGCGCATACGGGTGGATTCGGATCAAATCCACCAGCCACTGCCCCATGACGTCACTCAGACCTGAATTGACAAATCCCTGAGCCAGACAGATTCCGCCAGAGAACAGCAACAAAACGCCCCAGGGAATGGTGGTTGCGCGCTCCCAGGTCAGCAGACCCTCGCCTTTGCCATCGCCATTGGGCACCAAAAACATCACCACCACCGCCAACAACGCTACGGAGGCATCGTTGGCTGCGGGCACACCGAACCATGTGCTCCAGCCGCCGAACGGTTCACTGCGCGTTATCCAGGCCAGTGCGGTCAAGCCAAACACCATCATCACCCGTCGCTCCTGCGTCTGCCATGGACCCATTCGAGGCAATTGCAAGTTCAGCGCACCGTGCAGATTGCGGGTGAGCACCAGCGCCATCGCGGGGATCATAATCACCACCACCGGCAGCGCCCAGCCCATCCACTGCGTAAAGCTGATGGTCTGGCCAGTGGTCTGCTCGTAGACCTGCATGAAGATAAGATTCGGGGGCGTGCCAATGGGAGTACCCAGGCCGCCGATACTGGCCGCATACGCAATACCCAATAGCAGCGGTACTGCCAGTTTTTCCTTGTCGTCGACTCCGTTCAGCACCGCCAGAGCCACCGGCAATAACATCAGCGTTGTCGCGGCATTGGATATCCACATACTCAATACGGCTGCAGCCACCATGAAACCCATCACCAGCCGCCGCGCACTGCTGGCACCAAACAGCGTCACCATACCGAACGCAATACGACGATGTGCTCCGGAGTGCTCCATAGCCTTGGACAGCAGGAAACCGCCCAGCAGCAGCAATATCAGCGGAGAACCATAGGCCTGCCCGACTTCCTTGGGCGTCAGCACACCCAGTAGCGGCAGTATGGCCAGCGGCAGTAGCGAGGTAACGGGTATAGGAACAGGCTCGAACACCCACCAGATGACGCACAGCACTGCGACAAATCCTACTGTCGCCAAATCGGCGCCGTGACCAAATGCGATACTGGCTATGGCTGTCGCGGCGGCGAGTAGCGGCCCCAGCCACAGAGCCCATCTGGAAGTTACTGACAAAGTGCTGCCTCACGCCTCAAAAAAACTCGCCCATCTTGTCGTACCGCGCCGGTTGTGTAAACCCCGCTATGGAGTGCATCCGCGCTAAACGCTACACTGCCTGCGATGAACAACACGTTTCCCAAGGTATTGATCGACCGCTTTCAACGGCGTATCGACTATGTTCGCCTGTCGGTAACAGATCGCTGCGACTTTCGTTGCGTTTACTGCATGGCCGAGGAAATGACCTTTGCGCCCAAGCAGCACGTTCTTACACTGGAAGAAATACAGGAAGTCGCCCGCGCTTTTGTGGAACTGGGCATATCAAGCATCAACATTAGTCTGGACAGCCTGCAAGCCCGTCGCTTCCGACAGCTCACCCGATACGGGAATCTCGACCAGGTTATTGCCGGTATCGATGCTGCCATAGCAGCACGTTTTGATCGGATCAGGCTGAATGCGGTCATTCTCAAGGGACGCAACGAGGATGAAGTACTCGACCTTGTGGACTTCGCAGTGCAGCGCAATATCGATATCGCCTTTATTGAAGAAATGCCACTGGGGCTAATAGACGAACACAATCGCGCGCTGAGCTTTTGCAGCAGCGATGATCTGCGCGCGATCATCACGACGAAATACACGCTGCAAGCGCTGGGCGATCCACAGGGCAATCCAGAAGACAAAGCCGGACCCGCACGGTATTTTCACACCGGAACCGGCCCGACACGCATCGGTTTTATTTCGCCGCACAGCAACAATTTCTGCCACCTGTGCAACCGGGTCAGGGTCACCGCAGAGGGACAGCTGTTGTTGTGCCTGGGTAATGAACACTCGGTGGACTTGCGCGCGGTGCTGCGAGCACCACACTACTCCATAGACACACTCAAGCACGCCATTGTTGATGGCATGGCAATCAAACCGGAGCGTCACCACTTTGATCTCGATGAAACGCCGGATATTGTACGTTTTATGAACACTACCGGCGGCTAGCAATGGTTCCCCATGGTGGCAATCGCGTACAATAGCGCCTCATTATCTGAGGCGTCCCGGTGCACACACAAGATTTTCCACAACTCGCGTCCGTCGAAGCCATCGAACAGGGATTCGAATCCTACGGTTATATTTGCAGTCGCAAGATTGCAACCGCCGTTTTTCTCGCCTTCCAATTACGCAAGCCAGTTCTGGTAGAGGGCCCTCCCGGCGTCGGCAAAACAGAGCTCGCCAAAACCCTTGCACAGCTGCTCGATACTCCGCTGATCCGCCTGCAATGCTATGAGGGACTGGATGAGGCCAAGGCGCTGTACGAATGGAAGTATGGCAAACAACTGCTGTACACACAGATACTCAAAGAAAAATTGGGCGATCTGTTGCAAGGCGCGCAAAGCCTCGCAGACTCCGTCGCTAAATTGCATCAGTTCGGGGATATTTTCTACTCAGAAGAATTTCTCGAGCCGCGCCCTTTGCTGAAGGCTATGCAACAAGAAAAAGGCGCGGTATTGCTGATTGATGAAGTGGATAAATCGGATTACGAATTCGAATCACTGTTGTTGGAAATACTCTCTGATTATCAGATTTCCATACCTGAAATCGGTACCGTGAAGGCTCTCAGCACACCCATGGTGTTTCTCACCAGCAATAATACGCGTGACATCTCTGATGCACTCAAGCGGCGTTGCCTGCATCTGTACATCCCATTTCCCACCGTAGAACTGGAAGAGCGCATCGTCCTCAGCCGCGTACCGGACGTAGACGACCAACTGCGTCAACAATTGGTGGGTTTTGTGCACTCACTCCGCCAGCTGGACCTGAAAAAAGCACCGGCTATTTCTGAAACCATCGATTGGGCACGCAGCCTGCTACTGTTACATGCACAGCATCTGGAAGAGGAAATGGTGCGCAGCACGCTCAATGTATTGCTCAAATATGAGGAGGATATCGAAGCGACCCACGCGCAACTGCGCACCCTGCTAAAGGACAGTGCTACCGACAATAGCCAGGCCCCCTAAGCACAAGACGCCGAGTACAGGCCCGATGCGGCGAACTAGCACGAGGACACAGTGACCATGCAGTCCAATTTGGTCAACTTCATTCAGGTACTGCGCTCGCACGAGGTGAGAGTGTCGCCTGCGGAGACACTCGACGCCGTCGAGGTCGCGACCACACTGGGATATGCAGATCGCGGTTTGTTGCGCGACGGGCTGGCCATGACACTGGCGAAGACCCCCGAGGAAGAAGCGATTTTCATGCTCTGCTTTGATCGCTATTTTCAGCAGAGTCTCGCAGACTTCTCAGCCAGCGCGGAACAGGGCTCCACTGCAGAGGAGGCCAACACTTCTCCCGCAGAAAATGCTGCCCAACAGGCGCAGGACTTTGCCGCCACCCAGATTGCAGCACTGCAACTGGCCGCCGAAGATAATCCCAACCTGAAGTCTCTTCTTGAAACGCCGCTGATGCAGAGCCTGCTCAGCAATGAGCGCAACGAATTGACGTTGGCCATCAACCAGGCGGCCGAGCAAGTGGGGCTGCAAGAGATTAAAATGTTCACCCAGAAAGGCCAGTTCACGCGGCGGATTCTGGATGCCATGGGCGAGGACCAGATTCGCAATACGGTGATTGCACTGGAGCAGGCGGCGAGTCCCGCTCTGCCCGTATTGCAGCGCTATCGCGATACGTTGCGGGAGCAGGTGCGCGACTACGTGGAGCGCGAGCACCTGTTGCGTGCTGAAGGTAAAACGCGACAGTTCATGGACGAGATACTGAGCAAAACCCGATTGAATAACATTGAGCACATCTACCTGCACAAAGTGCACGAACTCATCCGTAAAATGGCAAAGAAACTGGCCACGCGCCATTCACGTAAGCGCAAGCTATTAAAGCGCGGACGATTGGATATGCCGAAAACGCTGCGCAAAGGCATCCCGCATGATGGCGTCATGTTCAACACGTATTGGCGGCAGACCAGAAAGGAAAAGCCACAAATACTGGCTGTGTGCGACGTCAGCGGTTCCGTGGCCGCCTATGCCAAATTCTTGCTGCTGTTTCTGTACAGTTTGCAGGATATTCTGCCAAAGGTGCGAAGTTTTGCTTTTTCTAGCCATTTAGGCGAAGTTAGCGCATATTTCGATGATCATCCCGTAGAAAAGGCTATCGAACTGGTTAATTGGAAATACGGCGGGGCCACCGACTATGGCAACAGCCTGCTGGACTTTGCCAAACTGGCGCTGGACGATATTAACAGTAATACCACCGTGATCATTCTTGGCGATGCGCGCAATAATAATGGGGATCCAAAACTGGAAATTATGCAGAATATTTACCAGCGGGCACGACAGGTCATCTGGCTCAACCCTGAGTCACGCCGGGCCTGGGGCAGTGGCGACTCCGAGATGCTGCGCTACCAAAGCGCCTGTCATTTTAGTGCTGAATGCAATAACCTTAAGCAACTCGAACGCATTGTCGACCAAATTCTAAAGAGCAGCCGATAATCCCCATGGCCTACTTCTGCAAAGATTGCAGCTACCGCGGAACGAAAAGTGGTCAACTAGGAGAGTGTCTAGCCTGCGGCTCCTACAACACTACCAAACGTTCGATAACGTTCAAAGAGCAACCGCAACCCACCAAATGGCGTCTCGTGATTCTCGTCGCGCTTTGGGGTTTCCTCATTGCCATGGTCATAGGAAAGTTAGTCAACTGAAACTAGGTCCCGAACACGTTCCATTCCCCTGTTCACTGCGCGAGCTGGTGTTGGACCGCTATGGGGCACCGGCAGGCGTTGGCGGCAACATGCACCCGATGCCGCTTGACGAGTTGCTTGAATATCTGCAAAAAATTGACAATTTCAGTCTTTCGCCTTGGGTAGCTCTGATTGGACAGACCGAAGCCATTGGCGACCCTGCGACGCCGTCCAGCGAGCAGATCGCTGTTTTGCGCTGGCTGGGCAAGGCGCTGGAACTCTGGGAAAAGCAATCCCCACTGGAAGGTCGCGTCGCCGCGCAAGTCCGGCGTCTGAAGCCTTTGTCGGCAGCGCTCGCACTTACTGACCCTGATTTTTTGCAGCCCGGCGCGCACCCCCTGCACCAATTGCTGGACGGCATTCAGGTGCGGGCTATCGGCTGGCAGGCACGGCTGGACAGAGTAGGCGCGATTCTTGAGCAACAGGTGACCAAGGCAGTCGAACAGTCCCGACGCTGGTTCGATAGCCCTTCCGTTGATCTGGTGGCGATATGCGCCGAATTTTCGGCTGCAGCTGAGCGTGACCAGGCGCGGGCCCAGCGTATGGTGCAGCGCGTCGTTGAAGCGGAAGCGGGAAAGGTAAAATCCGCCGCCGCCAAGCAGGAAGCTGCGAAGATGATCAACGCAGCGCTGGAAAAGTATCTGACACCTGACGAAATCGGCGGATTTATTAAAGGCCCCTGGTACACAAGCGCACAATTGTTGCTGCTGAAATTCGGTGCGGGCTCCGAGCAGTGGGAAAAAATGTCTGCCACTACTGAGACCTTATTGGATTCCTTCCAGAGCACGGAGGAAGCAGATGAAGCGCGTCGCCAGCACATCTTTGAAGTGGTAACCCAGCTGCCAAAAGAAATGCGCCGCTGGTTGCTGAGCCTGCACCACGACACGGAGGCCGTCAATGAAGCAATGGGGCTGGTCGAATTTGCTCACCTGAGAATTCTGCGCAGGCAGCCGCTGGCACTGCAACAAATACCAGCCATCATCGTAGAAATCGATCACGTCATCTCAGACGAGTCACGAAGCCCTGCTGGTGCCATGACGAACTGGCCAGAGAGGCAATGGTTCAGCGTCGAGACCAGTAACGACGGCACAGTACGCATGCAACTTGCGCTCAAAATGGAACCGTCGCAACAGCTAGTATTTACCAACCTCGCGGGCATCAAGGTCCTGCAGTTGAGTTACACGGAATTCAATCGCTTGATCACGCAGGACAAAGTGAAAGCCCTGCATAGCGGCGCCAGTTTCAGTCTGTGCCTCGCGCACGCCGCAGGCATTGATTCTGTGGAAATATTGAATGCACTGGCCCGCGCAATGGAGGAGACCCAAATTGCAACAGCCGCGCGAGCAGCGCAGAATCCGCCCAGAGCGCTTTCTCATTCAACGCCCGAGGTATCAGCCGAAACGAGCTCTGATGATGGCTATATTGTAGAAGAATTGGAGCTCGCCCCTGACCCTCAATCCGAGCCCGAGCCCGAGCCCGAGCCCGACACTGACCCTAATACCGAGTCAGGCGCGGAGGAAGACCTGGCGTGGCTGAAGAAAATCGATAGCAAGCCCGGTTCCCTTATCGAACAAGCTGAGGAGATCAAGGCACGCGGAGGCTATCTCTTGGCGCGCATAGAAATAAACGAAGACGACTACGATTCGAGCGCCAATAAGCCTACTGAAACGCGAGCAGACAGCGAGACCGAACAAGGCTATCCCCATGAGCAAAGCTCGCCTGCTGACTCACCCGCCTCCACCGATGATGATGTGATAAAGGAATTCCTCGCGGGCCAGCCCGAGACATTCGATCCACAGCCAGACTACCTGCCCGATGCCCTAGATGGCGAGACTGACATCGAATTGTACGCGGCAGATGAACCCGTGGAGCGTACGGTTGATCTGCCGATGGGCGCCTGGCTGGGATTTCACGACGGCGATACCCCCCTAATGGCCCGACTCGCCGTCTATGACCTGGAGGATGACTACTATATTTTCGTGAATCGCCAGGGCGTGAAAATGCGGCAGGTAAACAGACTGGCGTTGCTCAAGCTGATTGATGATGGACTGGTCGATATTCTTGAAACGAAATCCAATTTCCGCGATGAAGTCACCGAAGTGCGGAAAAATCTGGATCCAAGGTAGCGGTGGAGCATCATTATGTCTGAGCAAAGAAGAAAGCACCTGCGGCTTCCGATAGAAAGCACTGCGTTTATCGAACTACTGTCACCCCGGTTGGGTCAGAGCGAATCAGGGCGAATGCTCACCTGCCAGACAATAAACGTGTCCCGCCGAGGACTGCAGGTCATCGTGTCAGAGGAGCTTACCGTCGGTGCGATTCTACAAATTGGCGTTGATCTACCCGGCGCAGACGGCACATTGTATCTGGCCGGCGAAGTCCGCTGGTGCCTGCCGAGCAATGATGCGCAGCAGCCATGGATGGCTGGCTTCCAGATTTTAAATGCCGATGACTCCGACATCACACGCTGGGTGACGATGATAGCGGCGATGGACACCTGAACCTCGGTGCTTCATCTGCCAATCGAGCAGCGGACTTTAACCGCAACAGAAATTCCCCCGGGGCACATGCTCCTCAGACGGTGGCCCCTAAATGTTAGATCCGCAGATGCGGACGGTGAGGATATTCCATGGCTGATGTCATGCTGCGCTTCGATATGCGCCTACCCAAATTTGCAACGGCTTCCCAAGCCGAACTCTATCAGGCGGCCATTGAAATGTGTGCCTGGGGAGATAAGAACGGCATCGGCAGCGTGCATCTTTCGGAACACCATGGCTCCGATGATGGGTATTGCCCGTCGCCTCTTATACTGGCGTCCGCGGTCGCCGCACGCACAACCACCATGCGCATTTTCATTTCAGCGCTAATTGCCCCCCTGCATGACCCGGTGCAGCTGGCAGAAGACCTGGCAGTACTGGACAACATCAGTCGCGGTCGCGTTATTCCCATACTCAGCGGTGGCTATCGGCAAGAGGAATTTTGCGCGGCGGGCAAAGATCTGAAAGTGCGTAAGCAATACATGGATGACATCGGCCCATTCCTGAAAAAGGCCTGGAGTGGCGAGACATTTTCATTCGAGGGTCGCACGATCACTATCACACCCAAGCCATTCAGCGAACCTCGCCCCATGATCCTGATGGGAGGGAGCAGCAGGCCTGCGGCAAGACGCGCCGCCAGAGAAGCCGACTTCTTCATACCCTCTGGACCTGAGATCTTTGAGTATTACCGAGAAGAGTTGAAGGCGCTGGGGAAACCAGACCCAGGCCCTATGCCCTCTGCACCATCGACAGTAACTTTCGTTGCAACGGACCCGGACACCTATTGGCAGAGTATTGTGCCGCACGTACAGCACGAGTCGAATACCTATGCACGCTGGGCAAACGATGCACAGGTGTTCAGTCCCTATAGACACTTTGATAACTGTGATGAGCTGCGCGCCAGTGGCGCCTATAACGTTTATCGTCCGCGGGAGCTGATAGCGGCTGCTCGCGGCATGGTCAGCGCGCAACCGATCATGCTTCATCCGCTCTGCGGCGGCATCCATCCGGACCTTGCCTGGCAAAGCCTGGAACTGTTTGCAAATGAAGTGATGCCCACGTTGCGTGAAGAGGGCATCGGATAGCGCAAGAGCTGGACCGCCGGGGATCAGCTGGAATGGGGTTGACCGTCGTCAAGCGCCGCTAAGCTGAGCCCGCCAGCAGCACTGTCGCTATCGCTATCATTTTCACCACCCTCTTTGGCGAACTTGATTTTCAGCCGCACATTGTTGACCGAATCGGCGTTACGCAATGCTTCCTCTTCATTGATCAAGCCTTCCTGATACAGCTCAAACAACGCGGAATCAAACGTCTTCATGCCGATGTTCTCAGACTTCTGCATCACTTCCTTAATGCCATCTACGTCACCTTTGAGGATCAGATCGGCGATCATCGGGGTGCCAAGCAAAATCTCGATAGCCGCACAGCGCTTGCCCGTGACCGTCGGAATAAGTCGCTGGGAAACAATACATTGCATATTCAATGAAAGATCCACCAGCAACTGCGGGCGGCGCTCCTCAGGGAAAAAGTTGATAATGCGATCCAGTGCCTGGTTGGCGTTGTTGGCGTGCAGCGTCGAGATACACAGGTGGCCGGTTTCAGCAAACGATATCGCGTGCTCCATCGTTTCGCGGTCGCGTATCTCGCCAATCAAAATTACGTCCGGCGCTTGGCGTAGCGTATTTTTCAGGGCGTTGTGCCAACTGCGCGTGTCGACTCCTACTTCACGCTGATTGACGATGGACTTTTTGTGGTTGTGCACATATTCCACCGGGTCCTCTATAGTGACGATGTGACCACTACTGTTGCTGTTACGATAATCAATCAGTGCCGCCAGAGAAGTTGACTTACCCGATCCCGTTGCACCGACAAACAGTACCAGCCCTCGCTTGCGCATCACAACCTCGGTCAGCAGCGGCGGCAGACGTAAATCCTGCCAACGGGGAATCTCGGCAACAATGTTGCGTGCCACGATACCCACTTCGTTGCGTTGCAAAAATATATTGACCCGAAAACGACCATAACCCGAAATAGACATTGCAAGATTCATCTCAAGCTCAGTCTCAAACGTAGCGCGTTGAGTTGGATCCATAATTTCGTAGGCAATCTCCTTGATTTCACCCGGCCGCAGTATTTCACTGGAGATGGGTTTCAGTTCACCCTGAAACTTGGCACAGGGGGGAGCACCGGTGCTCAGGTATAAATCTGAACCCTGCTCGGACGACAGTATTTTCAGCCACTCGGTAATTCTCACAGCATGCTCCCCTTTATAACTGCGGCCTACTTTAGCATCTTGCCGCCATCGGACAAGGGTGAAAGGACGTCGAAATTACCGCTTGCAAGGGATGACTTTTGTCTCCGGCAGCGTTGTGGGATTCCTCGGTGGGTATGCCAGCTTGCACTTCTAATAGCCAGAATGTACTTCTAGTAGCCAGGCACAGTCACCGCAAGTATTCTAAGCGGCTATAAAAATCTGCAAACTCCGGAGATACACAGTGGACAATAAACGCCCCACACCGCTCATCGACGATCTCGAGGGCACTCGCAAAAAACTGGAGTCATGGATCTCCACACATCGGGGGCATACTGTGACCATCCCCGAGCTCTCCATACCTGAAGCGACCGGCATGTCTAACGTAACACTACTGTTTGACATCAGCTGGGAGGAAGGGGGGCAACAACACAAAGAACCTGTGGTGGCACGACTGCAACCGTCAATCGATCGCCCGGTGTTCCCCGACTATGACCTGGCGCTGCAGTACGAGGTTATGGATCTCGTCGGGCGCAACAGCGACATACCGGTTCCCCAACTGTGCGGACTGGAGACCGACAAGTCTCTACTGGGCGTGCAGTTCTATCTAATGAAGCGCACCGACGGACGCATTCCCACCGATATGCCGCCCTACAATATGGACGGTTGGATGATGCACGAGACCAGTATCGAACAGCGGCAGTCGCTGTGGCACGCAGCGGTAGACACAATGGCGCGCTTTCACCAGCTTGATTACCAGAAACTGGGATTCGCCAAACTGCACCAACCGGGAAAGACCCCCTTGCAACAGCAACTCACCTATTGGCAAGACTACCTGGATTGGGCGATGGAAGGCGCCGGACACAGTATTTGCCAACAGTCGCTGGACTGGCTGCAGGCCAACCAACCCGCAGACGAACCGACGGTCTTGTGCTGGGGCGACTCACGCCTGGGCAACATGATCTTCAAGCCCTCGCTGGATGGCATCGCCGCCGTACTGGATTGGGAAATGGCGGTGCTGGGCAATCCGGTGCAGGATATCGCCTGGTTCAATTATCTGGACGCCACCTTTGCCGAAGGCCTGGGTATGCCGAGACTGGAAGGCTTGCCCTCGTATGAAGATACTGTTGTGCGCTGGGAGCAGGCCTCGGGGTGCTCCGCCAGCGACTACAGCTATTACCTTGTCTTCGCGGGTATGCGCTATGGCCTGCTGCTGTCGCGCATCATGCTGGCGACCGGGCAGGAGGGCGACGTGCAGAACAATTTCGCCTGTCAGCTACTGCAAAAACATATGGATCGCCTGACCTGAAGGGTACGTATTGAAGGTTACCTACTTTAGCTTTCGATTCATCGCCTAAGTGCCACTTTTGGGCTTCCATATGCCATTGAGATCACACCGGGACTGACGCTTACACAAGCTGAACGGAGGCGTGCAGACGTCAAAGCTCTAGTCGGTTTGGCGCCGCTCCAGAAGCACAAATAGGTGCCATTCCCTAGAGCATGATTGAGTGCATGCGCCCCCCTACTTGCGGAACTGTACTCCACTGACATTGGCGGCTACACTTGTGCGCGTTTTTGGATGGTCGCTCCAGAAACCTTGCTGACACCAGCTCTGCGACTCTCGATATGTCCCTTTTAGCCTGAGGAGAATCCGTTGGCTTCCCATCTGCAAAAACAACTGCAGGCATTGGCGCAGCCAGATGCCGCGGGTTTATTGACCGCTATAAATCGCGGCATAGAAAAGGAGAGCCTGCGCATCACGCCCGGGGGCAAGCTGGCTCAGACTCCTCACCCTGATGGGCTCGGTTCCGCGCTGACCCATCCGTCCATCACCACTGATTACTCAGAGGCGCTGCTTGAGTTCATCACGCCGGTCAGTAGCAGTATTGAGCAGAGCCTGCAAAAACTTGAAGACATCCACAGCTATATTTACCAGAAAATAGACGATGAAATTCTGTGGTCGGCCAGCATGCCCTGCATAGTCGCAGGTGATGCCAGCATACCTGTGGCGCGCTACGGCAGTTCGAATGTGGCGCGCATGAAAACGGTCTATCGCTACGGCCTCGGCCACCGCTACGGGCGGTTGATGCAGGCTATTGCCGGTATCCACTATAACTTCTCCATGCCCCAGGCTTACTGGGATAAAGCATGGCGCGAGGCGGGCTCCCCCGGCATTCAAGCCGACTACGTCACCGAACGTTACCTCGGACTGATCCGCAACTTCCGTCGCTACTCATGGCTGCTGATCTACCTGTATGGTGCATCACCAGCCGTCTGCGCCAGCTTTCTCGGGGACCGCGACAACCATGGGTTGCAGCCATTCGATGAAAAATTCAAAAGCCTCCATATGCCCTATGGAACGTCACTGCGGATGGGAGGACTGGGTTACAACAGCGACGCGCAAAAGCCGTTAAGCGTTTGCTACAACTCACTCGATAACTATGTGACAACCCTCTCCAGCGCCATCAAGCAGCCCTATGCCGCCTATAAAGATATTCCGGCGGGAGCACGGGGTGACTACCAACAGTTGAATGACAGCCTGCTGCAAATAGAGAACGAATTTTACAGCCCCATCCGACCCAAGCGCGTGGCCGACTCAGGTGAGGCCCCATTGTGCGCGCTGGTGAGGGCTGGCATCGAGTATATCGAAGTACGCTGTATCGATATCAGCCCCTTCTCGCCGGTTGGCATAGATGCCGCGCAGATGCGGTTTCTTGATACCTTCCTGCTCTACTGCCTGCTGCAAGAAAGTCCGCCCTGTGACGACAACGAGCAGGACGCGCAGGCTGCCAATCTCGATGCCATCGTCAATACCGGCAGACAACCGGGACTGCTACTTAATAGCGGCAGCGGCAGCATTCTGATGACGCAATGGGCGCAGGAACTGCTTGAGGCGATGCACCCAATCGCCACACTGCTCGATACTGCCCACAAACAGACCGACCACAGTGCGAGCCTGCAGGATCAACTGGCCAAGGTTGCGGACTCTGAGCTGACACCCTCCGCCCGCGTGCTGAGCGAAATGCGCGAACGCAACCTGCCATTCTTTCGTCTGGCCATGGGCTACAGCGAACAGTGGGCAGCGCATTTTCGCCAGCGCACACTGCCCAGAGAACGACAGGATGCTTTCGAAAACGAGACTGCGCAATCGCTGCTGGCGCAGCGGACGATCGAGCAGTCGGACGACCTCAGTTTCGAACAGTACCTGCAAAACTTTTTCGCCCAGTACAAAAACCTGTGACGTAAACGAGCGTGAATTTTTTGGCGCATTTCCAGCTGGCCTGGCCTGACGAAGGCCTGATCGCAGGTGGGCTGGAAGGCGATTTTTACAAAGGCTTGCTGCGTGGTGAATTGCCCTCTGACCTGGAACGCGGGATCAAGCTGCACCGTGCAATTGATGCCTACACCGACGGACATCCGCTGATCGCCCAGCTGCGCCGAGAGCTTCCCCCGGGCCTACGGCGCTATGCCGGAATTCTGATTGATCTGTGTTTCGATCACTACCTGAGCCTGCACTGGTCGCGCTTTTCCACCGTGCGTCTGGCCGACTTCAGCACAGAGGTTTACCGTATTCTGGACAAACATGAAGGCGGCCTGACTGCGGGTGCGCGCACTATGGCGGCACGACTAATCGAGCACGATGTTCTAAACCTTTACCTCGAGTGGGATACCGTGCCTGCCGCAGCGGCTCGTATTGGAGAACGTTTCAGGCGACACAATCCCTTTCTCGACCTGAGTCGAGAACTGTCGCCGGCCAAGGAACTTCTGGAGCACACTTTTCTGGACTTCTACCCACAGTTGCAGTCCTTCTCTTGTGAGAAAATCAAACAGTTGTGAATCTCTCCATGTACTATACCGTTGCACTGAGGGCAAAAAATCCATAGTGTACCGGCGTCTCCCTGTTGCTTTTATTTCTACCTGAGGACCCCCGAGCACATGCTGCAATCTCTCCCCCCCCGCATCGTATTTGTAGGCCTAGTGCTGCTGGCCGTTATCTCAATGTTATTTGCACGCGTCTACCTACAGGGCTTCCTCGGCCTCGATGCCTGCCCGTTATGCATGACGCAACGCTTTTTCGTCGTGCTGTGGGGCGTCATCGCCCTGCTGGCCGTGGCGCACAATCCACACAACTGGGGGCGGCGAGTGTATGCAGCCCTTTGCGGCTTGGCGGCCTGGGGCGGCGCTGCCGTGGCCGCTCGTCATGTCTGGCTGCAGCACTTGCCAGTAGATCAGGTTCCGGCCTGCGGCCCCAGCCTTGACTACATGCTGAACAACCTACCCTTCACCGATACACTGAGCATTGTACTGGCAGGCGACGGCAATTGCGCCGAGATCGACTGGTCTCTCCTCGGCTTCAGCATCCCGGAGCAGACGCTGGCAGTATTTTGCGTGGCGCTGCTGGTATGCCTGTGGCAAGCAGTGCGCGACTATCCGGCAAAAACCTAAGTACTGGCCTGTAAGGAATCAACCATGCCCAGCAAAAATGATGACCCCAAAAAACAATTTGAAGCAGTGGAGGATCTACTAACACGCTGGCTCAGGGAGCGGCGCGCGCTGCTCGGTGCTTACACAGAGATTGTTGTTACGCTCGATCACAGCCTGAATGATGCCGTGATGAAGAAGCGACAGGAAGCCCTTTGCGAACTACTGGTGGACTATGTCTCTGTAGGGCATTTCGAAGTCTTTCATGAGCTGATCAATGAAGCGGAAAGCTTTGGTGATGGCAGCTGTGCGCTGGCCGAGAGACTGATGCCCGATATTGGAGCGACCACGGAGGTGATTCTGGCCTATGAAGAAAAATACGGCAGTGCCGGAGCACATCCAGATACATTAAAGCGCGATTTGTCAGCACTTGGAGAAGTACTGGAATCGCGCTTTGTATTAGAAGACCAACTCATCGCTGGTCTTCACAATCGACACAGGCGCCTCGTTGCAGAGGCGCCTGTGTCCGTCTAGCCTTCTGTTGCTGCAGGCTCAACTACTTCCGCACTGTCCGCGCCTTCCTCACTGGGAATTGCGATCAGCTCTACTTCAAACACCAGTGCCGCATTGGGACCAATGACACCGCCCGCACCGCCGGCACCGTAGGCCAGGTCAGCAGGAATCGCCAACTTCCACTTGGAGCCAACCGGCATCAACTGCAGGGCTTCTGTCCAGCCCGGAATGACCTGGCCAACGCCAAACGTGACTGTCTCACCGCGGCTGTAGGATGAATCGAACTCCGTACCATCCGCCAGTGTGCCGCGGTAGTGCACTTCTACCGTGTCATCCGGACCAGGCATGGGGCCTGTACCTTCTGTAACCACTTCATACTGCAGTCCAGATTCGGTAGTGACCACGCCTTCCTCGGCCGCATTCGCTGCCAAAAAAGCCGCCGATGCCGCGAGGTTGGCTTCGCTCAGCGTTGCCTGGGCCACTTCATTTTCGGCAGTGGCCTGCTCCTGATAAGCCTGCATTTCCGCCGCGATCTCTTCTTCTGTCATACGCGATTCTTTACCGTCAAGCGCATCGGACAGACCGAGGCTGAAGGACGGTGCATCAAGGGGCACGCCGTCGGCCTTCATGCGCTGCCCAAGGCCAAAGGCAATACCGTAGCTCAGGCGCTGCTCACTACTCGTCAAGACGCTGTCGGAGGCTGGAGCTGTCACTTCGGCAGCGGGCGTTTCCGCCGGGGTCGTCGATTGTTGCTGGTCACAGGCTTGCAAAGCGACAACGCTAACCAAGGCAAGCGGCAATAGATACGTCTTCATAGTTCGTTCCATAGTCATCAAAGAAATCGTGGGAATTGCATAATGCCCTGTCACTGCAAAATGATGCTCAGGACGCAACTCGATTACCTCGGCCCCCCAAATTTGTCGCGGGAATCCTGCTGACAATATCCGCAGGCGAGCCGAGCTTTGCAGTGGGCGCCTATCTTACTACCCGTCCCAGCCGGACGCTACCCCCGACTCACAGCGCGATCAGCGCTGCCAGATGCTCAATGTCGCCGCCCCAGCTCTCCTCATGGGGGCTGACCAAGTGCGCTACTTGCACGAGATTTTCCTGCAGCGGCCGCCCCGCATCAGCGAACCGGGGTGCGCGCTGATGGAAGCTATACATCATCTCCTGCTGTTCCTGTTCTGCGCGCAGCTCCAGAACTTTGAGCTCCTCGTGCACACCCGTCGCCGCCGCGTATCCCGCCAACTGTCTGCGCAGCGCGCGCAGTGGTTGCACCACCTGCAGCCGCCAGTCCGCGAGAAGCGCGTCCAGTTCCCGCAAATGCTGCTGTTCCAAGCGCAAGTCGTGGTGCGCCAGCCAGGCTGCGTACAACAGAAGGTTTACATCCAGGCCAAACCTGTCCTGCAAAACCAGGCAGGTCGCTGCCACGCCCTCTTTTTGATATGTGGCGAGCGAAAACGCCCAAAATGGATTACTCATGGAGTCGGCACTTTTATTACTCCCTAAGTCAGAACAATACACCAGCCTCACCGGCATACACTAGCCCGCAGCGTGTCCGGCGGGTAGAATTCGCGGCCTCATGATTATACTGCGCGACATCGCCCTGCGCCGCGGCAGCAAACTGCTGCTTCAGGACGCCAACGTCACCATACAGCCCAGTCAACGACTGGCGCTGATCGGTGCCAATGGCTGTGGAAAGTCCAGCCTGTTTTCACTACTACTGGGCGATTTAGACGCTGACGCCGGTGATATTCAGGGCATGAGCACACTGCGGCTCTCACACATGGCACAAGAAGTGCGCCCCACCTCCTTACCGGCCGGCGAATTTGTGTGGCGCGGCGATGCGGAGCTGGCCCACTTGCGAGACCGGGTCTCGGCGCTGGAAGCGGCAGGGCAGTTTGATAAAGCGGCGCCTATCCACAGCCAACTGGAGGAGATCGACGGCTACAGTGCTGAACGCCGCGCCCAGCGTCTGCTGCAGGGACTGGGGTTCGCCGAGAATGCGTCGACACGCGCAGTCAGCGATTTCTCCGGCGGCTGGCGCATAAGGTTGAACCTGGCGCGCGCGCTCATGACGCCCTCGGACATCCTGCTGCTGGATGAACCGACTAATCACCTGGATCTTGATGCCACCCTGTGGCTGCAACAGTGGTTGCAGCAGTACCCCGGCACATTGCTGATGATCTCGCACGACCGGGATTTTATCGACGCCACCTGTGAGCGCGTGCTGCATATCGAGCAACAGCAACTGTTCGCCTATAAAGGCAACTACTCCGACTTCGAGCGAATGCGCGCAGAGCACCTGGCCAACCAACAAGCCAGTTACGAAAAGCAGCAACGCCGTATCGCCGAGATCGACGACTTCGTGCGACGCTTCCGCTACAAGGCCACCAAAGCGAAGCAGGCACAGAGTCGCCTTAAAGAACTGGAGCGCATGCAAACACTGGCCCCGGCCCACGCCGACTCGCCCTTTGATTTCAGTTTTTTGGCGCCCGCCAGAAGCAGTGACCCCCTGCTGCGACTCGACGAGGCCACGCTGGGCTACGGCGACACGAAGATACTCTCACAGGTGAATCTGCAATTGCGTCCGGGCAGCCGCTACGGCTTGCTCGGACGCAATGGCGCAGGTAAATCCACACTGCTGAAAACACTGATCGGCGAGCTAGCGCTGCTCGGCGGCACGCGCAGCAGCGGTGAGCATGTGAGCATCGGCTATTTTGATCAGCAGCAACTTGAGGCTCTGGATCTGGAGGCTAGTGCCGCGCTGCATCTGCAGCGCCTGAGCCCGGATGCGCGAGAGCAGGAGATTCTAAACTTTCTGGGCGGCTTCAATTTTCGTGGTGATGCCGCCACCTCCGCAATCGCACCGTTCTCGGGCGGCGAAAAAGCCCGTCTGGCGCTGGCCATGGTGGTTTGGCAAAAACCCAATCTGTTGGTGCTGGACGAGCCCACCAACCACCTGGACCTGGACATGCGGCACGCAATGGAAGTGGCCCTGCAGGCCTACGACGGCGCGCTGGTGCTAGTCAGCCACGATCGCCACATGCTGCGCAATACCGCAGAAGAATTGCTGCTGGTGCACGACGGACGCGTGGATGAGTACACGGATGACCTGGAAGGCTATGAGCGCTGGATTCTCTCCAGTTACAAGCAAGCGGAGAAACCGGCCGCAGCAGCAGCGGACAACTCCCGCAAGGAAAAGCGACAGCAAGCCGCAACACAGCGCGATAAATTACGACCATTGCAGAAACAAGTCGCTAAAACCGAAAAGGAGATGGCAGAGATAGAGTTGGCCCTGCAAACACTGCGTGACGAGCTAGGTAATACCGAGCTCTACACGCAACAGAATAAGCAATCACTGGCAGAGCTATTGAAACGCGAGGGTGAGCTAAAACTTCGCGCAGCCGCGCTGGAAGAAGTGTGGCTCGAACAGCAACAGACGCTGGAAGAACTCTTGCAATAGCGTTGCAGCTCACTCAGGCGCACACTTGCCATGCTCCCACCGCAGCTAAATCGAAGCACTGTACCGCTTGAGCAGTTCAGCAGTTCAGCAGGCGCATTTTCTGGCTGCGCGTAAGCCTTTTGATCGCGGCTTCCCGACTCTGGGCAACACTGCGATCGGGCGCGGTGTCCGACCACAACAACGCAACCGGCCGCCGCCCTCGCGTATACCGTGAGCCGCCAACCAACTCGCCATTGTGCTGCTGCAGACGGCGCTGCATATTCCTCGCCACGCCGGTATAGAGTGTGCCGTCAGCACATTGCAGAATGTAAACATGCCACGCGCTATCCATGCGCTCAGACCATTGCCAGCACTTTGTCCACACAGTCGCTGATACCAGTGTAGGCTTCGGACACCTTGCCGGCCAGCATATAGGCCGGAGTCGTGACAAGCTTGCGCTCTTTGTCGACGCGTGCTTCGGATACCGGACAGGGCAGGTGTTCGCCGCCCATTGCAGTGATCGCCTGCGCCGTGTCGGCATCGTTGCCGATCGTGCAGCGGACACCCTCGCCAAAGATAGCAGCCGCCAGCACCGGCGCAATGCAGATCAGTCCGATGGGCTTTCCTTTTACATGGAATGCTTGCGCCAGCGCGAGGAAGTCCGGCAGCACTTCCATGGCCGGCCCAGCGACCGCGAAGTTACTGAGGTTTTTGGCCACCCCAAATCCGCCCGGCACTATCAATGCATCGAACTCATCGGCACTGGCTTCTTTGATATCCAGTATATTGCCGCGCGCAATCCGCGCAGCTTCCACCAGTACGTTGCGGAATTCACCCTCCACGACTTCCCCGGTCACGTGATTGATCACATGCATCTGCTGAATATTCGGCGCGAAGCACTGATAGCTCGCTCCTTGCTGCTCCAGACACAACAGGGTCAGCACTGCCTCGTTGATCTCTGCGCCATCGTAATAGCCACTCCCTGCCAGTACTACTGCAACCTTGCTCATGTGCTCTCTCCTGCTTCAATAACGTCAAAGACAATCAGCGTAATCGAGGCCACTAGCCTCTATTCCACTTATGGTAACGCTCTACCCAGCGCAACAGGCGCTCCGGCTTGCGCGCCTTGCGCCAATTACCGGCGACAAATTTATTGCCCTCACTCAGCGTTGGATAAATGTGAATGGTACCCAATATTTTGCCAAGGCCGAGCTTGTGCTTCATGGCGAGCACAAATTCATTGATCAGTTCGGACGCATGGTACCCGACGATGGTGGCGCCCAGAATACGATCGTGGCCGGGTTCAGTGAGCACCTTGATAAACCCCTGAGTCTCGCCGTCGGCAATGGCGCGGTCGAGATCATCAAGCTCATAGCGCGTCACTTCAACGGCGATACCCTGCTGTCGCGCCTCCTCTTCACTGAGGCCAACCCGCGCTACCTCTGGATCAGTAAACGTAGCCCAGGGCACCACGCTATAATCGACTTTAAAGCGACGAAATCGACCAAATAGCGCGTTTACCGCAGCGTACCAGGCCTGATGGCTGGCCATATGCGTAAACTGATAGGGCCCCGCAACATCACCACAGGCCGAAATCGTGGGAATCGCCGTGCACAGGAATTCGTCCACCTCGATCGTGCCGGCCGGGGTGATGGCGATACCCAGATCTTCCAGGCCCATGCCTTCTACATTGGCGCTACGTCCGACAGCCAACAAGACACGGCTAAAGCGCAATTCACGCTCTCCGTAAGGCGTCTTGAATATAGCGCTTTGCTCCTCTGCAGATGCACTGAAACGCAGCGGCTCAAAGTTTTCGTGAATCTTTACCTGCACTCGCTGCATGGCTGCGCGGACGCAGTCCGCAACGTCGGGATCTTCGCGCGGCATTATTCGATCGGTATGGGTCACCAGCGTGACCTCGCTACCAAGCTCGGCAAACGCCTGTGCCAATTCACAGCCAATCGGACCCGCCCCGAGCACCAGCAAACGTTCCGGCAGTTGCGTGATATCCCAGACAGTATCGGAAGTGAGGTAGTTCAGTGTGTTCAGGCCGGGAATGTCAGGGATGCGGGCACGTGCGCCGCTCGCGATCACAATATTGCGCGCGGTGAGCGTTTCGCCGTTAACCTGCACTGCCCACGGTGAAATGATTCGGGCGTCGCCCTGCACACAGTTCACACCCAGCCCGGTAAAGCGCTCTACCGAATCGTGCGGCTCAATGGTTTTGATAATACCGTGCACGCGCTGCATAACCTTCGGAAAGTTGACCGCTACCGACATGGGGGCCAGACCAAACTCCTCTGCACGACGCGCGGTTTGGGCAACGCGGGCAGAGCGGATCAGCGCTTTACTGGGCACACAGCCCGTATTCAGGCAGTCGCCGCCCATTTTGTGACGCTCTATGAGAGTCACTTTGGCATTCACCGTGGCGGCAATCAGCGATGACACCAGGCCCGCCGAGCCCGCGCCAATGACAATCAGATTGTTATCAAAGTGCTCTGGCTTGCTGTATTTGGAGAGTATTCGCCGGCGCTGGAACAGCGCCAGTGCCCATCGGGCAAAAAATGGAAACACAGCGAGCAACACGAACGAGCCTAAAAGTGGCACGGAGAGAATGCCAGAAAGCGACTGCAACTGGCCGAGCTGCGTGCCTGCATTCACAAAGACAGCCGTGCCCGGCAACATACCCAGCTGCGACACCCAATAGAAAGGCCAGGTGCGCACGGGCAACAAACCCATCAGCACGTTAATCAGGAAGAAAGGAAAGATCGGCACCAACCGCAGAGAGAACAAGTAAAATGCACCGTCCTTCGCAAACCCTTTGTTGATTGCGCCCAGATGTCGCCCAAAGCGCTGCTGCACCCAGTCGCGCAATACCAGGCGAGACACCAAAAGCGCCAGAGTGGCGCCAATACTGCTGGCAAATGAAACCAACAGCAGCGCATACCAGAACCCAAACAATGCGCCTCCGGCGAGCGTCATTACCGCGGCCCCCGGCAGTGACAGTGCGGCGACAAGCACATAGCAGCCGAAATAAATCAGGCCTGCGAGCAGCGGGTTGCCTGCATACCATACGCGCAGATCACCGACACGTTGTTGCAGGGATTCAAACTGCAGGTAGCTGCCGACGTCGAAATAGAACCACGCGGCAAGTGCCACAGCGATGAGTGTGAGAACTGCTATTTTTTTTGACTGCAAAGTTCAACCTTTCTGGGAGACTGACAAAAGCGCTGCTCATCCCGAGCCAGACGCATAGCTTGCTGAGCATTTAGCCAAGACTACAACATACCGACTGGACATTCTGGTCTTTGTGCGCAGGCACATTTAAAACGGCTGCACTTTGGTTCAGTCTACTTTAGGCGCTCCGTGAACCCACACTCAGGGCGAGCCCGTATCACTTAACTGACTGCGAGCCCACCACCTGCTATAGCGAACTGGCATAACGGCATGCCAAAATACTCTAGCCGCGTAGTTGTGCCCAAAGCATCCAGTGGTATCATGGCCGCCTTTGACATCATGCGGAATCCAGACCCGCAGAACAACCGGAGAAACACATGAGCGACCAGATCGTGCACGTTAGCGATGCTACTTTTGACGCCGAAGTCCTGAATTCAAATGTCCCCGTATTAGTAGACTTTTGGGCAGAATGGTGTGGTCCGTGCAAAATGATTGCACCTATACTTGACGAGATTGCTGCTGATTACGAAGGCAAATTGAAGATCTGCAAGGTCGATGTAGATGCAAATCCGGAGATACCACAGAAGTTTGGCATTCGCGGCATTCCAACCCTGATCATGTTTAAAGGCGGCAATGCTGAGGCAACTAAAGTTGGTGCACTGTCCAAAACACAGCTGACCGATTTTATTAAAGAAGTCATTTAGGATCAATTCCCATCTGCGGATCTGTGCCCAGCTATCATTCGATCGTTAATTTTATTGCCTGAAAAAAGCGCTAGACGGCCCTAACGAGCCGTGCTACATTCCCATTCGTCGCACATTCCTGTGCCATAACAAAAATTCTGCAACCCACGTTAAAACTAATATTTGTTGGCATCGCCAACCAGCGTTCGGTTACACGTCGTACCCTCCCCTAATCACTCGTGCACACTTATTCCTAATATGAATCTAACTGACTTAAAGACCAAATCTACGCAACAAATTATTGATATCGCTAAAGAAATGGGCCTGGATAACATGGCCCGTTCGCGCAAGCAGGACATTATCTTTGCGGTGCTCAAACGCCATGCAAAGAGTGGCGAGGATATCTATGGCGATGGCGTACTGGAGATCCTGCAGGACGGATTCGGCTTCCTGCGCTCTTCCGACAGTTCCTACCTTGCCGGGCCCGATGACATTTACGTTTCACCGAGTCAAATTCGCCGCTTTAACCTGCGCACAGGCGACACCATATCCGGCAAAATCCGGCCGCCAAAAGACAGCGAGCGCTACTTCGCGCTATTGAAGGTAGACGAGGTTAACCTCGACAAACCCGAAAATTCCCGGCACAAAATTCTATTCGAAAACCTGACTCCGCTCTTCCCCGACCAACGCCTGACACTGGAGACAGGGAACGGCAGTACCGAGGACTTGACAGGCAGAATCATTGACCTGGTTGCGCCGATTGGCAAGGGCCAGCGCGGATTGCTGGTTGCCCCGCCCAAAGCGGGGAAGACCATCATGATGCAGAATATCGCCCAGGCGATCATCACCAACAATCCGGAGTGTTACATCATCGTTCTGCTGATCGATGAGCGACCAGAAGAAGTGACTGAGATGCAGCGCTCGGTCGGCATCCGTGGCGCCGAAGTAGTCGCCTCTACTTTCGACGAACCGCCCTCACGCCACGTGCAGGTCGCGGATATGGTGATTGAGAAAGCGAAGCGTCTGGTAGAGCACAAAAAGGATGTTGTGATTCTGTTGGACTCCATTACGCGCCTTGCGCGAGCCTACAATACCGTGATTCCAAGCTCCGGCAAGGTATTGACGGGCGGTGTTGACGCCCATGCACTGGAGCGACCCAAACGCTTTTTCGGTGCCGCACGTAATATCGAGGAAGGCGGCAGTTTGTCGATTATAGCGACCGCACTGGTCGATACCGGCTCCAAGATGGATGAAGTCATCTATGAGGAGTTCAAGGGCACGGGTAACCTGGAACTGCACCTGGATCGCAAGATCGCCGAGAAGCGCATCTATCCCGCCATCAATATTCGCCGCTCTGGCACACGCCGGGAAGAATTGCTCACCGCAGATGATGAACTGCAGCGCATGTGGATTCTGCGCAAGCTGCTGCACGGCATGGAAGATACCGCCGCCATTGAGTTTTTGTCTGACAAGCTCAAGGAAACCAAAACTAACGACGAGTTCTTTAAGTCCATGAAGCGCAAGTAACGCTGACATTCTGGCTCTCGCTACGCGTTCGTGAAATACACCGATCTCAGAGATTTTATCGCCGCACTGGAACAACGCGGCGAACTGGTGCGCATTACCGCTGAGGTCGATCCCGTACTCGAAATGACCGAGATCGCTGACCGCACACTGCGCGCGGGCGGCCCTGCATTATTATTTGAAAATCCAAAAGGCTACAGCACTCCGGTGCTTGCCAACCTGTTTGGCACCGAGCAACGTGTGGCGCTGGGCATGGGAGCACCCAATATCAAAGCACTGCGCGGGATTGGCGAGATACTCGCCTATCTGCGCCAGCCCGATGTACCCAAGGGCATGCGTGATATCTGGGAAAAGGCGCCAATACTGAAGCAAGTGCTAAACATGGCGCCCAAAACAGTGCGCAACCCGCCCTGCCAGTACCATGCCAAGCAGGGAGCGGACGTTGACCTGTTCCAACTTCCCATCCAGACCTGCTGGCCGGATGATGCGGGGCCACTGGTCACTTGGCCGCTGGTCATTACGCGCGGCCCCGGCAAAGAACGCCAGAATCTCGGCATTTACCGTATGCAGCTGATAGGGCGTAATAAATTGATTATGCGCTGGTTGTCGCACCGCGGTGGCGCACTGGATTTTCGCGAGTGGCAACTGCAGCATCCGGGAAAGCGCTATCCGGTCGCAGTGGCACTAGGGGCCGATCCGGCCACCACGTTGGCAGCCGTCACCCCCATTCCGGATGCCGTTTCTGAGTATGCCTTTGCCGGCCTGTTGCGCGGCAGCAAAACAGAGTTGGCCGAGTGCTTTACGCCACTGTGTCGTGAGCACGGGTTGCAAGTACCTGCCTCAGCGGAGTACATACTGGAAGGCTATATCGAATCTGGCGAAATGGCCGATGAAGGCCCGTTTGGTGACCATACGGGTTACTACAACGAAGTGGAGCGTTTCCCGGTATTTACCGTTGAAGCGATCACGAATCGCGAAAATCCGATCTATCACAGCACCTACACGGGACGCCCACCAGACGAGCCGGCCATACTGGGGATGGCGCTCAATGAGGTGTTTATCCCGATACTGCAAAAGCAGTTCCCCGAAATTATCGATTTTTACCTGCCGCCTGAAGGCTGCTCCTACCGGCTTGCTGTGGTCACTATACGCAAGGAATATCCCGGCCACGCCAAGCGCGTCATGCTTGGCGTCTGGTCTTTCTTGCGCCAGTTCATGTACACCAAGTTCGTGATCGTGACCGACGAAGATGTGAATGCACGAGACTGGAAGGATGTGATCTGGGCAATGACCACCCGCATGGACCCCGCGCGTGATTCGGTATTTATCGAAAACACCCCAATAGACTATCTGGACTTTGCGTCGCCAGTATCAGGTCTCGGCTCCAAGGTGGGCTTCGATGCCACCCAGAAATGGCCGGGGGAGACCACCCGCGAGTGGGGCCGACCAATTGCCATGAACGATGAGGTAAAACAGCGCATTGATGCACTTTGGGATGAGCTAGGCATCACGCTCTAACGCTCAAGTACCTGGAAAGTAATGGCACTTTCTTGAGCTTCAGGATCGGCACCCAATTGAATCGCATTGAAAGCTGCACAGGATCAGAGGCTGGCCGGAAGTCGGTTATCAGGGAGGAGTTTATCCGGCTGCGGCAGTGTGGGCAGCTTATCTTGCAGCAACAGTCCCTCACGATAGTAGACTGCGGCCACAGTGGGCTCACCCAGACCGTCCAGTAAACGACCAATTTCGGCACAGATTTCAGCACTCTTATCGAGACGATACGCCCCCTCGAAATGCTCCCGGGCCTTACCCCATAGTTCAGCACGGGCGGACAAGCGACCAAGGCACAACAAGAGCTGCGCATCATCGGGATGGGACTTCAACCAACTTTCGGCTCTGTTCAGTTGGCGGGAAGAATCTGCCAGCACATAGGCGTAAAGACGCACCAGAGACGGGTACCACTCTTGTTTAAGCCCTTGCAAAATTGCCTTTTCTGCAGCGCCGTGTTCTGCCAAAGCAATCAGGTTGCGAACATACTGTTCTATGAAAGCGAGATCGGTCTGCAAATGTTTCGGCAATTTTGACCAACCAGCGCGCAACTGCTCAAAATTGTACTGCCCGCGCTCAAGTCGATGGTACTGAGCGTCTCTTTCGAGGCGCTGAAACTCCTCGGTGTTGAGCATCTTATGCTTTTGTAGTTGCGGCAACAGTTCCAGCAGCTTGTCCCAATCTTGCAATCCCTGGTAAGCCTGGCTTAACAGGCTGAGGACACGAGGGTGGCGGCCGGGACTTCGGGTGGCATGATTCAGTGCTGCGATGGCCTGGCTGTATTCACCTGCCTGTAACTTCATCTCTGCCAACGTGATCTCCACTGCCATAGCGGCACCGGGCTCGGCCTCAGTAGCAGCGCGCAGGTGCGCTTGCATACCGTCATCATCCTGCAAATGCGCGCTAGAGCGGGCGGCCAGCAAATAATTTACCAGCGGAGCCTCGTTGTGCTCGGCTCCCCGCACCAGTTGGCGCCGAGCGACCAGCCAGTTACCCTCGATAAAGCTAATCAGGCCGCGAGAACTGAGGCGCAATGCTTTAGCCGATTTGCGCGCACCAAACCAGGACACCAGACTGCGCTGCCCGCTGAGAAGCTGAAATGCCAGGCGCAGCAGCAGGAAAACCAACAAAATTGTTAGCAAGAATAATAACAAGCCGACCCACAGGCTGGCTTCCAGTGTATAGCGGCCATAGGCCAACAGCACATACCCGGGGTCGGTCTCAATCATCGCGACAATGCCGACCCCCAGCAGCAGGGCGACCAGTGCGATAGCGAATAATCTACGCATGACTACTGCTCGCCTCCGGATTGAGCACGCTGCTCAATAGCCTCATCCAGGGCTTGTTGCGAGCGCGAAATATTGGGTTGCGGCACTTGAATTGTCAGGCCTGCAAGTTGGCTGATCTCGGTCGAGATCGCCGCGGCGGCAGCCGTATCGGAGTCCTGAAACTGCGATACCCATTGCTGCGCACGCGAGAGACTCGCCACGTAAAGCGTCTGGTTACCTGACAACAACGCCACCTGAGCCTGCTGCAGCAGCATGCGCAGATTCAAGCGCACCAACCCCTCCCATTGCGGGTCCATCAGCGCCTGCATCGGAATATCCCGACGGCGAATGATGATGTAGTCGGAGAGCTTCGACAGGGCCGCTTCATACCCCTGTCGCAGGCGGTCGCGCCAATCGTCGGCTGCGACAGGACCAGGCGCTGTGGCCTGCTGCGGGAACTGGAAAATAACCAGCTTGTCGGCCTGTTCTATCAAGGCCGCCAGCCGCAGGTAAATACCTTCAACATCCACTTTTGGCACCGCGCGCAATGCGGCAAGGTCTGCGGCTACAGCAGCGCGCACTCCATGCAGGTTGGGATCGTCGATTTCCCGCAGAATCGCATCGGCACTGCTCAGCAGCGCCTGCGCAGCGACCGGATCGCCGGCCATTACCAGCCGCTGGTTCGCGAGGCGCAGCAGGTGCCCTGCCTCGGCCAATAACCAGCTGTTGCGATCACTGGCACTGAAACGCGTCAGCTCTTTATCCAACTGCGCCAATTGCGCTTCTGCGGAGGCCAGACTCTGCGCAAGAGCGGCGGTTTGCTCTCCGACATCTTTCTTCAGACCACTAAGCCCGGAACGCAGCTCCTGCTCCCAGCGGTCGCTGACCTCGGACATATTATTCTGCTTCTGCTGCGCGACCATCTCCAATCCCGCCACACGCTGAGCAAGCGCCGCCTCGCGGTGCTGCCCTTCACGTATCAGCCAGGCCGCTGCGGCAGCGCTCACTATCACCAACAATAGCGCTAACCAGGCGACGCCAGCAGACACGCGGTGCGGCGCTTTCTCTGCAGCAACACGTCCTTGCGGGCCCTTGTCGCTCTGATCTGTCGATTCTTCCACTGCTGACGTCACGTTCTTTGCCGCCTCGTTCGATTGATCATCGGTTTTCGATTCAGATTCGCTCACTTATTATTCTCCATTGCCGGGCCGCCATTTCTGCAGGGCGCGGAGCATCGCCTCATCCGAGGCGTTCTCAGCCGTCAATACGCTCTTGAACCCAGTATCGCGAGCCATATCAGCGACGCGTTCTGAGGGTACGATCACGCTGATAGCTTTAACGGTAGTGGTTTCTGTAGGGCTAAGCAATAGTAGCAAATTGGCGAGCCCCTCACCGCTGCTGAGCAAGATCACATCAATTTCGCGCTGCGATATTTGCGCGCCCAACCCACCTGCGAGCAGTTCGGGCAAGCTGCGCCGGTAACAGGCCAGCTCATCAACCAGCGCACCACGATGGAAAAGTTCGCTGCGCAATGTATCGCGGCCTCCTTCACCTTTGATGATAAGCACACGCTGTCCCTGCACATTTTTTAGGTACGGAAGCGCCAGCAAACCTTCGCTGATCATATTTTTTCCCGGGGTGATGGCCTGAATATCAAACCGCGCAAGACTCTTTGCGGTGGCTGCGCCAATCGCATACCAGTTAATTCCCACCGGCAATTGGGGCCAGTAATCATCGACCAGTGCCATACCGACACGCACCGCATTCGTGCTGACAAAGATAATGTGCTGATAATGCGCGAGGTCCTGCAACATATGTCGCTGCACGGGCGTGAGCTCTGGCGCATCGGACAGCGTGAGCAGGGGCTGGCTATGGGCCTCATAGCCTGCCTCTGCCAGCAACGCGCAAAGGGCGTCTGCAGCCTCGCCGGCCGGACGCGTGGCCAGAACTCTGACGAGGCGCGCACTCTGGCTAGCCACTATAAACCTCTGCCAAAATGGCCGCCGCACCCTGCGACAAAAGATCCTCTGCCACACTTATACCAAGCTGCTCAGCATCAGAGGCAGGCGCTGTAGCCTGCGCGCGCAATATTAGCGAGCCGTCCGGCCGGCCCACCAAACCGCGCAACAGCAGTTGCTGATCACCGTCGAATAATTGCGCAAAACAGGCGATAGGCACCTCGCAGCCTCCCTTGAGACGACGGTTCATCGCCCGCTCCGCTGTCACGCGCAATGCTGTCGGCGCATGGTGCAGCGATTGCAGCAGCTTAATCACCTGTGTATCACTGCTGCGCACCTCAATACCCACAGCGCCTTGGCCACCCGCAGGTAGCGAATCGTCCTCCGCCAGGCGCTGCGCAATGCGCCCGGCAAACCCCAGCCGCATCAACCCGGCGCTGGCCAGTATAATGGCGTCATATTCACCCTCATCCAGCTTGCGCAGCCGGGTATTAACGTTGCCGCGCAAAAAATTAACGGTCAGATCAGGTCGCCGCTCGCGCAACTGACATTCGCGGCGCAAGCTGGACGTTCCCACCACACTGCCGAAAGGCAATGCATCCACTGTTTGAAAATGATTACTGACAAATGCATCAGAAGGGTCTTCGCGCTCGCAGATAATACCCAGTGCCAGGCCCGCCGGAAATTCCACAGGTACATCCTTCATCGAATGCACGGCGATATCGGCGCTGCCATCGAGCAGCGCTTCCTCCAGCTCCTTGACGAACAGGCCCTTGCCACCGATCTTGGCCAGCGGCGAGTCCAGCAACTGGTCCCCGCGCGAGGTTATCCCCAGCAATTGTACGTCCAGGTCGGGGTGCGCCTGTGTTAACGCACTACGAACAAATTCTGCCTGCCACAGGGCGAGAGGGCTTTCGCGGGTGGCGATAATCAGTTGGCGCGACATGCAGGGACTTCCGTGATTTTGTAGTTCGCTATGATACCAGCCGAATCCTGGTGCAGCGACCTTCCGGAGGGCGCGGTAGTGGGTCAGTTGGGTATTTGATTGGTACTGTTGAACACGAGCCTCTCAGGCTCTCTGCATGCGACAGACTTTAAGCGCTGACACAAACGGCGTACTGAAGCCCCGAAGCGGCACTTAGGCGCCAAATTGGAGCTCAAGTAACGGCCATTCAACGCTGACACTAGCGGCGACGCAGGATGCTAGCGACCTTTATATCGCATCAGGTATCCCATCAGGGTTGCGCCGGACTTTGCTATACTTGCCACCGCTTTAGGCATTACGCGACAGGAACTGGCCGCGACCAAGGAATCGATACCACCATGAGTACAGAAAAAGACACCAGCAAACTCTGGGGCGGCCGCTTCACTGAAGCGACGGACGCCTTCGTGCAGCGCTTTACTGCCTCTGTAACGTTTGACCAGCGGATGGCTAGCGAAGATATTGCCGGGTCACTCGCGCATGCCCGCATGTTGCACAGCGTGGACGTACTCAGCGAAGAAGAACTGACCGCTATCGAAGGCGGTCTGGCGCAGGTGCAGACGGAAATCGATGAGGACCGTTTCCAGTGGTCAATCGCGCTGGAAGACGTGCACATGAATATCGAAGCACGGCTCACCGAACTGATCGGTGTGGCCGGCAAAAAACTGCATACCGGCCGCTCGCGCAATGACCAGGTAGCGACCGACATCCGGCTCTACCTGCGCAGCGCTATCGACCGTATAGCGGTCGAGCTGACCCGACTGCAACACGGCACGATTGGGCTGGCAGCGGCGCATACCCATACCATAATGCCCGGCTTTACCCACTTGCAGACGGCGCAGCCTGTGGTGTTCGGGCACCATCTGCTGGCCTGGAACGAGATGCTGGAGCGCGATTACGGCAGACTGATGGATTGCCGCGCCCGCATGAACCAATCACCACTGGGTGCTGCCGCGCTTGCGGGCACTACATACCCTATTGATCGCGCGCTCACGGCGGCGGCACTGGGCTTTGACAAACCGACTGAAAACTCGCTGGATTCTGTTTCGGACCGTGATTTTGCCATCGAGTTTTGCGCCTTCGCCGCGCTGCTGATGACGCATTTATCACGCATGTCCGAAGAACTGGTGCTGTGGGCGTCGGCGCAGTTCAACTTTATTGAGCTGCCAGACCGTTTTTGCACGGGCTCATCCATCATGCCGCAGAAGAAAAACCCGGACGTACCGGAACTGGTGCGCGGCAAGGTCGGGCGGGTTAATGGTCATCTCGTCTCTCTGCTGACCCTGATGAAAAGCCAACCGCTGGCCTACAACAAAGACAATCAGGAGGACAAGGAGCCACTATTTGACAGCATCGACACTGTGTTTGACTCGCTGCGCGCGTTCGCGGACATGATCCCGGCTATCAAACCCAAGGCCGCGGTGATGCATGAAGCTGCGCGACGCGGCTTTTCAACTGCCACTGACCTTGCAGACTATTTAGTGCGGCTGGGCCTGCCGTTTCGCGACGCGCATGAAGTGGTGGGCAAAGCCGTCGCCCACGGCGTTGCCAGCGGCAAGGATCTGGCGGACATGAGTCTGGATAAACTACAGGCGTTTTGTGGCGACATTCGCGAGGATGTCTTTGAAGTGCTGACGCTGGAAGGTTCAGTCGCTGCGAGGAATCATCTGGGCGGCACGGCGCCAGAACAGGTTGCCGCCGCGGCGATACGTGCGCAGGAACTGCTGGCGACTCGACAGGCAACATAATTTGCAGCCCCGCCGCCCTGCGCGCGAGAGCCTGCTCAGGAATCAGGGCTCCAGCGCACGCTGGCCTGAAACATGACATCCGGCGCGGTCTTCAATCGAATGTCTTCGGCAAGGCTGAAATCCGCGTACCACTGCGGCGCGAAATACCAGCGCGGGCCAACCGTTGCCATGAAGGCGTTGTCACCGACACCCGTCAGTTGGCTGTCCATCGGCGCCGCATTGCTGTCAATCTGCGCGATCAGCGACCAGCGCTGCGCAAACTGCCAGTCCAGGGCTACCCCGGCAAACCACAGGTTTTGCTCCTGCACACCCTCCAGCACATCACTGTCACCGGCGCGCAGGTAACCCACCTGACCATGCCAGCTCAGCGGTAAGTCCGCTATGGGGCCGCCCGAAGCGCGCAGCGCTACAAACGCGTCATCTCCTCCACTGCCCAGAAAATCCTTGTCATCACCTGTGCCAAACTTGTACCCCAACGCGAGGCTGACGGTCGCAGCATCGTTGCGGTAAAACGCATGGCTCAGGGACAGGCTGATGTCGCCGATGCCGGATGTGTCATCCTGCAGGGAAAAACCCCCATCGGGCGATGAATAAAAGTAATCCAGTTCATTGTTGGGTGCGTTGGAGCGCCCGCCGTCAGACATGCCCCAGAAATCGTGCCAACTGTCGATTGCACCATCAAGATGGCCACCGCTCTGATCCAGCCACGGGAGTTCCAGTTGTACATCCCAGTTCTCGGCCAGGCCATAGCGCAGTTCCAGCGCGAAACGCAGGATTTCACCATCCTGTCGATTAAATTCGGTGGCATTGCTTTCGTTGACGTACTGGTTAGAAAGCGTGCTGTGCAGAGCCACCATCACATTACCGCTGGGCGCTGTCTGCGCATCACGCTGCGAGGGCAGTCCTAACAAACCCGTCACCGGGCTGAGGTTTTTAACATATAACGGCTCACTGGCACTGGCCGGCATCACCAGAAACATCAGCAAGGCTGCGCAAAGCCCACCCATAAAAGCCGGCAGACGCATGCTGCATGAAAACCCCGTCAAACGAATATCACCAGAAAAAACGCAGGTGAGCACCCCGCGGGACATTTCGCGGGCCAGATCGCTATCGACCTCATCGCGCGTCATTTCCAGGTTATTACGCGTCTGTTCGATCAACTCGTCGAGTTTTGATTCGGTCATCGCAAGGGAAATTCCAGCAAAATGTGCACAATTCAATGATAAGGGCTGTTCGCAGCGCTTACTAGCGGGCAGTATACTTTGCGTTGTTATAACCATTGTCACTGTCTGGACGATAAACATGCATTACTACCTGTCAAACTTGCTAATTGCCGTCGCGTTCGCCACCCTCACCGGGTGTGGACAAACAGGCCCGCTGTACATGCCGCCCGATGCACCGCCACCGCCGCCCGTTGCACCCGCTGCCAGTGCTGAGCAGCCGTCCACAGTGCCCTGAAATAGCCCCCAGAATTAGCGCCCGGAATTAAGACCAGCCCATGAACCATTTCACTTACCGTGATGGCAGCCTGCACGCCGAGAATGTCGCCGTTAGTACTATCGCCGTGACCCACGGCACGCCTTGCTACGTTTATTCACGCGCGGCGCTTGAAGCGACGTTCACAGAGTACCAACAAGCGCTGAAAGGTGCCGAGCACCTGATCTGCTATGCGGTAAAGGCCAATTCCAACCTGGCTGTACTCAATGTGCTGGCACGATTGGGTGCCGGCTTCGACATTGTGTCCGGCGGCGAGCTAGAGCGCGTCGTCGCGGCCGGCGGGGATCCGGCAAAGATCGTTTTCTCCGGCGTCAGCAAGACTCCCGCAGAAATGGCCCGCGCACTGGCGTTAGGTATCCACTGCTTTAATCTGGAATCTGCGGGTGAGCTGGAGGTATTAAACCGCGTTGCTGGAGAGCTCGGCTGCGTCGCGCCGGTCTCGGTGCGCGTCAATCCCGACGTCGATGCGCGCACCCACCCGTATATTTCGACCGGCTTGCGCGAGAACAAGTTTGGCCTTGCCATCACTGAGGCGATACCGGTCTACCAGCGCGCGGCGCAATTGGAGCACATCGATGTCGTGGGCCTGGATTGCCACATCGGCTCACAGCTCACCGAAATCAGCCCCTTTATTGATGCCCTGCATCGCCTGCTGGCATTAATAGACGCGCTGGCTGACCACGGCATCAAGATACGTCATCTGGATCTCGGTGGCGGGCTTGGTGTGCGATATCGAGATGAAACCCCCCCTTCGATAGCGACCTATATTGGCGCGATACGCGAGGTGTTAGGCACGCGCAAGGTGCAACTCATGTTTGAGCCAGGGCGCTCGATAGCCGCCAATGCCGGATTGTTGGTGATGCAAGTGGCGTACCTGAAGTCGACGTCAGATCATCACTTTGCATTGGTAGATGCCGCGATGAATGACATGATTCGTCCCGCTCTCTATCAGGCGTGGCTGGACATCCAGCGCGTTGAACAAAATAACGCCGGTGAAACGCAGCAGTGGGATGTGGTGGGCCCGGTCTGTGAAACCGGTGATTTTCTGGGCAAGGAGAGAACGCTTGCGCTCAGCCCGGGCGACCTGCTGGCCATGTTCGGCGCCGGCGCCTATGGATTCACCATGAGTTCCAACTACAACAGTCGCGGCCGCGCGCCGGAAATTATGGTGGACGGCGACAACATGTATCTGGTGCGACCGCGGGAAACCCTCGCCGATCTCATACGCGGCGAAACCTGCCTGCCTGCGCCGGCCGCCGCCGACTGATCGGGCAGAACCTTATGCAACTACAGTTTACTAAGATGCATGGCACAGGAAATGACTTCGTCGTCATCGACCTGATCAGCCAGCATTACCAGCTGCGCTCTCAGGACGTGAGAAAGCTGTCAGACCGGCATTTTGGGGTGGGTTGTGATCAAGTATTGGTAGTGGAGCCACCGCACAGTCCGCACGTTGATTTTCGCTACCGCATTTACAATGCCGACGGCAATGAAGTGGAGCAGTGCGGCAATGGCGCACGCTGTTTCGCACGCTTTGTGCGCGACAAGAAACTGACCACCAAAAAAATCATCAGCGTGGAAACTTCTGCGGGCGTCATCGAGCTCCGCGTGCGTCCCAATCATGACGTTGAGGTCAATATGGGGCCGCCGCAGTTTGAACCCGCCAACATTCCGTTCGCGGCCAGCGTTCGGGCGCCAAGCTATCCTCTTTTGGTGGACAACAAAACACTGGAAATTGGCGCAGTTTCGTTGGGTAATCCACACGCGGTGCTGCGTGTTCCCAATGCCAGCAAGGCCGACGTTGAAAAGCTGGGGCCACTGATCGAATCACACGCTGACTTTCCGCAGCGGGTTAATGCCGGTTTCATGCAAGTCGTCTCGGACCGGGATATCCGGTTGCGCGTCTACGAGCGAGGCGTGGGCGAGACACTCGCCTGCGGTACCGGCGCCTGCGCCGCAGTGGTGTATGGCATCTCCCGCGGTTGGTTGCGCGAATCCGTGACAGTTGGACTGCCGGGGGGTAAGCTTTCAGTATCGTGGGCGGGCGAAGGCAAATCGGTCATCATGACCGGCCCCACCGCAGTCGTGTTCGACGGCACAATAAAAATCTGAGGCTCCGCTCGCGGAGCCCAATCATAGCGTGGAGCGCCGATAACCATGTCAGCCAGCAAAAAGAGAGGAACAGCAGTGAAGATGGCAGCAGAGCAAAGCAGCGACACCGGGCTCAACGACGACATCGTGCGCGAATACCTCAAGAACCATCACGACTTCTTACAGCGCCATCCCGACATGCTGGATTACTTGCACGTCACTCATGCCTCTGGCAGCGCTATTTCGTTAGTCGAAAAACAGGTCAGCGTACTGCGCGAACGCAATACCGAGATACGCCAGCGACTAAAGACACTCACAGTGAATGCCAAAGAAAACGATGTGCTGTATACACAGACCCGCGCCCTTATATTGAAGCTGCTGGACGCCGATTCTGTTGAGGCTCTGTACGCCCGGTTCATTGCGGCGATGAAAGAGGACTTTGGTGTCCAGTATGTCAGCATGATCCTCTACGCCAACGACGCCAACGACGCCAACGACGCCAACGATAGCAGCATGCAGGGTTGGCGCACCGCACCACAGGACGCCGTCAAACGCGAGATCGGCTCGCTGTTCAAAGGCCATAAACCCGTGTGCGGTACGCTGCGCGCGGAAGAACTGACATTCCTGTTTGCCGAGACTACAGCCGTGGGCTCGGCGGCACTGATGCCGCTGTCTGATGGCGAGCCACTGGGCCTGATCGCCGTAGGCAGTGCGGACGCGAACTACTATAACAACAAGGTCGGCACGCTGTTCCTGTCTCATATTGCCGACGTTATCGTGAAACTCCTGTCGCGCTTCCAAGACGCCAGGGCATGAAGACACCGTGAGCACAAACGTCGCGCAGGCTGATCCGCTGGGGATGTCTGCCATGCAGTTTATCCACTATCTGCGCGATGTACGCCAGCTTTCGCCCCACACCATCAGCAATTACCAGCGCGACCTCACGTCACTGGAACGCTACTGCGAAACGAGTGACGCAAGCGGTCCCATCGAAGCATTATTGGAAGCCGATATTCGCGCCTGGGCAAGCCGCTTACACCGTCAGGGACTCGCCGGCGGCAGCATACAGCGCAGCCTGTCCGCCGCCCGCTCGTTCTATAACTTCCTCGGACGCGAGAGCGGACTGCGACGCAACCCGGCCGCCAGTGTGCAAGCGCCGCGCAGCCCTCGCAAACTGCCGAAAACTCTCGATGCTGACCAGGTCAGCAAGTATCTGGTCTTTGATGCTGACTCCCAGACCGCATGTCGCGACAGCGCGATGGCGGAATTATTTTACTCCTCGGGGCTGCGCCTCGCAGAACTGGCGGCCGTGCAGGTAGACGATATCGACCCGCAGTCGAAACTATTGACGGTAACCGGCAAGGGCCGCAAGACCCGCATCGTGCCGGTCGGCTCCATGGCGCTGCAGGCCATCGCGCGGTGGCTCAAGGTGCGACCGACAGTCTCAGTCGATGGCAGCGAGTGCCGCGCGCTGTTCACCAGCAATCGCGGCAGGCGCATCAGTGTGCGCTCGATTCAAGCGCGCCTCAAACTCCAGGGTCGCAAGTCAGGGATGCGCCAGGACGTTCATCCGCACATGCTGCGCCACTCATTCGCCAGCCATATGCTAGAGTCCAGTGGCGATCTGCGCGCGGTGCAGGAACTGCTGGGGCATGCGAATATCTCCACCACCCAGATCTACACGCATCTGGATTTCCAACACCTCGCCAAGGTCTACGACGCCGCCCATCCGCGCGCGAAACGCCGCAACAAGGATTGAAACATGCCCGTCTCGGTGATTACCTTCGACCTGGATAACACCCTGTGGGATGTGGAACCGAGCCTTATTCGAGCTGAAGAGGCACAACAGTCGTGGCTGCGACAACACCGGCCGGGCGCAGTTGATGCCTTCGATCAAGACGCTTTGTTCGAGTTCAAAAAATCGGTTTGGAAGCGGCACCCCCACTTGTCACACCATGTCAGCCAGATGCGCATCGAGACGCTATATGAGTTACAGCTTGCCGCCGGCTTCGACGAGGAGGCCGCCCGCAGCGGCGCACAGCAAGCATTTGCCGTATTCCTGCAGGAGCGCCGCAAAGTGATGCTGTACGAGGATGCGCTGGGCGTGCTGGAGGTTCTTGCCAAAACGTTCACGCTCGGCGCACTGACTAACGGCAATGCCGACATCTACAAGACCGATGCTGCCGAGTATTTTGACTTTGCCTTTCTCGCCGAGGATATCGGCAGTAGCAAGCCGCATCCGGATATGTTCCACGCTGCCCTCAAAAAGACGGGCGCAGAGCCTGCAGATATCATTCATGTAGGGGATGACCCGGAGCACGACATCCTCGGCGCCCGGGAAGTGGGCATGCGCACCGTCTGGATCAACACGCAAAACAAGCTCTGGACCGGTGGCCAGCGCGCCGACCGGGAAATCGTCAACCTGCGTCAGCTACCTGATGCTATCGACAGCATCGTCAGCCAAGGGTAGTACCCCCTCTTAAACACTGGCCTGGCATGGCCTGATTACTTCTGTTTGAGAATCTCGTTCTTGGTACGCTTGTATTCGCTTTCGGAAATCACGCCCTTATCGAACGCCTCTTTGAGGTCTAACAACTGCTTACCCTGAGTTTCAGTTGTCTTTATCGTGGTTTGGGTATCGTTGCCGCCGCACCCTGGCAGTGTTCCCACAGCCAACATCACACCAGCGATCAGTAAAGTTTTTTTCAACATCTCACGTCATCCTTCTCGTTTAAGACACACCAACGTGCGGATCGATTCAACGCATGCTGATTATCGCCGTCATCACGAGTGTTATTATAAGACAAAAAAAGGGGGCCAAAAGGCCCCCAAAAAAACGCATCGTGAGACGCGCCCGCAAAGTCGTTACTATGCGCCGCTGCCGCTGGCGCCGACGAACTCGGGGTAAGCTTCCATGCCGCACTCGGCCATGTCCACACCCTCGTACTCTTCCTGTTCGGTGACGCGGATTCCCATTACTGCCTTGAGAACGCCCCAGACCACCAAGCTAGCTCCGAAGACCCAGATAAAGATCGTGGCTGCACCTATCAACTGACCGCTGAAGGAAGCATTTTCGCCGTTGGTTATCGGCACCAACATGAGACCTAAAAATCCAACCACACCGTGGACAGAGATTGCACCGACGGGATCATCGATCTTCAACTTGTCGAACGCGATGATAGCGAACACAACCAGCACACCACCCATTGCACCAAACAGTGTTGCCTGCAGGGCAGTCGGGGTAGAGGGTTCTGCTGTGATTGCAACCAGACCAGCCAGAGCACCGTTAAGCGCCATCGTCAGGTCAGCTTTGCCGAACATCAAACGTGCGAGGACCAGTGCCGCGATCAGTCCACCCGCTGCTGCAGCATTTGTGTTCATAAACACAATGGCTACTGCGTTTGCGCTTTCGACGCTTGCAGTTGCCAGCACTGAGCCGCCGTTGAATCCGAACCAGCCCAACCAAAGGATGAATGTTCCAAGCGTTGCCATCGGCAGGTTTGCACCAGGAATCGGCCTGACTGAACCATCAGCTGCGTACTTGCCCTTTCGAGCGCCCAGCAGAAGAACACCTGCCAGAGCCGCTGACGCACCTGCCATGTGGACGATACCTGAGCCGGCAAAGTCCGAGAAGCCGAGGTTACCCAGTGTGTACATGCCAAAGACTGCCTCGCCACCCCAGGTCCAGCTACCTTCCATCGGGTAGATAAAGCCGGTCATGACGACTGCAAATGCCAGGAAGGCCCACAGCTTCATACGCTCTGCGACGGCGCCGGACACGATTGACATGGCGGTTGCTACAAACACAACCTGAAAGAAGAAATCTGCGGAGGGTGCGTATGTAGCAGGCTCTTCTGCCCCGGCAACGCCGTCACCGACGATTCCACTCAAAAAGAGTGAAAACTCATCACCGCCATACATGATTGAATAACCACATACCATATACATCGTACATGCCACTGCGTACAGCGAGATGTTCTTCAGCAAAATTTCAGTGGTGTTCTTGGAGCGAACAAGGCCGGCTTCCAGCATTGCGAAACCTGCCGCCATCCACATTACGAAGGCACCCATCACCAGAAAGTAAAAGGTGTCGAGGGCGTACTGTAGTTCAAAAATATCATTTTCCATGGGGTTACTCTCTGCTAACAGTCAGTAGGGGTTTAGATCGCGTCTTCGCCGGTCTCACCGGTACGAATCCGAATCACCTGCTCCAGCGCGGAGACAAATACCTTGCCGTCACCGATCTTGCCGGTGTTAGCCGCCTTGGAGATGGCCTCAATGGTTTGCTCTGCGACACCGTCTGCTACGGCGACTTCGATTTTTACCTTGGGCAGAAAATCAACGACATATTCCGCGCCACGGTACAACTCGGTGTGGCCCTTCTGGCGACCAAATCCTTTGACTTCGGTCACGGTGATTCCCTGCACGCCGATTTCAGACAGGGCTTCGCGTACATCGTCCAGTTTGAATGGCTTGACTATGGCCGTAATTAATTTCATATAAAAACTCCGGAATGGGAGTCGGCCAGATAGCTGGCCGACTCTAGGCTACACGTTACGATTACAGGCTTTTGCTGATGGAGAAGACTGCTGTTGCGCTACAGATTCCTGCATCGCCAAAGCAAGCTTGATCATCCAGGTCTGTATCGACATAGGCGACAGCAAGATCAACACCGAAGACCGAGTACCCGAGAGTCACAGACCAATCGGTGTAGTCTTCAATAGTTTTGTCTTGATCAAGGTCGTTGTAGCCAACATGGAAGCCCAGCGAGAAGTCCTCCATGAACGACAAGCTGTAACCCGCATTATAGTACCAGTACTCGCCGGTTTTAGCGTAAAAGTCGTCTGAGTAGATGACGCCCAAGGACAAGTCCTTCCATGATCCTGTCGCGCTGAACTCTTGGTAAGCGCCCTTGGGGTCTATGGTATCGCCGGGGTAGTCATAATAGAAGTAACCCACATCGACGCCAAAATCGGTATCACCGATAGGACCAGCCCAACCAGCGTAGTAGTCAATTTCCATGGTGCCGTAACTGCCAGTAGGGTTATCACCACCGAAGTCCACAGACGACGCCCACGTGCCGACATAAAAACCCGGCTCGAAAGACACATCAAATCCGCCCTGAATTGCGGCGTCTTTGCCTGTCTGTGAAATACCCCGGAAGCGGTAATCTGACACCAGCGCGATGTTGCCGCTAACGTCAAAGGCCTGAACCGGCGTTGTAAATGCACCTGCCAACAAGGCCGTTCCAACCGCTGCTGTAAGTAGCTTTTTGTTTAACATGTCTCTTTACTCCTAAGGTTTAAAGTCAAAGTGCAGACTCCGTAAGGCGTCAAACTATTGCTGCGGACGCATGACGAGCGCTTTACCGATCTGTCATTCGTGTTAAAGCAGGGTCTGTGCCAACCACCGGTTTACTCTTAAATATCAGAGAGATAAAGATAAATATCATTTTTGAATAGGATGATATGCCGCTTAATAATGCACTGTTATGGTGCGCTGATCTAAAATCGTGCACTGCTGCGCGCTGTGCCACCTGCTCTAAATGCTCTACACTTTGGCCACACTCACCACAGCAGAAAACGGCGCACTCATGGCACTCAAACCACCTCTCCCCTGGGAAATACTGCAACAAGTCAGCGAATTCGTGGGCGGCAAGGGCGTTAAAGAGGAAGTCGACAAAAACATGCGCTCACTGGCGCAGTCTGCGCTGACTCGCCTGGATATGGTGAGCCGCGAGGAGTTTGACGCGCAAGCTGCGGCCCTGAAACGGACACGGGATCGAGTCGCTGTGCTGGAAGCCACGCTTGAAGAGTTAAATCAGGCGGTAGAGGCTCTCACCGGCGCTCGCTAAACCGGCCTGCAGCGCCCAGACCCACCTATCGAACACCGCGCAGCACACGCTCAAGGAAGAGCCATGGAATTATCCATCATCAATAGCAGGGCGCTGACGGGTATCGAGGCGCCGCTGGTACAGGTTGAGACACACTTGTCCAACGGGCTACCAGCCTTCCATATTGTCGGCCTCCCGGAAACGGCGGTGCGCGAAAGTAAGGATCGCGTGCGCAGTGCGATTCTCAACTCGCATTTCACCTTCCCCGATCGACGCATCACCATTAATCTGGCGCCAGCAGACCTGCCCAAAGAGGGCGGCCGATTCGACCTTCCCATCGCCCTGGGTATTCTCGCCGCCTCCGGCCAGCTGCCACCGGACCGTCTGCTGCAGCATGAGTTTCTGGGGGAGCTGGGCCTCGATGGCAGTCTTCGCAACGTACCAGGTGTGGTGGCAGCAGCTGCCGCTGCTACTCGCGCGGGGCGTCATTTGGTGGTCGCTACCGATAGCGCCCCTTCGGCAGCGCGCGTCCCGAATTCTGTCATTATTGGGGCGCCCGATATTCTGACGCTGTGTGCTCATCTTAACGGCAGCGAAACACTCGCTGCGGCCAGGCCAAAGGCGTTTTCCACTCGTCATAAACAACTGGATCTCGCTGACGTCGTCGGCCAGCAAGGCGCGCGGCGCGCGCTGGAGATCGCCGCCAGTGGCGGCCACAATTTGCTTCTCTGCGGGCCGCCTGGCACCGGAAAGACGCTGCTCGCCCGCCGTTTACCGGGGATACTCCCGCCGCCAAGCGCCGATGAAATACTGCTTGGCCTCGCGTTGCGCGACATCCACGACGGTACCAGCGGTGAAGACTTTGCCTTTGAACGACCCTTTCGCAACCCTCACCACACCGCCACAGCGGCAGCACTGGTTGGGGGCGGCAACCGACCGCGGCCGGGTGAAATATCGCTTGCGCACGGCGGGGTGCTTTTCCTCGATGAGCTGCCGGAGTTCAGCCGCCATTGCCTGGAGGTTTTGCGTGAGCCGATGGAGTCCAGCGAGATCACCCTCGCCCGCGCCAGACACAGGACGACCTATCCCGCCAGGTTTCAACTTATTGCAGCCATGAATCCATGCCCGTGCGGCTACCTGGGTGATGAAGCGCGCCCGTGTCGGTGCACGCCGGACCAGATTCAGCGCTACCGCTCACGTGTGTCCGGTCCGTTGCTGGATCGAATTGATCTGCACGTGCAGGTCAATCGAATACCCCCTGGGGATTTGCTCACGCCACGCTGCACGGCTGAGACCTCTGCCGTCGTGCAGGAACGGGTATTTCTCAGCCGCGCGAGCCAGCAAGCGCGGCAAGGCAGACCCAATGCGCTGCTGACTGCAGATATGTTGGCAAGCACTTGCGTACTGGGAGAGGTTGAGAAAAAAGCGTTAGAATCAGCAGCGAGCAGACTGCACTTGTCTGGCAGAGGCTTACACAGAACCTTGCGAGTCGCGCGCACGATTGCCGATTTGGATGGCCGCGAGATTATCGGCACTGCGCATATCAGTGAAGCATTGGCCTACCGCGGGTGAGATGTTATGCGGTCGTTTGACGCTTCAAAAGAATACACCGGCACCGTCGAAAGCATGCGCCCAGCTATGGGCGGCAAGTTCTCAGGGAGACCGGTGTATTGTGGGCAGATGATGCGTATCCGGGCACGGGGATTGGCGAGCTTCACCACCAAGTCTCACTCGAACCACCTACAACCGTGTGTCAATTAGCGCTAAAAAATGTACACCTGTTGGCGCCAGGACGTTACGAGACCTGCCGCGCTCGGTACCCGGTTGTAGCGTCGGAATCTTGAGTCATTACTTTGCCTTGAAATTTTGTTCGCTGTACCATCTCCCACAAGTCAACATTAGTATGCGGCTGCTCTGGCGTCGAGCTGAGCGATGATTGACAGTCGTTGCGGTGAAGGCAAAGTGTATAGAAACGTAATGCATCAAAGGCCGATGTGCCCGAAGAACGAAAACGCGTGGTATTTGCAGGCTCCTGCGATGGAATTACCATCTTAATAGAAACACGCTGGAGCATAAACCGACTGCGGGTCGCAGCGTGATTGAAGGCCTATCGTGTGCCATGTGTAAAAAAATCTCATGAAGTCAGCCACAGCGAGCGCGTCCAACACCACGATTTTGTGCATTACCGGCATGCACCGGTCAGGCACCTCTATGGTAGCTCGAGTTCTGGGGGCCGTCGGCTTATGGCTGGGTCCATCTGCGCGATTGATGCAATCCGGACCGGATAATCCGGAGGGTTTTTTCGAGAACCTGGACATGGTCCGTTTTGCGGACGAGTTGCTGGGTCGCTTTGAGGGTGGGTGGGATACGCCCCCTGACTTTCCCGATAACTGGGAGCGGAGCGAACTCGCGCGTGAGTTTGGTGTTCAGGCCCACTCCATCCTGGAGTCCATCGCAAACACCGCGGAGGCCCATCCCGGCTGGGGCTGGAAAGATCCAAGGTGTAGCCTGATGCTCCCGTTCTGGCGCGGTTTGATTGTTGACCTGAAAATCATCGCGTGCGTGCGTCATCCAGCAGCTGTAGCCCGCTCGCTGCACAAGCGAGGCACCCATTCACCCGTGTTCAGCCATCGCTTATGGGAGCAGTACAACACGCATATACGTGCACATGCGTCGGACGCGGGCGTTTTAGTCACGGATTACGACAACTGGATTCAGGACCCACGCACCGAACTCGACCGCGTATTGTTGTTCCTGGGCTGGGACCTGGCACAAGGCGCTCGTGACAAAGCAGCGGGAGAAGTGATGTCTTCCTTGCGCCACCATGAGATCGAGGATGAGGATTGGCTGCTGGAAAACGATCGTGCTGCTATTGCTGACCTTTATCATGAGCTCCAGGCACTGGCACGCGTGCCCGCCCCAAGCACAACATTGCCATGCGTATCGCCCATCGGGGTCAACGACCCTGCGCCCGATCCGCACAATTCGATGGAGCTTTTGTTACGTCATCGGGGGGTCGAATTGATGGCAGAAGTGGAAGCTCACCGCTACCGCAATCTCTGGTACCGGGTCGGAAGCACTATCGACTTTACGCAGGCAGGAAATGTGCAGCTATACCAACAAGGCGATTGGACCCCCGCTTCAGAAGGTGGAACCTGGTCTCTAGGCACACGGGCGAGATTGCGACTCGATCTGGTGGGCGCGCACGGTGAGTCCTTGCGTCTTTCGGCCAGGTTGAAGCCAATCCTCAGCGGCAGACTGCAAACGATTATCAATGGGCAAGTGGCTGCGGACTTTACGCTTGAGTCGGAACAAATGAATTATATCTCGTTTGTGATTCCCCAGGAGTCGATGTCCGGGCTGCCACGATTAGAGGTGGAATTCAGAATCGATCAGTCGTGTTCTCCAAAGCAACTCGGAATGTCGGATGATCAGCGGCCGCTGGGGATTTTTTTCAACTGGCTATCGATAGAAAACCTGAATTGACGCTTGAAGATCGCCCTGGACACTGATTATCCAATCGTTACAGATTTTCTCGCGTTATTTGCCGATCGTGTTTGGACGAACATGTATTGAGGTATGCGCAAATGACGGAAGCGAATTGCTATGAGATCAACTCGCAGACAAAATTTAGCTCTTACGGCTCGGCAGATTCAGTCGCCAGCGGATTACCCGGTTTATCTATCGCATAGTATTTATAGCTGTCAAAACTGCTGCCATCTCCCGTGGACCAGGGATCGTGAGTTCTCTTCATTTCCGCTGCCAATTGTGCCGCCAAGGCTGCTTTTACTTGAGCAAAGGCAGGATCCTCCGCTACGTTATTGACTTGCCCGGGATCGCGACGGACCACATATAATTCTTCTGCTGGGCGTTTACTGGCACTCATTGTCAGTGACTGCGCTGGATTTCTGGCAATGGCATAGAAGTTACGATGTGGTACACGCGTCAATGCCATCCCACCCTCTTTATCTTTATCTGCCAGTGTCTGCTTTTCATACTGCTGCCGCTGGGTAACCAGAAACGTTTTGGTAGGCGAGCCTGAATCAATATCGTCAAATGTTGGCGGGCGGCCAGCAGGCCAGCGATCCGGCGCAAAATTTCTAATATAGAGATAGTCGTCGGTGCGGATGGCGCGGGAAGGATATCCTTGTCGTTCCGGTCGCGCTGTGGCGATGTGTCGTTCAAAACCCGTGAATACCGCATTGCGTTGCGGATCTACACGGCCTGGGGTATTACTCAGTAATTGTCGGACGAAACTTTTCCCAGACATATTTTCAGGAATCGGAACCCGGGCGAGTTCCAGAAAAGTCGGTGCAATATCCACTAAACTGATCAAATCTGTCACGTCGAGATGGGATTTGATCTGGTCTCCCCAGCGGACGGCCAATGGCACCCGGACACCATAGTCGTAGTTGTTGGACTTGGCGCGAGGGAAGGGCATGCCGTTATCGGAGGTGTAGACAATGACAGTGTTGTCCAATTGCCCTTGCTGTTCCAACAAATTCAAGACACGACCAAGCTCTTCATCAAACCACTGGATTTCAAACAGATAATCCGCAATATCCCCCCGGATCACTTCACTGTTGGGTAGAAAAGGAGGGACTTCCACCAAGTAAAGAGAAACCGTTCCACTTTCTTTGCCAATACCAGGCTTGAAGGGGCGGTGAGGTTCTGTGGGAGAGACCCAATAGGAGAAAGGTTGATCAGCTGGTTTTTCATTGAGGAATATACGCAGGTTTTCCACCTGGTCGATAACTGTGAGGGTGGGATCTACCATCCGCCTTGCACTATTATAGTCATGACCGGCGCCTGCAGGATTACCTTGAGGGGCATAGCCTGGCCCCCATCCCTTGCCGCTGTAGCCGACCTTGTACCCATTGGCTTGCAGAATTTGCTGATAGGTGTCCAGGGTGTCGGGGAACTCTCCCCATAACTGTCCCGCCGAACCCAGCTCCCAAAAATGGCGGCCCGTCAGGATAGCGGAACGGGAGGCAGTGCAAGTAGGGGCACTGACAAAAGCATTTTCGAAATAGATCCCCTCATGGGCAATGCGATCAAAGTTGGGGGTTTGCAACGCCGGGTAACCGGCATAGGACGTGTGAATCCAGGATTGGTCATCGGTAACCACGAACAAAAAATTGGGACGCGGTCCGTTGTAGTGAATCTCCTGAGCATCCAGTTTTATGGCACCCCATTCCAACAGACTAGCTGCTAGCGTGATTGCCAGAAAGGCCAAAATCATATAGCGGATTTTAGTCATGGGGGCCTCATCCGGTGCGAACTGCAAATATAACATGAAGTGAGTTGGCTATGATGCCCCGGCAAAGTGGTTGGCGCCCTTCGAATTCCTCCATGACCACATCAACCGGAACGGTGGCAGCATACCGGGTTCAGCTATTATCGGTGAAATATCAGAAACGCTGCTGGGCTAGATTGCGCTTCAATTCATCAAGATACTTTTCTAAGAGGTGAGTTACGCCTGTCGCCCTGATTTAGGAGGGTTGTTTGAGGTGTCATGAACCAAGCAGTTTGGGTCAGGCGCCGCGAAAATGTCCACTACTTCCAGCGCGGCCTGCATCAACTCGCGCCCTCGTGCCAGACCGAACTCGGTTTCGGTATAGGCCCACGCTGCGCGTTGTTGTGCCGACCACGTATCACGATCGTTGTAGAGGAGTTCGACGGCGTCGACCCATTGCGCAGGCGTCGTCGCAACCAGCGCCTCCAGTTGGTCGCGAATACCGGTCCCTTCAGCGGCCACCGGTGACAACACACAAGGCACGCCGTGCGCCATGGCGCCTATGACTTTACCCTTGATACCCGCGCCGCTGAGCAACGGTGCCACGAACACCCTGCAGCCGTCGTAGACCTCATCGACACTCGCCACCCAACCTGGCAAGGTCACGTTATCCTCGCCTTCAAACAGGTCCCGCAAGCTCTGCGGCATGTCGCTCCCATAAAGCCGTAACTCCACGCCTGGTAGACGCTCGCGCAGGAGCGGCATTACCTCACGAATGAAGAACTCGGCGGCCTCGACATTGGGGTGGTGTGCATAGCTGCCCAGGAAAGCGATGCCATCCCGTGTCTCGAAGGTAGGTACGTCGGTCCTCGTGGAGACCACCCAGGGACACTTCATGACTTTGGTGGAGTCCAGGTTGTGGGATTGAATCACCGCGTGCTCTATCTCATTGTACGAAAGCACCAGATCAACCTTGCGCATCACAGCAAGTTCAGCGTCGCGTGTCTGCAGCGCTTGACCGATGCGGTCCTGGCTGCCCGCGGCAATCGCAGCGCGGAGCTCCCTTAAAAAGTGCAAGTCGGCGTCGTTGAACAGGATCTTCGCCTGAGGGGCATGAAGGCGGATCGCATCCAAATGGCGTTCGGCCACCCAATAGCGGGTGATGTAAAAGAGATCGAATTCCGCGCCACGTTTTTCGATGACTTCATTAACGGACGTCATGAACGGTGAGTAGAGACATTCGATACCCGCTCGTTGCAGCGCTTGCGTGTAGTTGCCAAGCCAGGCGGTATTCTCCGGCATGAATGTGAGCTTGCAGCCAAGAGACTGGAGCAGGCGCATTTCCTGAACCGCAGCATAGCCGCCGGCATCGATGTCGGGGCGCGGGGTGTTCGCGTCGATTACCAATACGCGGTAGCGTACGTTGCGATCTTTCGCTAAGTCCACTGCCTTGCCGAAAGTGCCATTTCCGCGAAACGCTGACGACCACCGGCTCTTGAACTTGGGTGTGTTGATCTGCTGATAACGCTTGGCGCCCGAGGCGATGCTGGTGCCGCTGCTGATACCCTCGAAGTGAATGACTTGCGCGAGCGGCGCGTAGACGGTTTTCAGCCCGCGTTCACGGACGCGGAACGCCAGATCGGTATCCTCGAAATAAGCGGGCGCGAAGTCTTCGCTGAACCCCCCCAATTCGATCCACAGCGGGGTGGGCAGCATGATGCAGGCACCGGAGATATAGTCGACCTGGCGAGTATAGTTGTAGCGCGGCTCATGCGGGTTGCCGTCGCGGCCGTAGTTCCAGGGATCACCGTTATTCCATACGATGCCACCGGCCTCTTGCAGAGTACCGTTTGGATAAAGCAGTTTGGCGCCCGCCATACCGACACCATCGAAATGCTCAAAAACATGAAGCAGTTCGTCTAACCAACCCAGGGTAGCTTCGGTATCGTTGTTGAGCATCACGATATAGCGCCCGCGGGCGAGCTTGCCCCCGGCATTGCAACTGTGCACGAATCCTTGCGACACACCGTGACGGAGGATCTGGATGCCCTGTGCCTGCTCGGCAAGGTCCACCGTCGTGTCACTTGATCCATCGTCGACGATGATCACTTCGAACGTCGCGAGGTTGTGAGCCAGCAACAACGACGCCAGGCAGTGATAGGTGACCACGAACTTGTTGTGTACCGGGATTACGATCGACACGTCGGGCCGTTCATGCACCTGGAAGCGCAGCATCGGTCGTTCGCGATCGCTGTTCTGGGGTTCTCCGCTCAGCTCGAATCCCAGCACTACCTGTTCGTGTGCGGCGTGGATCTGCAGCAATCTGCCGGCAGCCGACGCCGCTGATTCGGGCGCGACGTTATCTTCAACGCTGGGACCGAGATCGGCAGCGATCTCGGCAATGCTGCGTCGAAACGCCTCGTAACGCAACGCCGCACCCTGGAGCAACGCCGCGTTCAAGCTGCCGCCGCTGTAGCGCCGCAGCGCATCGTTCGGCGCCCGAATTACGGAAGTGATGACGCCCAATTCCCCGACAATCTGTTGCGGCATGATGCTGCGCACAGCGATGCGGTGCGGTCGTCCGTCCACTGCTGCTGCTGGTAGGCGCAGGGCGAAACGCATGCCGTTGCCGCCAGGCCTGTCGGCCTGCCCGGTCGCGACGGCCTTGCCATCGACCAACAGTTCAACGGAAACAGGCTCATCCGGCGCTCGGGCGTTGCGCACCCAACCGGAAACAAAGTCGCCGTCAAGTTTCTCCAGTTCACCTTGGAAGAATCTGCGATCCGCGAATTCCCGCTCCCCGGGCGGTAGCGTGTCGCCCCGAGGCCCTGCCTGAACACGCACGCGGTGCACCAGACCATCAGAGTAGTCTTCCGGCAACGCTATTTGAAATCCATGGTGCCCGGTCCCGACGCCGGCATCGAGAAGGTGGGCGCGGAAATCGCCTGCGACGCCGCCGGCGACCCAGCAATCGTCGACGAGGACCTGGACCTCGCATACGGCCGCATCGCCATCGACAGCCCAACCGACGACTTCGGTGCCGCTCAAGCTCTCGAAATACCCCTTGACGCCGCCGAGTTCGACGTTTGCAATCTCTGCGTCGCCTGGCGGCTCGGCTGAATCCCCCTTGCCACGCGGTGCTGATCCACTTTTAACGGGCGGCGTTTCCATGGCTTCGGCAGCGTCAAGGGCGGGATTTTCGGCGCCCGAGGCAAGAGGAGAGTCACTATTCATGTTGGTCTGTTCGTCCTCTGGATAGGTTGCACTATTGCGAGCGCCCGCATCCGTCAGATCGCTGCGCCTCGGCACCAAGGCCTCACCACCTACGATACCAAGAATGACAAGCCAGTTGACGAAAAACCCTGCCAGGATGGCTCGTTGAGTCTAAACGAATGGCTATCGAGCGCTTGTTATCGCTTTGCTTTGCTTACCTGACACTCACCAACTGTTACAACCAGCGCCGTATGCAGATCGTCAATTGAAGTTTCTATGTAATTTAGTGCTTCATATTGCTCATAATCTATCAGTCATATTCTGGATTTACAAGCCGCTAAACAGTCCCTGTCTGCAGGGCAACCACTTCACTATAGGCATAGGGTGTGGCAATACTCTAACCGCTATCACAAGCGGGTTAATTACGAGCCATGAACATCAAAGGTGGGACCCGCATCTTGGCACAGGACAAGGACGATCCTGGGGCTATAATCGCTAAGAGATATCAGCCCGAGTCACCTTCGGCCATCCCGGGTTGGGCGAATATTTTCCGGACCACTGATTTTGCTCGACACTGCATCCATACTTCTTATACTTGGCCCGTGATAATTTTGGGGGTTGGGTGTTTGGATATGAAGTTCGGTGCTGATAATACGCCTTTTTTTGTTCTTGGCTGTGTCCGGTCAGGCACTACGTTGCTGAGGAATATACTAAGGCTCCATCCAAGGTTGGAGTCACCTGAAGAAACCCATTTTTTTCGATGGGCTGACCCATACGCTGGTCCGCGATTTGAAGGGAATTACAACGGTGTAAAATTATTCAAGAAGCATCGGGAGCTTGATGGCGTTAGTGATCTGGATTTTGGGCTAGCCAGATCGTCGGCAAACAATAGAAAGGATATTTCTGATTTTTACGGAAAGCTATTTTTGCAAGCAAAAAACAATGAAGATGGCCGTTGGTTTGATAAAACGCCGCAGAATATATACGGCATTCTTTTGTTGGGGCATATGTATCCTACTGCCAAGTTCTTACATATCTACCGCAACCCGTTGAATGTTGTTTCCAGCCTCAAAGAAGGCCGTGTGATGGCGAAACATGAAGTTAAAGGTGGCATTAACTATTGGCTGGAATCCATGATAATGATCAATGAGTACAAGAAAATTCCCGGTGTTGAAGAGCGTATTTTTGAGACCAGGTACGAAGATTTTATTCAAAATCCGAAGTTGGAAATTTCGAATTTGCTGGAATTTTTGACAGAGGATCCTTCTTTGCTTGATTATTCAAAAATTAGCACTCACAAGGAAAAAGACAAATACAGGAAAAATCTCTCTGAGACAGAGATTTCTGATGTAAAAACTTTTTGTGAGCCATTCTATTCACAGCATGGATACTCTTAGGCAGAATTTTTGGACGTGCGGAGCAAGCACAGTAGATTGCGTTCGTGCTGGAAATACACAGAAGCGCAATATCGTTGGTATGTCGAGCTTGCGAATTAGGCAGGGATTTTTAAACCGCAGATGATCTCACTTTTCAAATATCAAATACCCCATGGGCGTGGTGACTTGTTCAAGCAACAATGCACCGATTGTTTCCTTAAACGCATCAAATACTATGTCAAAGGCCTGCAGTTTTTCATTTGCGATTCCCAGCATTATCCAATGGTGTAACACATAGTTTCGATAGCTAGGGTTTACCGGTCGGTAGTTACGAAACGAAAACGAGGAGTAGCCTAGTTCAGATGCTAGTTGTTCCAATTTATTGATATCAAAAATGTACTTGTCCTCCATTTTTTCGAGTTTCTTTTTATCACCTCTGATTTCCTTATCTTTGGTTTGGTGCCTGACCAGCTGCATGATTTTTTTACTTTCTGCTTCTGTCAGCACGTTAAGGTTGAAGGCTTTATCCATCGCGCAAATCAAGTTCAGCATAAACGCAACCCAGATCTTGCCTTGCAATACTGGTTCGTAAAAAATTGCGCGGCCGTTTATCTTTAGAATTTTATGCACCCTTGCCAGACACTTCTCATAGTCTAAAAAATGATGCAGCACGGAGTGCCCCACTACAACATCGAAAATATTCTCTTTAAATGGCAATTGGTTGGCGTCGCAAACATAGTAGTGCGAAGCATTTTTTGAACCTGATTCATAGTTCGTACGGATCTGGCTTAGAAATTTGGCGGATATATCGGTTGCGAATACGTCTTCAAACTGGCTTTTATGCATTAGCCCGCTGGTCAATTGACCGGTTCCGCTACCAATTTCCAGCAGCTTTTCGTTGCCAAGTGGGAACTGACTGAGGATTTCCGCCCAGTCATCGTAGGTTTGGTTTCTGCGCTTTTCATCGACACCATGGAATGCATCGTAGTCAATCTGCTCCAACCGCGTTTTGAGCGCAGGATCAATCAGCAGATTTGGAATGCCGTCTGTTATAGGGTAGCGACTCTTACAGGCAGAACAAATCAAATGCGTCTTCTCTGCAAGCAACGAATCAGCTTGCTCGCATACAGGGCAAGTCAAAATATTCACCACGCCATGCATTTTTTCACCTGATCTCTCTCTGATCGGAATTAGCAAACGGAGCGCCCATCGATTGCGATTATGAAGCCTATCCGTTTTGGCTACAACTGCCGCAGTATGCTCGGATCTCCGATGAGAAGTGTGATATCGAATAATTTCCAATGGAGACGATAAGTTACGGCGTTAAACTGTATGCAACTTGACGGTGATCTCCGAACGTTCTCTCTTACCAGACTTCTGGTGCTGCGAGAAATTAGTGCATACCGGACACTGCATACAGGAGGCGACGATTTGCAGATTTACCAAGAAAACGGGGTCCGGACATCAACGATATGCTAGAGAATTGCCTGATCGACTGGGCTGCGCAGATGGTCCTTGATGGCCTCAGAAGCGGCATCGCGATGCGGACATCATCAGATCGATCACGGACTGGTTCCGATTGCCTCCCTCCGGAACGGGTACGCGGCGCAATTCTCCTTTACACAACACCCTAGGCGCAGATCGCTGACGGCCTTCAGGGGAATATTTAGGTGCATTGGTCACCGTTCCCGTCTTTAGAGGGATAACGCCCATATCAAGTATAAGGTTATTCTTCGCTGATGGTTACACATATAACTAATTGTTGTATCGTGATATGTTACAAAGACTCGGGCGGGTTATATCTATCCGATTACGGTGTTTTTACATGTGTTGAATAGCACCCAAAAGATGTCTTTGAGGTCTTAGATCCGAGCTTTTTATAATGGACCCGTACGAAATGACCCTTCGAACACACCACGAGAAATGGAGTTTTCGCGTTTTGAAAATGCTGTTTGTTAAGAAAGCGGCCATGCCCCTACAGCACAACTTGACATCGCTATGATCGAATTTGATTCCTTATCTGAACAACTTCCAAGGGCAATCAGGGAATCATTTATTTTTTTGAAAAAAGTGCCAGAAATGAGGTTTATGTCATAGAAGGCTAAAGGCTGCTTTTAAATTTGGTAGATTCGTTGAGTGCGTTCGGTCCAATGCACTCAAAGTTAGATCAGCTTTTGTTATGGCGGCAGGGAAAGATTATTGATCGATGTCATCAAATAGAGCACATTGAAGTGATTGATGTAATTGTTCCCGTCTACGACGGATTTGAAGAGACCAGAAGGTGTATCGACTCCGTTCTCAGTAATCGGAATAGTACGCCTTTTAATCTGTTGGTCATCGACGACTGCTCTCCAAGCCCTGCGATCAAATCTTATTTGCAGGCGTTGTCGGAGAAGGGCCTTATTGAGTTATTGGTGAATGAACAAAACAGAGGTTTTGTTGGAACGGTCAATCGTGGCATGTCTGTGCATCCTGGTCGGAATGTTTTGCTTCTGAATAGTGACACAGAAGTGGCCAATGACTGGCTGGACAGGATTGTTAAACATGCAGACATTGATGATCGTATTGCAACTATAACTCCTTTTTCGAATAATGCCGAAATCTGCAGCTTTCCCCGGTATTGTCAACCAAACCCATTGTTCCTGGGACTTTCTGTTACTGAAATTGACGCTGTTTTTTCTTCGCTGCCTGCTTGTCAGGTAGATGTGCCGACAGGTGTCGGGTTCTGCATGTTTATTCGTCGTGAAGCCTTGAACGACGTCGGAATGTTCGATGAAAAGACATTTGGCCTGGGCTACGGGGAAGAAAACGATTTTTGTCTGCGTGCATCGGCCATAGGGTGGCGAAATGTAACCTGCACCAATGTATTCGTTTTTCATGATGGCGGTGTGAGCTTTTCTACTGAAAAGGTGGAACGTTTACAACATGCAATGGCAGTTCTAGACCGGAAATATCCCTCGTATCATCGAATGATTCACGACCACTTGCAGAAAGACCCTGCGCGAACCTTCCGCATCCTGGCTCAGTTTAAAATGCTTGGGCAGTCCAGAAAAGCCAAATATCTTTTTATTGCGCATGGCTTAGGTGGCGGCGTGGCGAAGCATCTGCAAGAGCTTGCGGATTGCATCAGCGCAGATGTAGATTGTCTTTTTCTCAAGCCTAGTGATGGCGGTTTCGTAGAACTGGGCTGTCATTACAGCGAGTATCACTGGTCACTGTATTTTGATTTGAATAACGAGTACCAGGAATTACTCGATTTGTTGGGGTGGTTTGGCGTCGAGCGAGTGCATTTGCATCATCTGATGGGCATCTCGGATGGAGTACTTGCATTACTCAACGATCTGGCTGTCCCATTTGATATAACACTGCACGATTACTATTTTGTTAATGCCAACCCGACACTCACTAATCGTCAAGGGATTTTTGCAGAAGACGCCGACTCTCGCGATACTGCGTGCGCAGAAAGTTATCCGGTGCCACGCCGGATGCAGGTGACCGAATGGAGGTCGAAGTATTCAGGTTTACTATCAAAAGCAGACCGTATTTTCTCCCCTTCCCAGCGTTGCAAAAATGTTCATCTCGAATATTTTCCTGATCTCGATATCGGAGTTGCATATCACCCGGATTGGGAACTATCGCATCCTTATACGCAACCCGTCGTTCCGAGCATAACGGGTGGCGACAAATTGAAAGTATTAGTGATCGGTGCGATAAGCAGAGAGAAGGGTGCTGATATCCTGGAGCGCACCGCTACTTATCGTGATCCGCTAAATAGGTTGGAGTACCATTTACTGGGATATGCGTACAGGCCGTTGGCACCTGAAGTTGTTCAGCACGGTGCCTATGATGATGCAAAACTCGACCTACTAATTGCACAACTGGGCCCACATATTGTGTGGTTTCCCGCACAGTGGCATGAAACATATAGTTATACTCTGAGTGCCGCTTTACGCAGCGGACTGCCAATCCTTGCTTCTGACCTCGGTTGTTTTCCGGAGCGCTTGGAGGGACGACCACTCAGCTTTATCAAATCCTGGCGCTCTTCGCCCATTGAATGGCATGACACCTTGTTGCAGATTCGTGATGTGTTGGTGGAAACCCATCGTCAGGGTGACTACAGCGCCAGTTGGTCTCAGGCGACCCTGGATGATTGCGGTTTTCTCTATACGCGTGATTATGTCGTCCAGCGTGATGGGGGTTTTACTGCTTCCGGAAAAGCGCTGCCCGCTTTTAAAAAATTGTCAGCCTGGTGTTACGCTCCAATTAATTCACGTATGCCTAATAGATCTATCCGGGAAAAATTACTGTTGTTTCTTGTACATGCGCGTGAGAAATTTGGCATTCGTTATGTCTTACGAATCATTCCATTTGAATGGCAGCGCAGATTGAAGCGATGGTTGAGCCCTCGACCTATACACGCTGTGATCAACGATCAGTCAGACCCCTGATATCGTCCCAGACGGTTTTTCAGGGCTGACATCTTCTATAGCTGGTCTGCCGTTGGTTTAGTAGTAGAAAAGCAATGGACTTTTTTGATTGCTGCAGTGGTTGGTTGAAGGGTAAGCAGGGCCATGAAAACTATCTCGCAAAGTGGTAAATATTACGCAGCGTCTGCCTGGCAGATACTGTGATACATCCTAGTCTTCCTTGAGGTCACCATTAAAAAAATGCCTACTAAATTATCATCAAAAGCAGGCAAACTCGGCTATCGACCCACCGAGCACATAACCCTTTCATGATAGTCAATCCTACTATGACGTTTGAGCCTCCGTTCTTCATCGTCGGCTGCGTTCGCTCCGGAACGACAATGCTACGCAACCTACTGCGGCAGCATCCAAACCTCGCGTGCCCGGAAGAGACCCACTTCTATAGAATCGCCGAGCCGTTCGGGACCGCGGTTTTCTCGCGGTGGGTAACCGCGGACCTCACACTCGTGCGCCACCGCGAGATCGACCAGGTTCCCGAGTCAGACTTCGCCGAAATACTCGCGAAGTCGACGTCGCGCGCGGACCTCTATCGGCGCTACATGACGAACTTCGTGCAGCGTCAAAAGCCCGCGGCCCGCCGGTGGTTCGACAAGACACCCCAGAATGTATACGGCGTGGCCATAGCAGCGAGTGAGATCCCGGACGCGCGCTTCGTCCACATCGTCCGTGATCCGGTGAACGTCATCTCCAGCCTACGCATCGGCAAGGTGATGAAAGTCGCCGAGCTCGAGGGCGCGTGCAGCTACTGGAATGAATCCGCAGCGATTCTCGAGACGCTCGGGCGTGCGTATCCGGATCGACTGCTCGAAGTCCGCTACGAAGATGTGGTCGCGCGCCCGCATGAATTCATCGAGCGTATCGCCGCGTTCGTCGGAGAGACTTACGACCGCACATGGTTCTCCAACACTAGCACTCTTGCGATCGACCACCGCGACAACGGCGTATTGAGCGATTCGGAGATCGACTTCGTGCAGCGGTTGTGCATGATCGGTCGCGCACGCTACGGCTACCCGGACGCAGATCGGAGCGCGGCGACGCGGCCGACGAACATACCGGCTCAGCAGGAAGCGGAATGTCCGCCGGATACGCCCAAGCCCGCAGTCAAGGTCGTCTCACTCACCAAGATTCCGACAATCCGCGAGCTCGTCGAGCTCGGGGCGGCCGAACAGTATACGCGAAAGGCGCCGACCCGCGTCCACTGCGGCGATCCGGCCGCAGAAGCATTTCGGGGTCATTACGACAACCTGCTCGGTAAGCTGCCAAGACAGTCCGTGTTCGAGCTCCCCGACGTTGTCGTGCAGGGCAAGGGCGTGATGTTGATGGGAAACGCGCTCGTTCGCGACAACCTCGAAGGCACTCCGGTCGCAGGAGAGCTCGCGGGCCTGCGTCTCGAACCGGAACGTACACTCGACCGTCCGACGCTCTACACCGCTCGCTACGGCGTGGCGAACTACGGGCATTGCCTCACGGATATCGTCCCCCGGATCGTCGCAGCGAGCCGCGCTATCCCTGACTGCGACATTGCACTGCATCCGCAGTTCGTGCCCGCTGCGCGTGAAGCACTGGGCGCCCTCGGCGTAGACCTCACGCGACTTGTCGAGCTCGACGAAAAGCCCACGAGACTCACGCGTGGGCTTTTCGCGTCCCCGTGCTCGGCACATCCCCTCGTCCACTCACCGCGCGCACTCGACCTCGTCCGCGGGCTCGCTGGCTCGTTCATCGACTCGGCGATCCCTTCGAGCGCGCCGACCAAGCTCTTCGTTACCTCCGACGATGCCACGAGCCGGCGGATCACGAACCATGCGGAGACCGCGAGCTTCCTCGTCGACCGTGGCTACACGCCGATCGCCGTTGGCGCATTAGACCTGGCGACCCAGATCCGGACATTCGCGCACGCAAGTGAGGTTATCGGCATCGCGGGGGCGGCGATGACCAACATGCTCTTCTGCGCGCCTGGCACGCGGATCACGGTTCTGGCCTCATCGAGCATGCCCGCACTCCATTTCTGGGATTTCGCGACCCAATCGAATCACGATTTCCGCATCGGATACTTCCCCGCACAGACCCCTGCGCTGCGTTTCCATTCGCAATTCACTGTCGATCTCGATGCGTTGGCATCACTACTCGTTCCCTGATTTAAGGCTAAAGTATCGGACACGATGAGCCGTCGAGGGCCGCGTTTCAGATGACATTGACCACCTCTGGCTGCGAACGTATGAGTCGTTGGGCGACCAAACGTCTGATCGGGTGTACTATCAACTGGCAGAGCGGCTGGTAGCCGAGATAAACTGGAAAGCAATCATAGTGCGTTCCGATTACTGGGATCCATTGTCGGGATGAAGTCAATTTCATTCGTGATTTCTATATTGTTTGAACAAAGGGCAATTAAATATGAGTAAGTTGTTCCTTCATGTAGGGATGCCAAAAACTGGGACTAGTTTTATTCAAGGTTTTGTGAATGTTAATCACAAATTAATCAGGGAAGTAATCGAGTTTGATTTTATATCTGGGCAGACACCGCATGAAATTGCATGCCATCTAATAAATGATAAAGCATTAATTGAACGTGTAGATATAAAAGAATTGCGTAGAACTGACTTTGAGGGGAATAAGGCGGAGCTGAACCAGATAAAAAATGGAAGGCGTAATTGTTTTTGTTCATCTGAATACTTTGTTTTGAGTGAAAAAAATGACGTCATCGAGTTCTTCTCAAACTATTTTGAAGAGATAGAAATTATATATGCAGTCAGGCGACAAGATAAACTATTGGCTTCAGGGTTCAATCAAGAGGTAAAAGCACTCAATCTCACATCAAATTTAGTTTGGTCATATAGAAATGCAAAAACTCTACGCTATTTTCAAAACTGTAAAGCCTGGGAAAAACTAGGCTGTAAAGTTAAAGTTATTGATTATGATGCTGTTAAAAAAGAAAAAAATGGATTGAATAAAGCAATTTTTTCATTGTTTCTTGATGCTGAAGCTTTGTTTGCCGAAAATTTGCGTGAACCAGATACGAATGCATCCAATTTTTCTTTGTCTGAAAATGAGGTGCTAATTCAGCTGTGTCTTAATCGTTTAAATCTGGAAAATGATAAGTTAATGCAAGAATTTAATTCGTTTGAAGCGATAAAAAGTGAGTTTGCGTTACCACCTGCCTACGCGGCACTTATTGCTTCTTGTTACTACGACGATAATCAGGCCCTAATTGCTGAATATATAGACAGTGAAAGTGTAAGTGATTTATTTTTTCAAGGCATAAAACTTGATAGAAATATCAATATTGAAGAAGCTAAATTTAGTTGGGATCCTTTGGCTAAAAATAGAACTCTAGTGGAATTTCTATTAGAAAAAACGAGTATATTACAATGAAAAGGGTCGCTTTTTTAGGTAATGCCCACGGCCTAATCTAATTCTCCACCCAATTGTTGTCAATAGGTACGTTGCCATCATCAGGGGTCGTGGCGTACGCCCAGATGTACGCACGGTGCGTGCGCTTCTTAGTCGGCGACAACATCGATACTGGTGTTTCGTCGGCATGCAGCACCGGTTGTTTTAGTAGTTCGCGGCGCGGTCGTTCGACGAGCGGTGTGAGCCCCACACCGCAGCGGCCCACCCACGCAGCGAGTGTGTAGTCGAGTTTCTCACTGATGTCCTCGCCCATTCGCGTCGGGGCGCAACCAAACTGGCACTGTTTTGACTCCGGATCGTGGCAGATCTCGGTATGCGGCAACTGCGGTAGTAAAGCCTGACGTCGGGGCGTGCGTTTCCTGGGCTGCGTCTCGCTGTAGATTTCGGCAAGCAACTCGATCTTGGTTTCCACCGCCACAATTTGCTTAGACCTACCGCGTATAATTTGGTGTGATCTACTGCCGGTTAATCACGTGGTCTGATCCGGCGTGTTGCCGCGGCAATGGTTGCTTTGACACTCATCTCACTACCCGGTGCGGATAGCGGGGACGGCAGTCGAAGGAACGCATCCTGCGGCGCCGACTTCATAGCTCGACGCCAGGTGTAGATCAGGGTCTGGTTGATACCATGTCTCAAGGCGACGGATGCTAGCAACACCGCAGGCTGTTGGCACTCGGCAAGTATTTGTGCTGTAAACACAGGCGAGTGACGTCGGCGGCGTTCGGTGAATCTTGGGAATGATGTTTCATGATCCATAAATAGGTGCCCACTTAACTTAGGTGGACACCTACACTAATGAACTGAGGGCAGATTGGAAGATGGGTTGTAAGCGTCTGGCGATCTACCTCTAAAAAATCTGTTCCGCCTCCGGCATCATCAGTGTTTTTCATCCAAGGAAAACACCATGTCCAAACTCACAGCAAAACAAACCTACTGGTCTGAACATCTACTAAAAGCCGATACCTTCGAAGGCACGTTGAGCCAGTATGCGCAAATACAAAACATTCCCGTGCAAAGCTTGTACCGATGGCGCAACTATTTCAAACGCTCGTCAGCTATCAAGACTAGAACCAAACCGAAATTTGCGCAAGTTGTTGTCGGTGCTCCAGTGATGGATTATTGCGTAAAATTGCAAATGGGCAGTATTCAGTTACAGTTTGCGCGTCTACCAGATCCACGATGGTTGTCGGAGTTTATCGCGGCGAGTCACGCCTCATGATGCGGCCTGATCCAGGTCTTCCTACGGTCTATTTGTGTGTTGAACCTGTTGATTTCAGAAAGGCCATCCAAGGCCTCTCTTTATTAGTCGAGCAAGAGCTTGAACTCAATCCATTTGAAGCCGTGTTGTTTGTGTTTATTAACCGTCGCCGCGACAAACTTAAGATTTTGTACTGGGAAAAGAATGGATTCTGTCTCTGGTATAAACGTCTTGAAAAACATCGCTTCAAATGGCCCAGCGATCATTCTGGCGCGGCGATTACGCTCAATGGTGAGCAGTTGAACTGGCTCCTCGACGGGTTTGATTTGTGGCAAAATCAACCGCACGATTCACTGTATTTTAACTCGGTAGGATAGCCATGGTGCGGTATTATTTGCACCATGTCTTTAGCCGTTAAACCACTTCCCAATGATCCCGCTACGCTCAAAGCGTTGTTGATAAAAGAACGTTCTGCCAGTGAGAAACGTGAAGACCAACTTAAGCAACAAATCCATTCTCTTCTCGAAGCCCTGCGTCTTGAAAAACATCGCCTGTATGGCAAGAGCAGTGAAAAGGCGCCGGATCAGTCTGAGTTATTTGATGAAGCCGATGCGCGTATCGATGCAATCGAGAGTGGTGATGACGAAGCGTCTACCGCAGGAACCAAGCCTGCTCAGAAAAACAAACGTCCCACACGCAAGCCCCTGCCATCCGAATTGCCCCGCGTACGTCACGTCATTGAGCTGAGTGAAGAAGACCGTCAGTGTGCTTGTGGTTGCACTCTGGTTGAGATCGGTGAAGACATCAGTGAGCAAGTGGACATTGTTCCCGCACAGGTTCAAGTCATACAGCACGTTCGCAAGAAATACGCGTGTAAAGCTTGTGATGACACCATCAAAAGCGCACCCAAAGCCGATGTGCTGCTGCCCAAGTCTATTGCCTCCGGCAATACCATGGCGTACGTCATTACATCCAAATATGTTGATGGTCTGCCTCTGTATCGGTTGAGCGGCATCCTGGATCGCTACGGCATCGAGTTCTCCCGACAAACCCTGTCAGAATCGGTGCTCAAAGTCGCCGAAAAGATCGAACCGCTCATCAACCACTTCAAACAGAAGCTGATGAGTAGCCCCGTTCTATTTATGGATGAAACACGAGTTCAGGTTCTTAACGAGCCGGATAAAACACCCCAGAGTAATTCGTATATGTGGGTGCAGCGCGGCGGGCCACCCGGCAAGCCCATTGTTCAGTTCCATTACGATCCCGGCCGATCGACCGCTACGGCTGCGCGATTGCTGAACGGATATACCGGCACACTCATGACGGATGGCTATAAGCCTTATCGGGAAGTGGCTAAAGGCCAGGGATTGAACCACCTGTGCTGCTGGGCACACAGTCGCCGCAAGTTCATTGATGCACAAAAGGCGCAACCGAAGGGCAAGACCGGTAAGGCGGACATGGCGATTGGCTTTATTGGAAAACTCTACGGCGTAGAAAAACAAACCAAGGATAGCGATGCCGCTACGCGGTATCGTACCCGACAGAAAAGCAGCGTGTCAGTTCTCAAGCAGTTCCACACATGGTTGCTCAAGAGTCAGCGGCAGGTGCCGCCAAAAACGGCGTTGGGCAAGGCCGTGAATTACACCCTGGAATATTGGCCCGAGCTGAGTCGGTATATTGAAAATGGCGAGTGGCCGATTGATAATAACCCTGCTGAAAATGCGATTCGTCCCTTTGTGATCGGTAGGAAGGCGTGGTTATTCAGTGCTAGTCAGCGCGGCGCGACTGCGAGTGCAAACCTTTATAGTCTAGTAGAAAGCGCAAAAGCGAACGGCAAAGAACCCTACAGTTATTTGAGCTGGTTGTTTGAAAAACTACCTGGTGCCGACATGGACAATGTAGAAAAACTCATGCCATGGAATATGCCTGACTAGCAACGGGGTACTTCACACGACGCTTACGATGGGTTTACGGGACGCTTACCTTCTTCAAAATTAACCGGTGATCTTTCGAGAAAAATGAGAGTATACTTTTGGGGGGAAGCCCTGCGGATACAGACCGCCCCGACATCGATTGGCGTGATCGTTTACAGCAACGTCGCCCGGTTTATGGATATAGTTTGCCTGAATAGATAGTTTGGTTTGAATCTTATTTGGCAAGAGGCTACATTTGTTAAATTGGAGCATCGATTCCGAACGGGGAAGTTTGGAAAGAGCATTTGGGAGGAGCATTAAATTGAAAAAATTTTTTGTAGTATTGGCTGTTTCAGTATTTTTGACTGCATGTGGTGAACAGAAAGTCGAGAACCAGCAAGCAGACATAAAGATGGAAAAGCAAGATGCAAAAATAAGCGAACCTGAGGTGGTGAAACCTGATGTAGTAGAAACTGATAACTCTCTGCTAGAGAATACTGCAACCGTATCAGGTGATATCACTTATGAAGGCCAGGCAGTTTTGCCCGAAAATGCTAGGTTGGTCGTCTATCTTGTAGATACTTCAAAGCCGGGAAATGGGGTTAGTGCCTTAATGTCTGGGTCCTATATATTGGAAGGGCCCCCACCTTATTCGTATGAATTGAATTACGAAAAATCTTTGATAAATGAACAAGGAAGCTATGCGTTGAGGGCAGTTATAAGACTAGGTAAAGAGCCTCTCTTTAGAGGCGCTAAAACACTTAGTCTATTTCCAGAGACTGATGTTGCGTTGTCTCTAAATCTTGTTGAGGTTAAAGAGGAGTAAGGCTGAAAACGTCCATATGAACCAGCTCCTGAAAACCGATCTGCTGACCCTAGACGACTAGGGCATCCAGAAAATCAGCGCTTCCCAGCGCAACGGTTTCATGTGGGTGATCGAGGACCGGCATGGTCGTCCCGATAGGTAGTCATTTATCGATTGAGCACTCGCATGAATACATCGGTGAGGCGACGATAGCCGACGCGGCAATGGCCGGCTTTTACACGGTGCCCCCGGGCTGAATCTCACCGGAGATTCCATGCGGAAAGCCAAAGTATAGTTCGATGATCGTGAGCGGTCAGTGTAAAAGGAGTCTCTCCAGCGAGCATCGGTGTGCAAGTCGGTCAGGATACCCAGAAGGGACGGTCACATTCGCCAGAATACGCAAGGCTTACACCTATAGTGCTGCCTAGATACCTTCAAAGAAGGCTCTATATCCAGGTCGCCCATAAGATAACAATGCATTTAGTGCTTTCCAGAAGTCTTTACTTGGATTGACTTGTTGATCATTTAGCTGGGGGTATAAAAGAAAGTTCGGCCTTACAGCATCTGAGTTTACGAAAGATAAGTATCGTTCGACATTACCACTGAATACTATATCCGGCTGGATTGATTCGATCAGTTCGTAATGAACGTAACGGCTGCGGCAGAATGTGACCTGAGGACTGTATATAGACATGAAATCGGCTATTGTTCTGAAAAATGAATCGCCAAAAATTAGAATTCGCTTTCGATAATCGGTGTTGATGTTTTGGTATATGTCCATTAGGCCGTCATTACCACTTATGCCATTCGTCCACCGCTTGATCCCTGCTGGCCTTGATGCGATCTCTATTTGTGAAGATCGCTTTGGCATGAGCTTTGCCCCTAGGTCTCCTTCAATTGTTGTATTTCTATAGGTAAGGTTCAGTTTTCGCTGGCAAAACTGTGGGTCGATTTGGGATAAAAAATAATATGCGAGCTCGTGGCAGGCGTATTCCGTCATATGTGTTTCTGTTGGTATAAAAGCAGGCTTTTCTAATTTTTTTATCGTATCGATCGGATAAAGGATATCGACTGCTGGGTACCCTGGATGTTCGGCATACTTTGATATCAAACTTTCAACTTTGAGTGGAAATGTTTTGCTATACACATTGTGTTTGTCAGGGAAAATAACATGCTTGTAAAGAATATTTTTTTTGCTGCAAATCACTTTGCGGTTATTTATATTCCGAGACAAGTTATTTTTACTCGAGTCGTCGACCTTTAGTTCTTGAGAAGAACCCTCCGCAAATATTGGATGATGCCCACCAACGAGGAATAGCTCTCCTGTTTGGGTGATGAGAACAGATCCTTCTATATGCCAATCTTCTTTTTCGTCCATATTAATATCCAAACGCTGTGTAATCTTGATCAAAAAATTCTCTGATGCGTTTTTCCTGTTGATCAGAGAGTTGAACATACCCAACAGCGTTTCTTGAAACATTCTTATCTTTAATTTTAAAGGGAATTTTCGTTCGCTTTTCGATAGCGGCGATATCTCGGGAAAATGTTTCCAATTTACCTATGTATTCTGCATATTGATAACCCTCTTGGTCATAAATAATAAGTGACATTGGGCGAATATGCGGTTCAAGCACTTCAGGTTGATTAGAGAATAGAACATCAATAGTTTGGTCAATACTCATTGCTTCTGAGAATCCATTCTTGTTCATTGTTTCTGAAATGTTTTTATCCCAGCGTAAAATTTTGTCCTTGTAGAATGATACGAAGCGGCTTTTAGGGTTTCTTACAAAAGTAAATGTAAATGCAGAACTATTTTGAACTTGGTTGGCAGGTAGATAAAACATCTCTCTATATGATTTTGAGTATATATCTTCACTGCTTCCATCTGGGAATGACGCCAAGTATGTTTTTATCGAGGAGCACCCACACTTGGGTAGATTTAAATAGGCTACCGTTCTTTCTATGTTCGAAAAATAGTGCTTATAATCCTTTGATCCCCTAATCATTTTTTCGATCCCTATTATCTAAAGACTACCCTAAAAGGGCATTTTTTCTTCACATATAGATAAAGAAACTATTCAGGTCTTCTTCGTCCAAACCTTATGTGGAACTGTTTTTTGCTGTCATATCATCACTTCACTGGGGTACCGTGTTAGTAATATATTTCTTCAGCAATCCCACAGGAATTTCTAATTTCTGGCCTAAATTTTTGATGCCAGAAGAGTTGTTACTCTGCAGATCAAGTTGATCTATTTCGAAATAGTTTAAACTGAGGCTTTGTTGCTTCTGCCAGATTGTCCCTGTTTCCACCCCTCGCATATAGTGCTTTTCTAGGCATACCTGTGGAAATTTTTACCGTGGCTATCTATCGAGTTACCGTTAAAAAGCAAGGCTGGTATAATTCTGGCAGGGCTTTTGCGATAAGGAACAGTAATATAACTGTCAAGCATACTACATTTTTATATGAACCTTCAGCATCGGTATGCTCTTTGGATTATTTGATCCAACTTGCGCGGAAAGAGATCCTAAGCTGTCAATTTCATCATTTAGTATGATACTACTGTCCCTATTCCAGAGACGCACGGCGCCATTCTCAATCTCAAAATTCCACTGGTGCAAGCCCCCATATTCCTGTCGTTCCCCCTCATTCTCTTTTACGATAAAAAACACTGACCCACCATCTTTACAAACTTGCATCATATTTTTTACACAGATCAAAGGATCATAAGCATGATCTAACGCATTTGCCGAGAAAACAATATCAAAGGTTTGATTCTTGAATAGTTCTGATAATGATTCTCCAGTTCCTTTGATGATTTTGGGGAGATTCGTATGCCTTAACTCATTTATAAGGTCATTATATTCATCTGCCAGAGGATCAACCGGTATTATTTTTATTTGATAACCCTCTAACACCTCACCCAACGTACTTACGGGACCAGACCCAAGATCAAGTATATTAACAACACCGGTGCAATGTTCACTGACCAAGTTGGAAAACTGAAAATCCCTATTACGATTCAGTCGCAACTCACGCCCTGACAGATATGCGTCTTCTGTAAACCACTTCCTCCAGAATTTCATCTCTGCAGGTAGCCCTTTCTCCCAGGACTCTCTAGTGTTCGCTTTCATTTACTATTCCCCCCTATATTCTATTACTGACGTGGTCCACCATTTCCTTGCAACCCAGTTAAGCGGTTTTTTTCAATTCCGCCATCTCAGCTTCATATTGACATGGCTCACCATTTCTCCACAAGGCAGTTAAGCGGCTTTCTTCATTTCAAAAATTTTCGCCTCATACTGATTCGGGCTGACAGTGATGGAGACAACCACTGACAAGGTGCGACCTTGATCACATTTTCACTCTACTAAAGTGTCAGGATTTTTTACAAGGCGATCAAGAATGGCCGTACGGGCGAATTATCCATTAGCACCGATCAACCCGTTAGTGAGACGGCGCTCACAAAGTGACCCCCTAAGTGTGAGACGCATCTCACTTCATGAGCTCTCTTGAATACGTGGCGCGGTAATTGCTTTAAGTTATATCACATCCGACTATTTTTAATAGCAAGCAAGAGGATTAGGAAACGTGAAAATATTATCGGTAATGAAAAGTACAGGATTATGCCTTGCCATTGCTTTTGCGGGACAAGCAAATGCCGGTCTGATTGGCACCTTCTCTGGCACTTTAGGCTCTATCAGCGGGTGGAATAGCACCGCCAACGGAAATTTGGCAGCCGATATCGCCGCTGACAATAGTGCTCCGTTCAATCTGGGCACCTTGTTTAGCGGAAGCTTCATGCTCGATGAATTGGCAATAGATCGGGACCCAAGCCCCACCGTAGGTTCGTATCAAAACAGTTTGCTTAGCTTCTCCATTGCGGGTGGTGATATCAATAAGACCGTCAGCACCGGGCGCGTGAGAATTACAGATAACGAAGTCTTCGGCAGTAAGCTTCAAGACACTTTCCAAGTGTTTGCTATGGATATTAACGAGAGCTTTGTGGTCAACGGCAATACCTGGGTATTTGAAATGGCTCGCATTGAGCTCGTCAAGCGGGATACCAATCCTTCATCCATCTTTACCAGTGATGCCTTGCAACAGGATATTTCTGAGTTAACCCCATGGAGTTGGGAGCAGGTGTACCTGAAGTTCACGCAACAGGGATTGGCCAACAGCACACATTATGCGCGATTTGGTTCTGGGCAACCTAACAGCAACGTTTCGGTTAGTTTACTCAGCTCGCCAACGCCGTCAGCTGATGTGCCTACGCCTGCAACCTTACCGCTGCTGATTGCTGCATTGGGCCTGCTCGCATTACGCCGGCGCAGCTGAGTAGGTTGAAGGTGCCCGACTCGTCAACAACCGCACAAAACGGGTAACCAAGAGGCGAGCAACACCCTTTCATCTTTGGTACCTTTTCACCTCCCACCCCTTGGATCAGAGCAGGTGGGAGAAAAGTTGGCGTGAGAATACGGCCAATGGAGCGATTCCAAAGGCCACATCCAGCCCATGCCCGGTGCTGGCAGAAGTGTCAGCTTGCTCCGTCATGCGGCATTACCCAATCATGCGACCTGCCCAGGGCGCAGCGAATCGTAAAGCTCAAGGTGCGAGCACGTGACATCTTCGATACAGGGGTAATCAGGCAACGACGCATGCAACTGTCCATGCAGATCGGGCTCGTCCACAATGCGATTGATCAATGCCGAAAGTGCGATGCTGTCGCGGGCGCGGTAATGCAGGCCGCCGATGCCGGGAAGTACTTTCTCTGCCATGCCGCCAATATCCGGACAGAGGATAGGTCGACCGAATTTGTAGGCTTCCTGAATCACGAGCGGCGAATTTTCCCACCACACGGATCCCATTACCACCCAGTCCACGTCCATCATCAACCGCCCCATTTCCTCGGGCTCGTAGGGCCCATGCAGATGCACGGCGTCCTTGCATTTCGCGAGCAGACCCTTGATTTTTTCCTGGAACTCCGGCGTCTGCTCGCTCAGGCCCGAGCCGAATATGTCCAACGTGACGCGTTTGCGCGCCCTCTTGGGCAGCCGTGCAAACGCTTCCAGAATTACGTCCACCCCCTTGTAGGGATTGATCTGTCCGAAGAACGCAAATCTTCCACGAGTGTCTCCGGCGGTAAGTGTTCGCAGGGGAACACGTTCGCCGGAAGGGAGGCCATTCTCGAGCACAGCGACACGTGCCGGATCAAGGCCCCATGACACATAGCGATCGCGAAGAAACTCGCTGGGAGATATGAATTGATCTACCAGCCTGAAAAAGCTTTTAATGTACTGTTCCCGCAAGAAAAAGTTCTCGGGCGAGACGTCCGGGAAACACAGATGGCACTCGCGCGGACTGTACTGATGGCAGAGCCGCCCGTCTGTCTTCACCATCTGTCCGTTATTCATGCAGATCGCAATGTACTCATGCAATGTCATCACGATGCGCGCCGAAGGACAGGTGTTCCTCACCAGCCGGATGAGATCGATACCGAGGTGCACGTAATGATGGAAGTGCACGACGTCCGGATCGATACGTCTTAGTAGCTGTGCGATGTCACTGTCCGGCCCCACGGGCGTGCTGGCGACCAGATCTGGAATTCCGGCATCTCCTGCAATGAGGTAGTCACGCTCGCCGATCGCACCGAGCGTCGTGAATTTATGCATCACTTTTGGATCGCCACGGCCAATGAACCAGGCCTGATGCCCGGGCATACGATCTATTCCCTGCCACAGGTAATAAGCGGCAAACTCCCCGCCGCCCTTGCTGAACACCGGGTGCGCATGACTGAAGACAACAACTTTCATTCTCTAAGCTCCACTGTCAGCGGATCGCAGATGTCACCGGCACGGATTTTTTCCGCATAACGCCAGCCGTTAAACAGCGTAACCATCTGACGTTCACCGATCGCTTGTCCGAGGTTCTGGGATTGACGCTCCAGATGCCACAAACGTGCTTCAGGCACGAGCCACATGCGCTTACCTCGTTTACGCAACGCCAGGCAGAGATCTGAATCCTCAAAATCGCCGATAACATAGCCCTCGTCGAATCCGCCGACAGCCTCGAAATCGCACTTCTTCAGCATCAAACAGGCGGCAGTCAGCATCGGGTGCTCGGATGGCGCATCTCCGCCCTCCCAGACAGTACCCATACCCTTGTGGGTGTTCAGAAGGAATCCGGGGTAGAGATCATCGGCACGCGGATACATGCCTGCATGCTGGACCGACTCATCGCCAAACAGAAGCAACGGCCCAACCGCCCCCGCATCGGGCAATTCGTGTAGCGCAGCGGCCAGGGTCGAAATCCAGCCGGAGCGCTGCGGGATGACGTCTGAATTCACCAGGAGCAGATTCTCTCCGCGTGCGGCATGGGCTCCAATGTTGTTGGCCCCGGCGAATCCCCTATTTTCTCCGTACCACAAGACCCGAAAAGGGACACGGAACAAGGGTGCATAACGCGCAGCGAGCTCCAGGGTCTCGCTCAACAGTGCGGGATCATCGACCACGTACAACAGCTCGGTGTGCCCGAAATCCGGATCGTCAGCAAACTGGGCGAGCTGATGGCGCAAAAAATCACAACGACCGTAGAGCGGCACGATAATGGAATTCGCCGGCTCCGCGAGAGGGACACCGAACTGCCGCTCCTCAACCGACCCGCCGAAGGGCGGACGACTGCGATTGACGCTCTCTAATGCCGCGCCAAGGCCGCCGCTGAATAGCGTATAGAGTGTGTGCCGCATCCGATCCGGCGCAGGAATGGCGCCGAGCACGCTCTTGATGAGTCCAACCGCAGCGGCATGGTGGCTTTCGGTGGGCACCTTGAACCATACCTCGCCCTGCTCACCGAAATCGAAACTTAACGCGCGGCCCTCCCCGGGCGACGTGGGCAGCGCTGCGAAGCAGACGTACCCCAACCATTCATTAATCGCCGGGAACTGCGACTGAAAGGACTGGAGCACATCGGGTCGCACCAGTCTGGTGAAATTTGCGGTGACATCGAGAACCTGCCCGTCGTCGCTGCGCAGGGTCACGCGCTGCGGCTTGCGCACCGGAGTCAAGCTCCAGCCGAAGATCAGAATACCACCGTCACCCAGCACATACGCGCTGTCGACCGCTCCAATCATCGTGGCGGGATTCTCGAAATAGACAGGCAACTGTGGGTACCTCGCCCGGAATCCGCAACGCCGCAGCGATTCGATACGACCCTGCAGGCGCACGTCGTCGGGTTCCAGCGTGGAAGTACCGGACAGCAATTCCACCAGCGGCCTTTCCAGCAAAGGGTTCTCGCCGACAAGATTCGCTATGTCTCGCCAGTCGATTGCAGCCGGACTCAGCCTGCACAGTTGCCTGCGGCCATCGGTGCCGCGCACACGCATCCGGAGACTTTGTCCAACCAGATCACCATCCTCGATCAACAGGAGAAATCCCGCCGGATTCTCGGCAGCCCAGGAAAATTGCGCCGCCATGTCCGGGCGCATCGTTCGACGCACACGCGACGTGACATCGAAATCGCCCCTCGACGTCACCAGTTCCACGCGGCTCAGGTTGTGCTGATCGAGCCCGATCCATCCGTAGACGAGCAGGACCCTTCCGTTGAGCACGTGCGACTGATCGCAGGCAAGAATGGAAGCGAACGGATCCTGCCCGATCAGTTCATCCTCATATTCCTCGATGCAGGTGTCGAAGAGCGGCGTCTGATCGAGTGCGGTGCCTATAGCCTCCAGTGCATCACGACATCGTGGCGGCGGCAGGAACTCGAGTAACTGACGCTCGAGACGGGGTCCTTCCAGCGCTTCGGACGCCACGGGCACCTTGAGCCAGACTTCGCCTGGATCATCGAAGTCGAGGCAAAGTGCCCGCACATCGCCGGGGCGCGTCGGCACAGGCGCAACGCAGACAAACCCGCACCAGTCGTCGAGTTCAGGAAACCGGCTTCGGTACTTTTCGTACGCATCGGGTCGAAACACGGGAGTGCAACGCGAAGATATGTCGAAACGTTCTCCCTCCGGGCCACGCAGCAACACTGCTCGCGGCTGCGGCCCGGGCGTGAGCATCACGCCATACAGCAGCAATCCGGCGGCGCCCAAGGGGTACGCCCATTCAACAGTGGCTATCGCTGTCGCAGGCTGATCGACCGCCATGGGAAGATACGGTACATGCGCGAGGAAACAGTCACGACGCAATACCGCCAGCCGCCCTGTCGACCGGCCGAATCCCTCATCGCCATCGGGGGCCTTCTCCAGCAGGCCCAGCAATGGCCAGGCCATATCGGAATGGCTGTGCAACAACGATCCCAAGCCGTCCCAGGTTATGTACTGAAGATCGCATTCGAGGACTTGACGCATGCCGGAATGGCAGACCACGTTGATGGTCAATGCATTCGTGGTACCCATATCCAGCGTAAAAGCACACAGGAAACCCAGCGACTGGGCCTCCGACCAGGGATGTGCTGAATAAAGATCGGGGCGCACGTAACGCACAATCCGCTCCGTGATATCGGTGATCTTGCCCGCGACAACAACTTCGATGCGCTCCAGCTCCGCCGTTGGCTTTGAAATCCAGCCATTGATCATCAGCACGTGACTCGGGAGCATTAACGCATGATCGCACGCCGCAAAGCTGTACCTCGCGCCGACCGCAACGCCCTGATCGTCGAGTCCCTCGACCAGCCTCGTAAGGGCGTTCTCCTCACCGAGCATGCGTCTGAGCATAACAAGCAACGTGGGACCCGAGTGGCTCCAGTATTGAGGCAGCGTCGACCTGATTTCGGCCCTGTCACCCAATGCTGTGAAAGGCAGCTCGGCGCAACGACCATCGACCAGCTTCAGCGCCAGTCTTGCGTCTGCGCACATTCCGGGGACCACGAGGACGAAGCCGTAGTTGATGAACATCGCCGAAGCATCTTTGTCCATCGCCTGCGCAACGTCCGGCCGGGCTACGCGCTTCAATCCGACGCGCGGGATGTCGTCAGGGGAACTCCCCACACTCGACCCCTGTTGCGCTGCGGAACCTTGTTGTGGATCGCCAACGACGTCGAACCCCTGCACCTGGTCCTGCGGATCGTACAGCCAACCGATGAGAGCGACATCACCTTCACCCGATAAGCACGCAAAATCGACGTATGCCTTGACAGGTTCGAGGTTGGAAAGGCACATCAGCTCCTGTGGTGCGACCGCGGACATAGCTTCAGTGCCGACCATTTCGACATCACCATCCATGAATCAGAATCTCCTGATTATCCATCAACATCGTATTTCGAAATAAATAGCGGGAAGCGGAAGACTTTAAACAAATTTTCTGGAAGATACCACTCACCATGACTGCCAAGTGTGCAAATAATAGGTCCGCCTCCCTCTCCGGTGGTTGGTAACAGCCACTGCAGCGTGGAGATATCCTGCTCATTATGGTTAACATGTCGCCCACATATTTCCTGATTTTGCGGCAAGCCCTCGCCAGGAGAGCCGCCCTTGGTATTTGCCAATTTCCCGGGGTATCGGCGCACCACTTCAGTCGCTTTGGTGTGAACCGACCATCAACACACAATTATTCGTGCTCTCAGATAAGTTTATCGTCTAAAACGCAGCGCACCGGCGTTTTAAGTCTGCCAATTTATCTGAATAGCCGTGAATAACTTGTTTTTCGAATAGCTGGTTAACGGCACAATACAGAGCCAAGTCATATGAGTTGTTACTCAACACTTCTTTGAAGAGGTCTGCCAATTCTTCTGCCATATAAGAAATCTCGTTTCTATTTGGCCTGAATCGTTCACTGCTGAGATTTTGCTTGATATCGCTCAAATCCAGTTCAATACTTCGCTTTTGGAGAGACTCTTCAAATCTGATCGTAGATTCGTCAAATTTTTCAACTAAACCCACTAAGCTGTTTTGTACCTTAAGTACTGCAGAATTGAAAATATCCAAAGTACATTCGTTAGACATCTTTCTGGTGTGGGCTCCCGCAAGATATATCGTTGGGTAGTTTCTAATCGTTCGGCTGCTTTTCGGATCCATTCTCCATTGCACATAGTCTCTAAAGTTACATTTTTTGCCGCTATCGCACCGGGAGTGGATGATGCTTGCTTACGTTCAAAGTTGTATACAGACACTATTCGCTCTATCGGATGCCTGAGCATGTAGACAGGAACAATGTCTATCCCTTCAATACCAGAAGTGACGCACACATGGTGAAAAGAGATAGCATCGATGTGGGGGTTATCCTGCAAATACTGGACAAGATATGGCGCGCCTTCAAGCCGCATACGTTCGTCATCTCGATGATCGCAAAATCCTTCACCAAAATTTCGCCCTAAAGCCCAGTCAAAAGTTGCACCTGCGTTTTTGAATATATGGCCATGAGCGATAAAAGTTCTCATTAACCGCTTACTTCTCCAATAGTTGCAATTTTCTGGCGTTCGCTTTCGCGCTCTATTGTCTCAGGCGTTTCATTTTCCGCCTGTCCAATTAGCAAATTTGAGTTAAAAGCGCTGAAACGCAATACCGCACACACAGCGATACCTCCCCTACCCAATTTGACACTAACTCGTGCACAATAGGACACACTACAAGCAGCTCCTGATGGAAGCCTGAATGGAAGACTCAAGCGTGCGCGACACACTCGCGCTGGAGAGAACACGTCTTGCCAATGAGCGGACATTTCTCGCCTATATTCGAACAGCGCTGGCGCTTATCGCCGGCAGCGCCTTACTGTTCCAGTTCTTCTCTGCGCAGCCGCCCTACCTGATCGCCGCATGGCTGCTCATTGTCGGCGGTGGCTGTGCGTTCCTGGTCGGCCTGATGCGATTTCTTCATGTGAAAAAGCGACTAACCGACAAGCGGACAGACGATTAACACCGATTGATGGTCAACTAATTAAGGACAACGAAGAATGCCTTCTTCCGGCACTGGAAAACTACAGTATCTAAAGGACAGGTCTACCAATGCACTTTTGCTGCTGCGGCAAGGCCGATTCAGGGTCTTTGTGGATATGTTCAAGATGGAAGCCGATCTTCAGTTAAGCGTCTTGCGCCAACGCATAGGTCACCGTGTTAATAGCCATTCCAAGCTTGATTCCGAGTATATCGATAGACGCAAATTGCGCCCCCCGAGCTACAAACCTACGGCTATCAAGCCTGCTGCTGACATCACTATGCAGGCCGATCCAGAAGAAGTTAAAGCGGAGTTGAGCAAGATATTGTCCTCCTTCAAAGTGAAAGAGAGGGGCTAAGACGTCATGCCGGATACGCTGCGAATTACTGTTCTCTCGGTCACCTTTAACGGGATCGCCCTTCTTGAAGCGTTTTTGCAATCTCTTCTTGCAACCGATCAACAAGGCATAGAGCTGGATATCCTCCTGATCGACAATGGGTCTACAGATGGCACCGTGGACTGGGTGAAAGCCAATTACCCTCAGGCAAGATTACTTGAGAATGATGAGAATAATTACACAAAGGCCGTGAATCTGGGCATTGCGAACTCCGTGGGAGAGTATTTCGTCATTACAAATAATGATGCGACTGTTCATCGTGACTGGCTTCAGGGTTTTTTAGACGTGATGCGGTCGGATGAGACGATAGGGGCAGTGCAAAGTAAGCTGTATTTTGTTGAGAAAAACAAAATTAACAGTGTCGGCGTGGAGGAGATAGGAAATTTCTACTTCGCAGATATAGGCTTCGACGCTGAGGATTCACCCCGATATGCCGCACCGTGTGAACGTGAGTATGTCACCGGCGGCTCTGTCATGTTCAGGCGATCTTGCCTTGAGGACGTCGGTGAGTGGGATGAAGATTTCATCATGTATATGGAGGATGTGGATTACAGCGCGCGCTGTAGGCAGCGCGGCTGGAAGCTTTGGTACTCTCCCAGCAGTATTCTGTATCACCATTACCATGGCAACACATCGCACACGCTTTGCGAGTACTTCTGCACGCGTAATCGATTCCTCTTTATTGCGAAACACTTTCCGCTGCAGTTGGCCGATAGCATATCGACCTCGCATTTTTATCAAAAAGGTGAGATCGACAATTTGTATCGATCCTTACTGCACGCTGTGCAGAAAATGTGCGCCCATCATGATGCCGATACGGTTAAACGCGTATTGCGGCAGCTTAAAGAGCGTCTTCCGGAGTTTCTGGGCGATGTTGCAACGCATATGTTTTTCTCTCATTTGGAAGTGCTGTTGGGTCTGCGCAAGATTCGGGTCGGAATCTACGATCATGCCGGTCACTTTGCCGGTGGCGGGCAACGCTACGTGGCCGAGATGGCCTCGATCATGCAGGAGCGCTATGACGTTGGTTACATTTTCAACAACCGTGTAGAGCTGAGTGAATATAAGGAATGGTTCGATATCGACCTGAGCAAGTGTTCTAAAAAAATCATCAAGATACCGTTCTTTGAAGAGAGAAATCGCTATACGGCAGATGAAGGCATGGTACTTGGGGAGCGGACCAACCCATTCGATATCATCAGTCTGGACACGCTGAACTACGACATATTTGTGAATGCCAATATGCTGGGCAAACTGAACCCTCTATCGCCAGTCTCTATTTTTGTCTGCCACTTTCCGGATCAGGAGAAGACACGCTTTTTCCAGGTCGATAAATACGATCATTTGGTGATCAATAGCGACTACACCGGAGATTGGGTCAATCGACGCTGGAATCTTGAGCCCACTGCCAAACTTTACCCGCCGGTCAATATGTATAACCCGCTGAGCAACCCCGCTGATAAAGAGAAGCTGATTCTGTCTGTAGCACGCTTTGAGATAAGCGGTAGCAAGAAGCAGATCGAAATGATAAAAACGTTCAGCGAGATGTGTCGTCGCTATCCGGATGAGACACGCGGCTGGAAGCTACTGCTCGTTGGCGGCAGCACTCCTGGCAATACGTATATCGACGAGGTCGAGGAGGTATTGTCGGGCGCCCACGGAGAGATTGAATGCAAGGTCAATGCTGCTGTCAGTGAGATTAAGGATTACTACCGGCGGGCATCCATATTCTGGCATGCCTGTGGATTGGACGAGGAGCGGCCTGAACGAGTAGAGCATTTTGGCATGACGACCGTTGAGGCCATGCAAAATTATTGCGTACCCATTGTCATCGATGGCGGCGGCCAGAAGGAGATCGTTGAACACGGCGATTCAGGCTTTCGATTCTCAACGCTCAATGAACTCATGGCATTCAGTCTCACGGTGATGGGTGATCGAGCCCAGTGCTGCCGTATGGCTGAACGCGCGTATCAGAGAAGCCACTTGTTTAGCCACTCTGTATTCAAAGAGCATTTGGAAACGCTGCTTGCGGAGGCAGAGTTGCAGTTACTGGGCCACGATATATTGCCCGGCGCGAGACCCACGGTCGCTGCCTAAAACATACGGGGCGATGCTGATGCCAGCGCACCATTATAGTGCGCGGCAGTGCCCCCCAACGGCGCGATTACTCCAGAGCTCAATGCCCGCGGCTCCGTTATCACCGCGATGCCCCTGATAACGGGGCTTGTCACTAGTTGGCATAGTGCTTGCTTCCTCCTTTAACAGTGCTTGAGATCCTCTGTTGACACAAACCGGGACCAGGAACACAAACCCAATAGATATCTAGGGTTCCGATCACAGCCGCCTTCCCGTTAATGTGATGTCTGGTCCGAGAGTTATCGACCTCCTCTAACAGGGGGTTACACGGAGGGATAAAAGCCCGGGAGAACGCGTCGCAGGATCTCTCGCGCCCCTAGCTACTGTGCAACTCTGTGGAGAAGTCTCATGAAAAACGTTTCAAAATTTAGAAAATTGGTCAAATCGGCTGCCGCTGTTCTCGCGGCGGGTACTTTCAGTCTTGCCGCACAGGCAGCTGAACCCCTGAAAATTGGTTATAGCGACTGGCCCGGCTGGGTTGCCTGGGAAGTGGCAATTGAGAATGGTTGGTTTAAGGAAGCTGGCGTCGATGTGGAATTTGAATGGTTTGACTATGTCGCATCCATGGACGCCTTCGCTGCAGGCCAGCTGGACGCTGTGACTATGACCAACGGCGATACGCTGGTCACCGGCGCAACGGGCGCGCAGGGCGTGATGATCATCATCAACGATTTCAGCAATGGCAACGATATGATCGTGGCGGCGAAAGGTATTGATTCCGTCAAAGATCTCAAGGGCAAAACCGTGGGTGTGGAAGTGGGCTTTGTCGGCCACTTACTGCTGTTGAATGCGCTGGAGGCTGCCGGCCTCACGGAATCCGATGTCACACTGGTTAATGTCCCCACCAACGAGACGCCACAAGTACTGGCCTCCGGCGATGTCGATGCTATCGTCGCCTGGCAGCCGAGCTCCGGGCAGGCGCTGACGCTGGTGCCAGGCTCAAAGGCCATCGCTACTTCTGCTGATGCAAAGGGTTTGATCTACGATGTTCTGGCGGTCAACCCGGCATCACTGGCGAGCCGCAAAGCCGACTGGGAGAAGGTCGCTAAGGTGTGGTATCAGGCGGTAGATTATATCTACGATGAAGAAACACAGGCCGAGGCTTTGTCGATTATGGCAGCCAGGGTCGGGGTCCCCGCAGACCAGTACAAAGCGATTCTTGATGGCACCAAAATCCTCAGCCTTGAGGAAGCGCAAGCCGTCATGCAAAAAGGTGACGGCATGGATTCGCTGTACGGCTCAAGCAAAATTTCTGATGACTTTAATGTCAAATACGAAGTGTATGCCGAGCCACAGGCCATCGATTCCTACATCGATCCTTCCATCACATTGGGCATGTAAACCCATCCGGCTGATCCCCGCGCAAGCGGGGTAAGCCCATTCTGGAAGCACTGGCACATGTCGCAATCAACACGGTTGTTTGCCGTCAGGCAAGCCTTGTCTAAAAAACAGGTCACCACACTCACACTGTTGTCCTTTCTCTTGCCACTGTTCTTATGGTCGCTGTTCAGCTACGCGCCGTTTCTGTGGCATCCCAAAGTTGAAATCGTGGACCCGGGTTCGATCAGCTGGTTCAAGAGCGGCATGTTGGTCGAGCGCGAGGTATTCGCCGAGCAGCGGCGTCTGGCAACGGAAACAAAATCGGCGCTGCCTGAAGGTTTCAGGTCAAACCCGATCTATCTGCCGGCACCACACGAGGTGGCGACAGCGTTCTACACCGCTTTCACGACCAAGCCAACGCGCAGCAGCGAGCAATGGCTGCACGAAAGTTTGTGGCACAGCATTCAGGTGATTTTCTGGGGATTCACCCTGGCATCGCTTTTCGGCGTACCCCTGGGCGTACTGTGTGGCACCTATGTCGCGGTCTCCAAACTGCAAGAACCGTTTATCGAATTCTTCCGCTACCTACCGGCACCTGCCTTTGGCGCGCTGGCAGTTGCGATTCTGGGTATTCACGACGGCCCCAAAATATCCATTATCTTTATCGGCACGTTTTTCCAGCAAGTGCTTATCATCGCCAACACCACGCGCAAGCTCGATGTCGCACTGGTGGAGGCGGCGCTGACGTTGGGTGCAAAAAATTTCCAACTGCTGTTTCGCGTAGTGATCCCGGGCATCTTGCCGGATCTTTATCGCGACCAGCGCATATTACTGGGCTGGGCCTGGACCTACTTGATCGTAGCCGAACTCATTGGCACCAGTTCGGGTATCACCTGGTTTATCACGCAGCAGGCGCGCTACAAAAATTTCGACAATGTCTACGCCGCCATCATTATGATCGGCATTATTGGGGTCTTGACGGATATCCTGCTGGCGCGGCTTGGCAAACGGTTATTTCCCTGGGAAAAAGAACAGGTAAAGAGCTGAAACGATGACAACAATAGAACTTCCCAGTTACCTTGAGCAGAGCGAACCCGTTAGGGAGCGCTTCGACAAGTTGAAGCAGCGCGAGGTCATTCTCGAGGTCAAGCAGCTCGGCAAACAGTTCGACTCCCAGCAAGGTGTTGTGACCGCTCTCAAGGATATCAATTTTAAAACCCATCGCCGTGAGTTCGTGTGCGTCATCGGGCCTTCCGGCTGCGGGAAATCAACCCTGATCAGAATACTCGCGGGACTGGAATCACCGAGCAGCGGCCAGGTCATGCTAGACAACAAGCCGGTATTCGAGCCGGGACCCGACAGGGGCATGGTGTTTCAGGGCTACACGCTTTTCCCGTGGCTAACCGTTAAACACAACGTGATGTTCGGTCTGGAAATGCAGGGCTACACCAAAGCGACCGCAGAAAGCGAGGCATTGAACTGGATAGAGCTCGTAGGTCTTGAGCGATTTGCAAATGCCTATCCGCATCAGTTGTCAGGCGGCATGAAACAGCGCGTCGCGATTGCCCGTGCACTGGCCAACAAACCGCGGATTTTGCTGATGGATGAACCTTTCGGCGCTCTCGATGCACAGACTCGCGCTAAAATGCAGGCAAACCTTATTGAGATCTGGCGCAACATCGACATCACGGTATTGTTTATCACGCATGATCTCGATGAAGCGATTTATCTTGCCGATCGCATACTGGTGTTGAAAGCCAACCCGGGCGAGGTGGCAGAACTGATCGAGGTATCGGTACCGAGACCCCGGCATACCGGCCAGATAATCTCTCCGGAATTTCTCGCCACCAAAAAACGCCTGGAAGAACTGATTCACCCTCCGTCCGACGACGATGACGCTGATGGCCTGCACATGATACGCATGGCGCATGTAGGCGACGACGTCGAGATTATGGAATAATGCGTCTCTTAATTTTCACCGGCCACCAGGACGCCCTGGCGGTTTCAACTCAATCGGGACGGCCCGCGGAACAGTGTCATGCTGCGGCTAACCTATCTTGATGGCAACACACCCAACCCACTTTTTATGCGCCGTTCGCGACAGGCTTATCCGCAAGCCTGTTACAGACTAGCCCTGCCAGCTCGGTCCATACGGTCTTTGGTCCTGGCGCCTGCTCTGGCGCGGGCGGCGTATCAACATCTGCAGTGGCGATGGGCCACGCACGCAATTGGAGGACTGGCATGAGCAACACTATTCACTATCAGAGCAGTCTGCCCGGTGGCAGTCACTGGTCCATGGTGCTCAAGAAGGGATTAACCCTCCGATTGATCGACGATGAGGGTGGCGCCAACGTGGGCATGCTTTTCTACAATCCTGCGAATCTGTTGGAGCGCTACAACGCGCCAGACACGCTCAAATGCCAGCACACGTTCAAACTGACGCAAGGCAACTGCCTGTATTCCGATATGGGGCGCGTGTTCTGTTCAATTACCGAGGATACCGCTGGATGGCATGACACTGTCTGCGGGAACGCCACGCAAAAAATCGTCGCGCAAAAGTGGGGCGAGCGCAATTACCAGCAGTACCGCAACGACTGGCAGTTGAATGGCTATGATTCTTTCCTCGTTGAGGTTGCAAAGTATGGGATGGGTAAAAGGGATCTGGCGGCAAATCTCAATCTGTTCAGCAAAGTGGCGGTCGACGCTGGCGGCGCGCTCATGTTTGATCACAGCCCAGTATCTGCAGGGCGGTTCGTCGACCTACGTTTTGAAATGGATACGCTGGTCGTGCTCCATACCTGCCCTCACCCATTAAACCCGGCGACCGAGTATCCGCGCAAAGCGGTCAGCTTCCAGATTTGCGCCAGCGACCCGGTCGCCGACGATGACCTGTGCAGAAACCACTGCGCCGAGAATCAGCGTGGTTTTCAAAACACTGAACTGTACACACTGGGCCGCGCATGAATGCAGATCGACTAGTGATTGGGGAGACAAACTGTGATTAAAGACAGTGCATTGCACGCAGACCATGCTGTGTATCGCGAGGTCGTGAATGCGGGAGACTACTACATGCGGCCGCTGCTGCAAGGCCAGACCTTGCGCATTCTCGATCTGGAGGGCAACCAGGCGGCGGACACACTATTTTATAGCGCACACGATACCAGCGAGCGCTACAGTGCGATCGACACGATTCGCGAGCAGGGCAATGTGTATCTCACCGCCGGCACTGTGCTGGTGAGCAACGAAGGCAATCCGATGTTAGAGATCGTTGCCGATACCTGTGGCCGGCACGACACCCTTGGTGGCGCCTGCGCTACCGAGTCAAATACCGTGCGCTATGCACTGGAAAAACGCTGCATGCACGCCTGTCGCGACTCCTGGTTGCTCGCCGTGGCTGAACATGAGGAGTTCGGCATGAGCAAGCGCGACATCACGCACAATATCAATTTCTTTATGAATGTGCCGGTCACGCCTGAGGGCGGACTAACCTTTGCAGACGGTATCAGCGATGCCGGCAAGTACGTGGAGCTGGCCGCCAGGATGGATGTCATTGTGTTGATTTCCAACTGTCCGCAGCTGAATAACCCCTGCAACGCCTACCACCCGACACCCATAGAAGTACTGATCTGGGACTAGTCGTATTCACATGACAACGGAGCCTTATGTTTAGCAAAGTACTCATTGCCAATCGCGGTGCTATCGCCACGCGGATCATACGCACACTGAACCGGTTGGGCATTGAATCGGTCGCGGTCTATAACGACGCTGATGCGCAGTCGCTGCATGTGCAGCATGCTGATATTGCCGTCAACCTTGGAGTAGGAAGCGCTGCTGACACCTATCTGAACATGGATAAGGTGCTGCAGGCTGCGCTCGATACGGGCGCACAGGCCGTGCATCCTGGTTACGGTTTCCTGAGTGAGAACACCGAGTTCGTCTCCCGCTGCGAAGCACAGGGGCTTGTTTTCATCGGGCCCACCACCGAGCAGATGGCGCTGTTCGGGTTGAAGCATCAGGCACGCGAAGCCGCCCAGCAAGCCGACGTACCCCTGGTGCCCGGATCTCCCCTGCTGAAAAACATCGACGATGCCGTGACCTGGGCCGATGACGTTGGCTACCCGGTGATGTTGAAGAGCACCGCCGGGGGTGGCGGTATTGGAATGCAGGTGTGCAGCGATGCCGAGGTCTTGCGCTCGGCTTGGGACAGCGTCAAACGTTTGGGCACTAATTACTTCGCCAATGACGGGGTTTTTCTGGAGAAGTACATTGCTAATGCCCGCCACATCGAAGTGCAAATCTTCGGCGACGGCAAAGGCCAGGCCATTAGCCTGGGCGAACGCGACTGCTCTGCGCAACGCCGCAACCAGAAAGTCATCGAAGAGACGCCGGCGCCTAATCTATCTGACGCTGCACGACAAAAACTGCACGTAACGGCCGAGTGCCTGATGGCCTCCGTCAACTACCGTAATGCCGGAACAGTGGAATTTATCTACGACGCCGACAGTCAGCAGTTCTATTTTCTGGAAGTGAATACGCGCCTGCAGGTTGAACACGGCGTCAGCGAAGAGGTGTGGGGCGTCGATCTGGTTGAATGGATGTTGCAGCAAGCGGCGGGCGAGTTAGCGGATCTGTCTATCTTGAAAAAGGGCTTATCAGCCAGTGGCCATGCCATCCAAGTGCGTATCTATGCCGAAGACCCGGCGCAGGACTTTCGTCCTTCAGCGGGACTGCTATCGCAGGTTCAGTGGCCGCGAGGCGAGGGGCTGCGCATTGATCACTGGATCGAGTCGGGCGTGGAAGTGCCGAGTCTGTTCGACCCGATGCTCGCCAAGGTGATCGTCCACGCTGCCGACAGAGACGCCGCGCTAAAGCAGCTATCTGCCGCCCTCCGCGCAAGCGAGATCTACGGTATTGAGACCAACCTCGCCTACCTGCTGGCCATTCTTGGCAGCGCCACCTGCCAGCGCGGCGAACTGCTCACGCGCAGCCTGGCTGAGTTCGACTTCGCGCCAAACACTGTGCAGGTGCTGGTCGCCGGCACCCAAACCACAATACAGGATTACCCAGGCCGCAGCGGTTTATGGCATGTCGGCGTGCCGCCCTCCGGCCCCATGGATTCGCTCTCGTTGCGTCTTGCCAATCGCCTGTTAAACAATGCCACGAATGCGGCAGCGCTGGAAATCACCCTCAATGGACCAACCCTGAAGTTCAATCGCGCGATCCAGATTGCGCTGACGGGTGCGGCGATTGACGCTAATCTGGACGGCGCGCCAATGCCGGCGTTTATAGTAGTCGCGGTAAAAGCCGGGCAAGTGCTGTCGTTAGGCAATGTCACCGGCGATGGCGCGCGCGCCTATCTGGCAGTGGCCGGCGGTGTGCAATGCCCCGACTACCTGGGCTCAAAATCCACGTTTACGCTGGGACAATTCGGTGGCCATGTGGGGCGCGCGCTGCGCGTCGCGGATGTACTGCATCTGGCTGCGGACTCGACACCGCAGGCATCCGTCGCGGGCGCCTTACCAAAAGCACTACAGCCACAGATTGGCAATGACTGGACGCTGCGTGTCATCTATGGCCCGCACGCTGCTCCGGACTTTTTTACCGACGAAGACATCCACACTTTTTTTGCAGCCGTGTGGGAAGTGCACTACAACTCCAGTCGCACGGGCGTCCGCCTGAAAGGCCCACAACCGCATTGGGCCAGAGAGACCGGCGGCGAGGCGGGATTGCACCCCTCCAACATACACGACAATGCCTACGCCTTCGGTACGGTGGATTTTACTGGCGACATGCCGGTTATTCTCGGGCCGGACGGCCCTTCGTTGGGCGGCTTTGTCTGCCCGGCAACAGTCATCAGCGCCGACCTGTGGAAGCTCGGTCAGCTGAAGGCCGGCGCTACCTTGCGCTTTGAACCGGTTAGCTACGAACAGGCGGTGGTACTGGAGGCGGAGCAACTGGCCAGCATTGAGCAGTTGCGGCCGACCTCGATAGTTGCGAGCCCCTGCGCTGAATTGCCCAGCCCGATCGTGCAACGCGGTGAGCTGGACGGCGAAGAAGTCGTTTGCCGTCTCGCCGGCGATCACTTTTTATTGATCGAACTGGGGCCACTCGAACTGGATATTGAGCGGCGCTTCAAGGTGCACGCGCTGATGCTCTGGTTTGAAGCCAACAGGCTGCTCGGCATGCGTGAACTGACACCGGGTATTCGATCCCTGCAGATTCACTACGACGCCCAACAACTGTCGCTGCAAACACTATTGCGCCACATCGATGCCGCGACCCAGGCGATGGTAAGTGGCGAGGATTTTTCTGTGCCCTCGCGCATCGTGCACCTGCCGCTCAGCTGGGATGATGACGCCTGCCGCCTGGCGATTGAAAAGTATACGCAATCAGTTCGCCCCGACGCACCCTGGTGTCCCAGTAATCTGGAGTTTATCCGCCGTATTAACGGGCTGGCGGATATCGACGCGGTGAAAGACATTGTGTTCGATGCATCCTATCTGGTGATGGGGTTGGGCGATGTGTACCTGGGCGCACCCGTTGCCACGCCGCTTGACCCTCGCCATCGGTTGGTCACCACCAAATACAATCCCGCGCGCACCTGGACCGCTGAAAATTCCGTAGGCATCGGCGGCGCCTATCTGTGCGTGTACGGAATGGAAGGGCCAGGCGGTTACCAGTTCGTCGGACGCACGCTGCAAATGTGGAACCGCTATCGCCAGACCGAGGTGTTCTCACAACCCTGGCTCCTGCGTTTCTTCGACCAGATCCGCTTTTATCCTGTGCAGGCGCAGGAGTTGCAACAAATCCGCCGCGATTTCCCTTTGGGCAATTATCCGCTGCGGATCGAGGAAACGCAGTTCCGGCTGCAAGACTACCGACAGTTTCTGCAACAACACAGCGGCGAAATTGACGCCTTCGAACAGCAACGCCAGTCGGCCTTCGCCGAAGAACTGGCGCAGTGGAAGCGCGACGGGCAGCTCACCTATCAACAGGATGAGAGCGCCGCGCCGCCATTGGAAGAAGATGCTATGCCCGAGGGCATCACCGGGATAGACAGCCCCGTATCCGGGAGTGTCTGGAAATCATTGGTGGCAGCGGGCGACGAGGTGGCAGCAGGTGATGCTGTGATGATTCTCGAATCCATGAAAATGGAGATCGAGATTCACGCTGCGCAGTCGGGCAGCATCACGAAAATCATCAGGCAACAGGGCCAATCGGTCACAGCAGGCCAAACGCTGTTGTGGTTGCGTACAGGAGAACAATGAACCATGAGTGACACATCAAACCCGACGACGGTTCACAAGCTCAGTCTCGGCGCACTGCAAGCGTCCTATAAGCGCGGCGATTTCACACCGCGCGAACTGGTGACTGCACTCTCGGCCCAGGCCACCGCACAATCAGACTACAACGCCTGGATCTACCTGCTCAATGCAGCAGAGCTGGAGCCTTATTTAGTCGCGCTGGAGGGCCATGATACACAGAGCCTGCCGCTTTACGGCGTGCCGTTCGCTATCAAGGATAATATTGATCTAGTCGGCATTCCAACCACGGCGGCCTGCCCCGACTTTGCGTATGTGCCAGACGAAAGCGCAGCGGTTGTCAGCGCACTGATCAGCGCTGGCGCGATCCCACTGGGAAAAACCAACCTGGATCAGTTCGCCACCGGCCTGGTCGGCACCCGCTCGCCCTATGGCGAGGGTAAAAATGCCTTCAACCCCGACTATATCTCGGGTGGCAGCAGCGCCGGGTCGGCTATTGCCACCGCGCTTGGACAGGTCAGTTTTGCACTGGGCACCGACACCGCAGGGTCCGGTCGCGTGCCCGCCGTGTTGAATAATCTGGTGGGCCACAAACCCACCAAAGGCTTGTTGAGCACGCGCGGCGTGGTACCCGCCTGCCGCACGCTGGACTGCGTCAGTCTTTTTGCGCTCACCTGCGAAGATGCCGCCCATCTCATGGAGTGTGCCGCCGCTTACGACCAGGCAGACCCCTACGCGCGGCCCAATACGTTTTACAATCGACTGCGCTACTTTAGTACCAACGCGCCCGGGCATTTCCGCTTTGGTGTGCCGGCCGAACTCGACTTTCAAGGTGACAGCGAAACACAGGCGCTGTTCGATGAGAGCGTGCAGCGCCTTGAGTCGCTCGGGGGTGAGGCTGTCAGCCTGGCGTTTGAGCCGTTTCTGGAAACCGCCCGATTGCTCTATGAAGGGCCCTGGGTGAGCGAGCGCTGGCTGGCAACCCAAGGTGTCGACCGCAACGCCATGCTGCCGATAATCAGGGAGATTATCGACGGCGCCGAAGGTAAAACTGCGGCGGACGCCTTCGCTGCGCAATATCGCCTCGCTGCATTGAAGCGCGAGTGCGACGCACTGCTTAAGGATCTGGCGTTCGTGCTGACACCAACATGCCCGCGCTTTTACACGCGCGAGGAAATGAGCCAGCAACCGATCACCAACAACTCTGTACTGGGCACCTATACCAATTTCGTCAACCTGCTGGATTACAGTGCCACGGCAGTTCCCGTTGGTTTCACTGAGTGCGGCGTGCCGTGGGGCGTGACCCTGTTCAGCGCCGCTTTTGATGACATTAAGCTACTCTCATTCGCAGGCCGACTGCAGCGTGACTGTGGCCTGCCGCTGGGGGCCACCGAACATAGGCGCGGACTCGACGCCGTGGTGCCAACCGCATCGTTCGCAGAAATCATTGAAGTGGTGGTCTGTGGCGCGCATCTGCAGGGCCAACCGCTGAATTGGCAGCTTACCGAGCGCGGTGGGCAGTTAATCCAAAGCACCCACAGCTCACCTCAATACCAACTTTATGCGCTAGCTGATGGCAAGCGCCCGGCAATGGTCAGGAATGAGACGAAAGGCACCGCCATTGAGGTCGAGGTGTGGTCCCTGCCGCACAGCAGCGTCGGCAGTTTTGTCGCCGGCATTCCAGCGCCACTGGGTATTGGCAAAGTGGAGCTGGCCGATGGCCGCTGGCTCAGTGGCTTTATTTGCGATGAATTCGGCTTGGCCGGAGCACTCAATATCAGTCGCTATGGCGGCTGGCGCGCATGGCTGACTTCCCGGTAGCCCACTGCAGGTAGCGCCTGGTCCATCCGGTTAAACCTCTAGCACCTTCAAGCACATCGCTGCTTTAACCCGCGCAGCGGTTGTGCCACAATCTTTAGTGATTACTAACTATTAGTTTGCCGGCATTCGCTGCGCGTCACTCCACGCAACCAATGCAACCAATGCAACCACCGCAACCATCGCAATGACCGCGACCATCAGAGAGCCCTATGAGCCAATGCCCTTTCGCCAACCTTGTTGACCCCGGCACTTACGCAGACGGCATGCCTTATGGCCAACTGAAGGAAATCCGTGACGCAGGCGCGGTGGTAAAACTTGAGGACCCCATTACCGGCGTTCCCTACTGGGCTGTTACCCACATCGCGGAAATGGACTACGTCTCGAAAAACCCCAAGCTGTTCTCCTCTGCCGCCCGCTCCGCTTTCCCCATGGAGTACCCACAAGACATGGTGGACGGCATGCACAGCCAGACCATCATCAATATGGACCCGCCCCAACACCAGAAGGTGCGCCGCATTGTGCGCAACGCCTTCACGCCAAAGCGGGTTGAATCCTATGGGCCACAGTTTCGCGAGCATGCTCGCGGCATTATTGATGCCGTGGCGGCCAGAGGCGAGTGCGAATTTGTTGAGGAAGTGGCGGCGGAGCTGCCATTAATCGCTATTCTGGAGCTGCTGGGCGTGCCGCTTGTGGATCGCAAGAAGTTCTTCGAGTGGACCAATACCATGATCTTCGCCGATGATCCGGATATGTCTATTTCCGAGCTCGAAGGTCAGCTTGCCTCGTTGGAAGTTATTCAGTACGCCCTGAATCTGGCAGCCCAGCACCGTGTCACGCCCATGGACAACATTACAAGTGCGCTGCTGGATGCGGAACTTGATGGCGCGCCGATCTCGGAAGACATGTTCGGCTGGATGTTCATTCTTATCCTCGTGGGCGGCAACGAATCTACCCGCAGTGTTATAGCACAGGGCATGCGACTACTAATGGAACACCCGGATCAGTTGCAGTACCTGGTGGATAATCCCGATAAGATCGGCAACGCTTGTGAGGAAATTCTGCGCTATAACACGGCGTTCATCTCCATGCGGCGCACGGCGCTGGAAGACACCGAACTGGGCGGACAGCAGATTAAGAAAGGCGACAAGGTGTTGCTGCACTACCACGCCGCCAATCACGACGAGACGGTGTTTGGCGAGGATGCGACGGCCTTTGACGTCACGCGCGCCGAGCGTATGCCAGATCTTTACAACCAGCTGCGCTCCTTCGGGATTGGCCAGCACTTCTGCATCGGTTCGCATTTGGCTCGGCTGGAGCTCAACATCATGTTCGAAGAATTGATCCCCCGCCTGCGCAATCCGCGGTTCAAGGATAAGCCCCAGTTCGTGCGATCCTTCTTTGTCAACGCTATGAAGGAGTTGCAGATCTCCTTTGACCCCGAGACCGCCACAGCCCGCATGGCCTGACACCACCCTTCATTCCATGCGGCTTATTCCGTGCGGCGCGCCGGAAAGCGGTAGATATTTATCGCCGAGTGATCTACTCTTGCTTAGCTTTCTATAATTATTAGATTGGAGCCTTAATAATGATGATTAAATCGACACTGGCAGTGTTCTGCCTGACTTCAATTGTCGCTAGCAGCGCGCTGGCGGCAGTATCTGCCGAGCAAGCAGCCCAACTGGGCAAAACCCTGACACCTGTGGGTGCGGAAATGGCGGGCAATGCGGATGGCAGTATTCCCGCATGGGATCCTAAAGGAACGCCGGTGCCGGCGAATTTCGTTCCCGGCTCTGACGACTACGTCAACCCATTCCCCGATGAGACGCCGCTCTATACCATTGATGGTGCCAACTGGAAGGAATATGCAGAATTTCTTACCGTGGGCACGCAGGCCATGTTTGAGAAATATGGCAAAGACGGGTACAAAATACATGTATACCCAACGCACCGCGGCTCAATTCGGCCCGATTGGTATTACGCCAACTCGCTGAAAAACGCCACCGGCGCCACTCTGGTTGAAGATGGCCAAAAGGTTGACGGCAACCTGCCCGGTGTGCCCTTCCCTATCCCACAATCGGGTCTGGAAGTGATGTGGAACCACATGATTCGCTACGCTGAGGACTCCTCGCTGGAATCGGATGTCTACTACGTCGGCTCAAACGGCAAAGCGGTGCTGTCGACTACTGGCTCCTCCGTAGCCGTGTTTCCCATGTTCAAAAAACCCGATGAGGTGGTCGGCGAGAGTCCCTGGGCCATGCTGCGTATCAACTATGACGCTCCCGCACGCCGCGCTGGCGAGATCCTGTTGGTGCACGAGCCCGGCGCTGACTATACCGAAGGCAAAGGCCGCAAAGCCTGGCAGTATCTGGTCGGCCAACGCCGCGTGCGACTGGCACCTGCCGTGTCCTTTGACACGCCAAACCCCGGTGTAGCGGGAACGTCGACTTACGACGATGCCTTCATCTACAACGGCTCACCCGAGCGCTACGACTGGACGCTCATTGGCAAAAAAGAGATGATCGTGCCCTCCTCCAACTACGACATGATATTCCAGGGCAAAGTTGAAGACCTTCTGGGCGAGAAATTTCTCAACCCGGAAAAAATTCGCTGGGAGAAACGTCGCGTGTGGGTTGTGGACTCCAACCTGAAGGAAGGCAAACGCCATCTTTACAGCCGTCGCACATTCTACATAGACGAAGACAGCTGGGGCGCAGTGTCTGGTGAAATGTATGACGGCCGCGATCAGCTGTGGCGTGTACAGTACAGCTATGGTGTCAATCTGTACGACCGCAAGTCTGACTTTGGCTCGGCTTATGGCGCCTACGATCTGCTGCAGGATATCTACAACCTGAGCGGCAAGCCGATTCCAGGCAAATTCAAGAACGGCGTGGATAAGTCCGACAAGTACTTTACCTCTGAAGGTATGGCGCGCGGCGGCGTTCGCTGACAGACGTAAAATATCACTTCACGATGTAGTCATGACGAGTTAATGGTGATTAAAGAGAAGGCTGGCATTACGCCAGCCTTTTTTTATGGCGCCACAGGTGCGAACATCGTCCTCCTGTTTTCATCTGCAACGCACTAAGGAACACGCATGTTCAAGATCAACGAGTACTTTGATGGAAAGGTCGCTTCCATCGCTTTCCAAACCGCGACACTACCAGCGACCGTCGGCGTCATGGCAGTCGGGGAGTTCGAGTTCGGTACCAGTCAAAAGGAGACCCTTACGGTGGTCAGCGGCGCGCTCACGGTGAAATTGCCCGGCAGCGACGCGTGGCAAACCTATAGCGCCAGCCAGCACTTTGTGGTGGCAGCGAACGAGAAATTTCAGCTCAAGGTGACAGAAGAGACCGCCTACCTCTGCACGTATGAGTAATACCGCGGATGACCGGGCACTTATCGATGTGCTTAATGCCCATGCCCCCGCGTACATCCCCATGCTGGGCGGCAAAATTGTGGCCATTGATAGACAGGATCGAACCTGTACCTTTGAATTTGTGGTGGGCACCGATTACTGCCACTCCGTTGATGTGGTGCAGGGCGGCTTCGTCACCGCTATGCTCGATTCGGCAATGAGCCATGCGGTGTTTACCTCAATGGAGGGCGCTATCGCCAGCGTGTCTTCGCTGGAGATCAGCACCCACTATCTCGAGCCGACTCGGGCGGGACGCCTGCGGGCCGAAGGAAAAGTACTCAAGAGCACTTACAAGACGGCCTTTCTGGAAGGCAGGCTCTATAACGAGGACGGCCTGTTAACCGCAACGACCAGTTCGGTCGCCAAGCTCGTGCGCAGCAGCTGAGCCGGTGGCACAACTCAACCCGCGCCAACGTGAAGCAGTCCGGTATATCGACGGGCCATTACTTGTGCTTGCCGGCGCAGGCAGCGGTAAGACCAGTGTTATTACCGAGAAAATTGCCTATCTGGTCAATACCTGCGGCATCAACGCCAGCCATGTCGCTGCGGTGACATTTACCAACAAGGCAGCGCGTGAAATGAAGGAACGCGTGGGCAGGCTGCTGCGCGGCAATACGGCCGAAGGGCTCACCGTCAGCACCTTTCACCAGTTGGGTCTCAGGATCATCCGCGCCGAGCGCAAGGAGCTTGGGCTAAAATCGGGTTTCTCCATCTTCGACGCCGAGGACACGCGCACCCTGATAAAAGACTTGCTGATTCAGCAACACGGCGCGGAGGGCGATCAGGCCAATACCATCGCACAGCGTATTTCCAGCTGGAAAAACGACCGCGTACTGCCCGAGCAGGCACTGGCCACTGCCACGAGCCCGGCGGACATTCTCTGCGCGCAGGCGTACCTGCGCTACAAGCGGGCGTTGAAGGCTTATAACGCGTTGGATTTTGATGATCTGATCCTGCTGCCCACGATCCTTTTTGAACACCATCCGGCGATTCTCGAAAAATGGCAAAACCAGCTGCACTACCTGCTGGTGGATGAGTACCAGGATACAAACTCCAGCCAGTACCTGCTGGTGAGGCAGCTAATCGGCCTGCGCGGCGGACTGACCGTAGTGGGTGATGACGACCAGTCCATCTATGCCTGGCGCGGTGCACGACCGGAAAACCTGGTGCAATTGCAGGACGACTTTCCCGGCCTGAAAGTCGTCAAGCTGGAGCAGAACTACCGCTCCACCGCGCGCATCCTCAAGGCGGCTAACACCCTGATCGCCAACAACCCCCACGTGTTCGATAAGCAGCTTTGGAGTGAACTGGGCTATGGTGACCCGCTGCGCATCCTGCGCTGCGCCGACGAGCACCATGAAGCCGACCAAGTAGTGGCTGAAATCCTCGATCATAAACTGCGCAAACGTACACGCTTTGGCGACTACGCTGTGCTGTACCGTGGCAACCACCAGTCGCGCCTGATTGAACTGTCCTTGCAAGCGCAGCAAGTACCCTATCATCTCAGTGGCGGGACCTCGTTTTTTGCACGCAATGAGGTGAAGGACATCATGGCCTACCTGCGCCTGGTGATTAACGAGAACGACGACAACGCTTTTCTGCGCATCGCCAACGTACCACGGCGTAAACTGGGCACCTCGACACTCGAGGCGCTGGGCAACGTTGCGCTGGCCAGCCACTGCAGTCTGAACCAGGCCTGCAGCCGCATCGGACCCGATGATGTGTCCGAAGCAGGACTCAAACGCCTACAAGAATTTCGCAGTTGGATGGACGACGTGCGGCGCAATTGCGACGGCGACAACGGCGTTTCGGGCGTGCGCCAGATGATCCGCGATATCGATTACGAGGGCTGGCTGGGGCAGCTCAGTTCCAGTGAGGACGTGGCCGAGCGGCGCATGGGTAACGTGAATTTCCTGGTCGATGGCTTACAGCGCGTGATGTCCAATGAGCAGGTGGGGTTGGACGAAGCCATCGCCCGCCTGATGCTGCGCGATCTGTTGGAACAACAGGACGAGGAAGAAAAAGGCCCAGACAGCGTGCAACTGATGACACTGCACGCCTCCAAGGGATTGGAGTATCCGCATGTGTATATAATAGGCATGGAAGAAAATTTGCTACCACACCGCGTGAGTGTCGAGCAAGACAGCATCGAAGAAGAACGACGTCTGGCCTACGTGGGCATTACCCGCGCCCAGCAAACACTGACCATGACCATGGCACTGAAACGGCGTCAGTTTGGCGAAACCATCCGCTGCGAACCCAGCCGCTTTATTGCCGAATTACCGCAAGACGACCTGCAATGGCAGGGCGGCGGCCAGGACACGCAAGAGGCCGACCGTGATCGCGGCCAGGAAACATTGACGGGGCTCAAAAACTTATTTGCCTGAGCGGCCAGGTAGCCTTGAATGTTTTCGAGATGGCCCAACAGATCATTGGCGTCAGAGTAGAACAGCACTTGATTAGGCCCCAAAGTGGCACTCATATCATTCGATTTATCGCAAACCTTGACGCCAGAGTAAAAGCTGTGAGATCGGCGCCAAATTGAATGATAAGTACCGTTCTACTCTGCGCTCATAAACCCCAGCTTCTGCTTCACCCGCTCCCGCGCTGTCTGCACGATGGCGTAAAAACCCGGGATAAACAGCGTGCCGACTAGTAGCGCGGCGAGCATGCCGCCAAACACCGTGATGCCCAGCGAGCGCTGCCCGAATGCGCCGGCGCCACTGGCGAAGACCAGTGGCAGAATGCCCAGGATAAAGGACACCGCCGTCATGCACACAGCCCTGAAGCGCAGGTGGGCAGCCTCGCGCGCCGCGACCAGAATCTCTGCACCTTCGCGGTCCCTTAGATGCCGCGCAAATTCCACAATCAGGATGGCATTCTTTGCCGCCATACCGATCAGCAGCACCACGCCGATCTGTGCGTAGAGATTGAGTGCTATGCCGGACAGCATCAGGGCCGCGATAGCACCGCCAATCGCCATCGGCACTACCAGAATGATCGCCGCCGGAATGGACCAGCTCTCGTACTGCGCGACCAGAAACAGGTACACGAACAGCAGTGCAAGAGCGTAGGCAAAGATCGCGGTATTGCCGGCCTCCCGCTCCTGGAAAGCCATGCCGGTCCACTCCATGCGATAGCCCGCCGGCGCGGTTGTCGCGATAAGATTCTCGAACGCTTCCATCGCCTCGCCCGAGCTGTAACCGGGCGCGACATTGGCGCGCACAGAGGCGGCGCGAAACAGGTTGTAACGCGGTGCCACGTCCGGACCCAGCACCGGGCGTGTGGTGACCAGCGCGTTCAACGGCACCATTTCACCACTGGAGGACTTCAGGAAAAAGTGATCCATGTCTGCCAAATCGGAACGAAACGGTGCCTCGGCCTGCATAATAACCTTGTAAGTCTGGCCGAACTTATTGAAGTCATTGACGTACAGTGAACCCATCTGCGCCTGCAGCGTCTGGAAAATCTCGCTAAGTGATACACCGAGGCTTTTCGCCTTGATACGGTCCACATCGATAAAATACTGCGGGACATTGGCCCGATACGTACTGAACACGTTCTGTAAACCCGGCGTCTGGGTGCCATCCACAATGATGTTGTTCAGTACAGCGGCTAATTCTGCGGGCGACCGCGACAAGGTGTCCTGCAACATCACCTCCAGCCCGCCTACCGCCCCCATACCCGGCACCGCAGGCGGCGCGATGGCAAACACCTGAGCCTCTGGCACCGCCATAAACGCACGCCCATTGATGCGCGTGGCAACGTTAAAGGCCAGATTCTCAGGTTCGGTGCGCTGATCCCAGGGTTTGAGTACCACAAATAAAGTGGCGCCATTGCTGCTCATTGCACCACTGAGCACGGAAAAACCCGTGATAGCGGTAACGACTTCCACCGCCGTATCCTGATTCAGGATGCCAGTGACCTTCTCTACTACCTCTTTGGTGCGGGACAGCGATGAAGCATCGGGCAGCTGGATATTGACCAGCAGCAGGCCCTTATCCTCGTCTGGCACAAAACCGGTGGGTGTGTTCAGTACGCCAAATGTCAGAGCCACCATCCACGCCAGAAAGATGACGCCGACCACCAACAGTTTACGCAGCACCCACTGCACGCCCGAGTCGTACACGCCCGTGAGCTTGCCGAAGGCGGCGAGGAACGTTCGATACCATGATGCGTCCTCGCGCCCACCTGACCGCAGCAGCAAACTGCACAACGCTGGGCTTAGCGTCAGCGCATTGATCGACGAAAATACCACCGCAACACAAATGGTCACCGCGAACTGCCGGTACATTTCACCCGTGATGCCGGGCAGCATCGCCACCGGCACGAAGACGGCCAGCAGTACCAGTGTGGTGGCAATGATGGCGCCACCGACCTCGCGCATCGTGACCAGGGCGGCGTCTTTAGCCGTCATCGTCGGGTCTTCGCGCATGTGCCGATCGCAGTTTTCTATCACCAGAATGGCATCGTCCACCACGATTCCGATCGCCAGAATCAAGCCAAACAGGGTAACCGTATTGATCGACATGCCAAGCAGCTGTAACACAGAGAACGTCGCCACCAGTGACACCGGTATCGCCACGGCTGGGACCAGGGTCGCGCGCCAGTTACCGAGGAACAGAAAGGTGATGGCGATGACTAATGCAACCGCCTGCAGCAATGAGATCAGCACCTGGTTGACCGCTGTGGACACATAGCGCGTGGTGTCATAGCTGATAACGTAATCCAGACCACCGGGGAAATACCTGGACAGCTCTTCCACGGCTGCGTCCACCGCAGCGCCCGCAGCCAGCGCGTTGGCATCGGCCAGCGTGTACAGCGCGAGGTTAACTGCCGGGCGGCCGTCGATTTCACCGGAAAAATTGTACTCCGCCTGACCCAGCTCCACTCGCGCGATATCCCGCAGGTAGATGGCAGAACCGTCGTTGCGCGCGCGCAACACAATATTGTTGAACTCTTCAACATCCTGCAGGCGGCCCTTTGCCTGCAGTGTGTATTCCGTCTGCAGCATGCCGTCGAACGGTGGCGCGCCGATTTTTCCCGCCGCCACCTGCACATTCTGCTCAAGTAGCGCATCGCGTATATCGGCTACTGACAGGCCCAGATTAGTCATGCGATCGGGATCGAGCCACAGCCGCATTGAATAATCCGCTTCGCCGAGAATGTTCGCTGCAGAAATGCCCTCCACGCGAGCGAGGGCGCTCTGCACATTGATCTTTACGTAGTTGGAGATGAACTTGTAGTCGAGTGAATTATCCGGCGAGGTAAAGCTGACGATCTTGAGCATGTCCGGAGAACGCTCAGCGATGCTCAGTCCCATCGCACGCACCTCGCTGGGTAGCGACGGCTCCGCCAGTTTCACCCGGTTTTGCACGCGCACCAATGCCATGTCGGGATCAGCGCCGACCTTGAACGTCACCATCAGGGAATAGCTACCGTCGTTGGCACTTTTGGAGGACATATATATCATGTCTTCCACACCGTTCACCGCATCCTCAATAGGCGCTGCGACCGTCGCTTCAACCACCTCTGCCGAAGCGCCGGGATAGATACCGCTGACCACGATATTCGGCGGCGAGATATGCGGATACTCGGTAACCGGCAGCATATACCCCGAGAGGGCTCCGGCCAGTGTCAAGACGATGGCGATCACCAACGCAAACTTGGGTCGCTCTATAAAGAAGGCGCTGAACATGGGCTATTCCTGTTGCCCCGCCTGCTGCTCGGCCCGTTGCTCGACAACCTCTATGGGCTTGCTCTGCACCACCATGCCAGGGCGCACTTGCTGCAAGCCGCGCACGATCACCTGATCGCCCTCTTCAACACCACCCTCAACCAACACTTGATCCTCGCGCCGCTCACCCAGCGTGACATTATGCCGTTCCACCTTGCCGTCTGCGGTGACGGCGAGTACGAAGCTACCCTGCTGATCTGCCTGCACGGCCGACTGCGGCAGCAGCAAGCCTTCCACCAGTTGGGTATCGCGCAAAACGACGCGCACATACTGACCCGGCACCAGCGCTGAATGCGGATTGGGAATGCGCGCGCGGGCCTCCAGTGTGCCCGTGGCCTGATCAATGCGATTGGCGAGATAATAGATGTGGCCCACTTCCGGATACGTCACACCCGTGCTCAATTCAAGGCTCACCTCAATACGATTGCGTATTTCCATCTCCCGATCGCGATCCAGATGTTCCCCGATAGCGACCACATAGGTCGACTCACTGATCTGAAACTGCGCGTCGATCGGATCGATACTCACAAGAGTCGTGAGATTTCCGGTCGTCGGCCCCACCAGGTCGCCGACAGCGGCGCTGCTGGAGCCGATGCGGCCGGTGATGGGCGCGAGTATTTTGGTGAAACTGAGATTGACCTGAGCACTGGTTACCTGCGCTTCGGCCGCGACAATACGCGCGTCTGCATCGCGCTTCTTGGCATTGAGGTTATCCATTTCAGATTGTGAAATGGCGCCCCTGGGCAGCAACTCCTTGCCACGCAAGTAGTTACCCTGGGCATTCACCTGATTGGCTTGTGCTGACGTGAGGTCTGCCCGGGCCCTGGCCAGTGCCGCTTGATACTCAGAAGCATCGAGGGTGTAGAGCACGTCGCCTTCTGATACCAGTTCGCCCTCGCGAAAGTCCCGGCTTTGCAAATAGCCTGTCACGCGGGCCTGAATAGCCACGTCGTTCTCTGCCTGCAGCCTGCCCACGTGGCGATAGGTCGGCTGAAAGGGCTCGCGCACCACGGTATCAACGACCACTTCCACTACAGGTGGCGCAGCTTCCTCACGGGCGCATGCAGACAGCAGGGTGGTACTCAGTATGAGTGCTGCAACGAGTTTTTCCACGGCCAAATCTCCCGACTCCAGTACATTAGCCTACAACACGCTACTAACAGAGTGTACATGAGGCGCAGCTTTTGCAGGCTGCCGGTAAACAGCGGCAAAAAAAGGGCCGCAATGTTGTAACAGTGCGGCCCCCGGGTCAAATTTGGCAGTTACTGGCTGTTGTTGACCATATAATCAACCGACGCGTGAATTTCTTCGTCGGAGCAGCTCATGCAACCCCCTTTGGCTATCATGCTCGTACCGGCAAGGCCCTCGACGCCACTGACGTAAAGCACATCCATTCCCTTGGCAATGTGCGGCGCCCACGCTGCTACGTCACCGACCTTGGGTGCGCCAGCGGCGCCGGTGCTGTGACAGGCCATGCAGGCGGCGTTATAAACCTCTTCACCCGAGCGCGGCCCCGCAGCGACGGCTACAGCAGGCGCGCCGCAGCTGTTATCGCCCTGCATACAGGACTCGCCTGCGGGTTTGATGCGCGCCTCAATAGCGGCGAGCTGGGCATCTGTAAGGTCCTGGGCAAATGCACTGGCGGCCACCAAAACGGCTAGGAAACTAAAAGCTACACGGTTAATCACAATACATCCCTCTCTCTGGTCCGGCGCGCATTATAGCGACTTATGAATGGCGGGAAAACGTAACCATTGAAACTATTGCTCACCTCGATAAAGCGCGACACACTGGCGTGTCACCAAGTCCGCTGCAGATTCGGGCCTATTCCGGTTTCGAATCCGCTGTCACAAGGAACACAATCGCATGAAACTCTACACCTATGATCCCGCCCCCAACCCGCGTCGGCTCACGCTTTTCCTCAAGCTCAAAGGCATCGAAATCGACACACAACAGGTAGATATGCTGATCGCCGAGCAGCTTACAGACACTTATCGACAGATAAACCCCCAGTGCAGTGTGCCTGCGCTGGTACTGGACGATGGCACCTTATTGACAGAGGTGATCAGCATCTACGGCTATCTGGAAGAATTGCACCCAGAACCGGCGCTGATGGGCAGTACCGCCACCGAGCGTGCGCTGGTCATCGGCTGGTGCCACAAGCTATTTGTTGGCCTGATGATGGCGATCGCTGGCGCCCTGCGTAATCGCGGTAAATCCTTTATCAATCGCGCGCTGCCAGGCCCCATAGACACACCGCAAATCCCCGAAATGGTAGAGCGCGGCCTGCTGCAAATACGCCACATCCTGCCGGAGCTGGACAAGCACCTGGCGAAATCCGTCTGGGTGGCAGGCGATACCTTTAGTGTCGCGGATATCGATTTGCTGGTATCCATTGATTTTCTGGCGTGGATCAGAGCGTCGGTGCCTGAGCACTGTACGCACCTAAAAGACTGGCACCAGCGCGCGACTGCCCACGTCGCCTGATCGCCGGGGGCCCACCACCAAGATACCACGCAGCGCCTGAAAGGGCTGGATTTGATGCCGCAACGCCTCGCTCAATACGTTATAACAGTGAGTCCTGTGGAGGTCCCTCGTTATGCGGCAGCGTGGAAATATCCGGCGTGCCCTATGTTGCCTGCAGCAGCTCGCTTGCTTCACGGCATTTACCGTACTGCAAGCCTGCCATCACGGCGGGCCCGACGCCCCATTTCAAGCCTACTTGAAGGCGCGAAGCTCGGCACTGTCGATTAGGACACCGACTATGAATGCCACGCGACTGCCACAGTTGCCCAATGAGGGGGCATGGCAATTAGAAATTGCAGCCAGTGGCATCGACGGACTCGATATGCTGCAAGTCAGCGGCTGCGCGGTGCAGGCCAATATCAGCAAACGCCAAACCAGCCTTGGCCAGTTCGCCAAACCGTCGCAATACCTTTTCCTCGAACTGGAATACCTGCGCGCCGCACCTGCGTGTATCAGCCGCCTGCGTAACAGCAACGATGTCGCGCTGGCAGAGATTCTCCAAATAGCTTGGCACGAGAAACAGGGACAGCTGCCCGCGGTAATCTTCAACGCCACCTTGGGCAGTGATGAATATCGGAGCTTCTGGCTCGCCCTTCCGGCGCCCGGCGACTATCCCCGCAGTTCTCCCGAAACCGTTGCCTCCGCTTTGCATGCTATCAACGAGCAGACCCGGCGCTGGCTCAATGGTGATTACCGCGCGCGCAACCGCAGCGTTGAGCTGCTGTTGAGCGACGTTGCCGGGGGCGATGGTGGTCTACGGTTGCAGCACTGGTGCCGCCAGATCGACTGGATCACCGCCATCAACCTGATGATGGAGCAGGCGTTAGCTAAAAGCCCTTCAAGCCTCGAATACCATCGCAACACCCTGGCCCTTCACCGCGCTGCCACAGCACACAGTTATTTTGCCGACGTGATACAGCCGCTCACCACACAATCACAGCATCGCTTGCAGGAGGTTCTGGTTCCTATCACTGCTCTGGAGACACAACTGAGCGCTGCACTGCCAACGCTCTATCAAGATTGGATAATAGACAGAAACCAGCGAATCGCAGCACTCACTAACGCTTCGGGCCGACACCTCGCTCTACTGCGCCACCAGCAAAACCGACCTACTGAATAAACAAGCGCCGTATTCACCCGCCGTGCCCATTCAACTAAAATTGGCTATACTGCATACACTTGGCAACGCAAAACCCCTCCTCGCAAGGAATTTTCGATGACGCATTCAACCCGCAGAGCCCCGCGCGCACCCGCGCTAACGTTTCTCATCACAATTCTTGGCGCACTCCTTACCGCCTGCGTCAGCGGCCCGCCCACGCCGACTGTGGATTACAAGGCGGACTACGATTTCAATACGGTGAAGACAATCGCCTTTTATGACGATTCCGGACACGTAATAGGGGACAACCCTCTGCAACTGAGCGACATGCAGCGCGATCGGATCGATGATGCATTATCCTTTGCACTGAAAAACAAAGGCTTTGTGATGGTAGAGGATGCTACCAAAGCCGACCTATTGTTGAGTTGGAGCCTGTTCACTGAGGAGAAAACCAGCGTGCAGATTTGGAATGCGCCCACCGCAGGCATCGGCTATGCCGGATTCTATGGGCGCTACAACCGCTACAGCGGCTACAACTGCTGGAACTGCTTCGCAAGCCAAACGGAGGTAACCGTTCGCAACTACACCGAGGGCACTTTCATCGTTGATCTCATAGACGCCACGCTTAAAAAATCCATTTGGCGCAGTGTTATTCATTCGCGCCTCAAGGGTGAAATCGGCAGAGACCAGGATAAATACAACGAAACCGCCACAGCGATTTTTGCCTCGTTTCCACCCTGAGGGAGCATTCAATTACGCCAACAGGTGGGAAATCAGCTCTTCTACTAATGCCGCCGCGCTCCAGGACAACAGTGGTACCAGCAGGTACAACGCCAGACGGAACCGTGTCAGCTGCCCGGCGGGCCACTCGGACACAGCTTGAATATCGGCTCGCGCGCTCAGCAGGGCCGCCAGGCGCTGCGGATCAGACTGCGCCATTTCAATGGTCTGGTGAGACGCGGGTAACAGCGTCGTCAACTGCTCACTGACCCGGGCTTTCTCAGCGCGAATGCGCTCGCGGACTCCCAACTGCGGAAAGACAAATACGGTGATCGACAGACAGATATAAATGATGACCATCATAATCCCGATATAGACCGTTCTTTCCGTGATAGTACTGCCAACCACCGAGGTCACCAGCACAAGGCTGACAGACCACAACACCATCAGGCTGATTACTGCGCCCGCCAGATGCAAGCCGTAACGCGAAAACGCAGCCAGTTGCTCAACGCGCATTAAATCGACCACGACACATTTGAGGCCCAGGCGCCGCATTGCAGCCGAGTCGCCAACGAGCACGATCACTGCAGACAAGCCAACAGACCAGGTAGTCATAGCCAGGAGCACCGTGAATATTTCGCCGAGCGCCGCATCCGGCTGGCTGAGCCATACAGAGAAGCGACTAAACTGAGCCTCTTGCGCCACCATGGTAATCACTACGCCAATAACAACAGCGAGCGGGATTATGCGCGGGCGAACGATAGAGAAGCGGTCAATGAGTTCAGTCAGTGCGGAGTCAGAACCCTGCAGCAGCGGGCGCAGCTGCTCGACACATTGCTGACCTGCGCGGCGCAGCAGTGGCACCACTGACAGAAAATACCCTACCTGCACAGACAGCAGCACGACAAATACACCGTCGCGCGTCGGTTGAGGTGAAGCCGCGCCGAGCTGCTCAGCCCATCGCTCCAGCAGCAACCAGACCAGAGAACCAATAATGGCAAAACTAATCCCTGCGAGGACAGGAGACGTAGCGAGGAAGCGCACTACCGCAGGCACTGCCCGCTGATATCCCCTGTTTGCTTCTACCATTTAAACACTGCCTCTGAGTCAGTTCACGCTTCATTCTGCGCCAATATGCAGCCGCCGTGTCTCATATGCAACAGAGCGGGCACCAAAGTTACACTCTGCCTACTATCGCAAAATGCGGGCGGATAGGACTCCGTCTACTCTGGGGCGTTTTGAACTTTTCATCCCAACAACCGAACCAGCAGCCCCAACACCGCGCAGCTTGCAATAACCTCGATCACACCTCGTTTGAAACAAAATAGTGCAAGCGCCGCTACAACTGCTATGACCGCAGAGGGCCAGTCGAATGCACCGCCAAACCCCTCGGGCCAGAGTACGTGATAAGCAAAAAACGCGGCTAGATTCAGTATGACGCCTACTACTGCGGCGGTGATACCGGTCATCGGTGCGGTAAACTTCAGCTCGTCGCGAGTGGATTCCACCAGCGGGCCACCCACCAGAATGAAGAGGAAAGAGGGTAAAAATGTGAACCAGGTGACCAGCGTGGCCGCTAAGGCACCCGCCAGAAAAAGTTGCTCCGCGCCGAACACTTGCTGCACATAGCCACCGATGAAAGCGACGAAAGCGACCACCATAATCAGCGGTCCTGGCGTGGTCTCTCCGAGCGCGAGGCCGTCGATCATCTGGCCAGGTGTCAGCCAACCGTAATGATCTACCGCGCCCTGGTAGACATAAGGGAGAACGGCATAGGCGCCGCCGAAAGTCAGCAGCGCCGCTTTGGTAAAAAACCAGGCCATCTGCGTCAACGTGCCGTCCCAGCCGTATAGACCAATCAGCAGACTCATCGGCAGCAGCCAAAGCAGTCCGCCAATGACCAGCAGCAGCATTAGTCTCGGCCAGCGGAAGTGGGCGTGGTCCGGCCGTGGCGTATGGTCATCGATGACAGCGGCACCAAACGACTGCTGCGCGCTGTTGTGGCCACCGCCGACGCTGAATTTGTCTGGCACGAATCGGCCACCCAAATAGCCAATGGCGGCAGCACTTAACACGATGACAGGAAAGGGAATATTGAGTGCAAAGATCGCCACAAAAGAGGCCGCCGCCATGGCCCATAACCAGTTGTTTTGCAGCGCACGTGAGCCAATGCGATGGGCGGCCTGCACCACAATGGCGGTAACAGCGGGCTTTATTCCGTAAAACAGCCCCGCGACAACAGGCACGTCGCCGTAAGCGATGTAGACCCAGGACAGCAGGATCAGCAAAAAAAGAGAGGGCAGCACGAACAGGACGCCGGCAATGATGCCGCCCCACGTACGGTGCATCAGCCAGCCAATATAAGTAGCCAGCTGCTGTGCCTCCGGACCAGGCAATAACATGCAGTAGTTCAATGCATGCAGAAAACGCCGTTCGGACATCCAGCGACGGCGTTGCACCAGTTCCTGATGCATGATTGCGATTTGACCGGCCGGGCCACCAAAGCTGAGAAAGCCCAGCTTCAGCCAGAACCAGAATGCAGCTCTCATACTGATTCGGCCTGGCGGAACCACGGGTAACGGGTTCGCCTCACTCACTGGCTTAACTTCCCTGATAACATGCACCGAGTATATAGCCTATCTGTGACAGATCTTGTAATCGCGTGTGGATGTTGATGGCAAGCATATTGATGTCACAATTTACCGCAACGGCGATCCCAATGTCTGGCAGACGATCTCGGAGCATCGTCTCTACCCATGGGCGCCACCAGGCCGCTGGCAGCGGCACTGGGTTACGATGCGGCGTGGCAGCAGAGGCGAATATACGCTCGTTAACCTCCGTAATGTTCAGTAGGTGCTCGTCGGGCTGATCAGTCACGTCCAGCGTAGCGACGTTGCCATTCAGGATAGTGCACGTAACAACGCCATATTTACACAAACTTACCCTTTACAAGGGCGTATATATCGCCAAAAATCGCCTCTCATGTCCACTCTGGGCATGAGCGCTGAGCGAACAGGACATCAACACCCTGTCCCCGCAAAAACTCTAACTACGAGATCAGCAAGCTGCGCCCGCTATCAGTTGAAATCGCAGTGGCAGCTGGTCAGAACGCATGTTGGACAAATTTACTTTTTCCTCAAAAGGAAAATACGTCTATGAACAAATCGGTAAAAGCTTCCGCCAAACGTAGCGTTCGCAACAGCAAACTGGCGGATGTGCTCGGCCCGGTGGAAAACCTGGAAAGCTACGTCAAAGCCGACTGGTGGAAGCATATTTTCAATGCTAATTATCTGCGCACAGACGGTGACGTCGTTAACGACAATACGATTACGCAGGCCGAAGTCGATGTTTTTGAGAAGATACTCAATGTCGATAAGGGCGCGGCGATGCTCGACGTATGCTGCGGCCAGGGTCGCCACGTTATGGAGTTTTCGCGGCGCGGTTATAAAGGCGCGCAAGGCTTCGACCGCTCGCACTACCTGATCAGTCGAGCCAGGGCACAGGCCAAGAAGGAGGGCCTCAGCGCTACCTTCAAGGAGGGCGATGCCCGCAAACTCCCCTACAAAACCAACCAGTTTGACGTTGTCACTATTCTCGGCAACAGCTTCGGCTACTTCGAAAGCGCCGAGGATGACAAACTAGTGCTTGGAGAAATTTTCCGCATCCTGAAGCCCGAAGGAAAATTACTGGTCGACGTGACGGACGGCGATAATATGCGAGCCACATTTGAGGCGCGCAGCTGGGAGTGGATCGACAAGACCTATTTCGTCTGCCGCGAGCGCTCCATCTCCAGCGACAACCAGCGACTGGTCTCGCGCGAAGTGATAACCCACGTCAAAAAAGGCGTGGTGGCTGACCAGTTCTACGCGGAGCGGCTCTATAGCAGCGCACAGCTGAAGTTGCTGTTAGAGGAGAACGGCTATGAGGATGTAGAGATCCGCGAATCACTGGACACCAGTTCCACGCGCGACCAGGACCTCGGCATGATGGCGCGGCGCAATGTGCTTTTGGCTAACGTGCATAAAGACGTCGATTCTGCGCCCTCCAATGAACCTAAAAAAGCGGCCCGCATCGCCGTATTGATGGGTGATCCGCGCAAGAGCGACAAGATCAAACCGGGCGCAACCTGGGATGAAGATGACCTGCACACCATCAACGAGATGAAGAAAGCGCTGGCCACGCTGCCCTATGAAGTGACGTACTTCGACCACCATGACCAGTTCATGACGGACTGCTATAAGTGGAAAAAAGATTTTGATCTCGCGCTGAATATTTGCGATGAGGGTTTCAACAATGATGCACTGTTCGAGCTGCATGTGCCGGCGCTGCTGGAAATCATGGGCATCCCCTATACCGGCGGCAATCCGCAGTGCCTAAGCTACTGCTATGACAAATCGCTGGTGCGCGGCATGGCCACGGAGATGGGCATTCCCGTGGCCGAGGCTTACGTGGTTAACCCCGATGACACGACCTTCATCGAAGTCGCTGTACAGTTCCCTGTCATCATCAAGCCGAACATGGGGGATTCCAGCTTCGGGATCACCGCGGACAACGTCTGCGAAGACTTCCGGCAACTGGAAAATGCGCTGTTCTCTATACGACAGAAGTTTGGCTATGACCAGCCGGTACTGATCGAACAGTACCTGACAGGCGCAGATATCAGCGTCGGCATCATCGGCAATCCCCCGGGGAAATTCGAGATATTGCCCATCGTCGAGGAAGACTACTCACTATTGCCAGAAGGCTTGCCCCGGATCTGCGGCTACGAGGCCAAATGGGATCCTGACTCCCCGTATGCCTGTATTCGCTCAATACCTGCGAACCTGGACACTGCCACCGAGCAATTCCTGCACGCCAGTTGCCAGAAACTGTTCGAGCGCCTCGGCTGCCGCGATTATGCGCGCTTTGACTGGCGACTCGATAGCAATGGCACGCCCCGACTGCTTGAGGTGAACCCGAATCCCGGCTGGTGCTGGGACGGACACCTGAACAAGATGGCGGCATTCGCCGGATGGACGTATGCCGACATGCTGCACAAGATCATCAAGGCGGCTGAATTGCGCGAGCGCGTGAAGGCTGACTCAGCAGGTATGTGACCCATCCTGACCCTAAACCGGCAGACCTGACCCTGAGCCATCGCAAACCTTAACGAGCCCAGCGTATGGCTGATTGTGCTGGCCTCCGTCTACGCCGCCGCCTTCAACCTGATCCCACCACACTGGCGAGCCTGGTTGGGCAGCATTGTGCCCGCGCGCAGGCGCGGCACGTTCTTTGCGATCAGAACCCGCCTGACCATGGTGTCCTCCCTGCTGATCTTTATCGGCGGGGGCGGCCTGCTGACGCTGTGCGCAAACAGTGGCAATGCCGGCGTGGGTTTCGCTTTGCTGTTCGCAATTGCCGCATTGGGACGCGCCTGCTCGTCAGTGCTGTTGTGGAAAATGCACGATCCAGAACCGCTCAGCGATGACCACAGCCACCGGGCGTTGCGGGCTAGCCTGCGCCAACTGGCGCAGGCATTGCGCGATCCGGGATTCCGACACTACACGTTTTTTCTCTCAGCATGATGGGTGCAGTTGCCATCTCGGCGCCATTTTTTGCCGTCCACATGCTCAATGGCTTGGGTTTCACCTATCTTGAGTACAGTATTAATGCGGCCGCATCCATTGTTACCCAGTTCCTGCTATTGGGGTTCTGGGGTCGATTCAGCGATCAGTACGGCAATCGAATGGTGATACTCCTGACCGGATGCATGCTTCCCTGTCTGCCGCTGCTATGGCTACTATCACCCAACTTCTATTATTTGCTGCTGGTGCAGATTGTATCGGGCGCGGTCTGGAGCGGTTTTACACTGTGCACCTCGAACTTTCTCTACGACCTGCGCCCGCACCGAACGGGATTTGCGACATACGCTGCGGTGCAAGCGAGCATCACGGCGGCGGTCGTCTTTGTAGGAGGAATCAGCGGCGGGTTCCTGCCAGCCTATGCACCAGACCTGGTCACGCTGTTGCCGAGCTGGCTGGCGCCCTCCAGCCCCTTGTTCCTGATATTCGTTGCCAGTGGAGCCTTATGCGTGCTGGTCATCGCCTGGTTCATACCACGAGTGAACGAACCTCAAGTGCGACGCCGACCGGAGGGCCTGAAGTTGATCTACAGAATCTCAAAATTCAGTGCATTGTCGGGGATCAGCCTCGACTGGCTGACGGTGACACGCAAGAAGCGACCGAAAAAATAGCTGCACAATGAATGGTGCTGCCTTGCGCTTAACGGAACCGTTCAGGCATCAAAGCGAGCAGAGATTGAAGGGACCGTCTGCGACCATTAATGAGCGGGGCGGCCATCCGCGGGGCGGCCATCCGCGGGGCGGCCATCCGCGGGGCGGCCATCCGCGGGGCGGCCATCCGCGGGGCGGCCATCCGCAAAGCGAGCCTACATGGATATTTACGGCGTGTCCCCGAAAGCCCTACTCGTTTTGGCGCCGGTCTCGTCACTTAAAGGAATGCTATTAGATGCGC
>Ga0335398_10000147_pt1 | contig 110012 bp, 108 predicted proteins | sample BON03_FD_205742 | JGI IMG/M metagenome (GOLD analysis project Ga0335398, IMG submission 205742) | Freshwater microbial communities from Lake Bonney liftoff mats and glacier meltwater in Antarctica - BON-03 (spades assembly) (version 2) | ecosystem: Environmental > Aquatic > Freshwater > Ice >...
TTTTTTCTTGTCATCCCCGGCTTGATAGGGGATTTAGCTCAACCACTCCACGCCGTCATCCCGGATTCGATCCGGGATCTAACCCACGATAGCAATAGAGCTCAACTGCTTTAGATTCCGGCTTTCGCTCGGAATGACATCGTTTTTTCTTGTCATCCCGGACCACACAAAGCCGTCATCCCGGACTTGATCCGTAGGATCTAGCATCATTGCATAGCTCAACTGTCTTAGATTCCAGCTTCCGCGAGAATGACAATAAAGACGGTAGCTATGGAGTCTATGTCGCGAGAATGACAAAGAGAGGAAAATGCATGGTGTGTGATACTAGAAGTAGGGCCCGCGGATCTATTTATGACGTGTTTATATAGATTGAGTAATGCACATAAAAAAAGGCCCGAAATTCGAGCCTTTTTATCTGATTTAGTCTTTAATAATTACATATTAAAGATTACACCAGCAGTTACTTGATGAGCATGAGTTCTTACATCACGTTTAACTGTAGTCACTTTCATAGCAGTTTTGCCAAGCTGAGCATATTTGTATGAAAAGTCAAGATCAACATTTGTTGCAACGTTAACTTTTGAACCAAGACCAACATTCCATGCAAGAGCAGTATGAGACTTGTTAGTTACTGTAGCTGTTTTAGCGTTAGCTTTATTTCTTGCAATACCAACACCAGCAGTTACATATGGTGTGAACATTGAATCATTTTTGAAGTCAACATAACCATTTAACATAACACCAAGAGTTTTGAATGTTGTGTTTTTTATTGCAGTGTTACCTTTTGTAGCTTTGTTACTTTGGTATTGTACGTTTAAGTCAGATCTGAACATGTCGTTGAACTTGTAACCAACACCAACATTGTACATAGGTTTAAATTTTGATTTGACTTTTGAGTTAGCTCCGCCAACTTTATCCTTGAAAGTTGGTTTTGCTGCTCCAAGATCAAGTCTTAGGTATGTATTGCTTGCATCTGCTGCGAAAGCTGATGTTGAAAGTGCGATCAATGATGCGCATACTAGTATCTTTTTCATTATATTATCCTTGTTTATTTATTAAAAAAAGTTTGCTATTTGTTTAAAAACAAAATTACAATCCTCATAATAACATTTGACAGAGTATACAACAATTTGTAAGTATATTGAGAGGTGAAAAAAATTAAAATGCAAAAATTTTATTTATATTCTTTTTCTTTTGACCAAAGCTTTGCAACATAAGGGTTTTTTCAAAATTGATTCCTTTGTAGAAGCAAATAAATCATTGTTTAAATGATACAAAGCAATGGAATTTCTATATAAGATTTGCAATTAATAGTATGTAAGCTATATAGTCTAGCTTCCTAGTTTATGCTTTAAAATCTCATTGACTGATTGTGGGTTTACTTTTCCACCGGATTTTTTCATTATTTGTCCGACAAAGAAGCCAAATAATCTATCTTTACCGCTTTTGTATTCTGCAACTTTTTCTTGATTCTCGAATAGAACTTCATCTATAAGCTTTTCTATAGATCCGGTATCTACTATTTGCTTCAATCCTTTTTCTTCAACAATTTTTGATGCTGTTGAGCCAGTTTCAAACATTATATCAAAGACTTCTTTCGCGATTTTACCTGAGATAGTATTATCTTCTATCATTGTTAGCATTTCAGCTAGTTTTTCTATTGTAATATTAGACTCAGTCAATGTGATGCCGGCTTTATTGAGTCTAGCAAATAATTCTACTGTAATCCAACTAGACGCTAATTTGGCATTTTTGCATATTTCCAGCACAGCTTCAAAGAAAGCAGCTGTTTCCTTGTCGCCAGATATAATACTCGCTTCGTACGCACTTAAGTTTAAATCTTTTATATATCGATCTTTCTTTTGTTCTGGTAATTCAGGCAGAGATTCCTTTATCTTTTTTATATATTCATCAGATACTTTTACTGGTAATAGGTCTGGATCTGGAAAATATCTATAATCATGAGCGTCTTCCTTTGATCTCATGGTTCTTGTTTCTCCAGTATCTGCGTTGAATAATCTAGTTTCTTGAGAAATCACTTCTCCATTTTCTATCAAGGCAATTTGTCTTTCTACTTCGTGATCTATAGCCCTTATTACGTTCTTAATAGAATTTAAGTTTTTTATTTCACATCTGGTGCCTAAAGGCTCACCAGGCTTTCTTACAGAAATATTCGCATCGCATCGCATCGATCCTTTTTCCATGTTTCCATCGCACGTACCAAGATATCTTAAAATGCTTCGAAGTTTTTTCAAAAATTCTCCGGCTTCAAAAGCTGATCTCATATCTGGCTCAGTGACAATTTCCATAAGAGCGATTCCGCATCTGTTGAGATCTATATAGCTTTCAGTAGGGCTTTGATCGTGTATGCTCTTTCCAGCATCTTGTTCTAAGTGTATTCTGGTAACGTTTATTCTTTTTGGTTCGCCTCGACAAGTCTCAACGTCAATATGCCCACCAGAAACAATAGGGTGGTAGAATTGTGATATTTGGTATCCTTGTGGAAGATCGGCGTAGAAGTAATTTTTTCTATCAAAAATTGAGATCTTATTTATATTGCCATTTATTCCCAGTCCAGTTTTTACAGCTTGTTCTACGCAATATTCATTTAATACAGGAAGCATTCCAGGCATTGCGGCGTCTACCAAAGAAACATTGTCATTTGGTGCGTTTCCATATTCAGTTGAGGCTCCTGAGAATAGTTTACTTTTTGATGTGACTTGAGCATGTATCTCAAGACCAATTATTACTTCCCATTTTCCTGTTTTTCCGTCTACTAAATCCATACTAAAATCCCTTAGGAGATTCTTTAAAATTAAAACATCTTTCTAAATTTTTTGCAGTCCTAAATACTGTTTCTTCATCGAATCTATTTCCAATAATTTGGAGTCCGAGAGGTAATCCTTTCGAGTTTAACTTTCCTGGTATTGATATTGCAGGCAAGCCAGCCATGCTGGCAGGTATTGTGTATAAATCATTTAAATATAGAGCTATTGGATCCATTTTGTTTTTGTTTTCCAATGAAAACGCAGCGCTAGGAGCAGTAGGGGCAAGGATTGCATCTACTTTTTCAAATACATATTTAAAATCATTAGCTAGAAGCCTTCTAACTTTTTGAGCCTTCATAAAATAATCTTCATAATATCCAGATGATAAAACATAAGTACCAATCATGATTCTACGTTGCACCTCGTGCCCAAATCCTTCAGACCTGGTAGCTGTGTACATTTCATCTAAGGACATTCCGGGTTTGAAATTTCTCGTTCCGTATCTTACGCCATCAAAACGCGCGAGATTTGAAGAGGCTTCTGCGGGAGCAATAACATAATAAGCACTAATCCCATATTTTGTATGAGGCAGGCTTACTTCTTCTACAGTTGCTCCTTCTTTTTTGGCTATTTCAATTGCTTCTTCCCAAAGTTTTTCTATTTCTGGATCAAGTCCTTCACTGTGATATTCTTTTGGTATTCCAATTTTCATTCCTTTGAGGCTTTGCTTCATAGCGCCAGTCAAATCTGGAAGGTCCATTTTTGTAGTAGTGGCGTCTTTTGGATCATAACCCATAGTTATTCTTGATACTAAAGCTGTATCTTCGACTGACCTCGCAAATATTCCAGCTTGGTCTAGTGAGCTAGAGAATGCAACCATTCCATATCTAGAGCATCTACCGTATGATGGTTTGAATCCTACGATTCCGCAAAATGCCGCTGGTTGTCTTACTGATCCACCAGTGTCGGAGCCAGTTGATGCCATAGCAATCCTTGCAGCAACAGCTGAAGATGAGCCTCCTGAAGATCCGCCTGGTGAGAATCTTTCGTTGCTTCCTATTTCTTGCCATGGATTAAGTGTTGGGCCAAAGCTACTATACGTGTTTGCTGATCCCATTGCGAATTCATCCATGTTTGATTTGCCTAGCATCACAACGCCTTCGTTGAATAGTTTGCTAGTTACCGTGGATTCGTACTGAGGAATAAAATCCTTTAGGATCTGAGAGCCATTTGTTGTTCTAACGCCCACTGTACAGAATACATCTTTTATTGCCATCGGAATTCCTTCAAGATGGCCAGCAGTGCCATTTGCATATTTTTTATCAGATTCCTTCGCTTTTTCTCTTGCTAGGTCTAAAGTTTCTGTAATAAATACATTTAAATCTTTATGTTTTTCTAGGACTTGGATATGAGAATTAACTAACTCAACGCATGAAAATTCTTTTTTCATCAACGAGGTTAGAGCATCTGTTACTGATAATTTATGCAGCTCTGTCATTATTCTATTACCTTTGGCACTAGAAAATAGTTGAACTTTCCTTGTGGTGCATTTTTGAATATTTTTTCAACAATTCCGCCATCAGTGACTTCATCTTTTCTGATTGCCATATCGAATTCATTCACATTTATCAATGGCTCTATTCCAGTTGTATCAGCGGATTTCAGAGTGTCCACAACATCAATTATCTTGGATAACTCTTCTGTATACAATGAGACTTTTTCGTCTTCTACTTTGAGACGAGCTAGCTTTGCGGTTTTTAGAACAATTTCTCTGTCTATGGACATGATAGCATCAGTTTGTGTTTGTGAAGACAAGTTATGATGTTTTCCTGGAAAAGGCAAGAGTTTTTGGCTTGTAATATAGATTTGTTTAAATAATATCTATGAAATTAAAAATAGAAAACCATATATCCTGTAAAAGTCATGAAGTGTTTTAGGGCGAATGGACATCTCTTATTTTTCTCAAAAACTAAAGTTCTAGTATTGGTCTTGTTGTTTTTAATACTTGGTGGATATTTATACAAAAATTTTAATAGAGAGCATGTTAGGTTATTTATCAAGAGACAGGAAATTATAAATTCTGGTGAGAAAATAGTATTCTTTCATATTCCTAAAACTGGAGGGTCTAATATAAGTGCCAATATATTTGATGCAGGATACTACCCCAGTTTGTCTGTATACTTTCAGCATATGGAAGAAAAGTTATTTAAAAAAGATGAGAGTGTAAATTTTACTATAATTAGATCTCACTTTAGTAGAAATTTACTTTCTAAAACCAATATTAAAGCCAGTAAGAAAATTCTGTTCTTACGAGATCCGAAGGAAAGAATCATATCTGACTATTATTATGTAAAAGTTAGAGCTGCCTCAGATAGTGCATATGACCAAAGACATCTTGTATCAAAAAATAAATCACTCTTATCTTTCCTTAAGAATTTCAATCCTAATGGGAGAGGGGTTCATCAAATTGATAATGCTTATGTGCGCTTATTTTTAGAGTGCCCAGTAGATCAGACTCGTATATCATCTGAAGATATAAAGGAGGCTTTGGAATACCTAGATACTTTTGATTTTATAGGATTTGTAGAAAATTATGATGAGGATTTTAAGTTATTATGTGATTTTCTCTATATACCGAAGCCTAAAATAGTGCCTCATAGTAATACATTTGTTCAACTAACTCAAACCTATAAGCAAAAAACTGGGAAAGGTTTAATAAAGGAGCCAGTCGCACCCGAAATACATAAGGAACTCGATCGCCTCACGAAGTACGACTATATCATCTACAACGCTGCGAAAAAAATCGCAAAAGAGAAGAGAGAAAAGTGGAGAGCGCAGCAAAAACTCGAAGGATTTACTGATTAATAATCTTGAATATTGACCCATGCTAAAAATTCTCTAATATAAGTTATGTAATGTTTATTTAGAAAATTCTATTATGGATGGGTTAGAGCTTAATAAAATCGCTGCTTCTGTTCTTGTTGCGGGTATAGTCATAATGCTCGTTAGCAACATTGCTGATATCTTATATAAGCCAGAAAAAGAATTTAAGCGCGGATATGAGGTGGAAGTTTCTGAAGATGTTGCTTCTCATGGTCCGGATGTAAAAGAGGATAAGCCTATAGACGTAGCGGCCGTTATGGCAAAAGCTGATTCGACACGTGGTCAAACTGATATTAAAAAATGTAGTATATGTCATACTTTTACAAAAGGCGGCGCTAATAAAGTTGGGCCAAATCTTTTTGGTATTGTAGGAGCCAAAAAAGCTCATAAAGATGACTTTACATATTCAAAAACTTTAGCTACTAAAGGTGGTAGTTGGAGTAAAGAAGATTTGCTTCATTTTATAATTAGTCCTAGAAAGTTTTTACCAGGGACTAAAATGGCATTTGCTGGGTATAAAAATCCTCAAGATGCGGCGGATGTTGTGGCGTATTTAGAAACTCTAAAATGATACCATTCCCCATTTTTATTATTACTTCGTCGAATATCGGCTCCTGCGGTGTGCACCTAGCTTTACTAAGCTTACGCTCCTCGGTCCTCATTCTCCTAGTACTAATTAAAAATGGAGAATGGTATAAATTGTAATTGGCTCGATTGTTTATGAAAATTGTTACCTGGAATGTAAATTCTATCAGAATGAGAAAAGATCTAGTAGTGAATTGGGTGAAAGAAAATAAGCCCGATGTTCTTTTGCTGCAAGAAACAAAGTGTTTAGATTCTGACTTTCCAAAGGAAGATTTTGAAGATTTGGGCTATAACATTGCATTATCAGGTCAAAAAACATTTAATGGCGTGGCAATTCTAAGTTTATATCCAATTGAAGACATAATAAAAGATTTTGATAATAATCCGCTAGACCATGCAAGGTACATAGAGGCTGTGATAGTGGCGCCTGAGTCTGTTGTTAGAGTCGCATCTGTATATGTGCCTAATGGAGAAACGCTAGATTCTGAGAAGTATCAATATAAATTAAAGTTCTTTGATGCCCTGGAAAGTCATGTAAGTAATTTACTAAAATTAAATGAGTCGCTAGTTATAGGCGGCGATTTTAACGTTGCACCAGAAGAGATCGACACATATTCTGTCGCTGATTCACTTGATAGTGTGTTGTTCCATATAAGTATAAGGAAAAAATTGAGAAGCTTAATTAACCTTGGCCTTTACGATGCTTACAGGTTGCTTCATCCAAAAGAACAGCAGTTTAGTTGGTGGGATTACCGTAGAGGTGCATGGCATAAAAATCATGGCCTTAGGATAGATCACCTACTTTTATCTCCAGAAGCTGCTGATAAACTCGATTCAGTTTCAATTGATCAAAGCCAAAGAGGGCTAGATTCTCCATCAGATCACGCCCCAATAATCTGCGAATTAAGAAAATAATATTCATTGTTCCATTAAGCTCTAAGCTAAGTGTTTTCTACATTGCGAATGTAAACCTATGTCTTTTTTTCGAAAATATTTAGATAAAATAATCATTGACAATAATTGTAAATATTAATAAAGGTTGTATATCTTTATTAATTAAAAAAAATAAAGACGCAGTCAACAAATAACAAAATAAGAGGTATTTGTATGCCAAAAAAAACTCCTCGTCCTTCTCTTTCTCCTTCTCGTTCTCCTTCTCCCACTGAGCGAGTTCTTCGTTCTCAGACTTCTTCTCCTGCAAGACAGGTATTACAAAAAGAATTACAAGGAGCGATAGCTCAAGCAGAGAAAACGGTACCTGAGCACGTAGAAGCATTTGATAGTATGGGTCAGCAAGCGAAAAGTGCAGTAAGAAATGTAGTAAGAAATGCTGATAGAATGCCAAGTTGGATTGCAAAAGTAGCTGCTGTAGTCGGTGGTGCTGTTGCTATTGCTGCTGGTGTTTCTTTCGTTGCTAAATTATTTAATAAAGAAGTTGCACCAGAGCCGGCAGAGACTAAAGCAACAGAAGCTCAATCAGTAGCAGAGCAAGCAGAAGCTAAAGCAATAGCGGAGCAAGCGGAGACTAAAGCAGCAGAAGCTAAAGCAGCAGAAGCTAAAGCAATAGCGGAGCAAGCGGAGACTAAAGCAGCAGAAGCTAAAGCAGCGGCAGAGCAAGCAGAAGCTAAAGCTAAAGCAGAAGAGACTAAGTCAGCAGCAGAGCAAGCAGGCCAAGAAGTTGCAGCAGAGCAAAGTAGCGCTGATTTGGCTCATGATTATATGATTCATTTTTTAGCGACAACAAAGAGTATGGCATTTGAACGATCGAATCCTGTAACAAAAGCTGACGATCTTAAAGACTTGGGAACAAAGATGGTTTGTGATCATGTTAAGGTTAGCTCTGTTAAAGAAATGTGTGATTCGCGTGAGGACCATTGTTTTTTAGGAGCACTATATAAACCTTTCTTTGATGAGGCAGCTAAGCTAGAGAAACAATTCTTATCAGGTGCTTTTGAATGTGTAGCTGATGATCATGCTGGTTCAGTTTAAACCTATACGTATACTTACTTTTCTACCGACTAAATGATTGCAAACAATTGCTTACAATATTAGGGGGACAGAATATGATAAAAAAAATAATAGCCACTAGTTTAATAGTAATTTCATCTACATCTTTTGCCACTGAATCTACGGAGAATGTATATTTGCGAGGTGATATTGGTGTTTTTAAACAATCAAAGAAGTTTAAGAATTCTGGTGTTTTTGAGGAAGGAGAAAGATTTAAGACTGCTCCTGTTTATGGTGTTGGTGTTGGTTATAAGTTTGACGAAAATTACAGAACAGATTTAAACCTTCAATATAGAAACTTACATTATAAATACAGCAAGCATAGTACTCATTCAAATCAAAAAACACAAAGCTACTCTTTGCTTTTGAATGGATATTATGATTTTAAGAACGAATCTATCTTTACTCCATATATTACTGCTGGTATCGGTGTCTCAAGGAACAAGCCTGGTGTATCAAATCTTTGGAGTTTAGTGGGAATGAGTACTTTCCTGGTAAGGCAAAAACGTCCTTAGCATGGAATGCTGGTTTTGGTTCAAAAATGAGTTTAAACAAAAAATTTGATTTAGATCTAGTGTACAAATATGTTAGTCTTGGTAAAGTGAAGCTTTCAAATGCTTCTGATGAGGATGTTTCTTGTAATCCTGAAAAGCTATCGGCACATGAAGTTACATTGGGTCTTATATATAAATTCTAAATTTAAAATAGTAATAGGTAAATAATATGGAATATAATGAAATAGATGTTTCTGGAATAGCAGAATCATTACAAACTCTAAAAATACGTACTCCTGTAAAGAGAAATAAATATTTAGATGAAGTGGCTGCCCAAGTTGCTCCTTTGAATGATACGGACCTTGAGACTCTTTTTAAAAATTTACCATTGGGCCCTCTTACAGAGAGTAAATTAAGGATTAAAATACAAAGAGTGAAAGATGCAATAGCTTCTGGAAAGCCGATAGGATCAAATAAATCAATTAGGATCAAATAAATCAATTTTAGTAACTAAATCAGAAGAAGATAGAGTGGCTAAAGTAGCGGCGGATGCTAAAGCTGAAGAAGATAGAGTGGCTAAAGCAGCAGCAGATGCTAAAGCAGAAGAAGATAGAGTGGCTAAAGTAGCGGCAGATGCTAAAGCAGAAGAAGATAGAGTAGCTAAAGTAGCAGCAGATGCTAAAGCTGAAGAAGATAGAGTGGCTAAAGTAGCGGCAGATGCTAAAGCTGAAGAAGATAGAGTAGCTAAGGCAGCAGCGGATGCTAAAGCTGAAGAAGATAGAGTGGCTAAAGCAGCAGCAGATGCTAAAGCAGAAGAAGATAGAGTGGCTAAAGTAGCGGCAGATGCTAAAGCAGAAGAAGATAGAGTAGCTAAAGTAGCAGCAGATGCTAAAGCTGAAGAAGATAGAGTAGCTAAAGTAGCGGCAGATGCTAAAGCAGCTAAAGCAGAGGCAGATATTAAAGTAGAAGTGGATTTAATAGAAAAAGCAAAGGACTTAATAAACTCACTAGATGAATCAACAAGCAAAGATGACTTCACTGAGCAATTAAACCAAGCTACTAATTCAAATGAATTAACGAAAGAGAATTTTGCTACTATATCGGACGTTATTGACGAGGCTACAAAATTGTTACGCGAAGAAAGTGCAAAGACAGTTGCTGATCTTAGAAAAGCTACTAAGTATGATGATGCATATCTTACTTACATTATTTCTAGCTATTGTGGTGAGATTGCCAGTAAAAAATTTTATAAGGATACAAAATATGATGCTTTCAGAGCTGCAATGAGCGAGTCTTGTGAGAAAAAGCCTGCTCACTATATTTGTGAAAATGATATAGTTAGTAGTAAGTTAGATGATCTGTACAACCTTTGTAAGGCAGGTATCATTGGCGACTCTGACGCGTCCTTTCCTTGATTGGCATAACGCCGCATATTGCTATTATTAAAAAAGGAGCAAAAAAATCTTAGCTCCTTTTTTTATTCTTGTTGCTAACATTGTATAAGGCTCTTAAATCTCTTTTTGGCACCTCTGGTCTAGTGTGATTTTTATGCGCTAAAATCGTGTCAGAAGCCACGTATATTGAGGGTGTGATACAGTGGTGGCGCCCGAAAGTAATTTGCTAAAATTAAATGAATCCCTAGTTATAGATAGTGATTTTAACGTTGCACCAGAAGAAATAGATACATAAACTACATTAGTTTCAATTGATCAAAGCCAAAGAGGGCTAGATTCTCCGTCAGATTATGCGCCAATAATCTGCGAATTAAAAAAATAATATTCATTGTTCTATGAAGTGCTAAGCTATGTGTTTTCTACATTGCGAACCTAAACCCATGCCTTTTTTTGAAATCATGCCAGTAAAGTATACATAAATAATCATTGACAATAAATTGTAAATATATATAAACATTTTTAATCTTTGTTAAAAAATTTTAAAGATAATGGCAATTAAATAATAAATTAATAGGTACTACATATGTCGGGTCGTGTTCTTCGTAAATCCACTCAATTGGATAGTATAGCTAGTAGGTCGCTTGCTAACGGTGGAAACCCTGTTGTTAACGGTGGAAACGTTGTTGAACCTGTTGTTAACGCTGTCGTTGAAGCTGCTGAAGCTGTTGGTAATCACGTTCCTGTAAATATAAGGAGAGAAGCCCCAACTTTTATTGCAAAGTTAATCGCTACTATAACTGCTGTTGGATTTGTTGCTTTCTTTGTTGCTAAATATTTAAATGTTGCCAAATATTTAAATAAAGAAGAGCCAAAAGTTGCGCCAGCTGTAGATTCGCCAGTTGATGCATCTAATCAAACTGATCAAAACGATACTGCTAAAGAAGTAAGGCCTTCAGAAAATGGTGTATGTAATGACTCTGAAACCCCAGGGCTTTTATTGCTTTTAGGAAATAACGCAAAAGATGTTCAATTAGAAAAGTGTGCAGCATCTGATGCACCTGAAGAGGAAGCTCCACAAGCTGCAGCAGAGCAACCAGAGCAAGAAGTTGCAGAATCGGAATCAGAGCAAGGAGTTGCAGCGGAGCAACCAGAGCAAGAAGTTGCAGCAGAGCAAGTAGAGCAAGAAGTTGCAGCAGAGCAACCAGAGAAAGAAGTTGCAGTAGAACAAAATAGCGTTGATTCGATTCTTCAGTCTTACATGATTCATTTTTTAGCGGTAACAGATAACATAGCATTCAAACGATCGAATCCGGTAACAAAGGCTGACGTCTTTAAGGATTTAAGAAAAAAGATGATTTGTGATAATCATCTTAAGGTTAGCTCTGTCAAAGAAATCTGTGAGAAGCATCCAGACAATTGTTATTTAGAAAATCCTGAACTTTTCTTTAAGGTTTCAGCTGATCTAGAGCAACAATTTTTATCAGGTGCTTTTAAATGTGTAGCTGATGATCAAGCTGATTTAGTTTAATTCTATATGTGGACTTTGCTGCTGAGTAAATGATTGCAAACAATATGAAGGGGGGGAAATTATGATAAAAAAATTAATAGCTACTAGTTTAATAGTAGTTTCATCCGCATCATCTCTTTGTAAAGCAAAAACGTCTTTAGCATTAAATGCTGGTATTGGTTCAAAAATGAGCTTAAACAAAAAAATTAATTTAGATCTAGCTTACAAATATGTTAGTCTTGGCAAAGTGAAGCTTTCAGATGCTTCTGAAGACGATACTACGGATATAATGTAAATATATCAGTGCATGAAGTTATGTTGGGTCTTCTTAATATATAAACTATAAATGTAATATCAATAGGGTAAATAATATGGAATATAATACAATAGATGTTTCTGGAATAGCAGAATCATTACGAACTCTAAAAACAATTACTCCTATAAAGAGAAATAAATATTTAGATGATCTGGCTGTCCAAGTTGCTCCTTTGGATAATAACGACCTTGAGACCCTTTTTAAAAATTTACCATTGGGTCCTATGACAGCGAGTAAATTAAGAATTAAAATACAAAGAGTGAAAGATTCAATAGCTTCTGGAAAGCCAATAGAATCAGATAAATTAAGTTTAGTAAAAAAATTAGAAGAAGCGCAATTAATTGTGCAAGCAGATAAGAGGAAATCAGCTAAAGCTCAGGCAGAAGCAGCTAGACTAGCTAAAGAAGCAGCAGCAGCTAAAGCCGCAGAAGCAGCAGCAGAAGTTAGAGCCGCAGAAGAAGCTAGAATAGCAGCAGAGAAGTTAGCTCAGGAAGCAGAAGCTAAAGCAGCAGAAGAAGCTAGAATAGCAGCAGAGAAGTTAGCTCAGGAAGCAGAAGTTAGAGCCGCAGAAGAAGCTAGAATAGCAGCAGAGAAGTTAGCTCAGGAAGCAGAAGCTAAAGCAGCAGAAGAAGCTAGAATAGCAGCAGAGAAGTTAGCTCAGGAAGCGGAAGCTAAGGCAGCAGAAGAAGCTAGAATAGCAGCAGAGAAGTTAGCTCAGGAAGCAGAAGCTAAGGCAGCAGAAGAAGCTAGAATAGCAGCAGAGAAGTTAGCTCAGGAAGCAGAAGCTAAAGCAGCAGAAGAAGCTAGAATAGCAGCAGAGAAGTTAGCTCAGGAAGCAGAAGCTAAAGCAGCAGAAGAAGCTAGAATAGCAGCAGAGAAGTTAGCTCAGGAAGCAGAAGCTAAGGCAGCAGAAGAAGCTAGAATAGCAGCAGAGAAGTTAGCTCAGGAAGCAGAAGCTAAAGCAGCAGAAGAAGCAGAAACAGCCGGAGAAGCTACCCAATTGAAGGCATTGATAGTAAAAGCGCAGGACTTAAAAAAGTCATTAGATTATGTGCCGCCTAGTTTAGATAAACAATTCAAAGAAGCTACTGACCCAAGTAAGTCAGTGGAACAGAGCCTTGTTTCTATAGCTAAGTTTATTAGCAGCGCTACAAAGTCGTTGCGTAAGGAAAGTGTGCAAGCGGTTGACGCTTTGAGAGTATCCAGTGACTATAATGATTCATATCTTGAAGAGATTATGGATGGGTACTGTGATAAAGATACAAAATACAAATTTTTTATTGCTGTATTAGATGAATCTTGCGCAGAAGATTCAGATCATTATATTTGTGAACCTGAAAATAATATTATTGGTACATTCAACGCTTTATATCAGGATTGCGATACTCAATAGAAAAATATACATAAATTAATATTAAAAAAGGAGCGAGGAAAATTCTTTGCTCCTTTTTTTGTGTCCTGTCTAAAGTAATATATATAAATCTGCGTCTTTTTTTGAAAGCATATAGGTAAAATATATTTAGATAATCATTGACAATAATTATAAATATTTATAAAGGTTGTATGTCTTTATTAAAAAAAATTAAAAAATAAAGATGTAGTAAAAAAGAGGTAGTAAAAAAAGAATAGGTGCTTTATTGATAACAAAATAATAGGTATTTTATATGGAAAAGTTCCCTAGTCCTCAACCATCTCCACCTTCTTCTCCTTCTTCCCCTGCTCCTGGATACTCAACTCCTGCTCCTGAATACTCAACTCCTGCTCATGGAGTAGAAGGCATAGTTCCTAGTACTGTGGACCGTCTTAAAGCATTCTGGAGCGATATGTTTTCTGGAAGAAATGCGCCAAGTTCAACAGATGGCGTTGGAAGACACTCTGATAGAATGCCAAGTCTTCTTACAAAAATAGCTGCTTTAGTCGCCCTTGGAGGAATTGGTATTTCTATTGGTGTTATAATTGTTAAATATTTAAATAAAGAAGAGCCAAAAGTTCAAGATAATTTAGAAGTAGAAAAAGATTCGTCAATTAATACATCCAAACAAGATAAGGAAGATAAAAAAGTTGAAGAAGAGCAAGACTGTGCTGATTTGACGCAATCTTATATGATTCATTTGTTAGCGACAACAGATAACATGGCATTTGAACGGTCGAACCCCGTAACGAAGGCTGACGTTCTTCGGGATTTAAGAATAAGGATGGTTTGTGATGAAGTTAAGGTTAGCTATGTCAAAGAAATCTGCGATGAGCTTCCTGACCGTTGTTTTTTAGGAAGGCAATATACTCTTTTCTTTGAGAGCGCAGCTGATCTAGAGCAACAATTTATATCAGGTGCTTTTCAATGTATAACTGACTATGATTGCTGACTGAGTTTAAATTCTATACGTATGCTCACTTTGCTACCGAGCAATTGCTTACAAACAATTGTATGCAATATTAGGGGGATAGAAATAAATTATGATAAAAAAATAATAGCCACTAGTTTAATGGTAGTTTCGTCGGCATCGTTTGCTACTGAATCTATCGAGGATGCATACCTTAAAGGAGTTGTCTCTGGGTACTGTGGTAGGGGAAAAGATAAGCCGCCTTCTTATATGGATACGAAATATAATGCCTTTAGAGATGCGATAAAAGAATCTTGTGAGGAAGAACCTGATCATTCTATTTGTAAAAATAATATACTTGGCAGCCTCGATGAGTTATGCAACTCTTGTAAGGTAGAGATCGTTGGTGAGGCTGATGCGTCCCTTTCTTAATGGAAATGCTGCATAATTACTACTGCTAAAAAAGGAGCAAGGAAAATTCTTCGCTCCTTTTTTTGTGTCCTGTCTAAAATAATCTCGTGTAAAATTCTTGAATTTATTTTTTTAGAACTCCTTGGATTGCTTTCGTTTTTTAATAATCTTCTAGATTTTATGCATTAGAACTGTGTTAAAAAAACCACATACATTAACTCATTAATATATTTGTAAAATTTAGCTTGATAAAATTTTTTTTCTATTATAGATTCGCATTAGGGTTAATAAAATAGTAATAAAAATAGGGGGGCAGTTAGCATGGGATATAAATATCCTTATAGGCGCAGATTGCGCAAATCACCAATTACACAAGAACTTCAAAGAAAACATGCTTTAGGGCTTACTTTGTCAGCTTTAGATCTATGCTTAAGGAAAAATATTATTACAAGCACTATGCATAGAGCTGGAAATCATTTAATTTTCCTGCATAGCGCAAGGTTTGGAGTATCTTATTTGAAATGCCAAATTAGCAATTGTTATCATGGTTTTTTGGCAGATGGTGAGTATGAGGCTACAGAAGAAGATCTAATAAGAGTTCAGGAAGAATATAAACGAGTAGTTGAATTACTTCTAAAATGTGTAGGAGAGGTAAATGCTAGGGCGTATGATGAATTGCTGTTATTTAAATCTTCTTTGCAAGAAACAAATAAGTTGATGATTGCTCTTGTTAGAAGAAGGCAGTTAACATAATGATGCGATACTGTTTTTAAAATGTCTCTTTTTTTCTTTTTAAAATTATTTTTCAAAAAAGTGATGAAGTTTGATTCGATTTCATGTACCATCATATGTAGGGACAACTTAATTGGTGTTTATGAAAAGCAAGAATACTCGCCCTAGAACAAGTCTTGGTAATATAATAATGGCTTTATCAAGGCTTTTAAAGAAACCACACTCAGTTACACATAAATTAGGAGAAAATCCGATTGCTATAATACGCAGACCGTTTATGCGTTAGGTTCGGCTTTCTATTTTTTGTGACTAAGTTTGGTTATAAGTTACATATTTAGTAACTACTCGTACTAATTTTAGTACTCTGGTCTATATATTGGCGTAGCTATGAAATGTAGTTTTTGCTCCTAGGCTCTTTGTGAGTCGTAGTAGCTTGAATCGAGTGGTGCCCCTGACCTGAGTTGAACAGGTACATCCAGAGGATAATAGATTTTGAGTCTATCGCGTCTACCAATTCCGCCACAGGGGCATAATAATGTAAGAATTGTATATTATTAAAACACGCTAGAGTCAAGCGTTTGTGTAGTATCTTACCACTGTCTGCAAACTACAGTTCTTGCAATTTGATCATGTAGAGCTTGGTTCCTTCTTGTCCATACTATCATTAGTAATCCAATAAACAATGGGAATGCAGATAAGTATACTGAGAAATATCTCCCAATTAACAAAGGCAAAGTTGGTTTCTTTAATGTGGCATCGTATATTTTAATGCCCATAAATCTCATTCCTATGGTAGCTTGATGTTTCGATGCTTGTTGTAATGTATAGTACAGTAAACTTAATACAGAGGATAAAATCACATGAAATATATAATATCTTGTGTCTACTATGACTCCAGTGTGAGCTAAAAGCATATAAATATTTATTTTAGAAATTAAGAAAAACAAAATTTTAGATAGCGTTATTACTATTATGCCATCTAGTAGAGATGCCATTGCTCTTCTCCAAAAACCAGAGTAACTAATTGCTTCTGGCAGTTCTTTGTATTTTTGTTTCTTTTTTCTGGCATAGAAGTAAGTAATTGATGCTGCAAATAATGATAACAATAACCATGTGCAGTTAAAATATATAGCCCTATCTATTGTATACATCATTCATAACGTAAATTTACAACTTAATTGTAGCATTATTTTATTTTGCGGTCAATTAAGAGGTGCTTTTCTTGCTGGATAGATTAATCAGTGATATTAATTAATCTGTAAAAAATATATTACGCAAATGAGAGTTATTAGGGATTATAAATATTGCCCTGAAATAGCAAAACATTCCTTGCTTGTTATAGGAAATTTTGATTCGCTGCATCTTGGACATAAATACCTTATTCATTCAGCAAAAGAAATTGCAAAAAAAGAAGGGTTAAAAGTGAATGTCATGACATTTGATCCTCATCCAATTCTGTTCTTTAACCCAGAAGTAAAAAATATTAACATCATATCTTCGCAAGATAAAGTATCTATTCTTGAAGGCCTTGATATAAACTTTTTGTTTTTACAGAAATTCAATCAAGAATTGTCTGAAAAATCTTCAAAAGAATTCGTTGAAGATCTAGTGTCCTATTTAGGCGTAAAACATATAGTAATTGGAGAGAATTTTTTCTTTGGAGTTAATAAAACTGGCAATGTAGAGTTTTTACAAAGCTATGCAAAGCAATTGGGTTTTGAGGTGACAGTCGTTCCTCTTTTAATTCCAGACTCTATTCATCCGATTTCATCTTCTACTATTAGAGACTGTTTGATTCGGGGAAAAATTAACGAAGCGTCTAAAATGCTTGGATATAACTATTTTATTTCAGGAGAAGTAATAGTTGGTAGGAAGATTGGCAGAGAAATGGGTTTTCCTACTATTAATCTATCATTAGAGGGGCTGCTAGTACCAAGATTTGGTGTTTATACAGCTAGTATTCGTATTGAAAATGATATTAAAAAATATTTTGGAGTTGTAAACCTTGGCCCTAGACCTACATTTAACGAACAAGAGCCTTTGCTAGAAATGCATATTCTCGATTTTAACAAAGATATTCTAGGTAAAAATGTAAAAATTATGCTACATGAGCACATTAGAGATCAGAAAAAATTTGCCTCTATAAAAGATCTTGCTTCTCAAATATCAAAAGATAAGATAAAAGCTCAGGAATATTTTAGTAGTTTAGATGCATAAGAAAATCATTAGCAAGATTCCATACCTAATTTTAGCATTGGTTATTATTTTTATTGATCAATATACGAAGGTATATTTTATAGAATTATTCACACAAGATGTTAACCAAGGAATCAAAGTACTACCAATTTTAAATTTTGTATACGCTTGGAATCAAGGCATATCCTTTGGCATGTTTGATGGCTTTAATTATAGCAATATAATATTTACATGTTTATCTATCATCATTACATTCGTTATCATGATTATGATGTTTAAAAATGATAGTACTATATATTCTATTTCATATAGCTTGATTATTGGAGGAGCTGTTGGTAATATCATCGACAGGCTGAATTACAGTGCTGTATTTGACTTTATTGATTTTCATATAGGTCACTATCATTGGCCTGCATTTAATATAGCAGATAGTTCAGTTTGTATAGGGGCGCTTTTATTTGTAGTAGCGTCTTTTAAGCTAAAAAATTAATTATAAAATTTTATGAAAAAATATTTTAAACTAGTAGCTGTAGCATTTTTAGTTCTGTGCACTTCAAGCTGTAGTAATGATTTCAAAAGATCTTTGGGAATAGGTCATAATAGTCCAGATGAATATTCTGTTTTAAAAAACCCACCTTTATCGGTTCCACCTACCTTTGAATTAGTGCCACCTAGTGATGAATCTTTAGATGTTTCTTCTAATAATAATGATCAAGCAAAAACAGAAACTCCCAAAACTAAACCTTCCGGTTCACTTTCAACAGCCGATAGACGTTTTATGGAAAAATCTAATGCACATAAAAAACAAGAAAACATTAGAGGGTTAATGGTAGAGGAAGATAAAGTTTCTACTATTCAACCAGAAGAAGAGAAGCAAGAAGAAACTAAAAAAGAAGGTGGGCTTTTGAGTAAAATGAAAAGTTGGTTTTAATTATTTAGTTTGATGTTAGGAAAAATCAGAAGTTTCTCAAAAAATTTTGCAATTAGAATACTCATGGGTATTTTGGTTTTGGTGTTCGCCTCTTTTGGGCTTAGTGGCATAAGTGCGCCTAAGGATGTTATTTTATCTATCGATGGTAAGTCGGTTGTTTCTGCACCAGAATTTCTAAAGGCAAAACGACAATTAGCGCGCTCAATAGAAAATAATTATCCAAATGTTGATTTGAGTCAGATCAATGTTAATCAATTAGTTTTAAATAACTTGATAAAAAACGAATTAATCGGCTTAGAAGTTGAAAGGCTAGGGATTATTATTAGTGACGATATCGTAGTTGACCATATCAAGCACGATAGGATGTTTCACAATAAGTCTGGTAATTTTGATAAAGAAATATTCAAAAACATTCTTGCATCTAATAATATAAAGGAATCTTCGTATATAAAAACTATTAAACGTTCTATAGGAGAATCATTCTTACTGAAGCACATGCAGGGTTTTGATGTTCCTCAACAAGTAGTGAAACAGTTTTATGAGTACAACAATCAAAAGCGAGTAGTTGACTTGTTTATAATTGATGCTTCTGCCGCAAAAGCGGAAGAAGTGTCTGATCAAGAAGTGCAGGTGTATTACGATATAAATAAAAAGCAATTTGCTGAGCCAGAGTTCAGAGAAATAGAGTACATAACTATTAATGCTTCTGCATTCAAAGATGCAAAAATTAATTTATCAGAAGTAAATCAGGAGATAGCAGAGCTAAATCTTTCCTCTGAAAAAGCAAAAGAAGAATTTAGAAAGAGAATAATTAGCAATAAAATAGACCAACATATGTTTGAGTCTATTAAGCATATAGAAGACGCTATTTCAGAAGGACAGAATCTCCAAGAAGTCAGCAAAAAATTCAATCTAAAATACACAAAACTTCCTTTCATTGATGCAAATGGTTTTGAGAAAAATAAGCAGTTAAATAAATCTATGCCAGATTCTGCAAAATTTTTATCAGAAGCCTTTTTATTGGAAGAAAATAAGGCATCTGAAGTCATAACTTCAGATAATGGCAAGGAATATTATATTATAAATATTTCATCTATAAGACCTACGGCTATCAAGCCTTTATCTGATATTAAGAATAAGATTGTTGCAGAGCTAAAGCAGACAAAGATGAGGGCAAATAATAGAAAATTTGCAGCAGATGTAAGAGCGAGTTTTGTTTCTAATGCTAAAGAATTTAATGACAAGTATAAAAAAAATGTTATCAAAAAAGAGATAAGCCTTTTAAGGCCAGAAAGTGCTAATCCTATGCATGGAATAGGTGTAAGTAATGTTATAAATGTTTTTAACATGAAAAAAGATGAAGTTACGCATGAATTTCAAATGGCAGATGCAAATTTCGCTTTTATGAAAATCAAGGATATCAAAAATCCTGACAGTGGCTCTAGTGAGAATATGACAAAAACAAAAGGACAGGTTTCAAATTTTATTGATAATTTGGTAGCTCAGGAGTTTATTTTGAGTTTGCAGAAGAAATATAAAGTAGAAGTCTTTGAAGCTAATATTCCAAAAGAATCTGGGGCTGCCTAATAAATATCACGATACAAAAAAATCACACAACTCAAACTGTCTTCCAGATTTGAGCGATGGTCTTATAAAATAAATGTAAGCAGCTATTGTCATTCTGGACTTGATTGGGGATCAACCCGCGGGCACTAATAGAGTTCCACTGCTTTAGATTCCTGCTTCCGCTAGAATGACGATAAGGGAGCGAAAATGATATGTATTGTCATCTTCAACTAAACAAGCCTGTCATCCCAAACTTGATTGGGGGGCAGGGGGGCCCCGCGCACTAATAGAGTTCCACTGCTTTAGATTCCCGCTTCCGCGCTAATGGCGGCGTGTGGAAAGCGATAATGACAATGGGGAGAGCGAGAGTGATTGGGGCGGCAAGAATAACAAGAGACTGAAACCAAGAATCTTAATAAGCATTATTTATATGAAGATTTGCTAGAACCTCTAAAGCTTCTTTTGACAATTCTTTTCTTAAGCCTTTCTCTACTTCCAATGCTTCTTTAGCTTCTGGAGATAATTGATTATATTTTGCTTTTGCTTGCTGACTAACAACCGCGACAAATTCATTGTAGTCTCTTATTTCAGAAAAGATATCTTTAGGCCATCCAGATATCTGCTTTTGAATGGCATTAATTACTGTTTTGTCTTTTGCGGGTAAGTTTTTTACTATGTTTTGTAGCTCGTTTTCTGTTATTTGTGTTTTTTCTTCTGGCGCGTCCTGATCTTCTTCTTTATCTTTTTTATCTTTTTTTGTGTCGTTTTCTATACTTTTTAAATCACTTGAGATGTGAGCTGAGAGCCCTGTATCTATTTTTTTTGAATCATCAGTAGCGATAGAAGTAGTGTTTATACATAAAATGATAGCTAAAGCGGTAAAACTCTTTATAATAGCCTCAGGAAAATACGAGTAATAAAAATTTTTAGTCATTGTATCTGATACGATTTGTATATGATATTAATTCTAGACGCGTTTTCCCTTATTACAATACATATTGCAGATTTTTTAAAAGAATCATTTTATAGAGATGTCAAAAATTTACAAAAACACATCATCAAGACTAGCTTCAATACAAATGCTTTATTCATTTGCAACAAGTGAAGATAAAGAGCCACATGATGAGGAAGAGGCGCTGAATGAAGAAGCGCTTATGAAAAGAATGCTAGAGTATAAGGCGCTCAGATCTTCAAAGGAATGTAACATTGATGATGAGAAGCCTAATAAGAGATTTGTTTTAAATTTGATACAATCAACGATCAAGGATTCACTGAAAATAAATACTACCATCGAACAAAGCCTTGATAAGCCTGAGTCTTTGAAACATATTGATATATTAACGTTATCGATATTGCGATGTGCAATTTCAGAGTTAATTCACTTCGAGACACCATACAAGGTAGTTATAAAAGAGTATGTTAAAATTGCATCTACTTTCTTTAAAGATAGCGAGGTGAGTTTTATTAATGGTGTTTTAGATAAGGTTGCAAAACTATAAAATACTTTATTTATACTTCACTCCAACACTAGCACGTTTTCCCTCTGCTTTTGTTAATATGTCAGCAGACACTCTATTTCCACCAATAATTTGAGAAGGGGAGTTGGAGATTTCTAAGAATTTTATGCAATGTAGCTTGCTTCCATCTTTATATTTTTGAAGTATAACACCTTTTCCCTTTTTCATTTCTGGAATTTCTTTTACAGTAAATATACATAATCTCTTGTTTGTCCCGGATACAGCAATTTTTTCTGATGTAACTTGTGATACGATTTTTAGATGATCTTTCTCATCTAAATTCATTACATGCTTACCAGTTTTCGTTTGAGCTAATAAGTCATTAGATTTTACAATGAAGCCTTTTCCATATGTTGTTGCAAGAATTAGTCTGATATCAGTGTTAAACACTAAGATGTCTACTATCTTTGCATCATTTATATCAACCATAAATTTAATTGAGGTTCCGTCACCTTTTGTAAGTGGGATTTTATCGCATGATATTGTAAAAACCTTACCATCTTCTCCGAATATCAAAAGCTTGTCTGTTGTAGATGCTTTTATTACGAATCTTTCTTTGTCACCATCTTTGTATTTTACTTTATCTTCTTCGTGGCCTTTAGATGCTTTAATCCAGCCCATGTTAGAGCAAAAGACAGTTATGTCTTTTTTCTCAATGAAAGCTTCTGCCGGTTGTATAGTTGTATTGATTGTATCGTGGATTATTTTTGTTTTTCTTTTTCCAAGTGGCGTATGTTTTCCATAGTTTTGCTGTATTTCAGCGATTTCTTCTAGAATCATTTTCCATCTTAGATCTTTGCTAGCAATAGTTGCATTTAGTGTTTTCTGCTCTTGCTTTAAGTTTGAATATTCTCTTTTTATTTCTTGCTCTTCTAGTTTTCTTAAAGAGCGCAATTTTATATTTAGTATTGCTTCCACCTGAAGCTCTGTAAGCATATATTTAACGATAAGAGCTTTCTTAGGATCGTCCTCTGTCCTGATGATATGTATTACATCATCAAGGTTTAGGTAAACAATCAAAAATCCATCTAGAAGCTCTAGTCGATTTTCTACTTTTGAGATTCTAAATTTTGCTCTTCTTAATACGATCTCTTGTCTGAACGCAAGGAATTCTTCAAGAATTTCTTTAAGGTTCATTACTTTAGGCACGGAGTTTCCACTCAGTACGTTTAAATTCATGGAAAACCTTGTTTCAAATTCAGTGGTTTTGAATATGGACTCCATGAGTATTTCTGGGTTTACATCTCTTGTTTTCGGTTCAAGTATAATTCTGATGTCTTCCGCGGATTCATCTCTAATATCGCCAAGTAATGGCAGCTTTTTATTTTTATATAACTCAACAAGTTTTTCTATCAGCTTTGATTTAGAAACTTGATAAGGAATTTGCGTTACTATAATTCTGTATTGGCCTCTACCTAAATCTTCTTGAGTCCATTTCGACCTGATTCTGAATGAGCCTCTACCTGTAGAGTATGCTTTTAATATATCTTCTTGAGTTTCAATAATTATAGCACTTGTAGGAAAATCTGGGCCCTTGATAAATTTCATTAAATCTTTAATTGAACAATCTGGGTTTTCAATTACATGATTTAACGCTAAGCAGATCTCGTCTAAATTGTGAGGGGGGATGTTAGTAGCCATACCAACTGCAATTCCTTCTGAGCCGTTTGCTAGTATATTTGGGAAACACGCAGGAAGAAGTACTGGTTCTTGGTCTTGTGCATCATAAGTTTCTCTGAAATCTACTGTGTCTTTATCTATATCTTTTAGCAAATCCATAGATATAGGTGTTAGTCTTGACTCTGTATAACGCATAGCAGCTGCAGAATCGCCATCTACAGAGCCAAAGTTACCTTGTCCGTCTATTAGTGGATACCTGACAGAGAAATCTTGTGCTAGCCTTACAAGTGTAGAATAGATGGCAGCATCGCCATGTGGGTGAAATTTACCAATCACATCACCAACTATTCTAGCGCATTTTTTATATGAGTTTTTAGGATCTAGTTTTAATAAAAGCATAGAATATAGAATTCTACGATGTACAGGTTTTAGCCCGTCCCTTACATCAGGTAAAGACCTGGACATAATTGTAGATAGGGCATAACTTAGATATCTTTCTTCTAAAGCTTCAGTGAAATCAACTAATTCTATTGTGCCGCCATCTTTTTTTGACATATTTGATTCTAGCTTATTCTTAATATATATTCTTTACCGCAGTAAGTACAAGTTACGGAAGGCATTGCGTTAAGATTTTTGTTTATTTTTAAGTATATTTTAGGGTGATCCACTTCAGAGTTTATTCCGCCACATGTTATATTTGTGGTCTCTACATATACTTCGTTTTTTCTTTCTGCGTTATCCATCTTTAAGATACAGGTTCTTTATAATAAATAATGTCTCCACTCAGTATATTACTTCTTGTTACGCTTGTCACAAAAAGATCTGCTATTTCTTCGGGTTTTCTATAATCCTCCGGAGGTTTTCCAGGAAAAGCACCATATCTCAACTTTGTAGATACTGCACCTGGGTCTACCAAGTTTACTCTAACATTTGTGTTTTTTGTTTCTTCTGAGTATATTTTTACTAGTTCCTCTAGCGCTACTTTCGATACAGAATAAGCTCCCCAATATGCTTTGTTTAGTGTGCTCATTCTACATGTCAGAAATAATGCTACTGCATTCTCTGATAAGTTTAACAATGGGCCTAGATGTTTTATTATAGACCAATTAGTATTGAGATTAGTATTGATTACATTATGCCAAATTTTTTCGTCATAGTAGTGCAGAGGCGCAACTTCTCCCAAAATAGAATGTGCCGACACCAATATGTCAATTCTACCAAATCTACTTTTGAGTTCTTGTGCTAGATGTTCAAGTTTTTTTGAATCTTTTATATCTAATGGAACTATTGTGGTTGAGGTATCTCTAGCTTTTGCGTAGTCATCCAGTTCTTCTAAAATTTTAAGATTTCTACCAACTGAGATTACATGGGCTCCATTATCTATATATTTTTTAGTAATAGCTTGTCCCAGACCGCCTGTGGATCCAAGAATTATAGCGATTTTATTTCTAAGGATTTGAGACATGAGTGCAGGCTAGGAAAATATCGATTTCATACAAGGTGGTGACCCCTACGGGAATCGAACCCGTGTTCCCACCGTGAAAGGGTGATGTCCTAACCGCTAGACGAAGGGGCCTTTAAACAAAGGGCAATTATATAGTTGCACAGCATTAAATCAAGTCAAAATAAATTTATTTTTATTGTTTTATTTTTTATATCAACTTCTGGAAAATTTTCCTTAGTAAAGCTATAAGATTTTACTTTTTTATCCACTTTGAATTCTATCTCTAAAAGATCGCCACCCCCAAAATTGTGTATGTTTTTTACGACACCTATAGCATTATCTTTTTCATCTACTACGTTTAAATTCAATAAATCATGCATATAAAAGTCTTCTTCATTCAATGCTGGTAAAGCATCTCTAGAAACGTATAGTTCTAGCCCTACAAGGCTTGATGCCTCATTTCTATCATTTATGTCTTTTATAGATGCGATGACTAAATTTTTTTGTATATATTTTATTTCTATATTAAATTCTTTGCTTCCTGTGATATTAGATATCTTACCGTAAGAGGCTATGTCTGTAGGATTTGTAGTGTAAGGTTTTATTTTGAGCAATCCTTTAACTCCATGCACTCCAACTATTTTGGCAATACATAGATTATTTCTTGATATATTTTCTCTATTCATAATTCACTTAATTTGCTATGTTTAATTGCTTGGTATCATCAATGTTAAATTATATAGCACACTAATGAGAATCAGATCAATTCTTTATATAGTATTAGTACTTTTTGTTTTGGGCGTACTTTTTTATTCAAATAGTAATTTTGAAAAACTAAGTGAGGATTTGGTTTCCAATTCTATAAAAAAATCAACATTGCAGTTATCTCCATTGCCTGTGATTGTATCACAAGGAACTGGCCATCAGAACACAATATTGTATGATTTGATGATCAATAAATCAGATGAAATAGTATTATTATATGATTCTGAAGTGGACCTTGGTGGATTTGCAAAGCTATTTCCTTTTGATACAAAGCATCTAACTGTTGAATTTAAATACAACAAATCTAAGGAAAGGCTAGAGTTTAGCGGTTCTAATCTACAAGGAAGAAGAGTTCATGGGTTTTGCCTACTTACTAATAAAAATAATATTAAATACCATATAGTCTTTGAGGGTGAGGGGCAAAAATTGCAAATAGATTACTCAGTCAACAACCCTGATCAGGAAAATTCTGACGAATCTGCAGGTGGTACATTTATATTTGAGTCTTCTAACAAAAATGGATTTTATAAAATGTTGGGCGCAAAGTTTCCGATTAATACTAATAGCTTTTCTTTACGAGGAAATTTTATTTCAAAAACTAATAACCTCAGTTTATCTAATATTAGCGTTCAAGATAATCTCATAGGTATGAGTGTAATTATAGATTATAAAAATGATTTAAATGCCATTCCGTCTATTAAAGTAACATCTGCATCTCCAGAAATTAATTTAGATGACATGGTCAAAAGTTTCGATGGCAATATTCTTGATCTAGTTTTGCTAAACGATCTTCTTGTAAAAATGAACAAATTTACTATTGAAGCTTCTATTTCTGCAGATTCAATTCTATATAATGGAATAGTTTTGAAAAATGCATCATTGGCCATAGATAATAAAAATAATGGGGAGATGAAAGTTAGCGATTTGCATTTTAGTTTATCAAAGGATGCAAATGTAAAAATGAATGGATCTATATTGACGCATCAATCTCATCCGCAATATGAGGGTTACGTCTCTGTAGAAAATGTGAAATACTCTGATCTAGCCAAAATTCTATCTTTTAAAGAGTCTAATAAAAATGATGTTGTGAGTTTTTACTCAAATATAACAATTAATCCATCTTTGCTTATCTTTAGAAAACTAAAATTGAAAGAAGGTGCCGTCGCTTTAAAGTCTGATTTTTTTAGATATTCTTCATTTGATGATTCTAATATTATTAGCGGTAAAGTACATGTTAATGGAGCATTAAACCATTCCAAATTAGTAACTGAAATTATTAATAAGTATTCCGAGTTTACAAAAGACAAGAAAAATAAAGATATCATCGATATTGATTTAGAATTGTCTGATAAATCTGAAGCAGTAAAAGCTAAAAATATTTCTTTAAATTATGAATCTAATACATCTTCTATGAGGCTTTCTAATATTTCGTTTCCAAATTATAATTTAGAGGGCAGTGTAGATATCGATTCAGACAAGTCTAGTTTTAATGGTAGGTTTGTTGGTCATGATATTGAATTGACCTATTTTAATGCGCTTATAAGTGATTTGATGAAAATAAAATCATTGAACCCTAGACTGAACAAGGTGTCAGGCATAGTGAATTTTGATATAAAAAATACAAAAAACAAAGAGTTTAAAGGCTTAAATTGCTCTATTGAGTATAGAGATGAGAAGGCTCAATTTAATAATTGCGCCGCAAGATTATTTGATACAAATTTTACTTTCTCAGGAAAAGTCATAGAAAGTCAAAATAAAATCCATTACGATCTTTCTTATAACGCAGAAAATATTCAGCTATCCAAAGTTTTATCTAATGGAAAATCTACTAATATATCTGAGCCTAGAGGAGTTTTTGATTTGCAGGGTTATTTGAAATCAAATGGAAAAAGTGACTCTGATTTGTCTAATAACCTTGTTGGTGTTTCTGTGATTAAATTTGATAATGCTTTTATTAGCATGAATCCAAGCGCTGAAAATAGTAATCAGAAAAAGAAAATATTTAACTTAGTATCCGCTAATTTAGATTTGAATAAAGGCGTAGTTCGATCAGAAAATGTAGAGTGTGTGAATGAGTCTAAGGAAACAAGTAATTTGAGCTTAGTTTACAATTCTCAAAACAAGGCAATTGAAATCGCGCAGATCAGCGATAAAAAATAATAAAAAGGTATAGAGTATAATAATTAAGCGTCAGCTTTTTCTAGCTGAGAGCTTTTTTTGATTGCTAGTTCTGTATCTGCAATAATCTCTGAAATAGTTTTGTTGATTTCTGCAGAAGATCTGCACATATATGTAGCGTCACGTAAGATTAGATTTCCATTCCTTGATAAATAATCAAGTGGAGTTTTACCCATATTGTTTTTGATAACTACAGTTTCGGAAACATTTTTATCGTGGGAGAGTAGGAGCTTTCCTATTTGTGTGTATATTTTTGTTGTTGGTTTATTTGCTTTAGCTTTTTGAGCTACATAGTTGATTAAAGTATTTCCTCTTCTATCTTGTGAGTCTAACTTTTCAACTTTAGCTATTATTTTTTTTGTGATTTCTATTATTGTTTCAGAGAGTATTTCTTCTGATAGAAATTTTTCTATATTTTTAATGACTTGATGTAGAGGAGTTAATCCTTCTCTGTTGCATATATTCATATCTACTTTGTCAGTATCTAGGATCATTGTTACAGCTTGAAAATTACCTGATGATATAGCCAAATCTATTGGGGTGGATTTATCTTGATTTCTAGCGTTAATATCCGAGATGTTTTCTTTAAGAGACTTGGACAAATCTTTAATGTTATTCTCTAGTACTGCAAGGTGGATACTTGTGTTTACTAGTTCTGTTTCAGATTTTGATGTGTCAAACTTGCGTTTTCTCATAGCTTTATTAGCTTTAAATAGATCCACAACAAAATATACCAGTTTTGCAATAAACTCAAACTATTATTGCATTACAGTGAATATTTTGACTCTTAAAATAGATGACGAGACCCAAATGCGGTGGTTATAGTTACTTCATCTAAGTAATCTAATTCTCCACCTATAGGTATCCCATGGGCAAAACGAGTGATCTTAATATTTTTATCTTTGAATTTTTCTGTGATAAAAAAAGCAGTTGTTTGTCCTTCTATAGTAGCATTTGTAGCTATAATTAGTTCATCCACATTGTTTGCAGAAACTCTGGCGAGTAATTTATCTATACTAAGATCATTTGGCCCTTGATTGCCAGTGGAGGATAATGTCCCTCCTAGAACATGGTAGACTCCTTTATAAAAATTTGCGTTCTCTAGAGCCCATAAATCAATAATTGATTCTACAACGCATATAGTTCTTTTTTCTCTTCTATCACTTGAACATATGCTACAAATTTCATGTTCGTCTATATTGTTACATACAATGCATTTTTGTATAGCCTTTACGGCGTCAAATAGAGCTTCTGCCATTGGAGCCATTAATCTATCGCTATTTTTTATTAGATGTAAAACTATGCGCTTAGCTGTACGATTGCCAATACCTGGGAGTTTAGAAAAAGTATATACGAGTCTATCTATTTTATTATGAGACATATCTAAAACATATTTTTCAATCCATCAGGCATACCACCAAGCATTTTTGATATATCTCCTTCTGAATCGTCATCCATTTTTTTCTTTGCATCGTTAAAAGCAGCTATAATAAGATCTTCAAGCATCTCTTTTTCTTCTTTGTCGAGTAGACTCGGATCTATTGATATGGACTGCAGTACTCCTTTTCCTGTAAGTACAGTTTTTACCATTTCACCACCAGCAGAGCCACTATATTCTTTTTTTTCTTTTTCTGCCTGCATTTCTGCAACTTTTTTTTGCATAGCTTGCGCTTGCTTCATAATTTGATTCATGTTTACCATAAGATCCTCATTTTTAATTTTTAACTTTTGCTATATTCGTAATTTTAGTTCCAGGGAAGGTATTATATATAGATTTGATTATTTCATTACTATTTATTTTATCTATTTCCTGTTCTTTTATTGTTTTCTCGACCTTATCAGCACTTGATGGTTCTGTTAAAACGAATGTCCATTTTTTATTTGTCCAACTATTGAGTTTTGTGATTACATTTTTTGTAAAATTATCTGGCAGAGTTGTAGTTGCTATTGCTTCTATTGAGCCATACTCATATTGAATTATTTTTATATTTTCTATAAGTTGTTTATATGTGATCAGCTCTTGATTCTTGTAAAACAAATTTGCTAAATCTCTAAAGGAACTTATAGGCTTTTCTGCTTCAGGACTCTCTTTTTCTGTGGTGAATTTCTGGGTCGTATTAGAGAGTCTCTTTATTATAGTTTCTGGCGATGGTAATTGAGATAAGTGGCATGCTCTTATTAGAACCATCTCGAATACATTTAATGGGTAATTTGATGATTTTATTTCATTAAATCCATTAAATAGCATCTTCCATATATTGGTGATTGCAATTACATCTATTTTTGATTTTATCTTTTCTAATAAGGGTTTTTCATAATCAAACAAATCTCCTTCTTCGATGAAGTTTTTAATTACTAAGGATTTAGAGGCTTTGTTTGAAATATGTAATAATTCTTCCATGACTACAGTCATTTCTATACCTTTACTGTACATAGAGTTTATAAGAGTTAAACATGCTTCAGTATTGCCTAAAATGATGTTGTATAATAACTCGTATAGTGAATCTAATTTTGGCAAACCTAGAACTTGAGTGACTAATGAAACGCTAATTTCTTCGCTTTCTTTCTTGTATAAATTTATAGTTTCAAGCAGTGATAAGCTGTCTCTTACTGAGCCTTCGCTAAATTTTGCTATTAAATCTAGAGAATCTTTAGAGTGCTTTATGCTCTCTTGGTTAGAGATATATTCTAAATGAGCTGAAATTTGTTTTTGAGTTAATCTTAAAAGATCGAATCTCTGACATCTTGATAATATTGTAGCTGGAACCTTTTGTATCTCAGTTGTAGCAAATATAAACAAAACGTTTTCTGGAGGCTCTTCTAGCGTTTTAAGTAACGCATTAAAGGCGCTATTAGAAAGCATATGCACTTCGTCTATGATATAAATTTTGTAAAGACCTAGTACTGCTTTGTATTGAGAGTTTTCTATTATCTCTCTTATATCATTTACTCCAGTTTTACTCGCTGCATCTATCTCTATCACGTCTGGGTGATTAAAGAGATTTATTGAAACGCAATTTTTGCATTCTTCGCACGGCACAGGAGTAGAATCAGTAACTTTAATATCTGTACAGTTTATAGTTTTAGCTACTATTCTTGCTGTAGTTGTTTTACCAACCCCTCTAATTCCAGTTAGGATATAAGCGTTTGCTATCTTTTTACTTTCTACAGCATTGCTTAAAATTTTGACCAGCACTTCTTGGCCTTTTAATTCAAGAAAGTTTTTTGGTCTGTATTTATTTGCAAGTGTTTTATTTAGCATTTATTTTTATTATTATACCGTAGATTGTTAATAGAGAAGAATTCTACTTTCACAGGTTATATGTTTATTAATTCTACAGGAGATAGTATACTTCCATTGAAAAGTTTTTCTAGGAAAATTTGATATTTTATTTGTATGGCAGAACCAAAGACTTTTAGCATGAAAGTATCAGAGTTAACCTCTGAAGAGGCGGAGAAAGAGCTTGAGTATTTAGCTTACATCATCGCAAAATACAATTATGAATACTATATTAATGACAATCCATCAGTTACCGATGCTGAGTATGATGCTTTGTTTTCAAGAAACCTAGAAATAGAAGAAAAATTTCCATTACTTAAAAGGTCAGATTCTCCATCCAATAAGGTTGGAGTAGAGATAGAAAGCGCAAAAATAATAAAACATCAAGTTCCAATGCTGTCTTTGGCCAATTGTCATACTGATGAAGACTTAGAGAGTTTTATTGAGAAAATTAATCGATTTTTAGGCAATAATACTGAAAAAGAAGTTGAATTTGTATGTGAGCCTAAAGTTGATGGCACTTCATTTAATCTGTTTTATCTAAATGGAAAATTTCAGTACGCCACAACAAGAGGCAATGGGTATGAAGGGGAAGATATTACAGAGAATGTAAAGCAAATAAAAGACATCCCAAACCACATCAAAACTAATATAGAAAAATTAGAAGTTAGAGGAGAGGTTTTCATTACTAAAGCAAATTTTGAATTCATTAATAAGTGCAGAGAAAAGGATAATTTGCCATTATTTGCAAACCCAAGGAATGCAGCAGCAGGGTCGCTACGTCATTTAGATCCAACTATTACTGGTTCTAGGAATCTTCGATACGTTGTATATGGTTTGGGGTTCCAAAGTGAAGATTTTGCAAATACGCAGGAAGAATTGCTATTAAAAATGCAAAACCTTGGATTCTGTATCAATGAATTATTCTTAAAGACTAAATCGTTAAATGAGATAAAGAAGTTTTATAATAATATATATAATACGAGATCTACTATTGAATGCGATATAGATGGCGTAGTCTACAAGGTGAATGATTTTACGTTGCAAAAAAGGCTTGGGTTTATTGCTAGATCTCCAAGATTTGCGATTGCACATAAATTCCCAGCGGAAAAAGCAAAGACAATTTTGAAAAGCATTACACTTCAAGTTGGAAGAACGGGTGCTGTAACCCCGGTAGCAGAATTAGCTCCGGTTAATATCGGTGGAGTGCTTGTTAAAAGGGCAAGCCTACATAATAGCGATGAGATCGCAAGAAAGGACATTAGAGTAGGTGATACGGTAGTAGTTGAAAGAGCGGGGGACGTGATACCTTATGTTTTAGAAGTAGATAAGAGCTTGCGTCCTGCGGAATCCGAACCATTTAAATTTCCAACTCTTTGCCCAATATGTAATTCCGAATTAAAAAGAGACCAAGAAGAAGCTATATTTAGGTGTATTGGTGCAATGAAGTGTGAGGCTCAAATAATCCAAAGGCTTGAACATTTTGTATCCAAACATGCTTTTGATATAGATGGGCTTGGTGGTAAGCAAATAGAGTTCTTATATAAGAACCATCATATTCAAACTCCAACTGATATATTTCTACTTAAAAATAATAATAATTCCGTTTTATTAGAAAATCAGCCGGGTTGGGGTAAGAAATCAGTAGATAATCTTTATGAATCAATAGAAAAATCTAAGAGAATCTCCTTGGAAAGATTTATTTATTCTTTGGGAATTCGTTATGTAGGAGAGGTAACTGCAAAAATTTTAGCTGCTCAATATAAAAACATTAGTGATTTCTATAAAGATATGTTGCTTCTTATTGAAGAGGAGGAACATGTAATATCTAAATTGCTAGCGAGTGATGGCATAGGAAAAACAGTTGTAGAGGGCCTTAAGTTTTTCTTTTTAGAATCTCATAATCGTCAAGTTGTGGAAGATTTATCCTCTATGTTATTTATCGAGGATTATAAAAACACTACGCATAAATCCGTATTAAATGACAAAAAGATTGTTTTTACTGGAACTTTAAGAAACATGACTAGAGGTGAGGCAAAAGAAAAGGCAAAAAGCAAAGGAATGAAGGTGATGTCTTCTGTTTCAGCAAATGTAGATTATGTCGTTGTAGGTGAGGATCCTGGTAGTAAAGCGAAGAAAGCTGGGGAACTAGGCGTTAAAATTATAGATGAAAGTGAATGGGGAAAATTATTAAATGAATACTAAAATTGCTGGGTTAAAAAAATTATTTACGAAGTTTGATATAGATTTTTACATCGTACCTTCTCAAGATGAATTCCTTGGTGAATATACAACTGATCATAGTAGTAGATTGAAGTATATCACAGGTTTCACTGGCTCTAACGGTTTGGCGCTTTTTAGTAAAGAAGGTCAAGATTACCTTTTTACCGATGGCAGGTATCTTCTACAAGCCAAAAGTCAGCTTGAAGGTAATTTTAAAATAATAGATATGTCTGTGAATTCTTTGGCAGATATATTGTCTCTTTTGCTCTGTGAGAATAAAAAAATCGGCATCGACCCTAAGCTGCATAACATTATGCAGGTAAATAATTTAATAAAAAACTTTTCAATAAACCAATTTGTCTTTGTTGAAAAAAATCTTATAGACTTTATATGGGGAGATAGGCCAAAAAGACATTATTCGAATGTAGGAATTCATCCCTTGGAATATAGCGGTGAACCTACTTCAAGTAAAATACGCAAGATTATCTCTCGGATGCAGAAAGATTGTGTGGAGTTTTTTATTGCGACAGATCCTCACTCTGTTTGTTGGTTATTAAATATTAGGGGGAGGGATTTGCAATATACTCCTCTAGTTTTATCAAATGCTATTTTGGCTACAAATGGAAGTGTGGGCTTGTTTTGCAATAATAATTGTGATGATAATGTAATCAAATACTTCGAAGATAATAACATTACATTATTCAGAGAAACTGATTTTTCTAGTGAGTTAAAGAAAATCACAGAAAATAAGGTATTGATCTCTAATAAATCTTCTTATTGGGTTAGAAGTCACTTTCAGGATGTGGAAATAAGTGCAGATTATTGTGAATTACCTAAGGCTTGTAAGAATGAGATAGAAATTAATGGCACCATTCAGGCACATATCAGAGATGGCCGTGCCGTGGCTAAATTGCTCAATTGGATTGATGATACATTGGAATCTGGAGAGAAGATTACCGAATTAGATGTTTCAGCAAAGGTGCTTGAGCTTAGATCGGAGGAAAAATACTTTAAAACTCCCAGTTTTCCTACAATAGCTGGATTTAAAAATCATGGAGCTATAATCCACTATAATCCCACTAAAGCTACGAATAAAGCGATCTCTGGAGATGGAATGTTGCTAATAGATTCTGGTGGTCAATATTTAGATGGAACTACTGATATCACAAGAACTATTTGCATAGGCGAGCCAACAGAAGAGCAAAAGCACGATTTTACCCTTGTGCTAAAAGGTTTTATCAGAGTTGCTACTGCAAAATTTGGCTATGATACTACAGGGGCAGATCTGGATGCGTTTGCAAGAAAAGCTTTGGTGGATGAAGGGAAAGATTATGCTCATGGTACTGGCCATGGAGTAGGGAGTTTTTTATCCGTTCATGAAGGGCCGCAATCTATATCGAAACATTCAAGTGTTACTTTAAGACTAGGTATGATTCTCTCGATAGAGCCAGGTTTTTATAAAGAGGGCGAATATGGTATTAGGATCGAAAATTTAGCTTTTGTGAAAGAGTCGGACTCGCAAGATATGCTAGAATTTCAGCTGCTTACCAAAGTTCCTATACAGGAGAAGTTGGTAGATTTTGATATGCTAAGTGATGAAGAGGCCGAGTGGTTTCGAAAGTACAATAAAAGTTGTGATATGATGTCTTGAGAGATGTTAGATCTTTTTAGTAAGCCATAATATGAGGTTGTCATCAAGCGTTACTTGGCTACCAGTTAAGACTGGTTCATGATTATACGTAATCCCATCTCCATAAGGAATATATCCTTGTTTTACATAAAGTCTTTGAGCTGGGCCGTAATCTTTATATAGGCCAACTCCTATTCCAAAAACGTTAAATTTTTCTGAGGCTTTTTCTTCGGCCGTTTTAAGTAACTTTAGACCTATTCCTAGATTTCTATATTCTGGCAGAACATTGAGATCTTTTATTTCTGGTATATTTTTATCTGAAAATGATTTGTATTTCGACTTCCATTTTAATGTTATATATCCAGCCATATTGCTATCTAAGTAAGCTACCCAAGCTATTCTTTTTTTATCTTTTTGTTCTTTAAGGTATTTTTTGAATGTAGATTCTGGCTTAATCCAGTGTGCTTTTTCAAATTCATCAACAATAACTTTGATGTCTTTTTCTTCTAATATTTTTATCGATATTTTTTTTGTCATAAAGTCTCGTTCTCTACTGCTACAACTTCTATCACTTCTGGCACGTAGTGTTTTAGCATGTTTTCTATCCCATTTTTTAGCGTAACAGTTGAACTTGGGCAACCTGAGCAAGCTCCGTGTAATTCTAGTTTGACTATTCCATTCTCAAAGCTATGAAATATTATGTCTCCACCGTCTTGTGCTACAGCTGGCCTTACTTTATGTTCTATTATTTCTTTGATTTGCCTTACTATATCGCTGTCTTTTTCTTTGCTTTCTACGGTTTCATTTTTTTCGTCAAGTAAAGCTGGTCTGCCTGATGAAAAATATTCCATTAATAACAGAAGGATTTCTGGCTTTATTACATTCCAGTTTGTATTTGGATCTTTTGTAATAGTTACAAAGTCTTTGCCAAAAAACACTCCTTCTACGTAATTAAGTTTAAATAGAGTTTCTGCTAATGGAGATAAGGCGCAATCTTTTGCCGAAGAGAAATTCACGGGGCCTTTAGGGCTCACAGGAGTTCCTGGTATGAACTTGATAGAATTTGGATTTGGTGTTTCTTCGGTTTGAATAAACATATAAACTAAATTTTTGCTAGAGTTACACTTTCAAATTCTTGTCTTGCTTTTTCAAGACCTTCTTTTGTGTCTACGTTTACTGTTGATACATCAGTGATGAACACATCTATAGTCATATTATTTTCTAAAAGTCTTAGTTGCTCTAATCTTTCTAGTTTTTCTAATGTAGAATTTTTTAAGTTTACGAATTTTTCTAAAGCATGTCTTTTAAATAAATAAATACCAATATGTTCGTAATAAGTGGCTGCATTATAAGGTATTGGCTGCCTTGAGAAATATAATGCTTTACCAAATTTATTAGTGTCATCATAAAAAGACACTGCAACTTTTGTCACATTCTCATTGCTAGCTTTGCCTATTTCCTTTTGTGATATAGGACAAGCAAGTGTAATGACGTCTGCAGAAGAATGATTAATTTTTTCTATTAAATCATTTATAAGCTTTGATTTTATCAAAGGCAAATCTCCTTGTAGATTCACTACGTGCTTTATCGATTTTGTGGGGTCTATTTTATTCAAAGCTTCGTATATTCTGTCGCTTCCAGTTTGATGTTCTTTGGAAGTCATGATGCATTGAACATTTTTATTGGTCATTATGCTCATTATTTCTACTGAATCGGTAGCTACTACAACTGTTTCAACTCCGGACTCTATAGCTCTTTCTATAACATGAGAAACCATTGGCTTTCCACCAATTTGCTGTAATAATTTTTTTGGTAATCTATTCGATTCAAGTCTTGCTGGTATAAAAATTGCCACTGTCATAGAGCGATCTATATTAGTTTGGTATAATACAAAATATACAAAATTCTTTTGATTATTCAAGATTTATCTTTTTTATTGTTGACAATGTGACTAATATTATTCATACAGATGGTCTGCAAATACTATATTTCAGTGCCCGTAGCTCAGTTGGTAGAGCATCTGACTTTTAATCAGAGGGTCACAGGTTCAAATCCTGTCGGGCACACCATATTTGGATTTATATGTTTAGTATTATACCTTCCTATGTCCAAGAATATTTGCCAATAGTAATTTTTTTTGGTATAGCCGCTATTATTTCTTTTGTACTTATAGGAATCCCATTCATTTTTGCTGAGAATAAACCGGATAGAGATAAGCTATCTCCTTACGAGTGTGGTTTTGAGGAATTTGGAGATGCTAGAAGCAAATTCGATATAAGGTTTTACTTAGTTGCTATATTGTTTATAATATTCGATATAGAGGTGGTTTTTCTTTTTCCGTGGGCTGTTGTTTTAAAAGAAATAGGGCTTTATGGCTTCTTCTCTATGATGTTTTTTTTAGTGACATTGATAGTTGCTTTTATATATGAGTGGAAAAAAGGTGCGCTAGAATGGGAATAGAACAAAAACTACATAATTTGCACACTATCGATCAAGATCAAGTTTATTCAGAATTTAATGAAGAAGTCGAAAACAAAGGATACGTTACAGCAAAGCTAGATGATTTGGTAAATTGGTCTCGTTCTGGATCTTTATGGCCGATGACTTTTGGTTTGGCTTGTTGTGCTGTCGAAATGATGCAATGTGCTGCAAGTCGTTATGATATGGATAGATTCGGAATGTTGTTTAGACCTAGCCCAAGGCAAGCTGACGTTATGATTGTAGCTGGGACGTTATGCAATAAAATGGCGCCTGCACTAAGAAAGGTGTATGACCAGATGGCTGAACCAAGATATGTAATTTCTATGGGTAGCTGTGCTAATGGTGGCGGTTATTATCATTACTCATACTCTGTTGTGAGAGGTTGTGATAAAGTTGTGCCTGTGGATGTTTATGTGCCTGGTTGTCCTCCAAGTGCTGAGGCATTGTTATATGGGATTTTAGTCCTGCAAAGAAAAATAAAAAGAACAGGGGTTATTAGAAGGCTGTGATATCAAAAGATTATTTTTCCAATATGAAAAAAAAGCTTCAGAAAAATTTTTCTGGGCAAGTGGAATTCTTAAATGAAATTTCTGTAAATTCACTCTCTGTGAATAAGGAATCGCTTCATAAGCTTTTAACATTTTTGAGAGACGAGTTTGAATTTGAAATTTTAATAGATTTATTTGGCGTAGATTACCCAGATCGCACCTTACGATTTGAAGTAGATTATAACCTTTTAAACATAAGAAAAAATTATAGAATGAATATAAAAGTTTATCTTTCTGATGGTGAAAGTGTGGAATCAATTGTAGATATCTATAGTACCGCAGCATGGCTTGAAAGAGAAACGTGGGATATGTATGGTATAGTTTTTGAGGGAAACAAAGATTTACGTAGATTATTAACTGACTATGAATTTGAAGGACATCCTTTACGAAAAGATTTTCCTTTGACTGGCTATAAGGAAGTTAAATACGATTCTGAAAAAAGAAAGGTCGTATATGGTCCGGTGAATCTATCTCAAGAATATAGAGATTTTGATTTTACTAGTCCATGGGAAGGAACTAATTATAAAAAAAATAAGTCAGAGAGTGATAAATAGTGGAAGATACTACTGATAAAAACGTTGATACACAAAAAACAAGGATTAATCTTGGTCCTCAACATCCTGCGGCTCATGGTGTGCTAAGACTTATTTTAGATATGGATGGTGAGGTTGTTGAAAGAGCTGATCCACATATTGGTCTGTTACATAGGGGCACAGAAAAACTTATAGAGCACAAAACTTACTTGCAAGCCATCCCATATTTTGACCGTTTAGATTATGTTTCTCCAATGTGTCAGGAGCATGCTTTTGCCTTAGCTGTAGAAGGGCTGTTGAAGTGTGATGTTCCAATACGTGGTCAGTATATTAGAGTTTTATTTTCAGAGCTTACCAGGATTTTAAATCATTGTTTGAATATTGCGACTAATGCAATAGACGTTGGGGCGACTACTCCGTTATTATGGTTGTTCGAAGAGCGAGAAAAAATCATGCAATTTTATGAAGGAGTCTCTGGATCTAGAATGCATGCGAATTATTTTAGGCCAGGTGGTGTTGCCCAAGATTTGCCAGAAGGAATGCTATCAGAAATAAAAGACTTCACATCTAGTTTTGTTGCGATATTAAAGGACGTAGAGAAGCTTCTTAACAATAATAGGATATGGAAGCAAAGGCTTGCAGATATTGGAATAGTGTCTGCTAAGGAGGCGTTAGATTGGGGATTTTCTGGCCCAATGTTGAGAGGGTCTGGTATCGCTTGGGATCTTAGAAAATCAAATCCTTACGATGTGTATTCCAAAATGGATTTTGATATACCTATTGGAAAAAACGGCGATTGTTACGATAGATACTTGATTAGAGTTGAGGAAATGTATCAATCGGTCAAAATAATTAGACAATGTATTGAAAAAATCCCAAGTGGACCTGTGAAGACTACGGATAAAAAAATATCCCCTCCACCAAGAGACGAAATGAAAGATTCTATGGAGGCATTGATACATCATTTTAAACTTTTTACTGAAGGATACGATGTTCCAAAGGGAGAAATTTATGCTGCTGTTGAGGCGCCGAAAGGTGAGTTTGGCGTATATTTAGTTTCAACAGGTGGAAACAAGCCATATAGATGTCGTTTAAGGGCGCCAAGTTTTGCGCATCTACAAGCCCTTGACTTTATGTCCAAAGGACATATGTTAGCGGATGTTGTGGCTATAATGGGTAACTTGGACATAGTTTTTGGGGAAATTGATAGATGATTAAGCGTTCCGCAAGTTTTGTATTTAATAGCGACAATTTGTTATTATATAAAAAAATTATTGCAAAATATCCTAAGGGCAAACAAGCAAGCGCCTTGTTGCCTTTGCTTGATTTAGCGCAAAGACAAAATGGTGGGTGGATTTCGGGTGCAGCAATAGATTACTTATCAGGTATCTTGGACATCCAGCCAATTAGGATATATGAAGTTGCCTCTTTTTATACAATGTTTAATTTGAAGCCGGTTGGAAAGTATCACGTGCAAGTTTGTAGAACAACACCTTGCTGGTTACGAGGCGCTGATAAAATATCTGATAAATGTACTAAATTATTGAATATAGAATGTGGAGAGACTACTCCAGATGGTCAGTTTTCCTTTACAGAGGTAGAGTGTCTGGGTGCGTGTATCAATGCGCCGGTAGTACAGATTAATGATAATTATTATGAAAATCTGACACCAGAGTCTTTTGAAAAAATTATTGCAAAATTATCTAAGGAATAAAATCTGAAATGTTAAAAAGTAAAGATAAGATATTTACGAATTTAGATGGGTCTGGAGCAGTAGATTTAGTTTCTTCTAAAAAAAGAGGAGATTGGAAGGATATAAAAAAAATTCTTTCTTTAGGGCCTGATAAAATCATAGAGGAAATAAAAGAGTCTGGCTTAAGAGGAAGAGGTGGTGCTGGTTTTTCTACTGGTACTAAATGGAGCTTTATGCCAAAAAAATCATCTCTACCAAAGTATTTTATTGTGAATGCTGATGAAAGTGAGCCCGGGTCATGTAAAGATAGAGACATACTCCGTCACGAGCCGCATAAGCTGCTTGAGGGCATATTATGTGCATGTTATGCGTTAGGAGCTAATACTTGTTATATATATATCAGAGGCGAGTTTTATAGAGAGTCTATCATTTTACAAAATGCTATAGATGAAGCTTATGATGCTGGTTTACTAGGAAAAGATGCGGCTGGTACGGAATTTCGATGCGATGTGCATCTGCATAGAGGGGCTGGAGCGTATATTTGCGGAGAAGAAACTGCTCTTCTAGAAAGTCTGGAAGGAAAAAAGGGCATGCCTAGGCTAAAACCTCCATTCCCTGCTGTAGCTGGTTTATATTCATGTCCTACTACTGTAAATAACGTTGAATCCGTAGCTGTTGTTCCTGCTATTTTGAAGAGAGGAGCTAAATGGTTTTCATCTTTAGGAACAAAAAACAATACTGGTACAAAAATATTTAGTATTTCTGGGCACGTTAATAAGCCGTGTAATGTCGAGGAAGAGCTTGGAGTGCCATTAAAATACCTCATAGAAAAATATGCAGGTGGAGTTATAGGTGGTTGGGATAATTTATATGCGGTCATTCCTGGTGGTGCATCCGTATCGTTATTGCCAAAATCTATTTGTGAGGATGTAAAGATGGATTTTGATAGTCTTAGAGATGCGGATAGTGGTCTTGGTACTGGTAGTATTATTGTAATGGATAAATCCACTGACCTTATTGAAGCAATAGAAAAAATAAGTGAATTTTTTATGCACGAATCCTGTGGTCAGTGCACTCCTTGTAGAGAAGGTACAGGTTGGGTTTGGCGTATAATGAAAAAAATAAGACTTGGTGATGCCAAGATTTCTGATATTGATAAATTATATGATATTACTACTCAAATTGAAAATCACACAATATGCGCTTTGGGTGATGCCTCGGCTTGGCCAGTGCAAGGACTTATTAGGCATTTTAGATCGGATATGGAAAAAAGAATAAAATCAAATTAAAACTTATGGCTAATATTACGATAAACGACAAAAAAATAAATGTAGCTGAGGGCTCTTCGATCATTCAGGCGTGCGAGCAGGCTGGTGTGGAAGTTCCAAGATTTTGTTACCATGAAAAATTAAAAGTCGCTGGTAACTGTAGAATGTGTTTAGTTGAAGTTGAGGGATCTAGAAAACCCGTAGCATCTTGTGCAATGAATGTTACAGAAAATATGGTAGTGCGCACAGATACACCGATGGTTAAGAAAGCCAGAGAAGGGGTGATGGAATTTTTGTTGATTAATCATCCATTGGATTGCCCTATATGTGATCAAGCTGGAGAATGTGATCTACAAGATCAGGCTATGAAATACGGGAGAGATTCGAATAGGTTTTCTGAAGAAAAAAGAGCTATCCAAGATAAATACATGGGTCCGTTGATAAAAACTAATATGACTAGGTGCATACATTGTACTCGTTGTATTCGATTCGCTACTGATATTGCGGGTGTAGAAGAGCTCGGTACTTTTGGTAGAGGAGAAAATATGGAAGTTTCTACTTATGTAGAGAAAGCTATTACATCAGAATTATCTGGCAATATGATTGATATATGTCCAGTTGGTGCACTTACATCAAAGCCATATGCTTTTAAAGCTAGAAGTTGGGAGTTGAGTAGCACTGAAACAATAGATGTACTAGATGCAGTAGGCAGTAACATCAGAGTCGATAGCAGAGGTATGGAAGTTCAGCGTATCTTACCAAGACTTCATGAAGATATAAATGAAGAATGGATTTCAGATAAAACAAGATTTGCTTGCGATGGATTAAAAAATCAAAGAATTGATAAGCCATATATACGTGTGGATGGGAGATTGATTCCTTCGAATTGGGAAGATGCTTTGAATTTAATAAAACATAACGTTTCCAATTTAAAAGGCAAAGAAATTGCAGCGATAGCAGGGGAGATGGTAGATGCGGAATCTATTATGGTTTTAAAGGATATTCTCAAAAGTTTTGGATCTAACAATATGGATTGTCTACCAGAAGGTGTTCATATAGATACAAAAAATCGTAGCGCCTATTTATTTAATACAAGCATTGCTGGAATAGAAAAATCTGATTTATGCATCTTAATAGGTAGTGATCCTAGGTATGAAGCTACCATAGTAAATGCAAGAATACGTAAAAGATTTTTGCAAGGAAATTATAAGGTATATTCTGTTGGGGAAGTTCAAGATTTAACCTATCCAGTTGAAAATCTTGGAAGTGATATCAGTGTGTTAAAAGAGATTGCGAAAGGTAAGCATAAAATTTCTGCGGATTTAAAAGCCGCAAAAAATCCCATGATGATATTAGGATACGGTGCATTAAACAGAAGTGATGCTAGCGCTTTATTAGCTTTATGCGAAGATATCCTGAATAAATACGACTTCATTAAAGAAGATTGGAATGGATTCAATATTTTACATATGTCTGCGTCGACAGTTGCAGCTTTAGATTTGCAATTTGTTCCTAGTCGTGGAGGAATGGATACTAGAGACATCTTGAGAGCTACTGTGAGTGAAGATATTAAATTCTTATATTTACTAGGAGCGGATGAAATTAATACGCATGATCTAAAGAGTAAATCATTTATTGTATACCAGGGACACCATGGAGATAAGTCTGCGAATATTGCAGATGTGGTTTTGCCTGGAGTTGCATACACTGAAAAAGATGCTACTTACCTGAATCTAGAGGGTAGGATGCAAAGAACAAAGGTCTGCGTTGCTTCACCTGGTGAGTCAAAAGAAGATTGGCAGATATTAAAAAACATTGCGGATAAGCTTGATATTAAGTTAAAATATCAAAATAAAGACCAGTTGCGTGAGTATATGTCTCAGTACTCTAATGCTTTCAAAGATTTAGATATTGTCCCTAAAGAAAAATGGGTTGGTTGTGGAAAAAAAGGAATATTGCTTGATGATAAAATTAGTCATTACAATATCAACTATTATATGACAAACTCTATATGCAGAGCATCTAAAACCATGGCAAATTGTATAGACAAGATATTAAGAACTAATAATGCGGTAGGTGTGTGATTATATTCTATGAATATCTAGAAATATTACTACAAAATATATTCAGTATAGTTAGCATCACTATACCGTTGCTTCTTTGTGTAGCTTACCTGACATATGCAGAAAGAAGAATTATAGGTATTATACAATTACGTAAGGGCCCTAATGTCACCGGTATAGCAGGGTTGTTACAGCCTATAGCTGACGCTTTAAAACTCATGTTTAAAGAAGTTATCCTCCCTCATAAAGCAGATAAGTTTATATTTTTACTAGCTCCAGTTGTAACATTTGTTTTGAGCCTAATAGGCTGGGCAGTGATTCCTTTTTCAGATTCTGGAGCTCTAGCAAATATCAACGTAGGTGTTTTATATTTATTGGCTGTATCATCTTTAAATATATATGGAATTATTATGGCAGGTTGGGCAAGTAATTCTAAATATGCATTCTTAGGAGCCGTTCGTTCTTCTGCTCAGATGATATCATATGAGATATCAATAGGTCTAATATTAGTATGTGTGCTACTTGCTACGGGGACATTGAATTTAACAGAAATAGTTGTTGCTCAAAAAAATATGGGATGGGAAGTAAAATTGTTGTTATTCCCTATGATGATTGTATTTTTTATTTCGATTTTAGCAGAAACAAATAGGTTGCCTTTTGACCTGCCAGAAGCAGAAGCTGAGCTTGTTGCTGGATATAATGTTGAGTATTCATCAATGCCTTTTGCTTTATTTTTTCTTGGTGAATACATGAATATGATACTAACAAGTTCAATGTTAGTGTTGTTGTTTTGGAGTGGTTGGTTACCTTTAGTTGATTTAGAAATATTATACTTCATTCCGCCTTTTGTATGGTTTGTAATAAAAGTTTCTTTTGTATTATTTTGTTTTATATGGGTGCGTGCTACCTTCCCACGTTATAGGTATGACCAACTTATGATGCTTGGTTGGAAGGTATTTTTACCAATAACTTTATTTTGGGTTATTTTTACGTCATCTATGTTATTAATCTTTGATAAATTGCCATGAACTTTAAGAGTATGAATTTAAAAAACAGGCTAAAGTCTCTGCTCTTATTAGAGTTAGTTCAGGGTATGTTATTAACTTTTAAATATATCTTTAAACCAAAAGTAACAATTAATTATCCTTTTGAGAAAAATAAAATCAGTCCAAGGTTCAGAGGTGAGCATGCTTTACGTCGCTACCCAAACGGAGAGGAACGCTGCATAGCGTGTAAATTATGTGAAGCCGTATGTCCAGCTCAAGCTATTACCATAGAAGCAGAAGAAAGGCCAGATGGCAGTAGAAAGACTACCAAGTATGATATAGATATGGTGAAATGCATATATTGTGGATTATGCCAAGAATCCTGCCCAGTGGATGCAATTGTTGAAGGTCCTAATTTTGAATTTTCTAAAGAAACTCACGAAGAGTTGATATATAATAAAGAAAAATTATTAGAAAATGGTGATATGTGGGAGAAAGAATTGGCCTATATTTTAAAATTAAACAAAGATGGTAAATAGAAAATGATTGTCTACGACCTCTTGTTTTATGTTTTCGCATTTTTATTAGTTTCTTCAGCTATAGCTGTGATATCAGTCAAAAATTCTGTGCATTCTGTCTTTTATTTGATTTTTGCATTTTTTAACGTTGCTGGGTTATTTGTTTTACTTGGAGCTGAGTTTTTGGCGATGGCTCTTATTATAGTTTACGTTGGAGCTGTAGCTATATTATTTTTGTTTGTAGTGATGATGCTAAATGTTGGTGTAAACAATATCAAAGTATATGCACTAAAACATAGACTAATTCTAATGCTTGTTGCGATAGGATTGCTAGCTGAATTAATTTTAATAATATATACCTCAGTTTCTCTTAATAGCGACACATTAAGCGCTGTAGTGCCAATTACTATAGATGGGGTGAAAACCAATACCCATCAGATCGGCCTTGTTTTATACACAAACTATGCGTATTTATTTCAAGTATGTGGTTTTATTTTATTCACAGCAATAATAGCTGCTATCACTTTAACTCATAGACCTCCAAGGGTTGGTAAAACACAAGATAAGCAGAAGCAATTATCTAGAAATAAAGATAATTCAATAACTTTAGTTAATTCTAAAATAGGGGCAGGAACAGATGCTAGATAGCAGTGTAAGTTTATTTCATTTTTTAGTATTAAGCGCTTCATTGTTTACTATTGGGCTTTGTGGAATTTTTATCAATAGAAAAAACATAATCGTTATAATGATGTCTATAGAGCTGATTTTAGTATCTATTAATATTAACCTCGTGTCTTTTTCTACATTCTTGAAAGACTTAACAGGGCAAGTGTTTGCGATTTTTGTTTTAACAGTTGCTGCTGCAGAAGCAGCTGTAGGGTTGGCGATACTAGTAGCTTATTATCGTAATAAAGGAAATATTGAAGTTGAAGAAATGAATGAGATGAAAGGGTAGTTATGTTGGCTTATATTGTATTTATACATTTAATAGCATTTCTTATTGTAGGAATATCTTATAAAAAGATTCGCGTTAGAACCGCGCAACTTCTTACATCTGGTTTTGCTATTAGTTCTTTGATTTTATCTCTTATTATTTTTTATTCGGTTGTCTATGAGAAAAAAATCATAGATATAAACCTGTTTGAATGGATTAATGTTGGTGCTTTGCACATACAATGGTCTTTGCATGCTGATTCAGTTACTGCAATAATGCTAGTAATGGTAAATGTGGTTTCTACATTAGTTCATATATATTCTATAGGCTATATGGCTGATGATGAAAATATACCTAAGTTCATGTCATTTCTTTCATTATTTACATTCTTTATGTTGTTCCTTGTAACATCGAATAATTTACTTCAATTATTCTTAGGATGGGAAGGAGTGGGGCTTTGCTCTTACTTGCTCATAGGATATTGGTATAAAAAAGAATCGGCGTGTAATGCAGCAATAAAGGCATTTATTGTAAATAGAATTGCTGATGTATTTTTTGTAATTGGATTATTAGCGATTTATATTACTTTTGACTCATTGCTATTTTCTGAAATTTTTGCAAAAGTTCCAGCTTTTTCTGATTCGACAATCAGTATTCTTGGTAATAACTTTAGAGTAATAGATTTCATTTGCATCATGCTATTCATAGGCTGTATGGGAAAATCCGCTCAGATAGGTTTTCATACTTGGCTACCAGATGCTATGGAAGGGCCAACGCCAGTGTCTGCGCTAATTCACGCAGCTACAATGGTAACGGCTGGTATATTTTTGGTTGTTAGATGTTCCCCAATATTTGAATATTCTCCAATGTCTTTGGATTTTATAATTTTTGTAGGCGGGACTACAGCATTTTTTGCAGCAACTATAGCTTTAGTCCAAAACGATATTAAAAAAATCATTGCTTATTCAACATGTAGCCAACTTGGTTATATGTTTTTAGCTTGCGGCGTTTCTGCCTATCCTGCTGCAATGTTTCACTTGTTAACCCACGCTTATTTCAAAGCACTCTTGTTTCTTGGTGCTGGGAGCGTCATACATGCGATGAATGGGGAGCAGGATATAAGACGGATGGGAGGACTAAAAAGTAAAATACCTTATACGTATATTATGATGCTTATAGGGTCTTTATCTTTAAGCGGTATATTCCCTTTTGCTGGGTTCTTTTCTAAAGATGTTATTCTAGAAGCCGCAATTGCTAAGAATAGTACCATGGGAGATTTTGGTTATTTCCTTGGTGTAATCACTGTTGTGCTCACTGCCTTTTATTCCTTTAGGTTAATTATAGTAACATTTCATTTGCCAGCAAAAAATCCAACAACATCAAATGCAGCGCATGAATCTCCAAAAGTCATGCTGATACCGTTAGTGATACTTTCTTTTGCAGCTACTTTTTCCGGTATGGTTGGTGAGTATGTTCTAAAAATTGTAGATCCAGCTTTAGAGTTTTGGAATAATTCTATATATATCAATCCTAGTAATAATGCTTTAGCTGCTATACATGATTTATCATTATTCACTAAACTATTACCAAGCGTTCTAGCTATTGCAACAATTGCCATTACTTATTTTGTATACATTTATAAAGCAGATATTCTTGATAAAATTAGAAAGAAAATGGATTTCTTGTATGCGATATTTTTGAATAAATATCACTTTGATGAAATTTATCATATGATTTTTGTGAAGCCATTAGTAGATCTTTCGGAATTTCTAAAAAAATCTATGGAAATGAATTTCATAGATAATTACGGTCCAAATGGATTAGCAAGGCTTTTGAGTAGATGTTCAGGCTATGTAAGGCAAATTCAGACTGGATTACTATATCATTATGCTGTTGTTATGATATTAGGATTTATTTTAGTCATTACTTGGTGTTTTATTATATATTAATATGGTAAGTGGTTTTCCTCTATTAACGCTAAATATCTTTCTTCCAGCCTTGGGAGCATTGTTAATTCTGATTTTATTTAAGAATACAGAAGAAAAGAAAGAATGTTTGATCAAAAGTTTAGCGCTGTTATTTTCTTCATTAAGCTTAATTATATCAATATATTTTTACTGTAATTTTGTAGATCAAAATTATGGAGTGTATCAATTTGAAGATAAGTTTGCTTGGTTCAAGAAATATCACATATTCTTTCATGTTGGCATAGATTCTATATCTTTGCCGTTTATACTACTAAGCAACTTTTTGATAGTGATATCAATATTATGTAGTTGGAAGACGATAAAGCAACGTCTTAAAGAATACATGGTAGCATTTTTAGTATTGCAAACATTGATTATGGGTGCATTTGCTGCGATCGATATTATTTTATTCTATGTGTTCTTTGAATCAGTTTTGATTCCTATGTTTTTCATTATAGGAATTTGGGGTGGCAAAGATAGGGTTTACGCTTCTTACAAGTTTTTCTTATATACCTTATTTGGGTCTATATTCCTTCTTATTGCTATAATTTATGCATATCAGATATCTGGTTTTTCAAATATTCCAGAAATGATAAATATACTCTCTCAATGTGAGTTAAAAATTCAGCAATTTATATGGATAGGATTCTTTCTATCTTTTGCTATTAAAATTCCAATGTGGCCATTACATACATGGTTACCAGATGCCCATGTTCAAGCTCCTACAGCTGGTTCTGTTGTTTTAGCTGGGATATTGTTAAAGATGGGAGGATATGGCTTCTTAAGGCTTTCTTTGCCTATGTTGCCTGATGCAAGTGCATACTTCTTTGATGTTGTGGCTATACTGAGTGTGATCGCTATAATTTACGCATCAATGCTTGCTTTTGCTCAGACAGATATTAAAAAACTAATTGCTTATTCATCGATTGCTCATATGGGTTATGTAACTATTGCTATTTTTTCTGGTAATATTTATGGTATACAAGGGGCTATGTTCCAAATGATTAGTCATGGTTTGATTTCTGCAGGATTGTTTCTGTCTATAGGTATTCTTTCTGAGCGCACTATGACAAAAGACATTAGAGAGTATGGCGGAGTGGCTAGTATGATGCCAGTCTTTGCAATTATCTTTACAATTCTTACAATGGCTTCCATAGCACTTCCTGGTACCAGTGGTTTTATAGGAGAATTTATAAGTCTAGTATCTGTATATGAAATAAATGGACTATATGCAATTTTAGCTGCTACCGGTATGGTCTTAAGCGCTGCATATATGCTGAATTTATATAAAAAAGTTATGTTGGGAGAGGTGAGGGGTCAAAAACTACATGATATAAATGGTTTAGAGTTTGGAACTCTGATACCTATAGTTTTATTTATTATAATTTTAGGTATATATCCTAGTGTGCTCACAAATATTATTAAAGATTACTCCTTGAGTTTAGTTGCGTTATTAGAAACATTTAAATAAGTTATATATGCTAGATCTTTCAGTTTTTTTCTATGTTTCCTCAGAAATCATTATAGCTATATCTGTTTTATTGCTTGTATTACTTGGCTCTTTCTTAAACCAAAAAATTAACAAGAGAGTATATCCAGCTTTTTCTATTATTGTTCTATCTGTGTGCGCCTTCCTTTTATGGAAAGATTTCAATGTAACTGAAGTAATTATTTTTAATCAGCTTTTTTCTTCTAGTGGTTATGTTTCTTTTTCAAAGATTCTTGTTATATTATCTTCTATAGCCTCAGTGTTAATTTCTATGGGGTATTCAGGGTCTGATAAAAGATTATTGAAATTTGAGTACTATACAATGTTATTGCTCTCTGTCCTTGGGATGCTAGTAATGATCTCTTCTAACGATCTTATGTCTTTATACCTAGGCCTTGAATTAATGAGTTTATCCTTATACGCTCTTGTAAGTTTTAGTAGGAAAAGCATTATTTCATCAGAAGCGGGATTAAAATATTTTATTCTTGGTGCTTTAGCTTCTTGTGTTTTACTATATGGATCTAGCTTGATATATGGTTTTACTGGGACTACAAATTTCTCTTTAATTGAAGCAATGTATCATAAATATTCATCAGGGACGCCTATGCCTATAGGAGTTCTAGTTGGATTCATACTAATAATATCAAGTATATGCTTTAAAATTGCAGCGGCTCCTTTCCATATGTGGGCTCCAGATGTATATCAAGGATCTCCATTGCCTGTAACTGCATTCCTTTCTACTGCACCAAAGGCGGCATCTATCTTGTTATTGATTAAACTATTGATTTCGAATTTTAATATTTGGAGTGATGCGTGGAGACAGATTATATCTGTTATCGCTTGTTTATCTTTGATCATTGGTGCTTTGGGAGCTTTATTTCAGTCAGATATTAAGAGACTGATAGCGTATAGCTCGATAAGCCATATAGGTTTTTTATTAGTTGGTCTTATTTCTTATAATAAATATGGAGTAGAGGCTTCTTTAATTTATCTGTGTATATATATTACCATGAATTTAGGCCTGTTTTCTTGTGTAGCAATTATTCAAAATCAAAATAGTGAAAATTTTGATCTATCTATTTTTAAAGGCCTATCAAAAACTAATCCAATTATATCTTTATGTATTGCTGTGTTGATTTTTTCGATGGCTGGTATTCCTCCGTTTGCGGGTTTCTTAGCAAAATTTTACATTATTTATGGCGCGATAAGAGATGGTTTGTATTTTATATCGATATTTGCTATGCTAACTGCAATAGTTTCGACGTTTTATTATTTAAAGATAATAAAATTTATGTATTTTGATGAAACAGAAATACATGTGCCAAATAGATTGTTCTCAGTTGAAAATGTAATAATAGCATCGTTTGCTACAACATTTAATGTAATTCTAATATTGTTTCCAATGAGTTTTCACAATATATTGCATCGCTCAATTACTAGTTTGTTTTAGGTGTATATTTCCGAATGAGAAGAAAAATAATATGATACTCACAATTGATGTCGGTAATACTGATACGGTGTTTTGTTTTTATGATAATGAAAAAGTGGCATTAAATGTTAGGGTTGCTACTAAGCCTTATAAAAATGCAGATGAGTATCTTGCGTTATTTCAAGGATTTGAGAAGAAAGTTTCAAAATCTTCTTTAGAAGGTATTATTATTTCATCTGTGGTTCCTGATTTAAAAGGGCTTCTACAAGGGAGTTGTGAGAAAGTTTTTGGAATGCTACCTTTAACGTTGGGAGATAAAAATATACGTATAGACCTTGATATAAAAATTGATAAACCAGACTCATTAGGAGCAGATAGAGTTGCAAATGGGGTAGGGGCAATAAAAAAATATCAAAAAAACGTTATCATAGTTGATTTTGGTACGGCAACTAATTTTGATGTTATTGGAGAAAATAAAGACTTTATAGGGGGTATAATTGCTCCTGGGATAAAAACATCTGTACAGTCTCTACATGAAGCAGCTGCGCTTTTGCCGATGTATGAAGTAGAAAAACCTAGTAAGGTAGTGGCAACATCTCTAGAGGATGCATTACATTCAGGCATATTCTATGGATCAATTGGTATGATAGAGAATCTTATAAGCAATATTAAAAGAGAGCTTAAAAAAGATTTTAAAGTTGTTTCTACTGGTGGACTGGGCGGGCTATTTACAAAGCATACGAACTCCATAGATCTTTATGAGGAGCATTTAACTACTTTTGGACTACTTGAAATTTATAAATTTAATCAAATATAACAATGACATTTAACTTACACGATCACAAAGACAAACTCTTATTCTTGCCTCTAGGCGGGTCTGGAGAAATAGGTATGAATTTTAATCTCTATTACTACGAAGGCAAATGGCTTGTCGTAGATTGTGGTAGCGGTTTTGCTGACGACTACTTGCCAGGTGTTGATCTTATAATTCCTGATATCTCTTATATCGTAAAACACAGAAAAGATATAGTTGGTATAGTTTTGACTCATGCTCACGAGGACCATCTTGGAGCAGTGCAGTATTTATGGGAAGCACTAGGATGCCCCATTTACACCACTCCATTTACAGCAAATTTTCTTAGATTAAAACTTTCAGAATATGGTGCTAATCTGCCAAATAAAATAGTTCAGGTTAAAACTCAGGGTAAAATGGATATTAAGCCATTTCAAATCGACTTTGTTCCTTTATGCCACTCTGCTCCCGAAATGCAGGCATTAGTAATAAGAACTAAATATGGAAATATTTTTCATACGGGAGATTGGAAATTTGATTCAAACCCTCTTGTTGGAGAAGTTAATGATGAAAAGCTATTAAAATCCTATGGAGACGAGGGTGTATTAGCTATTATTGGAGATTCAACAAACGTATTTAATGAAGAGTATTCTGGATCTGAAGGCAAGCTAAAAGAGTCTTTGACTGAGTTAGTATCTGAGTATAAAAAATTAATTATAGTTACAACATTTGCTTCAAATTTAGCGAGGCTAGAGTCTTTAATTGATATTGGCGTAAAAAGCGGTAGAAGAATAGTTTTGGCTGGTAGAAGCTTACATAGAATACTTGCAGCTGCCAGATCTAGTGGTTATTTAAAGGATATTCCAGCTTTTGTAGATGAAAAAGACATTGGTGCTTATGATAGAGGAAGTTTATTTATTATAGCTACAGGGTGTCAGGGGGAACCAATGGCAGCTGTTACAAAAATTGCTAATGGCGAACATCCAAGAATTAAGGTCTTGCCTGGAGATGCCGTCATCTTTTCATCAAAAATTATTCCTGGTAACGATAAAAAAATATTTAGAGTATTTAATCTGCTAGCTAGATTAAAAGTAGAAACTCTTACAGAGAAAGATCATTTTGTGCACGTTTCAGGGCACCCAGGTAAAAAAGAACTAAGAAGGCTGTATGAATTACTAAGACCAAATACATTGATCCCAGTTCATGGTGAGCATATACATATGCATGAACATGCTAAGCTTGGAAAGTCCATGGGAATTCAGAACGCTATAGAAGTTGAAAACGGAGATGTTGTTAGCCTTGGCCCACAATCTCCTCGCAAACTTGGCAAAGTGCCAGCTGGAGAAGTAGCGGTTTATGGTAGCTATTTGATGAAGCCTGACTCTAGAGTCTTCAGAACTAGAAGATATCTAAGAAATGATGGAATTTGTTTTGTTACTATTATTTTATCAAAAAAATATAATTTACATACCGATCCAATTGTATTAGCTCCCGGATTTTTAGATGACGAAGAGGATAAAGATCTACTTATCTATTTAAAGGAACAAATCATTTTATTGATACATATGATGGGCCCTGGTCATAATAAGAAAGAAGTTGTTATGATAGAAAACATAGAAAAATCTGTAAAATCAAAGATTAAAACAATACTTCAAAGAGAAGTTAGAAAGGTCCCTCTAATACAGGTTGTCACTAGAATTATATAATGAATAAGTTTCAAGCATTAGACAACAGAAGCATTATCTCTATATCAGGTAAAAACAAGTTTACCTTTTTACAAGGCCTTGTTACGAATGATATAAGAGATATAGAATCTGAGAAGCTTGATATTCTATATACTTTGATGCTTACACCTCAGGGTAGGTTTATGTATGACTTCTTTATTTTTTGCGATGGAGATAGAATATTAATTGATCATGAATCTCAATTTACGTCTGAAATTATATCAAAACTTAGTTTGTATAAATTGAGATCAGATGTTGTGATAAACGGCTCTAAAGATCAGTATAAAATAATATTTATTGATCAAAAATGCGATTCTATAGAAAGTGGCGAATATTGTTTTCCTGATCCAAGAGATTCAAGATTATCTTTTAGAGCTTATATTCCTAATGACAGATTGGAATCTTTTTTGCAAAGGAATAAACTGCTGGAAGAAAACTCAATGTACGATAGTAGGCTTTACGAACTATGCATACCAGATCCACACAAAGATATGATACAAACTAGATCATTCCCCCTTGAATATGGTATGGAAAATTTTCACGCTATTTCTTTTGATAAAGGTTGTTATATGGGTCAAGAGAATACTGCTCGTACAAAATACAGAGGGACGGTAAGGAAGAAGTTATTTAAATTCATTACAGATTCTACAATAAAAAATATAGATATAGGCACGGAAATATACCATGGAGATAGTAAGATTGGAATGTTTTGTTCATCGCATGGTTCTATAGGTAAAGCTTTGTTAAGAATAGAGGAGCTGGAATCCGCTGGAACAAAAGAGTTTATGTTAGGGGAATATAGAATCAAAATTAGTTAGTGTAGATTTTGTCTTCTATTCTCAAATCTATAGTTTTCATTTTTCCATGATTAAATTTCTCTGAATTATTTCTGAGATCAATAAATTTTTTCCACGCAACTTCTGGGTCGTTTTCTGGTAATTTAATTTCAGTGCCATCTTTCAATCTGATATCCCATCTTCTGTCTCCAACCCTCATAGCTGCATCTATTTGAGAAAACATTTCTTGGTCTATAGATATGGTTTCAATCAATTTTGTAGCGTGTAGATATGCATTGCTCCCTGTAAAGGTTATAAAGTTTAATAGGTTTTCTGAGTTTCGTATCTGCATTAATTCATTCGTAGTGGTAATAAAGAAAAAATTCTTTTTGTTTTGCCAGATTGCGATAGGGGTTTTATTGATAATATTTATCTTGAGTTTGTCTGGAAAAATTCTGGATATTTTAACATTTTCTATGCAATCAAACGATTTTGTATAGTCATATATATTTTTTAGCGAAATTGATAAAAGAGATAGGTTCTTATATTTGTTGAATGTATTTTCAGTAACAATGGGACAGTATTCATTTGTTGAAGACACTGAGATTTCTTTTATTATAAACCCCGCCTTAATGCTAAAGCTTTCGATTTGTTTATTTGTAAAATCCTCTACTAAAACTCTGTCATATATCAATATTTTAGCCACAAGTAGAACTAGAAATACGAATAGTATGTATACAATTCTTCTATATAAATTCTTAAAGAATTTTATTGTGGAATGATTTTTTTTACTATTAGCTTTTAAGACCATCTTGTATCAAACTATTTAATATGTCTTTATAAGAGATTCCATAGTGAGCACAAATTTCTGGTACAATGGAAAGCGGGGTCATGCCAGGATGTGTATTCACTTCTAGTATGTATATACCATCTAAGCCCTTGCTTGCATCATACATAAATTCTACTCTATTTATGTTTTTGCACCCAATTGCTTTATGTGCTTTTTCAGCTAGTTCTAATAGCTTGTTTTCTACATCTTTTTCAAGGTCTGCAGGAACTATATGCTTTGCCATACCTTCCTTGTATTTTGTCTCGTAGTCATAAAATCTTTTTTTTAATGGTATTATTTCTAGAATTCCAATTGCTTTATCTTCAAATATAGCAACCTGCAATTCTCTGCCTGGAGTATATTCTTGGACTATTATTCTGTTTCCGTGAAGCCATTCATATTTTGCAAAGTCAAAGTTATCTTCTTCGAATATAACTTCAACTCCAACACTAGATCCTTCGCTAATTGGCTTTATCACATAGGGTCTTTGCATAGGGTCTGATTTGTAGTTATCATCTTTTGAAATTATTTTATAGTGACCAGATTTTATCCCATTTTCTTTGAATATCTTAAAGGAGATATCTTTATTGAATCCTAAAGCTGAAGCTAGAACTCCTGAATGAGTGTATTTTATTCCAAGAATCTCTAAGAGACCCGGTAAACATCCGTCTTCAGCATAAGTTCCATAAATGCCATTAAAAACTATATCAGGATTGACTTTAGTGATACATTGAGCAAAATCATGCCCCATATCGATAGGTGTAACTCTATAGCCTAACTCAAGTAACGCAGATTTGAAGCCCTCAGAAGACATGAGCGAGACTTCTCTCTCTGCAGACATGCCACCATATGCTAATGCAACATGAGTGTTATTATTGCTGTTTTTTACTTTTGGTTCCAAAGTTGGAGACACAGCTGTTTTTCTTCTCATTTTATACCAATTCTAATTATTTCCCATTCTAATTCTATGCCAGATTTTTTTAAAACTTCTTGTCTTATGAACTCTCCTAAGTTTTCAATATCTAAAGCGGTAGCGTTTCCAGTGTTAATCAGAAAATTACAGTGTTTTTCTGATACTTGAGCTCCACCAAGCTTAAAGCCTCTAAGTCCGGCTTCTTCTATTAACTCCCATGCTTTTTTATTTGGTGGATTTTTAAAAGTGGAACCACCTGTTCTTTCCTTTACTGGTTGGCTAATATTTCTGTTTTTTGTGATCTCTAATAAGTTGTTATTAATGATATCTATATTTTTCTCTATTTTCAATTTGAAGATTGCTTTAGTGAAAATAAAATCATTCTTTAGAGCGCAATTTCTGTATTTAAATCCAAGTTCTGATTTAGATAATATTTGTACTCTGCCCGTTTTTTTGTTTATTGCCTCAACGTATATAAGATTATCAGAGATTTCTGAGCCATAGCATCCTGCATTCATAGCTATAGCACCTCCCATAGAGCCTGGTACCCCAACTAAGAATTCTAAACCAGAAATCCCATTATCTGCTAGGAAATGTGCCACATTATAATCTGTACAAGCTGCACCTATAGAGACTATATCTTTTTCAATATTTATGTCTGTAAAAGTTCTTCCAAGTTTAATAACAATCCCTTTAACGCCTTTATCTCTTATAATGACATTTGAACATAGGCCTAAAATATTTATAGGGATGTTTTTATCTACGTTGATCAAGAAGTTCGATAAATCTTCAGAGTTTTCTGGCTTAAAAATTATTTCCGCAGGACCACCAACCCGGAACCAGGTAGTGTTTGCTAGAGTCACATTCTCTCTATACTGACCATGCGTTTTTGGTAGAAAATTTATGAGATTATCTTTCATTTGTGCTTTAGTTTTTGTGGCAATTCATTAGCCCACTTGCTGATATCACCAGCTCCTAAAAATAATAATAAATCATTTTCCTTGCAAACATTTTCAATGATTTCAGGAATTTGATCCCTTGAAGTCAATGGCTCAACTTTTGTATTAGGTTGATTCTTTTTTATAATAGAGATTAATGCTTCTTTGTTTACACCAAGAATAGGTTCTTCACTTGATCCATAAACATCTGCAATATATAAAAAATTTGATCCTTCAAAAGATGTAGAAAATTCGGTCATTAAAGTTTTTAACCTGGAGTATCGATGCGGTTGAAATATTGTGATGATTCTTCCCTTATTTCTTTTTGCAACTTGTGTTGCTGTTGCTAGAGTAGCCATTACTTCTGTTGGGTGATGAGCATAGTCATCTATAATTGAAACGCCTTTGTAAGTTGCTACTTTTGTAAATCTTCTTTTTACGCCTTCAAAATCTGAGAATGCATCTGATATTACCTTTTTACTGAACCCAAGCTCAATTGCAATTGCAAGAGCAGCAAGGGAGTTTTGCACGTTATGAATACCAGGAATATGCAAATTGATGTTTTGTATAGTTTTATGTTTTGTATTTAGTTTTGATGAAATATGAATGTCAAATTTATGGCCTGTATCTGTCTGTTCTATATTGTCTGTATATATATCAGCTTCTTTCGAATGCAGACTATAAGTAATGATCTTTCTATCGGTTATTTTATTCGCAATCTTTTTTACTTCTGGGTTGTCTATGCATAAAACTCCAAACCCATAAAATGGTAAGTCTTGTATAAATGTTTCAAAGGCTTTTTTTAGGTTTTCGTAGGATCCATAAAAATCTAAATGTTCAGGATCGATGTTTGTAATTACAGCAATAGTTGAAGGTATCTTGATAAATGTTGCATCAGATTCATCAGCTTCAGCAATTAAATAATCTCCATCTCCAAGATATGCGTTTGTGCCTTTATTGTTTATGATACCACCGTTAATAACAGTAGGGGACAACTTAGCCTTTTCAAATACGGCTGCTATTAATGAAGTTGTGGTGGTTTTCCCATGTGTTCCAGAAATTGCAATTGATGTTTTAGTAGACATTAGCTCTGCAAGCATTGCTGTTCTTGATACCGTTTGAATGCCATGTTCAATGCAGTGCATTACTTCTGGGTTGTTTTTTGTAATGGCAGAAGATGTTATCAAAAGGGATATGTTTTTTACGTTTTCTGGTAAATGTCCTTGAAATACCTTTATACCTAACCCAGCTAATCTTTCAGTGTTGCCGTTTGAAGATAAGTCAGAGCCTTGTACTGTGTATCCTAAATTGTGTAATATTTCTGCTATTCCACTCATTCCGATTCCGCCGATTCCAGAAAAATGAATGATTGATTTCGGAGATAATTTCTTCAAAAGACTCATAAAGCTAATTTAATTTTTCTATTATTGCGATTGCATTTGCATATTCTCTATCGTCTGTGATAGATAAGTTTATTGAGTATTTAGAGATATTTAGCGTGCTCTGAATGTATTTATCTAATTTTGCGCTGATATCATAATAAGGCTTGCCATTTTCATCATTCGATATTGATATATCTTTTAAATAAACATTGCTATTAAATCCAGTACCAAGCGATTTTACGAATGCCTCTTTTGCTGCAAAGCGTTTTGCTAGATACTTCATTCCTTTGATGTTTTTTAAGCTAGAGAATTTTTTATATTCTTCTGTGGACAAGAGCTTATTTAAGAATTTTTCATTGTACTTTTTATACAAATTTTCAATTCGAGATATTCTAACTAGATCAGTGCCAATTCCGATAATCATTATTTGTTTTTATGATAATAAAGTACAGGACAATTATATATTAATGAATCATCTTATGCAATCGAGTAATGTATATGTAGCAATTGTTTTACAGAACAGATGTTTTGATGGTTTGACTAATAGATTCAATGTTAAGAGCATTAAGAAGTCTAATCAGTTCCTGTCTTGCAAGAATATGAGATAAGCTTAGATTAAAAAGCGGCTTGAGTTTTTTGTTTTTGAGATCAAGCAAGGTTAGGCCTTGTAAAAATAATTCTTTGAAAATCACTCTTTCACCAAACCCAGCAGCTATTCTACACCCAACACGCTTAGAGAGTTCTTGTATAACTTTCTCTATATTTCGTTGATTGCGTGTATCAACTAAAGAAATACGATTACGCACTACAATCCAATCAATGGATTTTTGATTATTTTTTGCACGCTCTATTTTTTGTTCCCAAACCATTTGGCTATAAATTCCTGGCTTGGTGATTTTGAAGTTTTCATAGTTTACATTTGCTAGTAAATCCAGATCTACAAAGCTATCGTTTATTGGGGTTACTATTATATCTGCTTTTGAGTGTGCGAAATTTGATAGCAAGCTGTTGGAACCAGGTGTATCTATAACTATGAAGTCGCTTGTTGTTTCTGATTTGCTAATGATTTTTTCAAGTTCAGAAATTTCTTCTTTTTGATTGCTTGCATCGCTTTGTATTCTGTAGTGAGTAGGGAGAGGAATGTTTAGTTTGAGTTTGTCTATAGTATGAACTCTATTCTCAATATATCGAGTTATAGATAATTGCCTGACATCTGTATCAATGCTTACTACTTTGAAGTCTAAATATAACAATGAAATGATTATGTTCATTGCTGTAGTGGTTTTTCCTGCGCCACCTTTTTCATTTCCTACTACTATTATCGTCGCTTTTTTCATATAAAATTTTATTATTTTTTGAGTCCAACTAAGTTTTCTGCAAATTCTTTTGGATTAAAAGAATCAAGGTCTTCTATCGCTTCTCCTACGCCTATTGATACAATAGGTATATCAAATTTTTCTGCTAATGCTATCACAATTCCAGCTTTTGCTGATCCATCTAGTTTTGTAATAATTAGCCCAGTTAGGTCTAGTGTGTTTTTAAAGCTTTCTACCTGAGATAGTGCATTTTGTCCAGTAGTTGCATCTAAAACTAATATTCCGTCATGGGGTGCATCGGGGTTTATTTTTTTCAATACTTTTACTATCTTTGCTAACTCTTCCATTAAATGAGCTTTGTTTGACAACCTTCCAGCTGTGTCTAAAAATAAAACATCACTTCCATTTTCTTGCGCTTTTTTAAAAGCTTGAAAAGCTACACTTGCTGGATCAGAATTTGGGAGTCCATGCACTAATTCAGACTTTGCTCTTTTTGACCATACTTCTAATTGTTCCAACGCTGCCGCTCTAAATGTATCGCAAGCTCCAATTGTTACTTTCTTTCCTTCTTGATGTAGTTTAAATGCTAATTTCCCAACTGTAGTGGTTTTGCCATTGCCATTCACACCACACATAAGCACTACATGAGGTTTGGCATCGCTAAATTTTATATCAGAAGCATAGTTCGAAAGATTTTCAGTGATAATTTGAGATAATGTGGATTTTATTTCCGTGTCATCCACTTCCTTATTAAACTTTAATCTGGATAGTTCTTTGATAATTTTTTTTGAGGAAGTAACTCCAAGGTCTGCAGATATTAGTAAATCTTCTAATTCTAAAAGAGATTCTTCATCAAGTTTTTTCTTATAAATTATGCTAGAGATTCCATCGGAAATTTTATCGGATGTCTTTTTTAAACCGTTTTTTAATCTATCAAACCAACTCATTACGCAATGTTTCCTATAAGTTTTTCATCGACATAGCCTGAAACGCGAACATTCACTATAGTGTTTTGTTCTATATTATCACTTATATGTACTTTTAGAAAGTTTTCCATAACGCCAACGTTATTTTTTTCAACTAAAACTCTGACAGTTTTCCCTAGGTATTGTTTTTGAAATGCAGCTAGTTCTATATTGCCTTGTTCTATTAAAATTTTAGTACGCTCTTTTCTTAATCTCACTTCAACCTGCGGCATTCTAGCTGCTGGCGTTCCTTCTCTTTCAGAATATGGGAAAACATGTAAGTATTGTAACTTAGCTTCTTTTACTAAGTTTAAGCTATTAGCAAACATTTCCTCTGTTTCTGTTGGAAATCCAGCGATTATGTCTGCGCCAAATGCCGCATCCTCTCTATGTTGTCTTACTAGATTACAAAAATCTATTACTTGGTTTCTTGTATGTCTTCTTTTCATTCTTTTTAAAATCATGTTATCGCCAGATTGGAGGCTGATATGAAAATGCGGCATAACTCTTTTTTCATGCAGTATAAGCTTTAATAATGTGTTATCTATTTCTGCTACGTCAATTGAAGACAATCTGAGTCTCTCTAGGTTTGGCAATAAGTTTAACATCCTTTGCATCATATCTCCCAAAGTTGGCTTCCCTGGAAGGTCAAGACCATAATCTGTTATATCTACACCTGTTAATACTATTTCTCTATAACCTTTTTCTATAAGAGCATTGGATTGACTGACTATTTCTCCTATAGGAACACTTCTGCTGTTTCCTCTGCCATAAGGTATCTGACAGAAAGTGCATCTATGGTTGCATCCGTTCTGTATTTGGATAAAGGCTCTTGTCTTTTCTCCAAAAGATGTAACCAAATGATTGGCAGTTTCCTTAACTTCCATAATGTCGCTAACTAAGATCTTTTCTTTTATCTCATCTTTATAGTTGTCGCTGTTGAATTTCTCTGTATTCCCAAGGACTAAATCCACTTCATCAAGAATAGAATATTTTTCTGGATTGATTTGAGCTGAGCATCCTGTAACTACAATTCTTGCACCTGGATTTTCTTTTTTAGTTCTTTTTATAGCTTTGAGGGCCTGTTTTTCTGCTTCCTTTGTGACTGCGCAAGTATTAAAGACTATTACATTCTTAGCATCTGCCTTTTCAAGAGAAGATTTTATCACTTCACTTTCAAAAATATTCAATCTACACCCGAAGGTTATTACTTTTTCCATGCTCTGAGCTGTTTTCTATTGTATTTTTTAATTAATATGTTGAAATATCTATGCACAGAGTAATATACTCTAGTGTTCAAATCTACAACTCAACGTTATAGCATAACTATTACATTTGTTAACAAATATATGAATCAATTATTAGATATTGCAGCAGTAAAAGAACAAAATTCTTTAGATAGAATAGTTCCTTCAAACATAATTGCGGAGCAAATGTTACTTGGGCATGTATTATCTGATAATGAAAATCTGAATAAGGTTAATGATTTTCTAAAATCAATCCATTTTTTTGATCCTCTTCATAAAAAAATATACGAATCGATAGATATATTTATTGAAAAAGGAATAATTGCTACACCTGTGACTTTGAAAAGTTATTTTGATAAAGATGACGTATTCAAGGTGAAAGGTGGTTCACAGTATTTAGTTGATTTAGCTAGCCTTGCAACGACAATAATTAATATCAAAGATTATGCAAAAGTCATATACGACCTTGCTTTAAGGAGAGAGCTAATTAGAGTAGGGGAAGATATAGTCAATGATGCATTTGAAAGCGACATATCATTATCCGGTCAAGATCAAGTAGAAATAGCCGAACAAAAGCTTTATAATATCGCCAATGACTCATTAGAAAATTCTGGCGGATTTGTTTCTATACGTACTACATTAGAAGAAACTGTAGCTAAGGCACAGAGCGCATTTAAGAATAAAAATAAAATTTCCGGTATATCAACAGGCTTTACGGATCTTGATGAGTTGCTTGGAGGGTTTCAGAATTCAGATCTTATCATCCTTGCTGGTCGTCCTGCTATGGGTAAAACAGCTATTACAACTAACCTTGCTGTGAATTGCTGTCAAATAATGATGAAGGAGGCTGAGAAAAATAAGACAGAGGACATAAAGAATAAATTTTCTGTTGGGTTCTTTTCTTTAGAGATGTCTGCAGATCAATTGGCAAGTAGAATGATATCTACTATGTCTGGGGTAAGTACTCCAAAGATTAGAACTGGTCATATCGATGAAGAAGAATTTTTTGCTGTATTAGATGCATCTAAAAAATTACAGGAATTACCATTATTTATAGATGATACCCCATCTCTTTCTATTTCTGCTTTACGTACAAGAGCTAGGCGTTTGAAAAGAAAGTATAATCTAAAGCTTCTTTTTATAGACTACCTACAACTTATCAGGGCTAATACCGTTAACTCTAAAGAAACCAATAGAGTACAAGAAATCTCCGTTATTACTCAGAGCTTGAAAGCGATAGCAAAAGAGCTTGATATACCAGTTATTGCGTTATCTCAGCTTTCTAGGGCAGTTGAACAAAGAGAAGATAAGAGACCTCTGCTTTCTGACTTAAGAGAGTCTGGTTCTATAGAGCAAGATGCTGACATTGTTTCCTTTATTTATAGAGAGGAATACTACTTGATGCGTAAAAAGCCAAAAGAAGGGACTGATGCTTATTCTAAATGGCAGCAAGATATGAGTAATGTCAGTAATATAACCGAGTTGATCATCGCAAAACACCGTAATGGTCCTGTTGGTGAGGTGAAGCTATACTTTGAGCCTAGCCTAACAAAGTTTGTAAATTATACTCAAAATCAATATTAGAGAATGCAAAGTAACTCTTTGTCAGTACTGAATATCAATATTCGCAATATTGTAAAAAATTATCTGTATATAAAAGATTTAGTTGGAAGAAAGCCCTCAGTTGCAGTGGTTGTTAAAGCAGATTGTTATGGTTTAGGCGCAAAAGAGATAGCTCCTCATCTAGAAAAAGCTGGTTGTAGTGAATTTTATGTCGCTACTTTAGATGAGGGAATAAATCTTAGAGAAGCTTTGCCTCTAAGTTCTATATTTGTTTTATCCGGTATAAATAAAGGCGAAGAGTACTACTTCTTAAAGTATCACTTGATACCTGTGCTAAACAATAATCACCAAATTGATCTTTGGGCGCAATGCTGTGAAAGCGTCGAGCAAAAATTAGATGCTTTATTGCACATTGATTTAGGCATGACAAGGTTAGGGATTTCATATGGAGAAGTCGAAGAATCTATAAAAAGGATAAATGATAGAATAAATATTTTATATGTTTTAGGTCATCTCTCATCTAGTGATGAAAAAAATAGCCCAATAAATAAAGAACAATTGCAAAAATTTCAAGATATCAAAAAGAAGTTCCCTCAGTTTAAGTGTAGTCTCGCTAATTCTGGCGGCATATTATTAGGTGAGGATTATTTTTTTGATCAAGTTCGTCCTGGTATAATGTTGTATAACGGTCAAAAAGATAACTTGGTTATCACATTAACTTCAGAGATTATCGATATTTTTTATAATCAAAAACCTGTTTCTGTAGGATATGGTTGCACGTATACAACAAAACTTGCTACAATAACTGCAACTATTCCTGTCGGGTATGCAGATGGGTATCCGTATTGCCTTGGTAATGCTGGATATTGCTTTATTAATAAGACTAAGGTACCTATTATTGGTAAGATTAACATGGATTACATTTCCTTAGATATAACAAGTGTTTCTGATAGTGAGTGTAAAATAGGTCAAAAAGTTGAAGTTATCGGGAATAATATAAAGATTTCTGAGATAGCGAAAATGTCAAATACGATAGAATATAATATTATGTGTTCTTTTGGGCATAGATATAAAAGAGAGTACGTTTTTTAGGTGTTGCTTATGATATTCGTTACTAAAATAGGTGGGGGCGTTCTAGACTTTTTTACAAACATTGGGAAGGTTATGATGTTTTGTTTTGAAGGCATCAAATGTGTGTTTAGCGGCCCGTTTTATTTTAAACAAATTTTAGATAATTTTATAAGAATAGGTTTCTTTTCAGTCCCAGTTGTTGGGATGACTGCTATTTTTACGGGAGCGGTATTAGTTTTGCAAACATATACCGGATTCTCAAGATTCTCAGCCGAAAGTACTATTCCAACTGTAGTTGTGTTATCTATTACAAGAGAACTTGGTCCTGTCCTTGCAGGTCTGATGGTTGCTGGGCGTGTTGGCTCTTCTATAGCAGCGGAAATTGCAACAATGAAGGTTAGTGAGCAGATAGATGCCTTAAGGACTCTAGCTGTGAATCCTATGAGATATTTGGTTGCTCCTAGAATAATCGCCTGCACCGTTGTTCTGCCACTTTTAGTTATCATAGCTGATATAATAGGAATATTTGGTGGGTATCTTGTTGCAACAGGAAAGCTTGATTTTAATAAAGCATTATATTTAACCAACACAGTTGATTACCTAGAAGCGCAAGATGTGATTTCTGGATTAGTAAAGGCTGCAATATTCGGTTTTATTATAGCTATATCTGGGTGTTATAGTGGATATCATGCTAATAAAGGAGCTAAAAGTGTAGGTACAGCAACTATTAATGCTGTTGTTATGTCTTCTGTTTTAATACTATTTTCGAACTATATAACTACTCAGATATTTTTTACAACATGACCTTAAAAAGAAAAAAAGCACAATTAGAAATTATAGGTTTAAAGAAATCATTTAGCTCTAAAACGGTGTTAGATAGTTTGGATTTGAAAGTTGCGGAGAATGAATCATTAGTTATTCTTGGTGGATCTGGTAGTGGTAAGTCTGTTCTAATTAAAACTATTGTTGGTTTAATAAAACCAGATTCCGGTTCAGTATTATTGAACGGTGATAATATAACGGGCTTGTCTGCAAAAGCTCAAGCTAATTTAATGAGCAGGTTTGGGTTTTTATTTCAAGGAGGAGCGCTATTTGATAGTTATCCTGTTTGGGAAAACATCACATTTTATCTGAGGCATAATAATTATATCTCAGATGTCGAAGCTAGAAAAATTGCTGAAGAGAAGCTAAATATAGTCGGTTTGGATAAGACATGTTTAGATTTATTTCCTTCTGAGCTTTCTGGAGGGATGCAAAAGCGGGTTGCTTTAGCTAGAGCAATTGCTAATGACCCAGAAATAATATTTTTTGATGAACCCACTACTGGGTTGGATCCAATCATGAAAAATGTTATTACAGAGTTGATTGTGAAGTTTAGAAAAGATTTTGGCTCAACTACAATAACCATAACGCACGATATAGAGACCGTAACAAAATTAGCATCTAAAGTTGCTATGTTGTATAAGGGTCAAATTGTTTGGACTGGCGCAGCTAAGGACATGTATAAATCTGGAAATAAAATATTTGATCAGTTTATTCATGGCAGAATCAATGGCCCTATAAAGGTCGATGGTATATCTGATAAGTAATATCCTTACATGCAGAAGTTGTTTTGCTATTATTACAAATTTTAATGCTCAAAAATTAGTAGAAAATTATTTACAAACCCTTGCTTTAGAAGTACTCTCTACGAGAGTTAATTTCTATTTATTTTGAGTGGTATTATGAAAATATTTTCTGATAAAGCATTAATAAAAGAAGATGTTATCATTGATGAAGAAGGAAATAAATTTATATGTATGGAAGCTGGAAGAATTAGATACTGTACGCTATTTGACACTCAAAATAAGAATGCTCCAAAGAATTCTAATAACCCACTTATAGAGAAGCGCAAAGTCTAGTTGTTATTTTCAAATAATAAAAAATTATTGACTTTTCTTAACTTTTCATTTATAAGAACAATTGCATATAAAATGCAACATAACCCTCTCCGATGCGCTCTATTCTCGGCCCCCCCGAAATTTAGAGCGCATTTTTTATTTCTGTACCAATAAACCAAAGGTATTTTTTGGGTTTACTGTTTTCACATTATGTATGTCTAGTTTGTGCATGATTCCATAAAGAAACATCATATTAGACATTTCCTTATCAACATTGTAGTAGCTTCTATTGTTATACATTAGATGCACGATTTCTTTATTTTCCTTGTTTGCTAAAAATAGGACCGCTTTCTTCAATTCGTCCCTAGTATATTTCCATAGATCTACTTTTGGAACCTGTTTTATTAAATTCTGTATATTGTTAAAATTCACATAATGTTGAGCTACATAGTTATGTATAGGGCCAATTCCAATAACATTTGTTCTAGTACTTAAAGAGTTCAAGGTGTTTTGAGGTATTTGAATAAAGTCTATTGCTATATCTAGCCCGTGAAGAATTTCTTTTTCTGTTAAAGGATTTAATATCATATTTTTCGCAAGTTTTTTCTTGAGGTGCATATAAAAATCATCATATGTAGGAACGATTTTTTGAATTTTTATGTTATTATTTTCTTTATACAGAAATTCCACGCTTTCTTTTCCGGTATGCCATAGCATCATATCATTTGTCTTAGAGCGTCCCAATGATGCTATCACTGAATCGTATTTTAATTCTAGCTCTTGTGTTTTATTAATTACCTCTATTTTGATACGAGCAACTTCATATACATGTTCCAAAAAGTCTTTTCCGTTTGTTGCTTGTAGAAATAATTCATTTGCTACACCTGAGTAGTGTGTTTTTTTATCTGTAAAGAAGTTCAACCTTTGATTTTGTTTGTGAGCTAATATTGAATTGAGCCCTTGTGCCATTATGGCATCTGTAAACTTATGGTTATTAGAATAAACTATGCTATTTTTATAAGGGATATTAGATTTGGCATAATAAAAAAGCTCATCTATTTGCATTTGTTTAGTATCAACATCTGCAAGAGCAAATTTTATTCCGTAAGATCCTATATAGAACACGGCGCGTCTTTCTATGAAATTTGTGTTCTGTGTAGAGTTGTCTATGGAGCTAACCTATTGAGTTGATATCTCAATAATCTCCCTTAATGATTAATAAATAGTTAACTCTGTAAATACTATAGCTCATAATGTATTCCAGAGTCACCCACTACAATAGTATGGTTTTCTACATCTCTACTGGGCTCTTCAGACACTAGTTCATTATAGTATTGTTGTGCATATTTATTTCCTAGAAAAGCTATTGTAATTCCAACACTAGGAATGACATTTTTTAGTATTGTTGTGAGGTGTTCTGGATTTAATTTTCCTGTTGTTGCAAACCCACGACCTTGAGAAAAAGCTGCTGTTAGAGATATACCAATGAGCTCTGGTAAATAATGTATTGCTGTACCAGTTTTATAACCACAATATTCTTCAGGTTTTAAATAATCTAATGCAATGCCTGCTGCATGCAGGCTCACGGTGCTTATAGAGAAATCTTCAGAGTAATAATAGTCACCAGCATTTTTTACTAGACTTAGTGTTCTTATTGCGTTTAGAGATGTTACTGTATTATATATTGTCCCAAAAAATGTTATGTTTCCTTTATGGATATCAATAAAATTAGCTTCCTGAGCAAATTTTTGTTTTTCATTATAAATTCCCCATGAATAAGTGAACTCAAGAGTTTTTATCATTGTTCTGCATGCAACATAAAGATTTGCAAATAGTTTGTAACTTTTAAAATGTGGATTTTGTGGAGAAGAGGATGCTGTCATGTATATAATGATTAATTAGAAGTGTCGTTCTGTTGGATCTTGTTGAGTTTTTCCAGTGGTCGTTAGGCTATATTTGCTTAATATGGAAAATAATTCTTCGATTGTATCTTTATTCATAAGTTCTGATATTTCGGGTTGAAATTCTATCAATGATAATTGACGCATATCTAATAGTGGTGCTATTTTTACTACAGTTCTCATCTCTTCTATGTCTGGTCTGGAAAATAAGACTAGATCACATCCTGCGTTAAATGATCTTTCTGCATTGATTTTAGGTGTGTCTTTTAGAGCTTTCATCGTGATGCAATCAGTAATAATTATGCCTTTGAAGCCTATGTGCTCTCTAATTAATTTTATAACTTTAGGTGAGTGTGTTGCAGAATGGTGTGGGTCTATACTTTTATAAATAATATGAGCTGTCATAGCCCATTTAGAGTCATTAAGCTCTATAAATGGAACGAAATCAGTTTTTTCCAATACGCTTAACTCGTCTTGAACAATTGGCAGATCGAAGTGGCTATCTACTAAGGATCTTCCATGTCCTGGTATATGTTTTATTATCTCTATTGCTCCTTGCGCATTTAATCCTTCTATCATAGACTTTGCCAATTCTACAATAGTTTGAATGTTATCGCTAAAAGCCCTGTCTCCAATGACATCATTCGCTCCTGGTACTGGTACATCAATGAGAGGTGCGCAGTTAACATTAATACCTAGAGCCTTAAGATCATAAGCTAAGATTTGTGCATTAAGGTAACATGCGCGTTTTGCATCTGTCATATTCTGCAACGCAATTTTCCCAAAAATTTCTGCAGCAGGAGGGTGGTACCAATTAGGACCTTTGAGCCTTGCGACCCTTCCTCCTTCTTGATCTATTAATATTGGTGCATTTTTGTTATCTATAGTACAGCGCAGGTCATCAACTAATGATGCAACCTGTTTTTTATTCCGGATGTTTCTAGAGAAAAGTATGAAGCCTATAGGTTTTTGCTCTGCGAAGAATTTTCTTTCTTCTTTTGTCAAAGTAGGGCCCTTTAAACCAAATATAACAGCTTTATACATGAGCGCAAAAAATTATTTACGGACAATGCTAGCCGCCTTTACAGTATTTTTCAATAAGTAAGATATAGTCATTGGGCCGACTCCTCCTGGTACAGGAGTAATTGCTTTTGCTATGTGTTTTATTTGTTCGAAATTCACATCTCCAACAAGAATTTCTTTGCCATTTTTATTGATTCTAGAAATGCCAACATCAATGACTATGCATCCATCTTTGACCCATTCTTTATCTACTAGATTAGGTATTCCTGTAGCCGATACTATGATATCAGCTGTTTTAGATATTTTTTCTGGGCTTCTTGTTTTGGAATGTATCACTGTTACTGTACAGTTTTCATGTAACAGAAGATCGGCCATAGGTTTCCCAACAATTTGAGACCTGCCTATAACAACCGCATGCAGCCCCTGAATATCTTTTTGAACTGATTTTATAAGGTGTAGGCAGCCTTGTGGGGTACATGGTACTAATGCATCTTGATTCGTAACTAATTTTCCTACATTTTCTACGGTAAATCCATCTACATCTTTATAAGGTGTTATTGCATTAATAACAGATACGGTATCAACGTGTTTTGGTAGGGGTAATTGTACCAAGATACCATGAATTTCCTTGTTATGATTCAGTTCTGTAATCTTATCGGTGATTTCTTTGGTAGATGCATCTTTGCTTATTTCAAAAACAAAAGATTTCATTCCAACTTCTATTGCCATTTCTTTTTTTCTTGCAACGTATATCTTGCTACCAATATCATCACCAACTATTATTACAGCAAGACCAGGTACTATATTTCTTTTTTTTAGCTCAAGAAGGTCTTTTCTTACTTCATCAATAACAGTTTCTGAAATTTTTTTCCCATCGATGATAATGTTAGAGTTTTTCATCCAGTTTTATTCCTTTTGTTGTTGAGTACTCAAAATGAAGCGGGGTATCTGGATATACCAAAGAGTATATTGAGTGAGCTGCAAGTGCCGCTTCAGAAAATCCAGTTAAAATTAATTTTAATTTCCCAGCATATGTAGCAATGTCTCCAATCGCATATATTCCAGGAATGCTTGTTTCCATAGTTTCTGATTTTACAGCTACATGTTTTTTTTCTATTGATAATTGCCAATCAAGTATTGGGCCTAGATCCATAGATAGCCCAAAAAATGGTAATAGCGTATCGCATGGAATATTTTTTATATTACCATTAAAGTCTACTATATCAATGCTTTCAAGAGCATTATCGTGACCATGCAAGGCACTTAATTGATAAGGAGTAGCTATTGTTATTTTTTTCTGATCAGCAAGTTCTTGTAGTTTGCTAGCGCTTTCTGGTGCGCATCTAAATTTTGGCCTTCTATGAACAACAGTAACTGACTTTGCAATTTTAGATAAAACTATGGCCCAGTCTACAGCTGAGTCACCGCCTCCAGCTATTACTACATTCTTATCTCTCAAGGCTTCTTGATTTCTAATGCTATATATCACAGATTTATCTTCAAATTTTTCTATGTCATCAAGAGGAGGGCGGTTTGGCCCAAAAGCACCGCAACCAGCTGCAATAATAATCGCTTTTCCATTGATGATCGTGCCTTTTGAAGTCTTGATAGTGAGTGTGTTGTCTTCTTGTTTTTCAATGCTAATTACTTGCTGCCCTAGATGATAGGTTGGAGAGAACGGTTTAATTTGTTCTTCTAACTTATTAATAAGGTCTTGTGCTGAGATAGTAGGGTGTGCTGGTATGTCATATATCGGTTTTTCTGGGTATAGAGCAGAACATTGCCCACCTATAAAATTTAAAGCGTCCACAACGTGAGCCTTCATTTTTAGCATACCAACTTCGAAGACAGAAAACAGCCCAACAGGACCGGCTCCAATAATAATCACATCTGTTTTATATAACACGATTTTTCCCATAAATATGATGCAATAGAACCATTATTCGCAATAAAAGTCAAGGAAGAATGGCCTTTCGCGATTAATCTAAAATCCAATCTCAGAGTGGTCAAATTCCTTATTAGTGATTGCTATTACTTTAAAAAGAGATCCCATTTGTTTTGGGCTCATTAATCTATCATATCCGCTTAGTATACTCGGTTTTTGTTTTTCTGTTGCCTTAAGTAACAATATGTTCTTTCTAAGATCTATGTACATATTAGAAAAGAATTGGCTTTGTGTTATAGGTCCATAAACATTTGATTTATATAATTTTGCTACATCGTATAGTGCTGTAAAGTTGATATGGGCGCTAATGTCTGCATTGCCTATTTCTTGAAATATAGGGCTGTACATATGATCTTTTACGGCTTGTAGCGTAGAGATGAAGTCTCTGTATTTAGATTCCGTATATCCGTAATCTATAATTAGTGCTGCCCCACCATATTGTTGTACATTTTTTGTAATATCTCCCATTAATGTATTTGCTTCATCTTGTATTTCTACTACGGATCCATCTGGGCTATGTGGATATTTAGATGATAAAAAATCCTTCATATCCTGGTTTGTATCAAATTGATTGATGTATAAACATTGTTTATCACTATTTAAATCAACCATGTTAATATACCAATCACCTTGTTTTTTAGTATATTGATTGATAGGTAGCGCATCAAAAAATTCATTTGCTACTACAATCGAGAATCCTTTTGGCACTTCTTCGTATTTTGAAAACCATTGAGTTCTATCATGAGAAATTTGGGCTCTTTGCTTCTTGATGAATTCTCTATTGAATTCTACGAAACATATGTTCATAGCTTCATGAAATGCCGGTACGTTTTTTGTTGCCCTGAGGAGGTCTTTCATTAGCGTGCCTTTTCCTGGGCCTAGTTCTACCAAGTTAAAGTTTTTTGGAGAGCCGCTAAGATGCCATACATTCAGACACCATAATCCAATTATTTCTCCGAACAACTGACTTATCTCTGGTGCTGTAATAAAGTCGCCTTTGTTTCCAATAATAGGGGTGTCTCCTGTATAGTATCCTAATTCTGATGTTTGAAGTGCATACTTCATAAAGTCAAAAATAGATATCGGGCCATCTTCTTCGATTGCCTTTTTAACTTTTGCAGTCAAATCTAAAAAAATACTCATAGTAGTATTTCCGAAACTATATTATTCAATAGAAGTTTCCCTGAGTTTGTAAGCTTTAGGATGTCCTTATTATTATAAGTAAGAAAATTATGTTTTTCAAAAAAAATAATTTTTTCTTCTGAAATAAATTTTGTAACATCAGTAGAAAATGAGGTATTAAAGTGCTTTAAACTTACGCCTTCTTCCAACCTTAACCCCATGAGTAAGTATTCTAAGATTATTTCATTCATGGTCATTTTTTGTTTTTTTTGTATACCATGAGAAAGTTGATTCGTGGATTCGAGCCATTTCTCAGGGTTATGTATCATCATTATATGATGTAGCTTATCATCTATTTTTACTTTGCTATGTGCCCCAGCTCCAATGCCTAGGTATTCCCTGTATTCCCAGTATCCTAAATTATGCAGGGATTCCTTGCCTTTTAAAGAGTAATTAGATATTTCATACCTTAATAGTCCTTTTTCTTTCAGGATACGGTTTGTTAAAGAATAAAACTCCAATGCTTTTTCTTGTTCTGGAATGGAAAACTTTTTATTTTTTACATCGGTATAAAATTTCGTTCCTTTTTCTATGGCTAGCTGATAAAGGGATATATGGTTTTTTACATACTTTAATGCATGCCTTAGCTCTAATTCCCAATCTTCTAGCTTTTGATCGGGTCTTGCATATATTAAATCAAATGAGTAATTGTCAAAAATACCAGCGGCGAACTCAATTACTTTAATAGCCTCATCGCTGGAATGCTCTCTGCCAAGAAACTTTAAATCCTTTTCTATAAGAGACTGAACTCCTATTGATAATCTGTTTACTCCTGCTTTTTTAAATCCTTCAAATTTTTCTGCTTCTGAAGAGGTGGGATTAGCTTCTAGTGTTATTTCTATATTTTCGAAATGAGACAAGCTGCGTAATTTTTCTATAATAGTTTTGACTGTGCTTGGAGACATTAAAGATGGTGTGCCGCCACCAAAGAAAATAGTTTTAATGGTTCTATTTTTAATGATATCTTGAAAATAATCTATTTCTTTTAGATATCCCTCCAACCACGTACTTTCATTTATAGACTCTCGGACATGGCTATTAAAGTCGCAGTAAGGGCATTTTGATTTACAAAACGGCCAGTGTATATAAATATGTATTGGGTTCATTGGGCCAAAAATTTTAAGATAGAGACTTAAGCTGTATTTCAGATAGCCTTTTTATTCCATCAGTAGCAAGTTCTATCATTTCATAAAGTTGCTTTATTTCAAATGGGCTTTCCTCAGCTGTAGATTGTATCTCAACTATTTTCCCCTTTGAGGTCATGATAAAGTTCGCATCTACTTGAGCTTTTGAGTCTTCTAAATAATCTAAATCAAGCAAAGCTTCTCCGTTTACAATTCCACAGGATACAGCAGCAATTTGATCTGTAATAGGATCTTCTCGCAATAATTTGTTTTTTATTAATTTTTGAATAGCAAGTTTCATAGCAACGTAGCTTCCTGTAATTGCAGCTGTTCTTGTTCCACCGTCTGCTTGTATGACGTCACAATCAATTAGTATTTGCCTTTCTCCTAGTTTTTTAAGGTTCACTACAGATCTTAAAGATCTTCCTATCAGCCTTTGGATTTCTTGCGTACGACCTGATTGTTTTCCAGCAAAAGATTCTCTCTTCATTCTAGAATGAGTAGATCTAGGGATCATGCCATATTCAGCTGTAACCCATCCTTGACCTCTCCCTTTTAAAAAGCCAGGTAAGTTTTCATCTACTGTAGCGGTGCAAATTACCTTTGTGCCACCATATGTTATTAGACACGAACCCTCAGCATAAGGACTAAAATCTTTCTCAATTGTTATAGTTCTTAACTCAGTATTGCTTCGCCCAGAATCTCTAGTCATAATTTTTTTTATAAGTTAACCTTGAAAACTGGACAAATAATACTAAATTATAGTACAAAAGATACAGATTTATTCGTTAATTTTATAATCATTTAATATGACAGAGAAAAACACATCAGAGAAGTCAAGCCCAAAAGAAGATAAACCAGTCATGAATTCTGCGAGTGCAATAAGTGAAGCACTTGATGCTAAAATTAAAGAATTAGAAGAAAGAATTGAACAATCGAAAGAAGAAGCAAGGAAATTTGAAGATAGCTTTTTACGCGCTGTTGCTGAATCAGAAAATGTAAAAAAGAGAACGGAGAAAGATGTTGAGTCAGCTCACAAGTATGCCGTATCAAGCTTTGCAAAAGATTTAATTGATGTATTGGAAAATTTACATAGATCCACTGAGCATGTTACTGAAGAACAAAAGTCTGACAAAGTTGTTTCTCAGATCTTAGAAGGGATTGAATTAACGAGAAATGAGTTCATCAGAGTATTTAAAAAATATGGGCTAGAAAGAATCTCGCCTAAAGTTGGAGAGAAATTTGACCATAATTATCACCAGGCAATTTCTCAACAAAAGAGCGATCAATACGATCCAAGTTCTATACTGACTGTTACTCAAGCAGGATATGTTCTGAATGATAGATTGATTAGACCAGCTTTAGTAGTAGTAAGTAATTAATATTCCTCATTTTTAACTACTACGTCGTCGAAGCTTCAGGATTCGGTGTGCTTATGTAGGGTAGCTACACTCTGCGCACCTCACCATCGCTCTCCTAATATTTATTTAAAACTGAGGAATGTTGTTATTCTCCTTGAGCCAAAGAGAAGCCCAGATTTCCATCAAAAGTGTATAAGTTTTCTGTTTTTATAAAGTCAATTTTTTCTTTTTCAAACTGAGTTAGCATGAAAATTATCTCTTTGTGAGTAGTGACTTTTGATTTGCTTTTTGACACGAATCTAAGCCTCCAATGGTCTCCACCTTCGATAACTGGCTTTACTTGAGACTCAGAAGGCCAGACTTTTAACCCTCTAAAAGATATCAATTGTAAATTCAGGTCTTGAGTTGCTATTTTCTCAACAGTTTTTACCAGTTTTTCAATGTCACCTTTCCAATTAAGGAAGATATCTGATCCGACTAGCTCTTTCTTTTCTTCTTTTTGTTTTGGTAATTTTACTTGTTTTGTGGATGCGCTGTTAGAAGCTTTGTAATTGACTGATTTTAATTTTGTAGGCTTTTCTCCTAATCTTTTAACTACTTCTTCTGCAAATTCAATTGTTCCAAGTTTTTTCTCACTAAACCCTTCTTTAAAAATATCTTTTGTATGCATTCCATCTTCGAGAGTTTTTAGCCAGGCATTATGAATTAAAGTTGCAGTGTCGTTTTGTCCTATATGCACAAGCATCATAATTGCTGCATTTAATAAACCAGAAGGGTTTGCAGTATTTTGTCCTGCCATTCTTGGCGCAGATCCATGAATAGCTTCAAACATTGCGTATTCGTCACCTATATTTGCCGAGCCAGCCATTCCTACAGAACCGCATATTTCTGCTACTACGTCTGATATTATGTCTCCATATAAGTTTGAGGTAACTAGCACATCAAACTGCTCAGGTTTTGATGCTACTCTTGCAGTTCCTATATCTATGATATAGTGCTCATTCTCTATGTTTTTATAATGCAAGGCAATTTCATCAAAAACTTTATGAAAAATTCCATCTGTGAATTTCATTATGTTGTCTTTCGATAAACATGTAATTTTTTTTCTGTTATTTTTTTGTGCATAATCAAATGCATATTTTACTATCTTTTCAGATCCAGGTCTGCTTATTAACTTTAAAGCTTGATAAAAATTTTGTGTTTGTCTGTGTTCTACTCCAGCATATAAATCTTCTTCGTTTTCTCTAACTATTACTATGTCTAGATTTGGATGTTTTGTTGGGACATAAGGGTGCAATGAAACGCATGGTCTAACATTGGCATAAAGACCAAATGTTTTTCTTATAGTAACATTTAAACTTTTATATCCATCACCTTGTGGTGTTGTAATTGGAGCTTTTAAAAAGATTTTATTATTTTTGATAATTTCTAAAGATTCTGGTGTTAGTCCTGAACTATAACCTTTTTTATATACCGATTCTCCTACTTCTATTGTTTCTATGTCTATCTTTGCTTTTGATTTTTTAAGTATCAAAAGTACTGCTTCCATGATTTCTGGGCCTATGCCATCTCCATAAGCTACGGTTATAGTAGTGTTAGTCATATAAAATATCCTAGAAATTTAAATAGGTTGTTAACGATACGAATCTTAGAGTAAAGTTTCAAGTATTTTTTCTATAGGCTTGTAATGTATTCTATGATAATCAGAAACTCCAATTTTTTTTAACCCTTCTAGATGTAAATTAGTTCCATATCCTACATTTTTATCCCAATGATACTCGGGATGCACAGAAGAAAGATCTCTCATTATCTTGTCTCTATACACTTTTGCTACAATCGATGCTGCTGCTATTGAGATGCTCTTACTGTCTCCTTTTATTATATTTATTGAATGCGTATCAAATTTATATGTGTAATTTCCATCAATTAACAATAGGGTTGGCTTTACTGGTAATTTTTCTATGGCTCTAATAATAGATAGGTATATCGCTTTGCTTAGTCCTATATCGTTTATTTCCATTGCAGATACAGAGCCTACTGAGGAGATGTGATTTTGTATAATTGATTTATTGAGAATTTCTCTCCTTGCTGCTGTGAGTTTTTTTGAATCATTTATTCCAGAAACGCATAATCCTTGTTTAATAATCACTGCACCTGCCACTAGTGGACCGGCCCAAGATCCTCTCCCAACTTCATCTATGCCTGCAATCACGTGATTGTTGTATTCACTTTCTATTGATAGATCCGGCATCAATTATTACGATTTGGGTTGATAAATATTATTAACGTTATAGAATTTGTAGAATATTATTTTAATTTCCAGTCGTTATGCAACATAAAATACTTCTTTGCTTCATTTTTTTTATTTTTTCATGTTCTCCCGTTAAGCAAGAACCTGTTTCTGTAAAGCAACGTCAGGAGTTTATGCAATACGCGGAATCTGACAATAGAGTATATTTCAAATTTGCTAGTGCAAAAATCGAAGATGAGGGCGTGGTAAGAATCAATGATATGATTGATAAAATCTCAATAGTGAATAATGTAAAAGTGCTATTGTACGGTTATACGGATAGAGTTGGTAAAGAAGCTTATAATAAAAAACTTGCTACACGTAGAGTCAATGCTATAAAGAAGGCATTGAAAGATTCAGGGGTTATAGATAGAAATAATATAACTATTGAAGTCGTTGCTTATGGTGAATATGATCCTCTAGTATCTTTTGATACACCTGATAATAATCCTAAAAGCAGAAGGGTAGATATGTTTATAGTAAATAAGGAAAAATAATTTTAATGACTATTTCATCTTTTGACCATGTTTATGATGCCGTAGGAGAGGAGTTAAGCTTGGTAGATAAGCTTATAGTTGATACTCTTTCTTCTCGCGATAAATCTATAGATGTAATCGGTAATTATGTTATATCAGCTGGCGGCAAAAGGATAAGGCCTTTGCTTCATATCGTTTTCTCTAAAATTTTTAATTACCATGGAGATAGCGCAATAAAAATTGGTGCTGCAATTGAGTTCTTTCATACAGCAACGCTCCTACATGATGATGTTATAGATGAAAGTAATATGAGGAGGGGCAAAGAGTCTGCTCATAAAAAATGGACTAATAAATATGCTATATTAGTTGGCGATTTTCTATTTAGCCAAGCATTTAGACTTATGATAGCAACAAACTCAATAGCGGTGCTGAATATACTTTCCAATGCTGCTGCTACCATATCTGAGGGTGAAGTCAAGCAACTAAACAATCTGAATAATATTAACTTAGATAGAAAAGAGTATATTGAGGTGATACAAGCTAAAACAGCTGAGTTATTTGCTGTGGCTTGTGAATGTGCTTCTGTAATTTCTGCTCAATCAAATATAGTCCAAAAGGCATCTTATGAGTTTGGTATAAACCTTGGTATTTCATTCCAGATAATGGATGATATTTTGGATTATACTTCTGCAAACCTTGGAAAAGACCTAGGAAAAGACTATGAGGAGGGCAAGGTGACTTTGCCTGTGATTCTGCTTTTTCAGAGGTGTGACCAGGAGGAAAAGGAATTTCTGACATGTTTATTTAAGTATAACAAAAAACAAGAAGGGGATTTTGAATCATTAGTAAAATGTATGAAAAAATATGATATTTTTAATGAGTCAAAAAAAATAGCCCTAGAATATTCTAATGCGGCAGAAACTGTCTTCAAGCAGCACTTCAAATCCCTTGATAAACAAGGCATGATAAGCTCTATTCTAAACTATCAGATTAATAGACTTTCCTAACCTTTTATTTTTATCTTTAATATCTTAATAAAATCAGGTATAATCCGCGGCTGTTTATTATTAAGCAAAATGACAAAAAGGAAAAAAATTGTAGTAGCGATGTCTGGCGGCGTGGATAGTTCCACTGTTGCGGCTATGTTAACTCATGAAGGGCATGAGGTGATAGGTATCACTTTGCAATTATACGACGTAAGTAAAGTTGGAGTAAAACGAGGCACTTGTTGCGCTGGAATTGATATATATGACGCTAAAAACGTAGCAAATAAACTTGGTATACCACATTACGTATTAGATTACGAAAGCAAGTTCAAGCAAGCTGTGATTGATGATTTTGCAGATACATATCTTAGAGGCGAAACGCCAATACCCTGTGTAAAATGCAATCAAACTGTAAAGTTTTCTGATTTATATAAGATGGCACAAGACTTAGGTGCCGATTCTCTTGCTACCGGGCATTATGTGAAAAAAGTTACAGGAAAAGATGGTCCCGAATTGCACAGAGGCATGGATCCTAAGAAAGATCAAAGTTACTTTATGTTTGTTATAACAAAAGATCAGCTTAATTATTTAGAATTTCCTCTTGGAGGCTTTTCTAAACAAGAAACAAGAGACTTGGCAAAAAAATATAATCTTGATATTGCAGATAAAGCAGATAGTCAGGATATATGTTTTGTTCCAGATGGGAATTATGCAAACATCATCGAAAAACTTAGACCAGGTGCTTTAGATAAGGGCAATATTGTTGATATTCAAGGAAATATACTTGGGAGACACGAGGGGATCATCAATTATACCATTGGTCAAAGAAAAGGTCTGGGTATATCATCTAGTGAGCCTTACTATGTAATTAAAATAAACCCAGAAGACAACTCCGTTGTAGTGGGTTCTGAGGAAAATCTAAGGAAAAAAGAATTCATTATTAGAGATGCTAATTGGCTTATTAGTGATAATTCATTTGATAATTTTAAAGCTCAAGTCAAAATTAGGTCTACGCATGAGCCACAGGATGCGATTATTAATAGAGATTCTAATACTGGAGAGTATAAAGTTACTTTAGCTAATCCTCAAAAATCTATCACCCCTGGTCAAGCCTGTGTAGTTTATGATGGCCCCAGAGTTATTGGCGGTGGTTGGATTACTTCAAAAATAAATTGATATAGCTATGAAAGTCCTCTTTAGAAAAAAAAATGCTAATTTTGTTCAGGAATTTTATAAACATACTAGGTTAAACAAAAACCTTGGGCTTGTAGATCTATTATGTATAGGACTTGGTGCGGTTATTGGAACGGGTATATTCGTTTTGACTGGTGTGAATGCTGCCGTTGTTGCTGGTCCTTCTATCATTATTTCTTTCTTTATAGCTGGGGTTGCTTGTATATTTGTTGCTTTGGTTTATACAGAAGTGGCTTCAAGTCTGCCTTCTTCTGGAGGTTCTTATACTTATGCTTATGTTGCTTTAGGTGAATTGCCAGCCTGGCTTGTTGGGTGGTGCGCCATAATGCAACTAGGTTTTTGTTCTACAACTGTTGCATCTGGCTGGTCTGGCTACGTTATAGGGATTTTGGATCAATTAAATATAAGCTTACCGCTAATGTTTATAAAAACTCCGTTTGAGGGTGGGGTAATGGATTTGCCTGCATTTCTAATATGCGTTATTTTAACAGCCATAGTATACAGAGGAGTTCATCAAAGCTCATTCGTCAATATATTGTTAGTTTTCATAAAGATTGCAACTCTTATCTTCTTTCTAATTATAAGTTCTAGTGATTTCGATATTAAAAATTGGGGGTCAAATCTTAATGAGTTTATGCCATTTGGATTTAAAGGAGTTACATTAGCTGCTGGAGCTTTGTTCTTGTCCTATACTGGCTTTGACGTTGTAGCAAATGCAGCAGAAGAAAGCAAAAACCCTGAAAGAGATGTTACAATCGGTCTTATTGGGTCCATTGTTATTAGTATGATTCTTTATATTTTAGTCGCTGGTTTTCTTACTGGAATGGTTGACTATCAAAGCTTAAATACTAAGGAGCCATTAGCATATGCGCTCAAGGCAAAAGGTAGTTATGTGGCTGGTACTATGGTGGCAGTTGGAGGTATTATTGGTATGACTACTGTGATTTTAGTGCAGATTTATGGATTGAGCAGAATAATGATGGCTATGGCTCGAGATGGTTTAATGCCATCATTATTTAATAAAATCCATGAGAAACATTCTACTCCTTATATTGGTACAACTGTTTTAGGCCTTGGAATGGCTGTGATATCGGCACTAGTTCCTATGCAAATTATGGGAGAATTGGCTAGTCTTGGTACGTTAGTGGTGTTGATTGCTATTACAATATCTGCGGTTAAACTTAGGAAGACACATCCAGACCTAAGGCGTCCTTTTAAATGCCCGTTATTTTTTATTATTGCACCTATTGCTTTGCTGCTTTGTGGATATTTAGCAATAAGTCTGCTGTTTTCTGTAGGATTTATCTTTTTTTGCTATATAGCGCTAGGTTTGTGTGTGTACTTCTTTTACTCAATGAAAAACGTTTCCTGTTTGTATTGACAGACCAATATTAAGAGTGATAAAAGCGTAAGAAGGCAAGGAAATAGGGGGGATAAAATGTCTGAGTTTGGGTTTGAGATTATGAGAAGTGGTTACATAGAACTTGAATGTCTTTGTTATTGTAAAAGAACAAGCACTGGTGAGACATGGCCAGGTGGGATGTTAGTTGATTATGATCATTGCTGTAGAGTTTGTGGAGCAGCATCTGACAGGGATATTACTTCTGACTGTTTGTAGTATATAATAGAGATAGGCTTGTAGATGTTTTCTATTTATAAGCCTATGGAATTACTTTTTTAAAGAGAAAAGTTGATTCTCTCAATTCAGCTTTATAGTGAAAATTTTCAATACTAATTTCTATTTTCTTTATTCTTTACGCCGCTTAATAATAATTATGTACAAAAGTGCTACAACTTTATATATCTTATAGGTTGAATGCACTTTTTGATAAAGTTTTAGTTCTAAGTCTTTAGAAAAGACCTGACACATTGTGTATTGTATTCAAATTAATTATTAAGGTGTTATGGACAAAGGTCTGTTTAGAAAAAAGAATGTTAGCTTCACACGTGACGTTGCTGAGCATACTAAATTAAATAAAACGCTAGGCCCCTTGGATCTTTTATTTATTGGTCTTGGTGCTGTTATTGGAACTGGAATTTTTGTTCTGACAGGAGTTAATGCAGCTGTTGCATCTGGCCCTGCTGTTACAATCTCATTTGCAATTGCTGGAATTACATGCATATTTGTTGCTTTAGCTTATACTGAAGTTGCGGCTGCTCTTCCTTCTTCCGGTGGTTCTTATACGTATGCGTATGTATCTTTAGGTGAATTAGCTGCGTGGATAGTAGGGTGGACAGTAATAGTCCAAATAGGATTTGGTTCCACAACTGTTGCATCTGGTTGGTCTGGATATATTGTTGGGATACTGAACCAAATGGATATACACCTTCCAACAATGCTAACGCAAACCCCATTTGAGGGAGGCTTAATAGATTTGCCTGCATTTTTAATATGCATACTTCTGACGGCGGTGGTTTATAGAGGAACTCACGAAAGTTCAATGTTAAATATAGTTCTGGTTACTGTAAAATTAGGGGCTATTTTCTTGTTTATCGTAGTAAGCTCAGGACATTTTGATATTAAAAATTGGGGATCAAGCCTTAATGAGTTTATGCCATTTGGATTTAAAGGAGTTACATTGGCTTCAGGGGCATTATTCTTATCTTATACAGGATTTGATGTTGTTGCGAACGCTACAGAAGAAAGTAAAAATCCTGAAAGGGATGTTACCATCGGACTGATCGGATCTATTTTAATTAGTATGATTTTGTACGTAACTGTTGCTGGTCTATTAACTGGTATAGCATATTATGCAGACTTAAATAATAAGGAGCCATTAGCTTACGCATTAAAAATAAATGGTAGTGGCGTTTCTGGTACTCTAGTTGCTATTGGTGGGATCATTGGTATGACAACTGTGATTTTAGTTCAAATTTATGGCCTAAGTAGGGTGTTGATGGCTATGTCTAGAGATGGATTAATGCCAAAATCTTTTAATAAAATTCACAAGAAGTTTGCAACTCCTCACATTGGTACCATGACTGTTGGACTAGGAATGGCACTTATTTCTGGTTTTCTACCTATAAAAATTATGGGTGAATTAGCAAGTTTAGCAACATTAGTAGTATTGATTATTATTACAATATCCACAGTAAGGCTAAGACAGACAAGGCCAAATATTAAACGTCCATTTAGGTGTCCTTGCCTTCCAGTTATTGCGCCGTTAGCGTTATTGCTTTGTGGGTATTTAGCTGTGAATCTTTTAATCTCTATAGGTTTTATATTTGGTTGCTATACATTAGTAGGAGTGTTAATTTATTTTGTATACTCTAGAAGAAACGCTACTAAAATCTATATAAAGAATCACTAATTAAATGACAAAACTACAGGCAGTTAAAGGAACTCAAGATTTTTTAGGAGAGAAATGCGCTCTTTTTAATTACGTAGTAGAAAAAGCAAAAACTGTTGCTAATAGTTTTTCATATCAAGAATCTCTATTTCCAATACTCGAGCACACTGAAGTTTTTAAAAGAAGCCTAGGCGATTCTTCTGATATTGTTAGTAAGGAGATGTACACGTTTGAAGATAGAAAAGGTCGCAGCCTTACTTTAAGACCTGAATTTACTGCTTCTATAGTTAGAAGTATTATTTCTAGCGGCATACAAAAAAACCTTCCTCTTAAGTTATTTTCATATGGGCCGTTATTTAGATATGAAAGGCCTCAGAGAGGTAGATACAGGCAATTTCATCAGGTTAATTTTGAATATATAGGAAATGACAATCCAAGCTCTGATGCTGAGCTTATCTCGTTGGCTAATCATTTTTTAAATAGTTTAGGTTTAAAAAATTTAAAGTTGGAACTTAACAGTTTAGGTGACTCCACTACTAGAAAAAATTACACAGAAAAACTTGTGGATTATTTTTCAAAATATAAAAATGATTTATCAGAAGATAGCAAGATTAGATTGCAAAATAACCCTCTTAGAATTTTAGATTCAAAGGACCAGGGGGATAAAGATATAATTAAATCCGCTCCTCTTATCTCAAGTGTTTTAAACAAGGAATCAAAAGTGTTTTTTGATACATTACTTGGTTACCTTGATGGTATAAATATTGGCTATAATTTAAATGAATCCCTGGTGAGAGGTTTGGATTATTATACGCATACTGTTTTTGAATTTACTACAGATCAACTTGGAGCGCAAAATGCAGTTTTAGCTGGTGGTAGGTATAATAATCTTATCAAAAAAATGGGAGGGGATGATATTCCTGCTGTAGGCTTTGCTTCTGGCATTGAAAGGCTCATGGAGCTTTTTGAAGGCCAATTGCCAAAAGATAGATCTGTTAATATTTTATTGTTTAAAGAAGAGTTCTTATTACAAGGTTTAAAGTTATCAGAAAAAATTAGAGATAGAAATATTAGAACCAACTTTGAAGTTGTAAAAAACTTAAATAAATCTTTGAAAAAATCTTTTGAAGATAACGCCAAGTTTATAGTTTTTATTGGCGAAGAAGAAGCAAAGAATAACATGTATAAAATAAAAGATTTAGACTCAAGAGCTGAGGAATCTCTCAACTTAGATCAACTAATTAATAAAATAAATTCATATGAGTTTTGAAACAAATCTAGATAAGATTCTAGAAAGATACGTAAATATACAAAATCAACTTGTGAGCTCTCCAAGCCTGCGTGGTAAGGAATATGTAGAATTAACTAAGTCTCTTTCTGATCTTGAAGATTTAGTTGTAGAGATCAAGGAATATAAGAAGCTTCTTTCCGAGCAAAGAGATTTGCAGAAAATGTTATCTGATTCAAAAGATGACAAAGAAATGCTAGATATGGCAGAGGAAGAACTAAGGGAATTAGATCATTTAGTTGAACAAAAGGAGAAGGATTTAAAAGTATCTCTTTTACCGAAAGATGAAGCTGATGCTAAAAACGCCATTATTGAGATACGAGCTGGTACTGGTGGAGACGAAGCTGCGCTTTTTGCCTACCAGTTGTTTTGTATGTACATGAAATATGCTGCGAACAATAATTGGAAATTCGAGATTTTATCTATCTCTGATACCGGAATTGGAGGTTACAAAGAGGCAACTGGTTTAATCACCGGAAAGAATGTGTTCTCCAAGTTAAAGTTTGAATCTGGAGTTCATAGAGTCCAACGTATTCCAGAAACGGAATCCAGCGGTAGGATTCATACATCTGCTGCAACAGTTGCGATACTTCCTGAAGCTGAAGAGTTTGATGTAGCAATAGATGAAAAAGATCTGCGTATAGACGTGTTCCGTGCTAGTGGTGCTGGTGGGCAACACGTGAACACTACTGAAAGTGCAGTACGAATAGTGCATATTCCTACTGGTATTATGGTTCAACAGCAGGATGAAAAATCTCAGCATAAAAATAAAGCTAAGGCTATGAAGATTCTTAAATCTCGTTTATATGACCATGAAAGATCTATTCTAGATGCAGAGCGTGCGGCAGATCGAAAAGATCAGATAAAATCAGGCGACCGCTCTGATAGAATTCGTACATACAACTTCCCGCAGGGTAGGGTAACTGACCATCGAATCAACCTGACTTTATATAAAATCGAAGCTATAGTTCAAGAAGGAAACCTTAAAGAAATAATCGATGCTTTGATATCAGATGATGAAGCAAGAAGGCTATCTGAAATTAATGACTTTTAAACAATTATTTACAGAGTAGTTATAAAAAAAGAGCAGCTATAAAAATGTTCTTATAACCGCTCTTTCGATGAATAGTAAATATTTATATGATATAGTTTTCGATATCTGATAAACAATACATAGAGTTTTCGGAATACTCTGGTAACTCTTGTTGGAAGAAACATCGTTCATCATGATGTTGCAATTGCTCGTTTATTTTTGGTGATATATATTCGCTCCAATATTGAGCCAATCCTGAAAATGAATCTAATTCTTCTCCACGAATTCCAGAAACTAAAAGCTCTGGATACCTCACAATGAGCTCTTGAAAATGTGCGTGATTGTTTTTGTATAGAGTGTCTGATTGCATCAGTGTTGGTACTCTATATACAAAATCCGCAATTCTTTCTAAGAAAAAAACCTTCGCTTCATCAAGGTTAAGTTTGGTCACAATTTCAGGAAAGATTTCTTCCATCACTGTCTGTTCTAGTCTTTCTATATCTTCTAGCCTTTCTGTCTCTATGTAAAATGGTAAATTATGACATGTGTTTGGGTAGTGTTTTTCTAAATAAGCCTCTAAAAGTGACCTAGCTACTGTATTGCCCTCACTAGAGTTCATAAGGAATAACCCTATAGGAGAATTATGTACTAAAAAAGCAGCGGCCTTTTCAGAGGAAGTGGGCTCACCCAACTCTTCCTGAACTCCTAGTAACTTAGCTACATGTGACAGAACCTGTATTGCGGCATACTCATAATTAAGAACTTGATTCTCATATTTATCCATCAGTGGACCAGAACATATAAGGCTTCCCGAGGATGTTCTCGTTGAAACGTGTATACCTGGGTGTTGAGAGTCGGATAAATCTGTTTTGTAGTCTGCTCCATAAGCTTTTTTTAACTTATCATCCAATGCAATTACAATATCAAGTATTGGTAGAGCCATAGAACGAGATTTTAATGTTTTATCCAATATATAGTGTGCAAGTTCGTGGGCTAGAATAGAAGATATAGTCATAAGGCTGTCTCCTGAAGTCTGCTTTGTGTTAATGCTTATAATGTTGGATGATGGATCGTAATGAGATCCAGAAACGCTGTCGCTGCTAAATACAACTTTAGCGTTATCGCCATTGGCTATGTTTAGAGCTAAGCCTATCAACAAATCTGTAACTATATTATCTTTGATGCTCAATAAATCTCTGTATATAGTTTCTGCATCGTCTTTAGATAAATTTTCTGAGTGGGTCCTAGATAGTAATGTTTCAATGACAGTTTTTGGTAAAGTATTTGTATGATCGTATAATGATGGTAGAACAAGTTCGGTTGGCTTAATTTCTGCAACTATGCTTTCTGGCATGAGTTCTTTTAAATCCTCATGTGTAAAAAAGCAAGCAATATCCTTTAGAGCTTTCTTTATATTATAATGCGTTTTGAGGTTTTTTTCAAATTCCTCTTTATTGTCTGATACAGTTACATTTGTAAGATATTTGCTGTGCGATAATATAAGTTGTAGTATCTTTTTGCATTGCTGTACCATTTCTTCCTTTGGAATGTAAGGAAAATCAGGCCAATTATTCATCTTGCTTGCTGTGTGTCTTATTAACTGAGGTATTGTTTCTTCAATAGTATTTTTGCTCACCAAGTGCTCTAGGTACAATCCTATAGCTTGATAGTTAAGAGTTTCAAATATATCATGTACAAAATCAGAAGTAGGTTGCTTTGCTTTAAATAACTTCTTAAGTCCATCATAATTTTGTGCACTTAATAAATACCTTTCCATTTCTAATTGTGAGGCCGTACTAAGAGATTGAAGTAAGTTTTCTGGATATTGGTCAAAGTTTTTCATATTTTTACTTACTGTTAATTTTTATGCAATATACTTACAAGTTTCTATTTTGTCAATAATTTTTAGCAATGTATATTAGAGAAGTAGATTTTATGCAGGAATAGAAAAAGGCTCTTGCCAGAGCTAACTATCGTATCTATACTAACCACATTCAAATATTTCTTGGAAGAGTGAATGGAACATAAAAAACGGCCAATATCGCCACATCTAAGTATATATAAGCCGCAAATATCATCCGTTCTTTCTATTCTTCATAGAACAACAGGTGCATTCTTATTTTTTAGCGTAATCGCTCTTTCTTGGGTGCTCATACTTATTATTATGCAAGGTGCTGGCGTTGCGCCTTTTGCGGGAACTACAGCATTTCTGGATGCCACTCTAGATACGACGTTATTTAAACTCTTTCTTCTATCCGTTGCTTTTTGTCTTTATTATCATTTACTAAATGGCATAAGGCATTTGTTCTGGGATGCTGGTTATGGTTTTGAGATTAAATCAATGGAGATTAGTGGAATTTTTGTTGTTGCATTGAGCTTATTTTGTACTGGAGCTACTCTTGCTTTAGCAATAATCAATAGGTTTTAATGTATGAAAAGATGTAAAGCAGATTCGAAAAATGCACATAGATTAGGTACATTAGAATCTGGTGTATCTCATTGGAAATGGCAGCGTATTTCTGCTATTGCACTAGTTCCTTTATTCTGTTGGTTCATATACATGATTATGAATTTCTTTATTGAGCCAGAATACGTAATCAACACATTGCTTAATTCCCATATCTCATTATTATTTTTTGTTATCTTAATCAATTTGAGCATATATCATGGAGTGCTAGGTTTTAAAGTAATATGTGAAGATTATATACATAACGAATGTGCAAGAAAATTTACTATGTTACTCTGCTACTTTATAAGTTTTATTACTATGTGTAGCGTTACTTTTGCTTTAATAATGAATTTTACAATTAATATATAATATGACCAAACCATATAAAATTATTGATCATCAATACGACGTAGTGGTTGTTGGCGCTGGTGGCGCTGGGCTTCGTTCAACATTTGGAATGGCTGAAGCAGGGCTTTCAACTGCTTGTATTACTAAGCTATTCCCAACAAGAAGTCATACCGTGGCAGCTCAAGGTGGTATAAGTGCTGCTCTTGGTAATATGGGAGAAGATGACTGGCGCTGGCATATGTATGATACCATTAAAGGTTCTGATTGGCTTGGAGACCAAGACGCTATAGAATATATGTGTAAAAATGCTGCTGATGCTGTAATAGAGCTTGAGCACTACGGTGTTCCATTCTCTCGTACGGAAGAAGGCAAGATATACCAAAGGGCATTTGGTGGTATGACTACCGATTTTGGAAAAGGTAAAGCTGCTCAAAGAACTTGTGCTGCAGCAGACCGTACTGGCCATGCTATATTGCATACACTTTATCAACAGTCATTAAAGCATAAAGCAAAGTTCTTTATAGAATATTTTGCAATGGACTTAATAATGAATGAAGCTGGTGAGTGCGTTGGTGTTATGGCGTGGAGTTTAGAAGATGGAACTCTACATAGATTTCACTCAAAAATGGTTGTTGTTGCTACTGGTGGATATGGGAGAATATATTCTTCTGCTACCTCTGCTCATACATGTACTGGCGATGGAAATGCGATGACTTTAAGAGCTGGCCTTCCATTGCAAGATATGGAATTTGTTCAATTCCATCCTACAGGAATTTATGGCGCTGGATGTTTAATGTCTGAAGGATGTAGAGGTGAGGGTGGTTTTCTAACTAACTCTAAAGGTGAGAAATTCATGGAGCGTTATGCTCCTAAAGCTAAAGATCTTGCATCTCGTGATGTGGTCAGTAGAGCAATTACCGTAGAGATTAGAGAAGGAAGAGGCTGTGGCCCGAAAAAAGATTATATAGATTTGAATCTGCAACATTTGGATCCAGCAGTTATTCATCAAAGATTGCCAGGTATTTCTGAGACTGCAAGAATATTTGCAAATGTTGATACCACAAAACAGCCTATACCTGTTGTGCCTACTGTTCATTATAATATGGGCGGTATTCCAACAAATTATCACGCTGAAGTTGTGACCAAAAAAGGCAAAGAGAATGATTTTGTAGTTCCTGGTTTGATGTCTATTGGTGAAGCAGCTTGTGTTTCTGTGCATGGAGCTAACAGACTTGGTTCTAATTCTTTACTTGATATTGTTGTTTTCGGTAGAGCTTCTGCGCTGCGATGCAAAGAACTAATGAAAGATAGCAAGCATATTAAGCCTTTACCTAAAGGCGCTGGAGAAGAATCTATCGCAAGATTTGATAAAATTAGGTTCGCAAAAGGTAGTATGAGTACAGCAGAAATCCGTACTAACATGCAAAGTGTAATGCAGAATTATGCCGCAGTTTTTAGAGATCAAGAAACACTAGATCAAGGCGCAAAACTAATAGATGAAGTTTATCAAGATTTCAAAAATCTAAAAATCTCAGATCGTGGAATGGTCTGGAATACTGATTTAGCAGAGGCTTTGGAGTTAGAAAATTTACTTCAACAAGCAGTAGTAACAATGCATTCCGCTCAGAATAGAAAAGAGAGCAGGGGAGCTCATGCACGTGAAGATTATAAAGAGCGAGATGATAAAAATTGGTTAAAACATACGGTAAGCTGGATGGACACCATTACTGGTAAAGTTAAGATAGATTACAGGCCGGTTCATATGTATACTTTAACTGACGATATAAAACCAATTCCACTACAACAAAGGATCTACTAAGGAGAGAAGATATGGTCGAATTAAGGTTGCCAAGGGATTCAAGAGTAGAAAAAGGTAAAGAGTACCAAGGTGAGATTAGAGATAAATCTCAAGTAAGGGAATTTCATATTTATAGATATGATCCAGAAGATGATAAAAACCCTAGGCTTGATACTTTTAAAATAGACATCTCAGTTGATGGACCAATGATCCTTGATGTTTTATTAAATATTAAAGCTAAAGTTGATTCCACGCTAACTTTTAGACGTTCTTGTCGTGAAGGAATATGCGGTAGTTGTGCTATGAATATTAACGGAACAAATACTCTTGCATGCACTGCTCATATTGATGACTTCAAAGGTGATATAAAGATATATCCATTACCTCATATGGAAGTTGTGAAAGATCTTGTGCCAGACATGAGTCATTTTTATGCTCAATATGAATCTATAGAACCATGGATTAAGACCGGCACTTCCTCTGCTCCGAAGAAGGAGAGGCTTCAATCAATTGAAGACAGAGAAAAGCTCGACGGATTATATGAATGTATATTATGCGCATGTTGTTCTACTAGCTGTCCTAGCTATTGGTGGAATGGCGATAAATATTTAGGTCCCGCAACATTGTTACAATCATATAGATGGATTATAGATAGTAGGGATGAAGCCACTGACGAAAGATTGGAAGAGCTAGACGATTCATTTAAGCTTTATCGTTGTCATACTATTATGAATTGTACTACTACATGTCCAAAGGGTCTAAACCCAGCCAAAGCAATAGGTAGTATCAAAAAGATGATGTTAGAAAGAGACAAGATTTAAAATCATTTTATCAACGTTACTACATTAAGTTTCTGCAGAAGCTCTTGAGCATCGGTTTTGACACTGGTGCACTCTTTTGCTATCATCAGCTATGCGGCTTAACAGTTGACAAAAAAGTTAATTTTTATTGTTATTCGGAATCTTTGTCAAAGCAACTATAAAACAACTAAAAAACAATGGGTTCAAATATTAAAGAAACTGCAATTGCTAGTATTCCTTCTATAGGAGAAGAGCCTATAGAAATTCCTATAGTCCCTATAACGCTTAAGCAATATTTAAGAGAAAAAGGATTAACAGAAGATGAAATTCGTATATTTTTCAGAGAAAGAGCAGCGGGTGAGGAGATTATCTTCAACTATAATACAAAAAAGTATTTACAATTTTTATTACTTCTTGAAAGATTTGAGATTAGCCAAAATGAATTAGATTTCTTCAAAGGGTTACTAATTACAAGCCCAAACTTGGAGTTAAATGACTCTTCTTTGCAGTTTGTGCTATCACTCGTGAGATCTAAAACAAAGCCAGGAGAAAAAAGTATAGATTGGGACAAATTTGTTGTTTCAGCTCTGAGACTTCATGATGAAGTTCAAGAAATTGCAGCATGGGAAATTATTGAAGCTATGCGTTTATTGAGTAACCCTAACGCATTTCAAGCTTACTGCCTTTTTAGAAAGGAGCACTCTCACGAAAATGCCATCAGTATGCTAATTTCAACAAATCAGCAAGGTCAAGCCACGATTCTGCATGAGTCTATTATTTTAAAAGTTATAAAGCTTTTAAAGCAAACTCACTGTAATACTGAGGAAGCTTTGCAACTAGCCCAAAAACTTGATTCCTGGCAAGTTTCTTCCTATATAAAGTTACGCACAAATCCAAGTATTGCACACGAGGAAGCTTTGCAAGTAGCACAAATACTTGATTGCTGGAAAGTTATTCAATATATACAGTTGCGTACAAATTCTAATATTGCGCAAGAAGAGATCTCATTGGCATTACAAATGCCTAAGGGGGATCAAGTCATCGGCTATTTAGAGTTGCGCACAAATCCAAGTATTGCACACGAGGAAGCTTTGCAGGTAGCGCAAAAACTTGATTCCTGGAAAGTTTCTTCCTATCTAACGTTGCGCACAAACCCAAGTGTTATACACGAGGAAGCTTTGCAAGTAGCACAAATATTTAAGGGTTGGGAAGTTATTCAATATATACAGTTGCGTAGAAACTTTAATATTACGCAAGAAGAGATCTCATTGGCATTACAAATGCCTAAGGGGGATCAAGTCATCGGCTATCTAAAGTTACTCACGAACCCAAATACTACCCGCGAGGAAGCTTTGCAAGGAGCGCAAATACTTAGAAGCTGGGCTGATCTAAGTGGTTCGGATGTTGATCGCTATATAAAGTTGCGCACAAATCCAAGTATTGCACACGAGGAAGCTTTGCAAGGAGCACAAATACTTGATGATTGGGAAGTTATTCAATATATACAGTTGCGTAGAAACTTTAATATTACGCAAGAAGAGATCTCATTGGCATTACAAATGCCTAAGGGGGATCAAGTCATCGGCTATCTAAAGTTGCGCACAAATCCAAGTATTGCACACGAGGAAGCTTTGCAGGTAGCACAAAAATTTAATAGCTCGGAAGTTGATCGCTATCTAGAGTTACGCACAAATTCTAATATTGCGCAAGAAGAGATCTCATCTGTATTACAAATGCCTAAGGGGGAGCAAGTCATCAGCTATCTAAAGTTACGCACAAACCCAAATATTATACCTGAGGAAGCTTTGCAGGTAGCACAAAGACTTTATATCTGGCAAGTTGATTGCTATTTAGAGCTGCATGCAAACTTAAGCGTTGCACAGGAGGAAGCTTTGCAACTAGCACAAAAATTTAGTAGCTGGCAAGTTGATCGCTATCTAGAGTTGCGCACAAATTCTAATATTGCGCAAGAAGAGATCTCATCTGTATTACAAATGCCTAAGGGGAGACAAGTCATCAGCTATCTAAAGTTACGCACAAACCCAAATATTATACCTGAGGAAGCTTTGCAGGTAGCACAAAGACTTTATATCTGGCAAGTTGGTTGCTATTTAGAGCTGCGTGCAAACTTAAGCGTTGCACAGGAGGAAGCTTTACAAGTAGCGCAACAAACAAAAGTAGCAAGTGTGGTAAATGATGATTCAGTAGATGAAGGTGTAATAAATTCTGAATCCATAGTTGCAATGCAAGCAGATGATCCGTATGATTCAGAAGGTGAAGTTGTAAGTGATCATAACGACAGCCCCGATAATGATGGTGGAGGAGGCGGTATTGCTGATGTATTTCAAGATAATACTCCAAAGGCGCCAATTACTTTTGAATCAATAACCTTCGATGATTCTCGGATGAACATCACTACAGAAGAAGATGATATTATAGGTGATCTACTAAAGGAGATAATTTTAGATCCAAGACATGATATTGGAGAAAGATCTAAAGGGAGAGCGTATCCTAAACAGTCAATAACAGAAGGGGCTCTAATGAACGAAACTGAGTTAGAATCAGCCCCAGAAAGCTTTACACCAATAATAGAAAAAACTTTTACAGAACAAATAATTGGAATGCCTGCTTGTCAGGTTTCGTTTTAGAACGGAAAAGTTATACTAGAGCACTTATGCATGTCACTAATTTTTCTGCGAGTAGATTTTTTGAACCTTTGTAATATGTTTTTTGACCGAGCCCATCTATTATACAAATTTCGTTGTGATCTTGATCGAAAGCTTTGTTTTCTCCAACTTCATTAGCAACTATTAAATCTAGTTTTTTATCTTCTAGTTTCTTTTTTGCATTAAGTTCTAGGTCGTTAGTTTCTGCGGCAAAACCAACTATAAATTTTTCTGGGTATGATTCTGCAACATCCTTTAGAATGTCTGGATTTTTTATTAAAGATAACGTTAGTTCTTGTGCATTTTTTTTAATCTTACTATCGCTAATGGTTTTAACTCTGTAATCACTGACAGCTGCGCAGCCAACGAATATATCTACTTTTTTAATGTTTTTCATAACTTCTTTATGCATTTCAGCAGCGGTTTTTATTTTGATTATTTTACATTTTCCTGGGGCAGGGAGGTGTACAGGCCCGGTTACTAAAGTCACATCAGCTCCTGATTCTATAAATGCATTTGCAATAGCATACCCCATTTTCCCTGAGCTTCTGTTAGATATGTACCTAACTGGATCTATCGGTTCTTGAGTTGGGCCAGCGGTAATCAAAACCTTTTTTCCTTTCATGAGGTTTTCTCTATTTATGTAGCTTTCCAAATCTTTCACTATTTCATCTGGCTCCAACATTCTTCCGTATCCAATATCGCCACAGGCTTGTTCTCCGTAGCATGGGCCAAGCACTTTTATACCAAGAGATTGAATTTTTTCTATATTGTCTTTATTTGTTTTTTTATCCCACATAACTTTATTCATAGCAGGAGCAAGTAATATCTTTGCTTCTGTTGCAAGGCATGTTGAAGACAAGTTGTCATCTGCAATTCCTGAAGCTAGCTTTGCTATCGTGTTAGCGCTAGCAGGGGCTATTAAAATAATATCTGCCCATTTTGCTAGATTTATATGATCTATTGAAATGTTCTTGGTATCGAGAAATTTTCTGTCATTATTTGTTTCTATTATTAGATCTTGTGTTGGTATAGGAAATTCTTTGAAGTTAATAAACTGTTCTGCATTGCGCGTTAATATGCATCTGACCTTGTGACCAGCCGCTAAAAGGTATTTTATTATTTGTGGTGACTTTGAGGCAGCGATACTGCCTGTGACACCTAGAATAATATTTTTTTTATTCATAAAATTGAACTATTTATATTACAAACTTATATTAAGCATAGTACAATGAAAAGGTATAATCGCTAATTATATAATATCATGAGATTTCTTGCACCAGTATTACTACTATTTGCCGTTCTTTTTTATGTATTGAATAAAAACTATCCGCACGTATTAGATACTCATCAGAATTATTTATATTTACTTCAATTAGTTGTGATAACTTCTTTTATAGTTTTATCTATAGCTAGAAGTGGATTGAGCTTAACCGTAGCTCTTAAGGGTATGGCTATTTGGCTAGGTGTCGCATTGGTTTTGGTAAGTGGCTATAGCTATAGATATGCCATAAAAGATTATTACTATAATATAGTAGGGCACCTTGTTCCATCTATGGCTATGCAGCAGGCGGATGGTTCTACTACTTTTCAGGCCGGTAATGATGGGCATTTTAAAGTTCAAGCATCTATAAATGGGCAATCTGTTGAGTTTTTAGTTGATACAGGAGCTACAAAAGTCGCTCTAACGCCTGGTGATGCGCAAAGAATAGGTTTTGATCTAAAGGCTTTAAAATACAATGTGAGAATTAATACAGCAAATGGAGTGGCTCTTTACTCATCTGTAGTAATCCCGGAGATTATAGTTGGAGCAATTGTTGTAAGAGATGTTGGTGCTTACGTTGCTAAGTCTGGCCTTGACACATCCCTTCTTGGAATGAGCTTTTTAGCAAAACTGAAAGAGTACGAAGTAAATCAAGACACCCTTACATTCCGCAAATAATTATTTATTAATTATTAAATTAACACTTTGTTAACTCAATTTGTTTTACAATAAATCATATATAAAATTTTCATCTATCAATTGGTAAAATCAAATGAATGACAAGAAAGAGGAAAAGGCAGTAGGGGGCGGATTTTTTTCAATGCTAAAGGGTTTTTTTTCAAGGTTTAGGAATTATTTACCAGCAGGGGGCAGTTGGAAAATGCCCGCTATTCTTGGTTTAATAGCTGGTGTGGCAATTAGTGGGCCAATCGGGCTTGGCGTCGCTGGTGGTATGTATGCAGCTTCTAAGTTAGTAGGTAAAAGTTCTGGACAAGGCAATGGTCAAGGTGACGCTGGAACTAGTAACACCAAACCATTGACTATGATGGAAAAGGGTAAAAATGCAGCTTTAATGGCAACTGGTGCCGCTATTTCTGCTACATGCACTGGGGTGGGCGCGGCTATAGGGACGGCAATTTTCCCAGTCGTTGGTACGCTTATTGGTGCTGTTATTGGATTAGTTGGTGGTATGATAGCATCGAAAGTTATAACAACTAAGGTAAAAAATAAGTACATGTCACCTTCTGCTGCTCAATCTACTCCAGCGCCAACAGACCAGGTGCGTGCCAAAGAGCCTGCTAAAGGTAAGATAGGTGCCAAAGAACGTGAAAATGTAGTAGCTCCAGTAACTCCAGCAACTCCTGGTAAAGAGCAAGGCCAGAGCATCAGAGGAAAATAACCAAAATAAGATATGTATCTTCTGAGTTACACACGATGATTCTATGGATATTTTCTATGAGGTCTAGGGTTTTTTATTAGAAGCTTACTGTATATTTATGCGGTGGATTTTTTATAAACAGCACCAACATAACAGAATATCACAGACATACTTCCTGCAACCAAGACTATATATGCAAGTGTTGCGCCATCAAAATTTGAAAGCTTTATCGCTAAGTTTCCTATAAATGCTGCAGATATAGCCTCCAAGCTTCCTATCAATGCCGTTGCTGTTCCAGTTATGTGTTTATATGGATCTATAGCCATGCTCGTTGCTGGTCCCAATATGAATGAAGTGCCTGAGCTAGCTAATAGAGCAGGGGCCATTAATAGTATTATATTTAATTTTTGAAAATGAATAAAAGTTAAAAGCAAAGTTCCTGAGAGTAACATTAGTGACCCTCCAATCATGATGCATGCTGGCGCTTCTATCCTTGTTAATAGCTTTGCACTCACTACGCTAGCTAATGTGTAGGTGAGGGCGTTTATCCCAAAACATAATGCAAAAAATTGATTCGTATAACCAAGTGTCGTGATGATTATATGCGGAGACAAAGAGAAGAAAGAAAAAAGCACGGCTTGTGAGGCTATCACGCATATTGATAGGGACATGAATTTTCTGTTTCTTAGCATAATAAAATAAGAAGATACTGATCCAAATCCAAATTTGACTCTTTTATCTTTGCCTAAAGATTCATTCAGCCATTTGTAATCAAGTATCATTAGTATCGCTCCAAATAATGCAAGGATATAAAAAGATGCTCTCCACGAAAAATGGTGATCAATAAATGCTCCTATTATTGGGGCTACCATTGGAGCGAAACCCATAGAGCCTTTAAGGTATGTAAAGATTTGCTCAGATGTTTTTTGATCTTTTATAGAGTCCTTTGCGATAGTAAATGCAGATATTTGCGTTCCACATGCTCCGAATGCCTGTATGCAACGAGATATTATCAAAATTTCAATATTTGGAGCAACAGCAGACAATATTGCACCTGACGTATAGAGAATAAGGCTAATAAATACTGTTTTTTTCCTCCCTATTTGATCGCTAATTGGGCCAACGAATAGCTGTCCTATACCAAAGCATAGGAAGAATCCGCTCATAGTCCATTGAACCATTTCTATTGATGTAGAAAAAGAGTCGGAGATCCTTGGTATTGACGGAAGGTATACGTCCAAAGCCATTCCTAGAGTTAGAGCAAATGGGATTAGGACATAGAGTAGTTTTTTATTTGAGGATAAAGCCGTCATGTTATGCTGTTAATATGTTAACTTTGGAATGTTATCTGAATCGATATCATTAGTCTACAGGTTCTTCCGGTAGTCATTTGGTTGATGACAGCTAAGTAGTGTATTGAATGTTAATGATGATATCTGTAATATTGTCGCTGCGTTTCTACCTAGAAGTTTGCTACAATCATCACCAGATGGCTTCTCCTCAATGCTATAATAATGGCACAGATTGTACAAATTACTGGCTTCTTCTTATCTATTTTTCTGTGTTATTCCTGGGGTTGTAGGGGTAGTGTGTAAATTTAATACATTGCAATTTTGCATTTGCAATCGATGTTGTACTTTTTAGGATACGAATTGACTGTATATGTTCTTTTATCTACGATTTAAGAAAAATATTTAGGAATTAGAGGGTTTTGTTATGAAAGAAAAACCAGTTGAATCTTTCACTGATGCACAAGCATCGGTGATTGTTATGGCAATGGCATTCAAGGATGTTCCATATGAAGAGGCGGTAGAATTAGCAAAATCTCTCACTGATGCACAAGCATCGGTAATGGTTATGGCAATAAAATCAAAAGATGTTTTATATGAAGAGGCGGTAGAATTAGCAAAATCTCTTACTGATAGGCAAGCATCGGTGATGGGTATGGCAATAAAATCAGGACATATTTCCTATAAAAAGGCACTAGGATTAGCGCAATCTCTCACTGATACAGGAGCATTGGTGCTGTGTCAATTAATTAAACAATACCCTTATTATCCTGAGGTTATGTGCGCACACTCAGCACTACCGTTAGATAAATCTCTTACTGAGGCACAAGTACTTTACCAGCGTATCATTATGTGCCATACGTCTCGGTCAGCACAACTTCTCACTAAAAAACAGGCATTAATATTTGTTTCTCTAATGATTTCAGAATATCTTGCCTACACAGTCGTGCTAGAATTAGCACAATCTTTCACTGAAGAACAAGCGCTTTTGTATCTTGAGGTTATGTGCAATTCTAAGGGGCCGCAGTTAAAGCAATCTCTTACCCAGGAGCAAGCACTTGAAGTTGATCAATTGGGGGAGCGAGTATTTTTCTATCATCATGCTATAGCCCACAACTATACGCATCAAGAGGCGCTAACGTTAGCGCGATCTCTCACCGATCTGCAAGCGTCGGCCCTTGTTAATGCAATGCGCGAAAATCATCCATGCAAACACGAAAATCATCCATGCAAAGCAGCATTAGTTGAGCTGATGCTTAAGGAGGCGCTGGTAGAGCACAACAGCTTGTCTATGTATGGTAATAAAGATCTGCAGGTACCAGTAGGATATCAGGATGTTGCTATGGATGGATTTTGCTTTTACCATGCGGTGTTGCAATTGCATAATCCCGATGGACATACAGCCGAAGGTCTACAAGCTGCGGCGATGAATCACGTACTAACTCATTTAGATCATTTCCAAGAGTTTATAATAGGTTTAAATATACCTGGTATTAATGAGGATACTCATCTGTCTCCGTACCAAGCTATGCAAGCGTATATAAATCATCACTTAGGGCATCATGGCCAAAATGCATGGGCAGATCATCTAATGATCCAAGCTGTAGCTGAGGTATTAGGTGTAAACATAAATGTGAATATGTTTAATGCAGATGGTAGCCATCAGGTAAATCAGGGAATTAACCTAACACTTCCTTTTGTTGCAGAAGCAGCAGAGCAAACTATAGCGCTAGGGAATATTGCTAATATGCATTTTGTTGCAGCGCTGCCAGTGGCCGAGACTGATCCAGCAATTGTAGTAGTGACGACGGCTGCTGCTGCTGCTGCGGTAATACAAATAGAAGGCGTGAATCAATCGGCAGATAATCTACAAGTAGACCTCGTTATTGGTAATGCAACTCAAATTGCTGCGCTGCCCACTGGAGAGGTCTTAGGTTACTTACCATTAGAGCACTCATGATAAGCTTTTGCTTTATTAAGAGTCAAGCGCATCTAGGCTCAATAACCCATCTTCCGCTTCTTCTTGAGGGCGCTAAGCTTTGTAGGAGTAGCAGCTGGGACTAAACTCTTCTTTGATGAGGGTGCTTTTTTATATGGTTGCGGTAATTTGAGTAGGCTTTTTCTTGCTTCCTTAGGAGTCAAAAGCAGAGTTTTTTCGTTAAGAGTAGTTATGTTATCCAAAACCGCAATGCTTTCAAAGTCTTTTAATACATTTTGTGAAAGGTCAATACGAATGCCATTGTATTTATCTGGCATGATTATGTCTTTTTTTTCTTTTGCAATTTTTTCATATATGTCCTCTATTTTTGCGCCACCTGTGACGGATACGGGTTGGGCTTTTCCGGTAATGCTATGCTTAGAGCTAGATGGAGATCCTTCTTCTAAGCCTATCAGTAATACTCCGGGTGTTCTAGTTGTTGGTGCTGTATAGTTTATATATGCATGTCCAAATTCTCCGTTTGCTTTCGGCGTCCGACCTTCTTCATTATTTCTAATTGCTAGATCTATTCCATAATGCTCATGAGTTGCAGGATCGAATCTTTTATAAGGCTTTTTGTTTGTGCGAAAGATATTTCCTATAAATATCGCGCTATTAGCTATAGATCTATTAATAGCTCCGAAGGCTAGTTTGATAGTGCTTGCAACAGCTTTGAGTCCCGCAATTGCTGCGCTTATTTTATTTTCCTTAATATCTCCGCTTTTATTTATTGTCACTGAATGGGTAGCTGCGCTTCTAGTTTGAACTTTGCATCCATAGGTTAATTTATTAAAGAAGTCATTTTGCTGCTCTTTTGTTTCTATAGGTGGAATTAATATGGCTATTCTTTGTCCCCGAGCTAGATAATTTATTAATGGAACGTCGTTATCAGATATATTTATAACTTTTTCCTCAGAGCTTGCAGGTGATGATTTGTTAGGGTCTGAAAAAGCGCCAAGTTTTCCACTTTTAGCCTTTCCAGAAGAAATGCTACCTTTACCAAGGTTTGTTGCTGCTAGTAATGTGCGCAGAAAAAATGCCGATTGTTCTTCTTGAGAGCCTGGCGTTTTATTATTTAACCTTAGAGCCTCGCTAAATACCTGTTTATCTCTTTGAAATTCCTGGTCCAAAGTGCGCTTTTTAATATTTGCTCTTAATTCTTCTGTAGAAACCATAAAAAATAGGGTGCCTTTTGGGCAAAGAGTTAGTTATGAGTTAAATGATAAGCATAGATGGAGAGTGTTAAAAAATTCTAAACCTAGATTGTCTTTAATAAAATATCATTTCTTGATTTTAAGCTTGTGTCTAACCTGTGATAAAGATGTTTTTAATATGAGAGAGGGCGTTGTTACAGGGATATACACTGGGATATACACTAAGATATACACATAATTACACCATAATATTTATTATGGAAACTAATATGTGGATAAGCATGGGGATTCTTCGAAAGACTCTGTAGTTGTGCTAAATGGAGTCCTGTAGTTGTGCTAATTGTGCTTTATATAGATTATGAAGTTTTGAAGAATATCTGTATAACGCGCCTCTACTCTGAGGCATTTACTTTGCACGCAAAAGTATGTAGACACATGTCTTTTATAAAACTTATACAAGTAAGCTTTCTATCTTAGCGGCTAAAATAAAGTCGCTTTCCGTAAGGCCATTAATTTTATGAGTCCATATTTCAACCTTACATACACCCCAGGATATAGTTATATCCGGATGATGACCTTCGGTTTCTGCTATTACAGCAATTTTATTGGTAAATTCTAATGGATCCATAAAATTATCAAATTTATATTCCTTATACAAATGCCCAATTTTATTGATTCTCCAACCTTGAGAAAGCTCTTTTAGTAATGCCGTTGCTTTTTCTTCGGTTAGAGGCGGAACGCCGCCTTGGCATGGTGTGCATTTTTTATTAATTAGACATACTTTATTATGATCCATACTGTTCCTCGTTATCCTATAAATTTTCAAAGTTTAAGTTGTGTAAAGTGTCAAATAATTCTTTAAAGTTATTGATTACAAAGTAAGTGCTTTGTAATCTATCTGTAAGGTATTTGGTTTTTATAGCATCCTGCATATTAAATTTTAATCTCGAAGGTATAACGGACTCCAAGGAGTAAATTGACTCTTCTTTTGATGATACAATACCGGCGCCATAAATTTTTACTTCATTTGAAGTTTTGATTAATCCAAATTCAACAGTAAACCAGTATAATGCCGATATTTCCTTTAAGAACCCTTTTCCTATCGATTCTAGGCCCCTTTTGCCAAATTCTTGCATAAAATCTGCAAATACAGGATTTACCAATAATGGCACGTGCCCAAATATATCATGGAATATATCTGGTTCTTCTAAGTAATCAAGTTGATCTTCTCTTCTAATAAAACAAGTAGAAGGAAATTTCCTTTCTGACAGACATTTAAAGAATAGATCTTCTTCTAAAAATCCTTTAACTGGTATAATAGAGAAGCCGGTCTCTTCTGAGAGAATCTTATTTATATCAGAAAATTTTGGAATCTTGTCGCTACAAATTTTAAGCTTTTCCATGCCTTGTAAAAGCTCAGGGGCAGCTCTGTTTTTCAGCAAAGACATTTGCCTCTCAAAAAGAGTTTTCTATATAGTATGTTCCGAATCTGTAAATTTTTCCCAGTTTTCCTGGGTCACCATAGGGTGATCTTGTAATGATAAAAATGACATTTTTTTCTCTGAAAATTAAATTGTAAACTTATAGTCGGCGATCGATGTTAATTACTTAGATATCGATAACTATAAGAATCAGAGAAACTATAATAGTTTTGAGAGGAAGAGATTGATAAAGATAAAGCAAAGCCAAAATTGACTGATGCCAATATGGATATATTAGTTTTTATAAAATTACTGATCAAATCTTTTAAAAATAACATAAATAATATTCTTAATATAAGGCTAAACCTGAGGGCATTGTACACTATTAAATGGATTTGTGCAAGCCTTCATCGCATTTAGTAATCACTATCATAAGATGATGCGCTATCAGAGTCCCAATCATTTTTGTGGGCATCTGCTGGTTCATTATTTTGGTACTCTAGGTTTTTGATTAATTATCAAGCATAATATGATAAGAGCCCCCTCCTACTAACGCTCCTAGTTGAGAGGTGTAGAGTGTTTGTGCTCAGCATTTTTCTGTATCAAAATTAGGGTGCTAATGCTATACTGACACCAACTAATTGGAGGAAATGCTTTAATGTTAAAACTACTTGATAGATTTTCCATTTGTTTATTCTTAATTCTTCTCTCTAGCTTATATATAAAAACCTCCATAGCAGATAACTATAGTTTTGATGATCCAAATCTTAAGAAATCATTCGATCAAGCTATTATCGCTATTGCAGGTGAAGATCCAAAACGAGAAAGAGTAATGACGTTACGCAATCTTGGTAAAGGTATGTCCCCTGCTAAGAAAATACTTTTGGAAATAGGTGATAAAAAACACCTTATGAAAATATTTCCTAAAAATAAACCAGAGCAAACTAGATAAAGAAAATAATGACAAAAAAATACATTCAACTATAATTACGTAACTATTTGTGGGTGTAAATTGTATGAAAAAAAGAACTCTTTTGATTTTTAGTATTTTAAGTGCAGTTGGTGCATGGTTGTGGTTAAATTATACCTTGCCGATGGCAAAGTACAATATACCTATAGAAAAAATTTATGTAATTAACCTAGATAGAAGTAAAGATAGACTAGATTCTATATCTAAAGGCCTAAAAGAGCAAAACTTGGAATTTACTAGATTTCCAGCAGTCCTTGGTACTGCTTTGAAAATAAAAGATGAAAATGGAAAGGTGTTTTTGGGAGAAGACCTTGTATCAGGAAAACAGAGTTTTAGAATAGGTGAAAAATACAAAATATATTGTCCTAATGTAACTATTAATTACGAATGGAATCCATCTTTAGTAAGAGGTCATGGAGATCCTATAAGTGCCGGAGAATTAGGAGTTTATTGCTCTAATTTTGAAATTATGCAAGAGGTAATCAAACATAGATATAAAGCAGTTTTAATCCTTGAAGATGACCTTATTATCCCACCGGATTTTACAGAATCGTTAAAGATTCTGGAGAAAAATATGCCTAACTATAAAAAATATGACGCAATTGCCTTAGGTAGTAGAGGATTTTCAAGTAATAAGTGGATACACGAAAAACTCTTGGTTAAAAAAATACCATTTAATAGTGTTGTAGAAAAAGTTACCAGTTATGATAAAAGCAACATAGTACCATATGCGGTCATTGTTGGCTTTTCCGGAGCAAAGAAAATATTAGGCATAAATCCTAAGCAAGATATCGGTTTTGATATCGGTGTGTTGGCTAATCGTGGTGAATTTAATACGTTTTGGGCTAGAAATATTAATCTCAAATTTAAAGACTTTGGATCTGAGATAGAAAAGATGGGAAGGAAAAATATAATTCCTGATCCAAATAAACCGTGCTAACTTTCCTACTTTTAATATATTAATGCGTTAATTTACAATTCATAATTCATAATTCGCTCTGCAACAACCAAAGTTTTCCATGGCGCTTAAAGCGTGTGGTACTAAAAATAAGACAATTTTTTTAATAATCCATCCTTAGAACAAGTTGCTACCTAATTGGGGATTGCATAATGCTAAACCTAGTAATACTTCTTGGGTGAATCCTGATTCTAATAATACTAGTAATACTTCTGGAGTGAATGCTCCTGTTACTTCCTGGGAACTTTCTAGTGATTTGAGTAATTCTAGTAATTCTTCTTTAGTTAATCCTCCTAATTCTTTTTCTGCTTCTCTATCTGACTGTGCCGCTGCTTCCAATGCTCCATCTAGATCTTCTTGTACTGATTGTCCATTTAACTGCACTGCTGGAGAAGGTTCTGTTCCGCTTTCTGTCGATGCGCCTGATAAGTGGTCATCATCGATTTTAATATCATTATCTTCTCTCATTTTCATTATCAATACCCTCTCTGTAGACTATTTTTTTGATGATACATTTATACCTTTTCTACTAGACTTATCCTTACTAACACTGACGCCCTTACCTTTATCTCCTCCTTTTGATTTGTCGCCAGACTTAGCTGTATCTTTTGCTTTACTTGCGGACCCTTTGGTTGCTGCATCTAATGCTTTATCTATAATGGCGGTTGGGCTAATGGCTTGCGCTCCGATGTTTGTGGCCTGAGAAAGATCGGCGGCAAAAGCAGATAGTTGCATAGCAAAATAATAGAATAAGAATGCAAAGAACGTACAAAGCATCATAGATTCTATTAAGTCCTCTAAAATGGAGGCACCTTTTTTAATTCTAATATATTGGAATAATCCACCTGCAAAATTAGCAATTTCAGTCATGTTACCTGAGCTTAGCTGGGATATAATATATCCAAAACTGGTTTTGCAGTCATCTGTTGGATTTGGAGCAAACTTCCAGTAATCAAAGGTAATGATTGGTGTTTTTGATTCAGGGACAAAATCACATCCTTTATATATGACATTATCAAAGGAGATTACCATGATTCCTACAAAGGCCGTTATAATTGCTGGGTATAATGTGTATGCTATTAACAATTTTAGCCATTCATCAAAGTAGCCTTTGGTTTTTTCAAATAATGCCATTGGTATAAATATTGGACCTATAAATATTGTAATGGCCACTGCAATCATAGCAATGATATAGACATGAACAAAATAGATGACGATAGATAGTAAAAAGATCCCAAATGCGATCATGAATACTAATAACGGGAATACAAACGAGAACATCGCTCCCCAAATTAATACAAATACAGTTGCTTTCAGTACGTTCGAGGTCATGGCTTGGAGTGCCCCACCATCCACTGGATTTGCTATTCCAAGGTAGAATGCTAGTCTACAATCTAAAGAATCCCATAAAGCAAGGTATCCATAGCCTTCCTCATAACTATCTAAGTTATATTGGCATAATTTAGGACCTTGTTTTGGTGCTCCATCTGGCCCTATTCCTAAATTATCATTACCAGCAATCATATTGGAAAATGAACTCATTGCTGTAATCGATATATCATAAAGCTGCTCTATCCCCGTTTTATTATCCGTGCCAGGCACTCCGCCTATTGCAAAATATGTAACTAAAGCAAATTTCAGTATAAAAGTAAAAAACTCAGATTTGTGTGGTAAGGCTCCTCCCATTGCTATTCTGATACCGAAAATGATGACATATAAAATCATCATCGCTCTGACTATATCTTTCAATGAATCTTGAAAGGCAGCAAGAGGATTTTTCGGGCAAGCTAAATCAGGCGGGGTTCTGAATAGATTGGATATTAAATCATTCACACACTCCATCATTCTTGATGTAAATTTAAAGAATCCCTTTGAATGCGTTTCTCCAGTTACACAAGATGAATTATTTACGTAGCAATTGTTTGTGCCTGCATAGTATGTTTCTGGTATAGAACGAGGTTTACATGCAAGGGTTGTATAGCCTGTTGGAAATAACATTTTTGTACAAATTTTATCTCCCTGTATTTCGCCTTTTAACTTTACTATGTCCCACATTGCAACACCAGCAGAATCGCCGTCTCCAAGCTCAACAAGATCGGAGCAGTCCCCTGTTAATTCACTAATCAAAGCTCCAATCAACCCACCAAATACAGACATTATGGCAGTTCTTTGATGAACTCTATCGTAATACTTAGAAATCATTGTGTCTGTTGGAATATTACATCTCATAACGGGGCAAAAAGCTTGCTTTCCATTGTAATATACAAATTGATTATTCGAATCCACCACTGGTCTTTCCAAGTTTGGCATGGCTTGGCATAAATCAGATGTTGTATGGTTTTGTAATGAATCAACAGAAGTCATATGGCTTCCATCGCGGTTAACTCCCCTAAGTAATCGAGCCTGACATTTCTTTCGTTGTGTTATAGGCAAGCTGTTGCATTGATTAAATAAATTTTTGCTAATAAGGGCGCCTTCCATATCTAGACCCCCTGCCCCAACACTACAAAAATTAGCGCGCATATCTATAGCAATACCAACAGTTGTAATGGTATCTATTACTTCTCCTATTAAATTAGGTGTTGTCATGCAAGTTGTGTCGCTTGCATGTATTGCTCCTGCTGGAACCATACAAGATTCACCCCAACCTGTGATGTGTGCTAATTCTGTGGATTGAGGACAAACATAGGCATCTGCGTAAGCAGGAACTTGTACTAAATTGTCTTTGTTTAATAAATCGATTTCGCCGCATTCCCCATATCTTGCTCCACTGATGCTACAGTTCCCACCTAATGTACGCGCTGAGGCATAGTTCTGTACGGATAGAACCATTAAAAGCATTGCAAATATAGCTAAATAGGATTTTTGAAGGCTCATAAAATATCGTTTGCAACTGTAAGTTATTAACCCTCCCTTTATAATTGTGAGGTTTTAATCATTTCATGTCAACTAATCTTGCAACTTAGGCTAGAAAAAACAAATAAACAAAATTATAGATCTAGTTCATGATGTCATCTCCGACCCCCCCACGCCGTCATTCCGGACTTGATCTGGGATCTATGTATAGTGGAACAATTGTGCTCAACTATATCCTCTATACATGGATTCCAGCTTTCGCTGGAATGACATGTCGTCATCGGACAACTTTATAATTGTCTGATTCTTGGTTTTTGGAAAGTGGCGCTTAGAATGTAGTTTAGATATTGGCTCGTTGAATCCACTTGATCGTTATGCTTGCTATTTGGAAAGCTAAGTATTTCTTGTTCGTACTCAAGTCTCCATGCGGCATGTTTATCTATTAAAATTCTTCCGTATTCAAATAAAGGACTCACGCTTGCAAATCTCGTGAATTTATCTTTATTCACCTTTATAGGCACTAGTGGAAGATAGTGATATTCTTTTTTTAGATCTTGAAGTAGCGCTTGTCCGCTGGCCTTATCTTCTATTAGTATGCGGTCTGGATTCCATTGTTTATAAATTTCTATGATTTTTCTTTTCAACGTTGGATATTCAGCTTTATCACGATATACGTCTAATAAATAAAAATTTCCGTTAAGCCTTCCCCATGTAGTGCAAACTGAGTAACTATTCTCATCACCAGATTTGATAGCGGTATCCCAGCTTTGAATGATGGTTTCGTAAGATGTAATACTTGAGGGCGTTTTATAATATTCAATCCAAGATTTTTTTATCATTCCTGAATTTGTAGATAATGGATCTTGAAGATATTGAGCACTAAAAGTATAAGTACCAAGGTCTCTTTTGAGCCTTTCGATTTCTTCTACCCCTTCTCTGCTTTGATGTAATAGTTCATTTTTTTTATACTTATAACATAATCCATTAATTTCATAAGTAGTATCTTCTTGGCAAATCGCTGGGATGCTCAGTACTGTCCACTCCTGCAGTTGATTTTCTAGTAAAAAACCTGTCAAATCATTTTGGTGAAGTCTTTGCATTACTATTACTATTGCCCCATTTTTTTTATCATCTAAACGCGAAAGGAAACTTTGCTGAAACCAGTTTATCGATTTTTCCCTCCTTTTCTTAGAGGTTACATCTAATGCATTATGCGGATCATCCAGTATGAGTATATCACCACCCTCGCCTGTTGTTGTGCCACCTACTGACGTTGCAAATCTAAAGCCCCTATCTGAAAACATGTATTTGTTTTTCTTATTTTGATCTCTGACCATTTTTACATTAGGAAAAATTTTATTGAATAACCAGGACTTAACTAGATGCCTGGAATCAAGTGATAATTTATCACTCAAGTGCTGTGAATAGCTTGCACAGATAATGCGTTTACTTGGGTTGTTCCCTATAATCCATGCCGGCCAACAAATACTGGTAATTGTTGATTTCATTGATCTTGGAGGTATGTTTATAATCAATCGCTTTATCTTTCCTTCTGAAACTGCTTGTAGGTAATGGGCCATAAGATCAACGTGCCAATTTTTTTTAAACTTTATTCCTGGGTTTACTACACGGAAGGTTTCGCGCATAAAAAACGCGAAATATTTTCTGCAACCCATAAAATACATGCTATTTTGTTTTTCAATCTCAGGCGTAGGCTTTGTAGTGTGTTTTTTCATAAGGAATCCTTAAATAGAAAAAGCACAGATTTCTCTGCGCTTTTTAGTTAAAAATATGTTTGGGTTTTCTGAAAATTTATTCAAAAGACAAATAAATCACACTCTGAAATATTTTTATAACCTAATTACAATACTACTAAAAACTTTAATTAAATTGATATTAGATGCGTTAACATTTTACTATTAGAAAATGAAGGCATAATGCATGAAGCAATCATTGCTATTACTTAGTGTGATCATTTGCATATATAGTGCTACTGCCCAAGAACTAACCCCTAAAGCGAATGCTCTTTTAAAATTAGAAGCGGCTGAAGGACTTACTTTATTTGATAATCGTTTGATCGATATTTGCATATATAGTGCTACTGCCCAAGAACCAACCCCTAAAGCGAATGCTCCTTTAAAATTAGAAGCGGCTGAAGGACTTACTTTATTTGATAATCGTTTGATCGATATTTGCATATATAGCGCTACTGCCCAAGAACCAACCCCTAAAGCGAATGCTCCTCTAAAATTAGAAGTAGCTGGAGGACTTAGTTTATTTGGTAATCGCTTAAGTGCTGATGATCATAAATTAAAACAAAAAAATGACTTTGTATTTAAAGTAGGCGTTATTAAACTTTTAAATGATAAATATGAAGTAGGAATCTCTTTATTATCACGATACAAAGGAAGAGCAGTTGTAAATTATGTTTCTGGTGTTGAGGCTATCGATGCAATTAATAAATTCAGTTCTACTTCCATTCTTGGTACGTTAAGGTATTTAGCATATACACAAGATGATTTTACTCCATACTGCAGCATTTCAGCTGGCTTTGTTGTAAATTCTTCTAAAGAAATGCATGTCGCTAATGGTTATAGAAGTGAATATCACAAAAACACACGAATTTTTCCTGCGTTCGGCATTGGGTTAGGTGCTAAATATAAATTTAAGGATAACATAAATCTTTTTTCTGAATGGCAATATCTGCAGTCTGGTAAATTAAAAACCAATGGTACGATTAATACTAATCGCGATATAACACATAAAAAGCTTAAATATCATTTAAAACAGAACATCGTTTTTCTAGGTATGGAATTTAATTTATAATCATTATACAGAGATTGTATGGGTAAAGCAGAAGACGTAGAACATTTACATGAATTAAGAATAGCAATAAAAGCAGAGAAAGGAGCTTTGCCTGGCGCTGCTGAACCTATGGTAGCTAGCATTATTGCAAGTTATAATAATGACGAAATTTCTCTTACTGTAGCATTAGAGAAAATTCATCGTTTTCATCCTAGTGCTACAACTGTTTCAGACGCAAATTCTCTATCTGCAACTGCAGAAGTTATATGTGCAAGGCCCACTGTAAATGGTTTACAAATAATTCGGGCAACTGATGCCGCATACTCTGCTTGCATTAACGCCGGTGGTATAGTTATTTCCGGTGCTGCTTTAAATGATTTCTTAGGCGTCTCTGTTAGTTATGCTGGGGATGTTAATGGCGATGGATATGATGATGTTATTATTGGCGCAAATGGAGCTGATCCCAGTGACAGAAATAATGCTGGTGCGGCATATATTATTTATGGCTCTGCTAGCTTAGGCAATATAGATTTTATAGGTATTCCTCCTGAAGGTTATGGCATTAAAATTTCTGGTGCTATAGCAAGCGATACATTAGGTATATCTGTTAGCTATGCTGGAAATATTAATGGCGATGATTATGATGATGTTATAGTTGGTGCAAGTGGTGCTGATCCAAGTGACAGAAATAATGCTGGTGCGGCATATATT
>Ga0335398_10000149_pt1 | contig 109509 bp, 101 predicted proteins | sample BON03_FD_205742 | JGI IMG/M metagenome (GOLD analysis project Ga0335398, IMG submission 205742) | Freshwater microbial communities from Lake Bonney liftoff mats and glacier meltwater in Antarctica - BON-03 (spades assembly) (version 2) | ecosystem: Environmental > Aquatic > Freshwater > Ice >...
TGGTGGCAGTGATGGTGGCAGTGATGGCGGCGGTCGCGGTCGCGGCGGTGGCGCTGTGAGGCGCCGGCTCGCCAGCCAATTCCTGGACGACGCTGGCTGACTCTTGGCCGACGCTTGCCACGGCGGTTGTCGCAGCAGACAGAGCGAGCACTGCGGCTGCTGCGACGACGCCAATCCGTTTCAGTGGCGAATGGTGACGGATGGAGGGGTTGGGAGTCATGACGAAGTGTGGGTGGGTCAAGAACCCCGCAAAATTCGCGCAGTTCAAACCATGGTTCATCGGCACATTCGATGCCGAAGTACAGCAAGAATTTTTGAGGCTGTGCGTGACCGTAGCTTGTGCAACCGGTCGCCTCCGCGAGAAGCTACCGTCTGGGGTGCATGGTTGACCCCGAACAGGCGGACGAGGCGGTCGAACCGGTCGCCGTCGACGCCGAAGATTCGCCTGAGGTGGGCCCTCTGCCGCTGATCGACGTGATCCTGGCGGTCGATATCGGTGGCACGAAGTTCGCTGCTGGCCTTGTCACGGCACGCGGTGAGCTTATTGCGCGGTCGCGTGTCGAAGTGGAGCGTGACGTCGGCCCGGAGTCGCATTACACGTTGTTGGCGACGTTGGTCACCGAAATGCAGCAGCAGGCGGTCTATCAGGGTGCGCGAGTTCGTGCGCTCGGTGTCGGCGCTGCTGGACCGGTCACTCGCCAACTCGAGACCATCTCGCCGGTGAACATCCCCGAGTGGCGTGATTTTCCACTCCGAGCTCGACTTCAAGAGCTGACCGGTCTGCCCATGTTCGGCGATCTTGACGCAAAGGCATTGGCGTTGGCTGAAGGATGGCTGGGCGCAGCGCAGGGGCAGCGCGACTTCTGTGCGATAACCGTGTCGACCGGCATCGGCGGCGGCATCGTGCTCGACGGCGAACTTCTCGATGGAGAGTCCGGCAATGCTGGCCACATTGGCCACATCATCGTCGAGCCACTCGGCCGTCGGTGCGGTTGCGGTGCCCAAGGCTGCCTCGAAGCCGAAGCATCTGGCCTGGCCATCGAGCAGATCACCGGCCGGCCGCCGAGCGAACCGACCTACGAGATCATGCAGCGCACGGGAACCCTTGTGGGCCGCGCAGCTGCGTCGATCTGCAACTCGCTCGACCTGACCCTCGTGGTCGTCGGTGGTGCCGTTACGTTGGGCTTCGCAGCGACCTTCTTTCACTCGGCCCAGGCCGCACTTGATGAGAACGTCCGGCTCGCGTACAGCCGAGGAGCCCGCATCACGCCGTCGCGGCTCGCTGATTCGGGGCCGTTGATCGGCGCAGGTGCCGTCGGCTGGCGTGGCGTCCGCCGCGCGGCGCGCGGCGCGCACTGATTCTTCGCACGAAGCGCTGAGGCGGGGCTGCTGCCTGCGGGCTGATTCGACAGATGACAGATGACGAAGATCAGGTTACGCAACACTCACATGGTGCAGGTTCGCCGGCGTCTGGGCGGCTGACGTGAGGGGTCGTTGTGACTGTCGGGCGTCCGAACTCGCCGGTTTGTCAGTGCCGGTTGGCTAGCCGCCGATTGCGCGATAGATGCGCTCGGCCGGGCCGCGTCCGAATCGGCGATGCCACGTGTTTGCCGCAGCGATCGCCGCGATCCAGAAGCCGAGTGAGAAAAGCAGTGACGTCGTCAGCCCGCCGGGCTCGACCAGACCGACCCAGTCGACGATGAAGTTGAACAGGAAGATGTGCGCCAGGTAGAGGGTGAGCGTCATCTGTCCGGCACGCCGAAGCGGATCGGTCTGGTCTTCGAATCGATTGGCGATCATGTCAATAGCCGCGAATGCGATGAGTGCGGTACCGAGTGCGCTGGCAACGTAGACGAGGCCCGGGCTGCCCGGATTGGTGGAGAGCACCGTCCGTTGGAAGTCAGTCGAGGCGAGGCCTGACACGATCGAAGCCCCGCTGAAGAGCATCGTCCCGGCACCGAGTGCGGACGAGCGCCACCAGCTTGTGTTGAGCACCCGCCCCAGCAACATGCCGACGCAGAAGAATCCGAGCCAGGGGAGCAGCGGATGTGTCCCGTTGACGAACACGTTGAGCAGGAAGCTTTCTGGCGCGTTGTTGTCAGGGTAGAAAACCCAACGTGTGCTCTCGCCCGCTTGCAACTGTTGGAACTCCCAGACCCGCAGCAGCGCCCCGGTGATAACCGCGACTACTCCGACGAGCGCGATCCACCTGCTGCGGAGTGTGAACATCAGTGCGGCGAGGGCGAACATCGCGCCGTAGAACGGAATGATCGTGCCGGCCCAGATGGTCTCAAGGAACAGTCCTCCCGCGTAGAGCAACGCGCCGCGTCGGGCCAACCTCCAGCGCATTTCGGTGATTTCGTCGCCGCCGTTGCGCACCGCCTTGCGCGTGAGCAACGTGACGCCAACGCCCGCAACGAGCACGAATGTGGCGGCGAAGCGCGACGACAGTGGCCCGGTCCATGGGTCGAACAGATCGTTTGCCCAGCCGCCGCTTCGTTCACCACCCCTGATGATCAGGTAGCCGTGGTAGTTCATCACCACCACGCCGATGAGTGCGATTGCTCTGACGACATCGGGGCCGGGCAGGCGGCGCAATGAGCCTGCCGAGGTCGAGGTGGCCGTGCTGGTGTTCAGAGCCATTCATACTCGTCGACAGCGGTCATGTGCATCGGTCGCTGCAGATCGACGCGATCGCCGATGGCCGGAGTCGGTGAGCCGTCGGGGACGAATGCCATCGTCGTGTGCATGTGCGGTGCTTCGTGCAGCGCGAGGCGGGTGCGTTCGAAATGAAAGGGGCTGAGGCTGCCGAGCTCGCCCTGGTCGATGGCGGAGACGCCGTTCGCCGTACCGGCGCCAATCATCACGAGGTGCCCGTTGCCGCCGACGGGGCCCATCCGGTAGCCGGCGGTGTCGCCGACATTGACTGAGTTGACGTCGATGACGTCGGCAGTGAGATGCAGCGCCTGCTTGTCGCCGTGCCACAGCGTCGTTCCCAGCCGCAACCGGTACGAATGAGTCGTCGGTAGTTGGGCGTAGAAGTCGAGGTCGAGGTGGCTGACCCACACAGGGATTGCCGGATCGATGGCAGGCAGCAACTCGGTGATTACCGCCGCATGTTCGGCGTCGGTGCCTGCGAGTTGCGGATGGATGCTCACCCCGACGACGTCGAGCCCGGAAGCCTGGACACGATCGATGAGCGTGGTGTCGCGTCCGAAGCGTCGCATCGGGCTCGCCAGCTTGACGAGAACGCGCCCATTCCAACCGGAGAGTGCAGCGAGGTGCTCGTCGGCGCCGACCGTGAGAATGGGGTTGGTGCTCGTCGGGGCAGTGAGCGTCGGCGTGAGGACGACCGCGGTCAACGCGTCGGGGAGACCGTCAAGTTCGTGGACGGTGCCGACGGCCACAGTGTCGCAGAACTGGGCGGCCGTGTTTGCCAACCAGTTTCGACCGAAGCCGTAGCCGTTTCCCTTGATGACGGGCACGAGACCATCGACAGCGTTGGCGATACGCGCGACCTGCGACCGCCAGATCGCCGTGCGAATCGTCAGCCGTACCGTCACGGCACGAACGGTAATCGCTCAACCCAGCAATCCGCGGCCACCAGAAGCTCACGGGTCCCAGTAACTCATAAGTCCCGCGGCTCATACGCGACCGTATTGATCGGGAATACCGGGGTGGTCGTGGAGGTTCTGATGAACGTGGCGACGAACAGAGTGCAGCGGTTGTTCAACTTCCCGGATCCGGTGAACGAGACATCGGCGCGGCTCGTTGCATTCGGTGTGGTCGTTCAAGCCGCCGCGTTCCTCGTATTCCATGAAGGCTGGATGCTCGGCGTGCTCGTGTTCGGGTTCGTCGCGCGTGTGCTGACTGGGCCGACGCTGTCGCCGCTCGGCCAGTTCTCGACACGCGTGGCCACTCCCGTCGTTGAACGTCTGATGAGCGCTCCGTCGCGCCGGGTCCCCGGCCCGCCGAAGCGTTTTGCTCAGGGCATCGGGCTCGGCTGTACAGCCGGAGCAGCAGTCGGCTGGCTGGTCGGCGCTCCGACCGTGAGTTTTGTCTTGATCGCAATGTTGATCATCGCGGCGAGCCTCGAGGCTTTCGCGGCGTTTTGCCTCGGTTGCATCGCGTACGCGGCGATCTGGGGCTGCGACGATTGCGATGACATCAGCGAGCGGCTGCGCCGGGCTGTTGCCCAATCGCAGGTTGCGATTAGCGAGTAGTTGATCGTCTGGGCCAGGAAACGAACTTTGGCATCAGGGGACGCCACGTGCGGTGTCGGATGATTCCTGACCACACGCCCCACCCGTAGGCGACATCGGTCGGTGTCGCCCGGACATTGAGTGCAACTGCACCGAATGCCACGAGCCGCATCCGCTTCGAGAAGAAGGCCAGGACGACGAGCGGGGGCCACCACACGCGTCGGAGCACGACACCGAGTTGGCGAAGGCCGCGGAGGTGGCTGTTGAGTGCTGTCCTGAACGACCACACCGTGGAGACATCGGGCAGCTGACGGACGAGCGACGCGACGCTCGCAGCAACCGTGACAGCAGCAGCTGCCGGGTGGCCGGCCAGCACACTCAGCCATGAGCCGACGGCCCATCCGTTCGTGTGCATCGGTGCGAGCGCGTTGGGGTGGCGGAGCGCGAGTGGTGCGGCGGCCGAGCCGTAGCCGGCCTGCTGACGGAGCCGGTCGGGCCAGTTCGAACGCGGCTCGTGCCACACCGTTGACGCCGGTTCGTAGCGGCAGCGCCACCCTGCCTGATCCAGCCGCCAGACGAAGTCGACGTCTTCGCCGAAGCGCAACGTTGGGTCGAAGCCGCCGACTGCATCGAATGCATCGGCCCGGACAACGATCGCGGCGGCGGGCACGTAACCGAGACGCGTGGCGGCTCGAATGCGGCCGGGTTTGTCTCCGAGGTCGAGCGGCGAGCCTGGTTCGCCTGCGACGCGCGGGGCGACCAGCGCGACGCTCGGGTCGTCGAAGTGCGAGAGGAGCGGCGTCAGCCAAGATCCGATGCCCACGTCGGCCAGCAGATCGACGTCGGCGTCGACGAATGCCACCAGCGCTGTGGTCACAAGTGGGCGTCCGGCGTTGCGGGCGGCACCAGGACCACTGTTGTCGTGGAGCCGGATCGTCGCCCCTGCAATCGGCGGATTGGAGCCGTCGTCGACAATCACTCGTCCGTCGGTCGCTGCGGCACCACCAAGTTGCGGGGTGATGACCGTGACGTCATCGACGGTGAACACACTCGTGGCATCGGGGCGGTACTCGAAACGGTATTCGGGATGGATCGCGCCAGCATCGAGCAGGCGGTCCGTCAACGTCGACGAGGCGACGTCAGCGCCTTGCTCGATCTGCCTGGCGATCCGTGCGCCGGGTGCCGTCAGACGAAAAACCTTGAGCGGAGATCCAGCGACGACAACAGCGCCGGCGCGCTCCCAGGTGCCGTCGATGGCAAAGTGCATCTCAGCTCGAGTGTTCGGATTCCGTCGACCCGAGGCGGGCGGCGGCGACTTGGATGCGGACGTTGCCGATCGGCGTCGGGTCGATCGGCCGCCAGGCCTCAATGGCATGGACGAGGTCGTTGACAAAGCTGACGATGAAGTGGTCACCTTCGGTGCCCGAGGCTCCGGCTGGGTCGCCGAGCACGCCGGATGGACTGACCGCTTGCACGCCGTGTGCCCGCAGCTCGTCGATGTCGGCATCGACGCCGGGGGCCGCGAGCTCAAGTCGGACCAGGCCCGGATCGATCGCCAGCATGAGCGACGTTTCAATCCGCCCTGCATGCAGGTCCTGTGGCCCGCCGTCGGCGCGCCGCGGCCACTTCGGCCACCACGAGAGAACGTGGCGCCCTTCTGATCGAAGGGTGCGCGTCGCCGCCTCGACCGCTGCCGAGTTGCCGCCATGTCCGTTGACAAACACGATGCCAGCAGCCCAATCTGCGCTGCGACCAAGTTCGAGAACGACCTTCGTCATCACCTCGGTGCCGATCGACAGCGTGCCGGGGAAGCCGGCGTGCTCACCCGACGCCGTGACGGTGAGCGAGGGCCCGACCATCAGTCCGTTGGTGAGGTGCGTGGCCCGCTGGACAATCTCTTCGGCGATCAAGGTGTCGGTCGACATCGGGAGGTGCGGACCGTGTTGTTCGGTCGAGCCAACGGGAATCAGAACGATCGGGGTTCGGGTGCCGTCTTCGAACACTGGGTTGTCGACGAGTGTTTGCACCTCGTTCCATGTCGCCTCACCCAATCGCACCCGTCCATCATGCCGAACATCAGGCCGTTCCGGTACATCGCCCTTGGAGTCGGGCGTGGCGGGTTCTGCCGATCTGGCTGTCGTCTGTGGCGAGCGTTCTTCGGTTACCGGGAGATGATGGCGCGGGTCGAGGAGACGCGAGTCAGGCTGCGGCGTGCTTGCGGCGTTCGCGGAGCCAGCGGACCAGTTCGATCAGGCCGGTGATGCTGAGCGCCGTGGCGAATGCCAGCCAGAAGGCAAGCGTGTGATTGTTTTCGAAGGTCTGCCCGAACAGGTAGCCGAGCAAGCCGGCGTATGACGCCCAGATCGTGGTTGCCAAGGCGATCCACAGAACGAACCATCGGCGAGGCTGTGAGGTCACGCCCGACGAGACCGTCAAGATGGTTCGGCCACCAGGGATGAAGCGGGCGGTGATCAACAGCATTCCGCCTCGCTTACGGATCTGGCGACCTGCGCTGTCGAGCCGGTCTTGGCGCGACTCCTTGCGAGCGGCCCACCGCTGCACTGTTCCCTTGAACTTGTCGCCGATCGTGTAGGCCAGGTTGTCGCCGAGGAACGCACCGAAAGCGCCGGCAAAGATCACGAGGGCAATGCTCTGGTTGCCCTGTCCGGCAGCGACGCCACCGATGATCACCGTGGTCTCACTCGGCACCACCGGAATGACGGAGTCGAGGAGGGCGATGCTGAAGATCACCAGCAGGAACCACCAGTTCGACGAGAACTCGTCGAGCTTGTTCGTGAGATCAGTGACGATGTTGGCCAACATTCGCGTGGACGTTACCTGTCGGACACGGGTTCGTTCTCGACACTCGGGTTGATGGCTTGGTGCTGCCGGGAGAAATGACCGGGCCGATCCGATCGGTGTCGCTCAGGCGGCGGGTCGGAGGTCGCTGAAGGTGGTGCCGTGTCGGTTGCGTCGACTTGCAACTGCTTGGCGGGCGTCTGCCAACTCCTCGATCCGTGCTGCGAACATACCGCTCATTATATCGCAGCAGTACGAGCAAATATAGCCGTTGAGCAGGGGTGATGTCTGATTGTGTCGGGTTGGGTTGAGGGGTCGCCCAGGCCCGCCGACGCAGCGAGAAATAGCTTCAGCAGCGTCGCGCCGGGCTTAGCTGGAGAACCAGATGGTGCTGTTTGCCGGGATGACGCCGGTGGTGTGCGTCTCGGCGGGCTCACTGGCGAAGACCGGTTGGGTGATTGCCAGGTCGGCGTGATCGAGGTTGATCTGCACGGGCTGGTCGGTCGGGTTGACGACGACGACGAGATCGCCGCGGCGAACCGCGACGACTTCAGGACCAATGTCGATCGTGTGTGCCTCGAGCGGTTGGGACACGGCGAACTCGTCACGGACCTCGCCGAGTGATCGATACATGTGCAGCGTCGAGTTCTCGATGTCGTCGATCTCAGACACCGATCGCTCGCCCCATCCGGTCGGCTGCGGGAGCCACGGCTCGTCGACGGTGCCGTCCGCCCGCGGTGTCGAGAAGCCGTATGACGACGACGCGTCTTTGTTCCATGGGATTGGGACGCGGCAGCCGTCGCGGCCGATTTCGGCGCCGCCGGTCCGCTCGAACACTGGATCTTCACGACGGTCGGCCGGGATATCGAAGACCTCGGGCAGGCCGAGTTCCTCACCCTGGTAGAGGTACAGGCTGCCGGGCAGGGCGAAAATCAGTGCGGTCATCGCCCGTGCACGCCGTTCGCCGAGCACAAGGTCGACGTCGGCGCGTGAAAGAGCCAAATTGTTGTTTGTCCACATTTCGGGCAGGTGTGCGTCTTGCCGGCCAAGGCGAGTGACGATGCGTTGGATGTCGTGGTTGTTGAGTGTCCAGGCAGGCGGTACACCGGTTTCGGCAAGGATCGCGATCGGGTCGAGCATCGCCCGTTCGATCGAGTGCTTCTCCCAGGGAGTCAGCATCAGGTCGAACGAGAACATCTGGTGGAACTGATCGGGCTTGGTGAACGCTTTGACTAACTCGGGTCGGCGAACCGCGTAGGCCTCGGCGACCATCATCAGTTCGCGGCCGGGGTGGCTCGACTCGTAGTCGTCGATCGTTGTCCGGAAGCGGCGCCACACGTCGTGGCCTTCGGGGCGGAACACTGTGTACTCGTTCATCCAGGTGATGTCGAGCACACCGACCTCGGGGCCGACCGGTGGCTGGTCTGGCAGGTCTGGGTGCTTGCCGGTGCCAGCGACTGCGTCGACGCGGAAGCCGTCGACGCCGCGATCGAACCAGAATTCAAAAATTTCGTGGAACAGTTGATGGACGTCGGTGTGCGTGTGATCGAGGTCGGGCTGCTCACGGGCAAACGTGTGGAGGTACCACTGGCCGCCCTTGCCGTTGTTGGTAGCTGGGCCGGCATCGAGTCGTGTCCATGCCGGCCCGCCAAATGCTGACTGCCAGTTGTTCGGCGGCTCGCTACCGCTGTTGCCCTTGCCGTCGCGGAAGTAGAAGCGGGCTCGTTCCGGGCTGTCCGGCTCGGATGCGAGCGCAGCGATGAACCAACGGTGCTCGACGCTGCAGTGACTCGGCACGAGGTCCATCAGGATCTTGATGCCGAGGTCTCGTGCGTCGGCGAGTAGGGCGTCGAAGTCGTCGAGGGTGCCGTATTCGTCATGGATGTCGAAGTAGTTGGCGACGTCGTAACCGTGGTCGTGCTGCGGCGACGGATAGCACGGGTTCAGCCAGATGGCCTCGACGCCGAGCGACGCAATGTGGTCGAGTCGTGAGCGAATGCCGGCGAGGTCACCGATGCCGTCGCCGTTGGAGTCCGCGAACGAGCGGACGTAGACCTGATAGACCAGCGCGTCCTCCCACCAGGGACGAGAGGAGCGACGGGCGCGGTGTTTGTTACTGACAGCGGAAGGCTCGCTCATACACATCGCAATGTAAGCGCTTTCAGTCCTGTTGCCGCTCATCCAGTTGCGGGTTACTTGATGGTCACCCGTAAACGCTGGCGAATATCGGTCGCCGACGCGGCAATCACGAGCTCGTACTCGCCGGCGTCGACGACCCAGTCGCTCGTCGCGGTGTCCCAGCGGCGGAATACCGAACGAGGAAACTTCAGCTGGGCCGTCTCCGACGCGCCGGGCTCGACGACGAATTTGTCCCACGTCTTCAGTTCCTTGGGCGGTCGAATGCAAGGCGCATCGATCGCTGCGATGTAGCCCTGCACGACAACGGTTGCGGCCCGGCTGCCGATTCCGGCGACTGGGACCTCGACCGTGATGCTGTCAGCGGACTCCGATGTGATGACAGCGTCGCCCCAACTTGCCGAGCCGTAGCTGAGGCCGTGACCGAAGGCGAAGCGAGGCGCGATGTCGCGTGCGTCATAACCCCGGTATCCAATGAACAGCCCCTCGCCGTACACCTGGGTGCCGTTGCCGGCACTGTCGTGGTCGGGGCGATGGTGCAGGTACGCCGGATGGTCGGCCAGGCGGACCGGGATCGTCGTCGGCAGGCGCCCGCCGGGATCGGCGTCACCGAGGAGTACGTCGACCAGACTCTCGGCCTGCTCCTGGCCCGCGAAGAACGAGGTGAGGACGGCTCGCGCCGAACGGTCGTCGGCAGCGTCGGCCCAGTCCATTGTTACCGGCGAGCCAGCGTTGACGATGACCGCGGTGCGCGGGTTGGCAGCGACGATTCGCCGTACCAACTCGTTCTGACGCCCGGGAAGGTCCATGGTCGTCCGGTCGAAGCCTTCGGTCTCCCATTCGTCGTTGGTTCCAACCATGATAATAGCGATGTCGGCTGCGGCAGCCGCGGCGACTGCTCGGTCCATCAGGTCGGCAGGTTCGGGGGAGCGGAACCCGACACGGAGTGCAGCGAACCCGTTCTTTTCTGAGGTGGCCCAACGCAGGTTCAGTTCCAGCGGTACACCGGCAGTGCACACGACGGTTGCAGTGGCTTCGACGCTTCCGTACCCGAAGAACTCTTCGCTCCGTGGTAGTTCCATCTGGGTGTCGTCGATGATCGTGGTGCCGTCGATGTCGATGATGAATGGTCCGGTGGACACGACACCGATGACGAGTGGGCCGTCGGTGTCGGGCACGAACGACCCAGTGATTCGTGTGGCGAAGCCTCGGGGGTCGATGCCCGCCGGAGTGGAGCCGAAGAAGCGGACCATCGACGAGGGAGCGGTTTGCTCAACCACTGTGTCGCCGGTCCAGTCGCGTCCGTTGATGTATTCGATGTGGAGGCCGGGCTCGCCGTTGGGCTGCACGAGCTGACGCCGTGGTGCGACGGGTGTGAGCCGGTCGATGCGGACGCCCGCTTCGAAGGTGATTGCTGCGTTGGTCGATGTGCCCGGTCCGATTCGATCGGTGATCGCATCGAGCAGGGTGCGATGGCCAAACGGAACGAGGCTCGCTGATCCGCCACCCATTGATCGATCAATCGTTGCGTTCGGGCCGATCACTGCAACTGACGTGAGTGTTGCGGCATCGAAGGGCAGAACCGGCGTGCCGTCGATCGACTCGTTCCGCAACAGGACGGTGCCGCTGACTGCGGCCCGACGCGTGAGCGCCCGTTCGGCTGGATCGTCGACCGACTCCTCCGGATCGTGAGCGCTGCGCTCATCGGCACGCACACGCTGGGCGAGCACGAGGATGTCGCGCACCAACGAATCGACCTGTGCTTCGGTGACCTCGCCGCGCTCAACGGAAGCAACCAGCTTGTCGCCGTAGACGCGAACGGGTGCTGGCATCTCGATGTTCAACCCGGCGTTCGCGGCGGGCGTTGCGTCGTGCACTCCGAACCAGTCAGAGACGACGAAGCCATCGAAACCCCATTCGGTCCGCAAGATGTCGGTCAGCAGTCCACGATGGTGCGCGCAGAACTCGCCGTTCAACTGGTTGTAGGCGCTCATGACGCCCCACGCTCCAGCATCGCGAACGGTGGCCTCGAACGGCCGTAGGTACAACTCGCGCAGCGTGCGATCGTCGACCTGGACGTTGACGGTCATCCGCTCGATCTCGGTGTCGTTGCATACGAAGTGCTTCACCGTGACCGCAACGTCGTGCGACTGCACGCCGCGCACATACTCGGTGGCGAGAGCAGCGGTCAGCTCGGGGTCTTCGCTGTAGCACTCGAAGGTTCGCCCGCCGACGGGCGTGCGATGCAGGTTGACGTTTGGGCCGAGCAGGACGTGGGCACTCTTTCGACGCGCCTCCAAGCCGAGCAGCGAGCCGATCTCGCGGAGCAGAGCGGGGTCCCATGTTGCACCGAGTGTGATGCCAGCGGGCACTGCCACGCCAGGCGTTCCGCCGCCTCCATGGCCTTCGCCGCGGATACCGGTCGGGCCGTCGGACATCTTGATTGCAGGGATGCCAGCTTCGGGGAAGGCGCATGTTTCCCAGGTGGTTCGACCTGCGACCAAGCGACATTTGTCGCTGAGCGAGAGAGAGGCGAGAGCTGCATCGATGTCGATCACGCCGTGATCCTGGCAGATGAGACCGGCATCGGACAGTGCTGCGGTCAAAGCTGCCTGGTTCGATCAACGCCAACACAGAGAGCGTGCAAAGTTCGCCAACCACGGTTAATAAGGCCTCAAGCTTGTGTCGTGGCGAACCGATGGACGATTGATGCTGAACGGGATTGATGTGGTGGCTGCTCAGCCTGATGAAGACGGTGTGAGCGCGTCTACCCCCATTCCAGCCTCCTCAGCAGCCCCCACACCAATGGAATGGGTTCGAGAGAAGTCGTTTCTCCTGATCGACGTGATGCCGGTCGCGATGTTCGTGATCGACAAAGTGGCGAACATCGTGTACGCGAATCAACGGCTCGTCGACATGGTCGGAATCTCCAGCGACGAGCTGCTCGGCCGCTCAGCCTTTGAATTCATCGACCCCCGTGACACCGAGTTCGCGCTGAACCTGCTCGACGCGGGCGACGAATATCACGGGTCGATCATGGGGCCGAGCCGTATCCGATACGTCGATCCGACCGGTGAATACCACCACTCGCAGTTCTGGGCGTATGAGTGCCCACCTGAGCTCGGTGTCTCCGGCTACGTGATTACGCTGACCGCAGAGTCCGTCCGCGACGTGCTCGCAACGGCGGTTGCCGCGGTTGCTGCAGACGAACCGCTCGAGTCCACCCTCGCCGCCATTGCCACCTCGGGCCGCGCTGCGCCGCTGGACGGCATCGGCACGATTCTCGTGGTCGAGCCCGCCTTGCGGACCCACGCCAAACGCTTTCGCACCGTTGGCCGCTGGCCACTCGACGACGAACTGATCAACGCATCCGGGACGCCGTGGCGTCAGTGCGTCGTTGCTGGACAGTTGCAAGACATCGCCGATTGCGCCCTGCCGGGCATCGATGACCGCACCCGGGCGGGCATGGCCGCTGCCGGCCTGCCAGCTGCGTGGGTGCGCCCGGTCTTCTACGCCTCAGGCGAAGTCGCTGCGGTGTTCATCGTGTGGCGACGGGCTCCGTCGCTCGTAAGTCCGAATCACGAAGCGCACCTCAGTGAAGCAATTCGTCTCTCTCACCTTGTTCTCGAACAGGCACGTCATCGCGCCGAGCTCGAAGCTGCGGCCCACCGAGACGCACTGACTGGTGTGCAGAACCGAGCATCACTCAACGACCGAATCGAACACGACACGGGCCATCCCAGTGCACTGTTCATCGATCTCGATCAGTTCAAGGCGGTGAACGACACGTTCGGCCATTCGGTCGGTGACGAGGTGATTGCCCACGTCGGCCGTCGGATCTCTGCCGCTGTCCGCCGTGGAGATGATGTCTACCGCAGTGGCGGCGACGAATTCGTTGTCGTCTGTGCCCCGAACTTCGACGGCCCGCATGCAGCTGACGATCTGCTCGTGCTGGCTCATCGCATCGTCGATCGCATTGCTCAGCCGTTCGAATGTGGCGAGCATCGGATTCGAATCGGTGCCACGATCGGCATCGCGGCCGGACGTTCACCGACGGGAGTTCCGCGTTCGTTGGAAGAGACGATTTGTGTCGCCGACCGAGCCATGTATGTCGCGAAGGAACGCTGTCCCGGTTCGGTTCACCACGCAGATACCCAAAACCAAATCGACTGCTGACCGCGACTGGCCGCGACTGGCCGCGACTGGCCGCCGTGCGTTTCTCGCGCTGACCGCGCGTGTATCAACCACTCGGAGCGCGAGGGAATCTAGATTTGGGCTCGTGACTGATGTTGGGACGGTGATCGCGCGCGGCAACGTGGCTGTGGTGACCGGTGGCGCGAGTGGAATTGGTTTGGCTGTTGCGGAGCTACTGATTGCCCGCGGGATGCGGGTGGCACTGGCAGACATCGACGACGTCAAACTGCGTGCGGTTGCAGCCCGACTCACCGAGCGCGGCGCCGAGGTGCTCGCACATGCCTGCGACACGTCGTCCGCTGAGTCCATGGGCGGATTTGCCGACGCAGTGCTCACACGGTTCGGAGCGGCTCACCTCCTCTTCAACAACGCTGGCATTGCAGGAGTCGGTGACGCCTGGGGCGGCACCCTCGACCTTTGGGACCGAGTCATCGGCGTCAACCTGTACGGCGTCGTCCACGGCATTCGCGCCTTCCTTCCAATTATGGAGCAGCAGGGGAGCGGACACATTGTCAACACCGCGTCGATGGCTGGGCTCACGCCGGTGCCGGGCCTCGCTCCATACGCCGCGACCAAGCACGCCGTCGTCGGCCTGAGCGAGTCGTTGTACCTCGAGCAACAGGCTGCTGGATCGCCGATCGGCGTCAGCGTGCTCTGCCCTGGTTTTGTCAAGACCGACCTGATGGTCAGCGAGCCGACCACAGTCGACGCGCCCATCGCCCAGCTCATCGCAGCGGTCCTTGCCACCGGCGTCGACAACGGCATTCCCGCAACCGACGTCGCAAGCCGCCTCGTCGAGGCCGTCGATGCCCGCCAATTTTGGATCCTCACCCACGACGACATGGCGCAGATCCCTGTCGAACGGATGCTGCGAGCCAGCACACAGACCAACCCAACCGCACTCGGCGCCGCCGCCGAATCCGAAGTGACCTGACAGCGATCGAAAGCAGAAATACCACAATGGGAACCTCCACGTCATCGTTCGGCGTCAGCAAACGTGAGTCGCATGACTCCTCCGACTTCTACAGCCGCTTCGCTCCGCCGCAGATCAGCGACGACGACACACTCGGCGAAACCGGTGAGATCGATGTGATGTATGTCGGCGATGCCCGCGACATGTCGAAGGTACCCGATGGCTCGGTCGCGCTCGTGGTCACCTCACCGCCCTACTTCGCGGGCAAGGAATACGAGACAGCGCTCGGGGAAGGCCACGTACCGGCCGATTACATCGAGTACCTCACGATGCTGCGCGACGTCCTGCGCGAAAGTGCCCGCACGCTCGAGCCCGGCGGTCGCCTGGCCGTCAATGTTGCCAACCTCGGCCGCAAGCCATACCGCAGCCTCGCGGCCGACGTCACCACGATCCTGCAGGACGACCTGCGCCTCCTCCTCCGCGGCGAAGTCGTCTGGCAGAAGCAACGCGGGGCCAGTGGATCCTGTGCTTGGGGTTCCTACCAGTCGCCAGCCAACCCGGTCTTGAGAGATACGACCGAGCGCGTCATCATTGCCAGCAAGGGCCGTTTCGATCGCGTCGGCTTCGGCAACCGCGGCGGCCAGAGCACCGAAGGCATCGCCACCGTGCCAGGTGACGAGTTCATGGAAGCCACGCTGGACGTGTGGGAGATCCCCGCCGAGAGCGCAACTCGCGTCGGCCACCCAGCGCCGTTCCCGGTCGCATTGGTCGAACGTTGCCTGCACCTCTTCACCTACGAAGGCGACATTGTGCTGGACCCGTTCATGGGATCGGGCACGACTGCAGTGGCGGCGAAGAACACCGGGCGCCACTACGTCGGTTACGACACGGACGCGGGCTACGTGAAGCAGGCTGAAGAACGCGTGAAGTCGCTTGCTCAGCGCGACCTCCCCGACCGTCGCACGCTCAAGGAGATGGCCCGCACGCTCCTCGACGAAGCTGGCTACACCGATGTCAACGAGCCAGCACGGGTGTCGCCTGGCGTCACTGTCAACTTCCGGGCGACGAGCCCAGAGGGCGTCGTTCGAATCTTCGAACTCGGCGGGGTCAATACGCCCGCCCGGCCGGGCTTGAGTCGTGTCGAGAACGTGTGGAAGGCCATCGCTAAAGCGGCGATCTGTCGCGAAGTCGAGCCCGACACCGATGTCATCATCCTCACTGTCGGCACGATCCGTGGTGGTCCGCTCGCGGCCGTCTCAGGCGACAACGGCCTGATCACCGCCGTAATCGATGCCAGCCAACCTGACGCTGTCGACCGCATTCGTTCTCTCTAAGCCTGTCACGCTCCGGTCAGACCAAAGTGTGACATGGCGGGCTGAGAGCAGCGGCCGATAGTTTGCCGCGGTGACATCGGCTGGTGAGCGAGCGGACCTGAGCGCGACTGACTCGCGGGCGCTTGCTTCCGTTGCTGTGCAGTTTTTCGTGAACGGCGCGGTTTTCGCCTCGTTTGTTCCTCGGCTTCCTGAGATTCGCGAGCGGCTCGGCCTGAGCCTTGACGAGCTCGGGGTGACGTTGACGATTGGCGCAATAATCGGGCTCGTTGCGAGCATGGCATCGCCAGCGATCATCCATGGATTGGGAACGCGCCGAGCACTGATTGCGCTCGTGATGTTGATGCTTGTCGGACTCGTCATTGTTGGGCTCGCGTCGACTCCCGTCATTTTCCTCATCGGGTTCTCAGCGATTTTGATGGCCGACGGCGTCGTGGATGTGGCAATGAACCTGCAGGGCTCCTGGTTGAGTGCCCGGCGCCACGTCCCGGTGATGAATCGTCTCCACGGTCTCTGGAGCCTCGGAACGGTCGCGGGCGGACTCGTCGCAGCGCAAGCAGCTGCGTCGGGTGTCTCGCTCAGAACACAGCTGATCGTCGTCGCCGCTGCGCTCGCCGCTGCGCTGGTCTTTGTTGGTCGCGGGCTCCTTCAGGTCGATGAGGGTGGCGACGAACCCGATGCCCTCGATGGTGTCATCCCGAAGCGCACCCGGGCCCGCTGGATCATGCTCATCGTGCTGGCGGTGTCAGGCGGTTTCGCTCTCACCGTCGAGTTGGTGTCGAGCGAATGGGCGGCCTTCCGCCTCAGCGAAGACTTCGGCACCTCCCTCGGCGTTGCCGGCCTCGGGTTCGTTGCCTTCAGCGTTGGGATGACGATTGGGCGGCTCTTCGGTGACGCCATCCTGGTTCGCCTTGGCGATGCATTGCTGTTCCGCGGTGCCATCGTGGTGTCCGGCACCGGCCTCGCGGTTGCCGCCTTTGCGCCGCACGAATTCCTCGTACTCCTCGGTTACTCGATCGCCGGTGTTGGTATTTCCGTGTTCTTCCCGAAGCTGTACGACGACGCTGCCAAGTTCCCGGGGCGACGCGGCGTGGCCCTCACCTGGTTGCGCTCAGGTTCGAGTCTGATGTCGTTGGTGACCCCGACCGCAGTCGGCGTCCTGGCCGCCTCGCGGCTCTCGGTCGGCGCCGCGACCGCAATCGTCACGCTGCCCTGTATCGCTGGTTTCGCCCTCCTCGCCCTTCTTGCGTTCCGGCGACCAGCCAGCTGACAGCGCACCGTCAGTGCCGATGCATCTTCAAGACAGCCCAACCCTCTCGGGGGAGAGAGGAGGGAGCTGCCTCGGGCTCACCGGCCGCTCGACACGTTGGATTCGGTCTGGAGCGACCACCGTTCGGAAGGTCCGTGCAGGTCGAATTTGTCGCGTTGTGCCTGCTCAGGGAAGTTGCTCGTAGGTAAGGACGCGACGTGACGATTGAACGCATTGGAACACTGTGCGAAAAAGATGGCGGTGAGCTGGTGCGGCTCCAACTTTGGGCCCTACAGTCCAGGTATGCGTGTCCATCTCGATGTCGAAAAATGCCAGGGTCACAACCGCTGTTATGCGTTGGCTCCCGAACTCTTCGACGTCGACGACTATGGCCAGGCGGTGTTGCTCGGCGACGGGTCGGTCACCCCAGATCTTGAAGACAAGGCTCGTCTCGCCGCCTCAAACTGCCCCGAATACGCCATCACGATCACCGATTCCTGAACGAGCTGAAGCACCATGACTGACACGATTGAACCCGCCGTTGCCGAGCCGCTTGCGCTGTCCGACAGCCCCGAGAACGCAATTGCCTGGGAACGCGTTCCCTACAACGCCGCCGACTACGGCCCGGTGAGCGATTTTGCCACCGACTTTGATCACGCCGACAAGGCGTACAACGCAAATGCGCCCGAGGTCTGGAAAGAGCTGCGCGACAGCGGTTGCCCCGTTGCTCACTCCGATCGTTACGGCGGCATGTGGACGCCGATCACGCACGAGGCCGTCAACGACGTTGCCTACGACACCGAAAACTTCACCAGCCGTAGCGTCGTGGTCAGCCACGCCCGCCCCGGCGACGCAGCCATCCCCGCACCGATCGGTGTTGTTCCGCCGATCTCCAGCGACCCGCCGTTCCACAACCTGGCGCGCCGCCTGCTCCTGCCGCCCTTTGCTCCGAAGCAAATCGAGCCGTGGGAAGACGAGATCCGCGCGTTGTGCACCCGGCTCCTCGACGAGATGGGTGACATCACGCCCGGCGACACCATCGTCGATGCTGCCATCCAGTACGCGCAGCACATCCCGGTCAACGTCATCGGCCGCATGCTCGGCTTCCCCGAAGCCGACGAAGCACTGTTCCGTGAGTTTGTCCACAACACGCTCGAGACGATCAACGCCCCGACGGCCGACCGTCAGGAGAACTTCCAGAAGCTCGACGCCTATCTCGACGCCCAGGTGCAGGATCACATCGACAACCCGCGTGAAGACCTCACCGACTACCTGTTAAACGTTGAACTCGGCGGCGAGAAGCTCAGCCAAGAACACGTGCGCGGTTCCATTGTCTTGCTGCTCATCGCAGGCATCGACACCACATGGTCGGCAATCGGATCGTCGCTCTGGCACCTTGCACAGACCCCGGCTGACCTGGAGCGGTTGCACGACGAGCCAGAGGTCATGACCTTTGCGCTCGAAGAGTTCCTCCGGGCCTATGCGCCGGTCACGATGGCCCGTATGGTCGCGAAGGACGTCGATTTCCACGGCTGTCCGATGAAGAAGGACGATTGGGTTCTGCTGCCGTTCCCGGCAGCCAACCGCGACCCTCGCGTCTTCGAAGACGCTGATCAGTTCATCATCGACCGCGAGTCCAATCGCCACGCTGCGTTCGGTCTTGGTATCCACCGCTGCCTGGGATCGAACCTGGCTCGCCTCGAACTCAAGGTCGCAATCGAAGAGTTCGTGAAGCGCTTCCCGAAGTTCGAATTGGCCGGCGATGTCTCGTGGAGCGTCGGTCAGATCCGCGGTCCGCGCGTCTTGCCGGTCCGGATTCTCGAAACCGCCTGAGCGTCGAACGGTTGCTTCAAGCGAACGTCGAGCCGATCGATGCCGCAGCGCACGCACAACCGATCGTCAGAGCTGCGTAGAACGCACCCCACCGCCAGCCCAGCGATCGGGCTTCGAGCGCGAACGACGAGTAGGTCGTGAGCGCTCCACAGAATCCGAGACCGATCACCGTGGTTGTCGACGCCGAGAAATCGGCGGCACTCACGTACCCGAGCACAGCCGCGCCCGTCGTGTTGGCAACAAGCAGGGCCTGCCAACTGCAGACGGTGAGGCCGATCACCAAGCGCAGTACGGCACCGATTGCAGCCGCCAGGATGAATGCGAGCGGCGTCACGACGGTTCTCGGGTAACGAGGGTGATGATGCCTGCGCCGACGACGACCGTTGTCGTGCCATAGCCGAATGCCATGCCCGACCGGCCCGCGTCGACGAAGTCGTTCAACTCGATGGCGAACGACGACATCGTCGTGAATCCACCGAGCACGCCGGTGACGATGAAGTCCCATTGCCGCGAGCCGCGTTCGATGTGCCGGGCAGCAACACCGATCATCACGCAGCCAACGATGTTGACGCAGAGTGTTGACCACGGCCAGGTCGCCGGCTCGGCCTCGAGCAACGTTCCGGCCAGCCAGCGCGCCGTTGCTCCAACTGCCCCGCCGGCCGCGACGAGAGCGACCGCGATCGGGAGGAGCCGGCCCCTAACTTGGGCCGGTGCCGGGAAGAGTTGCACTCGCACTTCGTAGCAGAGGACTTTGGGCACACGCGACTCGACTGGAGGCGAACGCAGCTCGACGCATTCACACCTGACTCTCACCCGGACCGGCAAGACTGCACACGTGACCAGCGCAGCGAACCAACACGTGCTCATCGCCGAGGACGATCGCGCTGTGCGTGAAGCCCTTGTTCGAGCACTCGAACTCGAGGGGTATCGCGTCACTGCGACGACGAACGGTGCCGAGTGCCTCGATGCTGTTCGATCGGGCGAGCCCGACATCTTGCTCCTCGATGTTTCGATGCCGTTGGTTGACGGACTCACCGTCTGTCGGGTCTTGCGATCTGAAGAGAACCGGTTGCCGATACTGATGCTTACGGCTCGCACCGAGACGTCCGACCGTGTGGTTGGCCTCGATGTCGGCGCTGACGACTACCTGCCGAAGCCGTACGACCTCGACGAACTGCTGGCTCGTCTACGAGCGTTGGTTCGGCGCGCTGACTACAGCACCGCCGAGACTGCAGCGCCGCTGACGCTCGGTGATCTGCGGCTTGACCCGTCGGCGCGCCGCGTGTTTCGCGGCGAGCGCGAGCTCGTGATGTCCAAAACCGAGTTCGACCTCCTCGAACTGCTGGTGCAGAACCAGGGAATCGTGCTGGACCACACCACGATTTACGAACGCATCTGGCACTACGACTTCGGGCCCGATTCGAAGAATCTCGCTGTCTACATCGGCTACCTCCGACGCAAGACGGAGGAGAACGGCGAACAACGACTGGTGCACACGGTGCGGGGCGTCGGCTACACGGCGCGTTCGAGCGGCGCCGCGTGATGGGCCGACCGTTATGAGGTCGCTGCGCGTCAAGATCGCGGTGGCCATGGCAGTACTCGGGTTCGTGGCGACAGGGATGGTCGGCGCAGTGAGTTATCGCTCGACGAGCATGCGGCTGGTTGACGAGGTCGACCGATCGATCAAGGAGGCGACGTCGCTGCTGGTCAACATCCGCAGTGGTGACGACCGGGTCGGCATTCCGAGCCGTGGTTTACTCGGCGTCTACTCGGTGCGGTTGTTGAACCGCAAGGCCGAAGTCGTGAATTCGTCGTTTGACAAGAACCTTGAATTGACCGCCAAAGCGAAACTGGCCATCGGAGACGACAAGGGCTTCGACGTCGCAACGATCACGTTCGACAACGAACGATTCAGGGTCCACACCGTCGGTGCGACCCGCGGCGCGGTGCAAGTCGCGCGGTCGCTGGGTGAGACCGACCGGGTGCTTTCGGACTTGCGGCGGCGGACGACTTTCTTGGTGATCGTCGTATCGCTGGTCGCGGCTGCGGTCGGTTGGCTTCTCGCATCGACTGTCGCGGCGCCGCTTCGCCGCTTGACGCGTGCGGCGGAAGAAGTCGAGGCATCTGGCAATCTCGACCTGGCTGTGGCCGAGCCGCGTGCCGACGAGGTCGGCCGTCTCGGTGCGGCGTTCCAGTCGATGCTCGGTGCGCTGCAACGGTCGCGAACCGAGCAGCAGCGCCTGGTGCAAGACGCTGGCCATGAGCTGCGGACCCCGTTGACCAGCCTGCGCACGAATCTTTCGGTGATCCGGCGACACCCGGATATGGGCTCCGAAATGCAAGAACGCATTCTTGATGATCTCGACGGTGAGGTGCGAGAGCTCACCGATCTGGTCAACGAACTCGTGTCGGTTGCATCTGGCGAGCTCGCCGATCAGCCAGCAGAAATCATCGATCTCGGTGCGTTGGCGGAATCGGTAGGAGCGCGAGTTGCTCGCCGTAAGGAACGCGTTGTCGATGTGGACGCTGCGGCCGCAGGCATCGTGCTGGCTCCGCCCGCTGGCCTGGAGCGTGCGATCACGAACCTCATCCAGAATGCCGCAAAGTTCGACACGTCGGGCGGACCGATCGAGGTCGTCGTGCGTGACGGCGATCTTCGTGTCCTCGATCGGGGGCCGGGCATCCCGGATGAGGACCTTGCCCTGATCTTCGATCGATTCCACCGCGCCGTGACGGCCCGGACAATGCCGGGCTCAGGGCTCGGCCTCGCCATTGTTCGTGAGATCGTCGAACGAAGTGGTGGCACCGTCAGTGCACGGCACCGCGATGGCGGCGGTGCCGACGTCGGCTTCTCTTTGCCCGAAGCCTGACGCAGTGTTCTTACCCAATCTTTACAACCTTCTGGACTCGGTCTCACCGGCAGTCGTCATCGTGGTGGACACCCCCAACCAGACGTTCTCGAAAGGAACTCTCCAATGACGAACATGACTGACCGGACAACAGCCCAGCCCAACGGTGGCAACTCGAAGAAGGCCCGCAACTCGAAGACGGGCATCGGCCTTGCCGCTGGCCTCCTGGGTGGCACCGCCGCCGGCCTCGTGCTTGGCGTTCCTGGTCTGTCCAGCGCTGCTGCCGACACTGGCGCCGCTGTCGCCCCAGCTGCAATCGTCCAGCAAGTCGATGACGCCTCGATTGACAAAGGGCCTGCGGATGACGCAGCAGCGCAGCCCGGCGAGCGCCTCCGCACCGTATTGCAGCCCCTCGTTGACGACGGCACCATTGATGCAGCGCAGGCTGACGCAGTGACCGAGCAGCTGATGGAGAACCGCGGTGATCGCGGTGATCGCAGCGATCGCGATGATCGTGGTGATCGTGGCAAGGGCAAGTCCGGCGGCCAGGGTAAGTTCGGTGGCTCCGACGTCGTGGCGGAACTCCTCGGCATCGACGCCGCCACCCTGCGCGCCGAATTGAAGGCCGGCTCGACTCTGGCTGAGGTTGCCACCGCCCAGGGCGTGTCGGTTGACGCTCTCGTCGACGCCATCGTCGGTCAGATGCAGGAGCGGGTCGACGCTGCTGTCGAGGCTGGCAAGATCACGGCCGACGAGGCAGCGGAGAAGCTTGCCGAGGCCGAAGAGCGGATCACCGCCAAGGTGAACGGTCAGATCCCCGCCGACAACTGAGCTTCTGCTCGGCTGATTCTTGCGCCGACGAACATCCGTCACCAGGGTGTTCGTCGGCGCTTGCTGTTTTCGGCCGTAGCGTCGCTTCAGTGATTTGTGTCGACGTATCCGGGGTTGGCATGGCGCAACCCGACAAGGTGCTTTTCAGCGATGTCGACGTGACCATTTCGGTCGGCGATCGTGTTGCGGTTGTTGGGGTCAATGGCTCTGGCAAGACCACCCTGCTGCGCATCATGACCGGAGCCCTGCAGCCTGACAGTGGTGTTGTCAGGTTCGGCCGAGGTTCTCGGATCGTCTCACTCGAACAAGATCCCAAGTTGCCCGAAGGCATCGTGCGCGACGTGCTCGGCGACGGCTGGGAAGTCCAGGCCGCTGCCACCTCGCTCGGTGTGCTGCCGCTCTTCGATCGGCGGACCGACGAGCTCTCCGGTGGGCAGGCCAAGCGTGTTGCTCTGGCCAAGGTGCTGGCTGACGACCAGCAGGGTGCATTCGACATGGTCGTGCTCGACGAGCCGACCAACCACCTTGACCTTGAAGCCATCGAGTGGCTCGAGGCGCGCCTCGTCGCGATGAAGGCGGCACTTGTCCTCGTCACGCACGACCGCCATGCGCTTGACCGGCTGACCAGTGCCGTCGGCCCGAGTCGTGTCGTCGAACTGGACAACGGACGGTCGCACATCCATCAGGCTGCAGTCGGCACGAGCGCATACGCGACGTACCTCGATGCTCGTGCCGACCGGATTGACCGCGAGGCGTCCGAAGAATCCACACGCAAGATTCTCGCTCGCAAAGAGCTCGCTTGGCTGCGGCGCGGCGCGCCAGCCCGTTCGACTAAGCCGAAGGCGCGGCTGCGGAGCGCTCATGAGATCATCGCTGGGGGCCCTGCTGCTGCCGGGGTACGTGGCAACGATCTCGAACTCGGTGCCGGGACCACGCGGCTTGGCAACCAGGTGATCGAACTCACCGGTGTCACCCAGCGGTTCGGTGATCACACGGTCTTCTCCGACGTCGATTTGCTGATCGAGCCTGGTGCACGGTTGGCCGTGGTCGGGCCGAACGGATCGGGTAAAACAACGCTGCTCGACATCATTGCGGGGCGCAAAGACCCGGTGGCCGGTGTGGTCGACCGCGGTCAGACCGTGGTAGTTGGTTATGCCGATCAGCACTCCAGCGCACTCGACGCGGACGCCATCGTGCGCAAGGTCGTGGCGGGTCCGTACCGAGAGCCAGACCACGAAGACAAGGCGCTGCTCGAGAAGTTCTGGTTCGACTCGACTGCTCAGTTTGCTCCCATCCGGATGCTGTCGGGCGGTGAGCGCCGACGGCTGCAGCTCGTCATGGTGCTTGCCACCAAGCCGAACTTGTTGATCCTCGACGAGCCCACCAACGACCTCGATCTCGACACACTTCGCTCGCTCGAAGCGTTTCTTGACGATTGGCCTGGCGCGCTCGTCACGTCAAGCCACGATCGTGCGTTCCTCGATCGCGTCGCCGACCATGTGCTGGCAATCGACGAGTTCGGCGCCATGCAACGAGTCCCCGGCGGTGTCAGTGGCTGGCTTGCGGACCGAGCAGCATTGACTGGCAAGAAGACCGGCAAAAAGTCAGAGGGCAAGAAGTCGAACGGATCAGCCAAGCCGAAGACTGCAGGTTTGACCTCGGGCGGCGGTAAGCCGAAAGCGGCGCGTGCCGGACCGAGCGCCTCGACGATTGGTCGTCAACTTCGAGAAGCCGAGCAGGCGATGGTCAAGACCCAGAAGCGGGTCGACACCTTGGCCGGCAAGCTCAGCGGCCTTGCTGCCGTCGACGAACTGTTGGCGGTTGGCAATCAGCTCGGCGCAGCGCAGGCCGAACTCGACGGACTCGAAGCCACCTGGCTCGAACTCGCCGAACAATCAGAAGGCTGACCGACCTGTCGCCCAGCGTCACGCTCCGGTCTGACCAAAGTGTGACAAGTCAGGCGCGCAGGGTCAGGCGCGCAGGGTCAGGCGCGCAGGGTCAGGCGCGCAGGGTCAGATAGTTGCGGGCGATCTCGCGGAGCCGAGCGCGGCCGAAGCTCGGGTCGTGGCCGCCGTGCACCACGTCGACGGGTAGTTTGAGCAGGCGCTGCATTGTGATGCAATAGTCGTCGACGTCTGAGCCGTCGAGTTGGTCGAGGAGCGGGCCGTCGTAGACCGCATCGCCCGAGAACAATGTCCCGGTCGACGCCTCCCACAGCCCGATCGAACCGGGGGAGTGACCGGGCAGGTGGAGTACCTCGAAGGAGCGGTCGCCGAGATCAATCACATCGCCTTCGTCGACGGTCCTCGATACGTGCGCCGATTGCTGGCGAAAGCTGTCGAGTGTCACGCCGGCGGGCAGTGCCGTGACGAAGTACTTGCTGTCGAACTTGTATCCCGCTGCGGTGAGTGCGTCGATGCCGCCCTGACCCCAGGCTTCCAACGGGTCGAGTGAGTTGAGGCTGGGCTGAGCGAGGTCGACGGCTTCGGCGGCGTGCGCCACGGTGTCATCGAACTCGTGATGGCCGCCAATGTGGTCGCCGTGGCCATGTGTGGCGACTGCGGTGACGGGCTTGTCGAGCAGGTCTTCCATTTCGTCGACGAGGCTGGCCACACCCATCCCTGTGTCGATCACGAGGTCGCGATCGCGCCCAGCAACATGCCAGATGTTGCACCGCATCAGCTCGATTACGTGCGGCTCCCAGAGCAGCGTGACTCCGCCGGAGATCGTGCGTCGGTCGAACCATCGGTCGGCGATCGGCAGCGTCATCAGGCCACGGTACTCACGCCACCGAACCCGGGCGCCGCACTCAGATGATCAATCGGGCGATGCCGACGACCGAGATGGTGCACAACAGGCGCAGCGTGTTCTGCCGGAACGATGCTTGGGTGGCTGATCTGAAGGCACGCGACCCGACGAGCACACCTGCAGCGAGGAGCGGCAGCCCCAGAATGACCCGCCAGAACAGTTCATCCGGGAGTTCTCGACGCACGCCGAGCACCACAAGGACGACGAGGTCGGAAGCGAAGAAATAGGCAACGAGGGTTGCTCGCATCTCGGCGGCCGAAATCACGATGAACGACATCGCCAGCACCAGCACCAGCCCAGACATAGCCGTGGCGCCGTTGACCACGCCGGCAACAACACCAACACCGAACACCAAGGCAGTCGTTGGTTCGATGCGTGCCGTTCGCTGCAAGAGCAGCACGAGGCTGAGGACGAAGAGCACCCCGAATGTTGCGCCGCGCAGCGCGTCGCCGTCGACCGTCGTGAGGATCAGCACACCAACCGGGTTGCCAATGATGGCGGCGATCAGCAGTGTCCAGAAGTCCTTCCACCGAATCTCGTGGCGGACCGATTGCCCCTGCACGATGCTTGCAGCGACTTCGAAGGCGATCGCCAGCGGCACCGCGGCGAGCGGTTCGACGACGAAAGCAAGGCCGGCCACCAACACCGCCGAGAACCCGAAACCCGAGTACCCGCGGATGAACGATGCAATGCCGAGCACGACGGCGGCAAAGATCGCCTCGCCGGCACCGAGTTCGAGCCACGTCAGCATCGCCGCACTGTACGTCCCAGCCCGTTTGCGTCGAAGTTTTCGCGCACATGCCAACCGAAACGTCGACGCAAACGCTGTGGGGCGGGGCGCATCTCTAGAGTGATCAACTGATGAGTGACGAAGAGCTGTTCGCCGACATTCCGCACCCGGCCGATGTCGCGACGACCGAAGCGGATCCTGACTTCGTGGCTGATTCGATGGAAGAATCCGTTGACCCGCTGCAGGGTGGTGAGCGCCGCTCGAGGGGCCCATCGCCGTTCGCGCAGGGTCTCAACCCAGATCAACTCGATGCTGTTGTGCACGATGAGGGCCCGCTTCTGGTCGTGGCCGGCGCCGGTTCCGGCAAGACCCGGGTGCTCACACATCGCATTGCCCACCTCATCCACGAAGGTGTCCACCCGTCGAAGATTTTGGCGATCACGTTCACCAACAAGGCTGCCGCCGAGATGCGCGAGCGCGTCGCTGAGCTCGTTGGCCCGGTCGTCAAAACGATGTGGGTGTCGACCTTCCACTCGGCGTGTGTGCGCATCCTGCGAGCAAACGCCGACGTGCTCGGCTACCCGCGTCAGTTTTCGATCTACGACTCGGCCGATGCGAACCGCCTGACCGGCTACGTCATCCGCGACCTCGGCCTCGACACCAAGCGGTTCACCCCGCGCGGCGTCCATCAGATCGTCAGCAACTGGAAGAACGAGTTGGTGTCGCCGGCCGAAGCTGCTGCTGCGGCCGAGAACATCTTTGACCGCAAACACGCCGAGGTCTACACCGAATACCAGGCCCGGCTGTTGAAGGCTGGCGCCATGGACTTCGACGACCTGCTCGCCAAGACCGTCGAACTGTTCCGGAACCACGGCGAGGTCCTTGAGCACTACCGCGATCGGTTCGCCCACATCCTTGTCGACGAGTACCAGGACACAAACAACGCCCAAAATCAGATGGTGTTGATGCTCGCGCGCGGCCACAACAACGTCTGCGTCGTGGGTGACACCGACCAGAGCGTGTACCGGTTCCGCGGCGCCGACTTCAGGAACATCCTGCAGTTCGAAGAAGCTTTCCCCGACGTCACCACCGTGGTCCTCGACCAGAACTACCGCAGCACCCAAACCATCCTCGACGCGGCAAACGCAGTGATCGAGAACAACACCGAGCGACGGCCGAAGAACCTGTGGACCGACAGTGGGAGTGGCGAGAAAATCATTCGCTATCACGGCGAAGACGAAGGTGATGAGGCCAACTGGGTTGCTGGCATTGCAAAGCAACTCCAGGGTGAGGCCGAGGCCAATTTCCGCGACATGGCGGTCCTCTACCGCACCAATGCGCAGAGCCGTGTGATCGAAGAGGCGTTTATGCGGCAGGGCGTCCCGTACAAGGTTGTCGGCGGCACACGCTTTTACGACCGGCGCGAAGTCAAAGACGCAATGGCGTACTTGCGTGCCGTCGTGAACCCGGCCGATGAGGTCAGCCTCAAGCGAGTGCTCAATGTGCCCAAGCGCGGTGTCGGCGATGCAAGTGTCGCCAAACTCGATGCGTTTGCTCTCTCCGAAGGAGTCGGTTTCGCCGAGGCACTGCGCCGAAACGACGAGGCCGGCGTGACCGGTCCGGCAGTTCGTGGCATTGCCTCATTTGTCGAGCTGCTCGACGGCATGTCGGGTATGGCCACCGACGACCAATACGGCCCCGCCGACGTCTTGCAACTGGCGCTCGACGGGTCGGGCTACCTCGGTGAGCTCGAAGCCTCCGACTCGATCGAAGACCACACTCGGCTTGAGAACCTCGGCGAGCTGATCGGCTCGGCACGCGAGTTCACGGTGATTGTCGAATTCATGGAGCAGGTCGCACTCGTTGCCGACACCGACGACCTGCCCGAAGGCGAAGTTGAAGACCTCGTCATCTTGATGACCCTGCACTCGGCAAAGGGCCTCGAATTCCCTGTCGTCTTCATCGTCGGCGTCGAGGAAGGGATCTTCCCGCACATCCGATCACTGAACGAGCCGGTCGAGATGGAAGAGGAACGCCGCCTGGCCTACGTCGGGATCACCCGCGCAATGCAACGGCTCTACATGAGTCATGCCTGGAGCCGTCAGCTGTTCGGCTCGACGCAGTACAACCCGCCGTCTCGATTCTTTGACGAGATTCCGGCCGATCTGATCAAGTCGATTGGCAACGTAAGTGGCCAATCGAGTTACGGGCGACAGAGCTACCGCTCGAAATACGGCTCCGATTACGCCAACAGTAAGAAGGTTGAGGGCGGTGATGACTCGTCGTACCAGCCGCCCGCGTACCGGCGAGCCAACGACGGAGATGAACTTCCTGGCCGCGACATCAACGCCGATGTGCAGAGCGATGCGAAGGCACAGCAGGACGCCCACCGGGACCGAGTCGTTGAAGCAGCGATGCAATTTGCCAAGAAGCACACGCCTGAACCATCGAACAGCCAGGAACTTGGGCTCCACATCGGCGACGGCGTCGAACATCCGACCTTCGGGGCGGGTGTCATCATCGACGTGAAGGGTGAAGGCGAAAAGGCCGAAGCAACCATCAACTTCAGCGGCGTGGGCACAAAACATCTGAGCTTGGCCTGGGCGCCACTTAAGAAGATCAGCTGACTGGCCCCACCCCGTGCCAGACTGTCGAATATGAAGGCAGCAATTCTGGTCGAGAGTCTGACGGGCAATACATGGAAGGCCGCCGAAGGCGTTGCCGACCTCCTCCAGCAAGAGCGGTGGACTATCACCGGCCTCTCCAAGGTCAAGCAACCCGACCATCAGTCGATCCATGAAGCCGACATTGTGCTGGTCGGTACGTGGGTGCATGGAGCCTTCGTATTTGGTCAGGCGCCCTGGAACGTGAACGGCATCGCCAACCTCCCGTCGATGCGCGGCAAGAAGGCTGCGGCGTTCTGCACGTTTGCACTGCACCCGGGTAACAGCCTCGACAAGCTGACCAGTTCCCTTGGCGACACCGGCGCCTACGTGATCGGCGGCCTCGCCATGAGCCGGAGCAAGCTCCCGGAGCACACCGAAGAATTCGCCAGTCGGTTGCTCAGCGCAACCGACAGCCTGCCCGTCGGCGCCTGATTCTGCTGCGGTAGGGCCTCAGGGGTCGAGACGCTGGTGTTGTTCAGTCGTCTGTGACGCCGCTGAGGTCGATCGACAACAAGCGGCTGTTCTCGACAACTGGGTTGACGCCCGGCGGTGGTGGTGCCAACTCGCTCACGTCGAGGGCGTTACCGTCGCAGTCGATGAACTGACGTGTCCCGATGACCTGCTCGACAATGCAGTCTTCGTCGCCGTCAGCCGGGTAGCCGAAGTAGATGACCCAACCGTTCGCGGGGTCATCGCCGGTGTGGTCGAGCACGATCGTGCGCGCACCACGGTTGGTCGCGAGGTCGGCGAAGAGGATTGGGCCATTTTCGTTGACGATGTCAGCGGCGTTCTGCACGCTCCCGACTCGGAGGTTCGACGGAGCGAGCCGCTCGGACGTTGCCGTGCCGCCACGCGAGATGAACGCCGCAAAGCCCCACAGCATCAGGCCGATCAGCCCGAGGATGACGATGCCGCCGACGTTGGGCAGCAACGCGCGAACAAGCGGCGAGCGCGTCCTGACCGGAGGAGCGGATTCCTTGGGCACGGCCCCAGTCTGCCGTCGCGGAGGCCGCCTTCATCAATGGCGGCCGTTCAGGATCCCATGGGTTGGTGGATCGGCTTGCCAGCGGCCTAGGGTCCGTGTTCTGTGAAGCGCACCTATCGCATCGTCGTCGCGAAGCCCGGCCTGGACGGCCACGACCGAGGCGCCAAGACCATCACCAGAGCTCTTCGTGACCACGGTTTCGAGGTCATCTACACCGGTCTCCACCAGACGCCCGAACAGATCGCTGAAACGGTGCTGCAGGAAGACGCCGATGGCGTCGGCCTCTCACTACTGTCTGGGGCACATCTCACGCTTTTCCCGCGTGTCATGGAAGAGCTCCGGAATCGTGACCTCGGTGACGTGCTCGTCTTCGGCGGTGGCGTCATCCCCAATGCTGACGCGCGCGCGTTGCGCGAGCAGGGCGTTGCCGAGATTTTTGGCCCAGGCTCATCGCTGAAGGCCATCGGCGAGTGGCTCGAAGGTGCCCTCGACGAAACCGAATCCTGACCGGCTCGCTGGTCGATCAGATCATTTCAACATCCGCAAACAAGAAAGAGAGGGCTCCCAACGTGGATCTCTTCGAGTATCAGGGCAAGCAGTACTTCGCCCGCTATGACATTCCGGTCAGCCCGGGCGGGCCGGCCGACACCGTCGAGGAGGCGGTGAAGGAGGCCGCATCTGCCGGCTACCCCGTCGTCGTCAAGGCGCAGGTGCAGGTCGGCGGCCGTGGTAAGGCTGGCGGCATCAAGCTCGCCGACAACGAAGCCGAAGTGCGCGAGCACGCTGGCAATATTCTGGGCATGGACATCAAGGGTCACGTTGTACGTCGGCTCTGGGTCGAAGCTGCTTCAGATATCGAGGAGGAGTACTACGTCTCGTTCACCCTCGATCGCAGCGAGAAGAAGCACCTGATGATGCTCTCCCGCGAAGGTGGCGTCGAGATTGAAGTCGTTGCTGAAACGAACCCTGACGCGATCGTCAAGTTGCACATTGACCCCGTCGACGGGCTTTCCGAGGCCGTTGCTCGCCAGGCATGTCTCGACGCGCAACTTCCCGAGCGCGCGATCGACGGTGCGACCGACATTCTTGTCAAGCTGTACCGCTGCTACGACGAAGGGGACTGCGACCTCGCCGAGATCAACCCGTTGATTCTCAAGCCGACTGGCGAAGTGCACGCACTCGACGCCAAGGTCACGCTCGATGACAACGCCGAGTTCCGCCACCCCGAGTGGGACGCATTCCGCGGCCTCACCGAGATGGACGAACGCGAGAAGATGGCCGCCGAGAAAAATCTCCAATACATCGGCCTCGACGGCACCGTCGGCATTATTGCTAACGGCGCTGGCCTCGCCATGTCGACGCTTGACGTCGTCAACCAGGTCGGTGGCTCCGCTGCCAACTTCCTCGACATCGGCGGCGGCGCCAACGCCGACGTGATGGCGGGGGCACTCGAAGTCATTAACTTTGATGAGAACGTCAAGTCGATTTTCATCAATATCTTCGGCGGCATCACGCGCGGCGAAGAAGTTGCCAAGGGCATCGTCGAGGCCATGGGCCGCGTCGACCTGAAGGCGCCGATTGTGATCCGTCTCGACGGCACGAACGCAGAAGAGGGGCGTCAGATCCTGCTCGACGCCGGTATCCCGCAAGACAAGCTCCGCTCGGAGCCGACCATGCTTGACGCTGCCCGTGTGGCCGTCGAGCTCGCGAAATAAGAGCCGAAAGCAGTACTGACACATGGCAATTTTTGTTGACGAAAACACAAAGGTCATCGTCCAGGGCCTCACCGGCGGCCAGGGCAAGTACCACGGCCTCCGCAACCGCGACTACGGCACGCAGGTCGTCGCCGGTGTCACGCCCGGCAAGGGCGGCCAAGACGTCGATGGCATCCCGATCTTCAACACGGTGGCAGAAGCTGTCGAGGCGACAGGCGCAACCGCGTCGTTCGCTACCGTCCCGCCGAAGTTCGCTCCGGGAGCCATCATGGAGGCAGCTGAAGCCGGTATCGGTTTTATCGTCTGCATCACTGAGGGCATTCCAGCCCAAGACGAAGCCAAGGTGTACAACCGCCTGAAGCGTGATTTCCCCGGCACCCGCCTGCTCGGCCCGAACTGCCCCGGCATCATCAGCCCCGGCAAGTGCAACATCGGTATCACCGCCGGTGAAATCGCTCAGCTTCCGACCGCTGATGGCCCGAACGTCGGCATCGTGAGCCGCTCCGGCACGCTCACCTACCAGGCGCTCTACGAGCTCAAGCAGCGTGGTATCGGCGTGTCGACGTGTGTCGGCATCGGCGGCGATCCCGTCCCCGGTACCAACTTCATCGACTGCCTCTCGGAGTTCCAGAACGACCCCGAGACGCACGCGATCATGATGCTCGGCGAAATCGGCGGCTCGGCCGAAGAGGAAGCAGCCGAGTACATCTTGGCCAACGTCACCAAGCCGATGAGCGCATACATCGCTGGAGTCACCGCACCGGCCGGCAAGAAAATGGGCCACGCAGGCGCCATCGTCTCCGGCAACAAGGGCACGGCTCAGGGCAAGATGGATGCACTCGCAGCCGCTGGCGTGAAGGTCGGCCTCAACCCGACCGAAGCGGGCGAGCTGATGGCTGAGATCGTCGCCGCCCTCTAATCAACCCCGGCTCTCGTGCGAAGGCGTGAGGTAGGTGCACCAACCTCACGCCTTCGGAGAAAAAAGTGGTGGTTACTGGGCTGGCGGGGGCGGGGGCATGTCGCCAGAATCGGCTTCATTGCCCCCCGCGAAGCTCGCCTTGAGCTTGTTGATGTCGGCCAGGTCGGACAGTTTGCCGCCCGACGCTTGGAAGCTGAGGAACGCACCTGCGGTGGCGATCAGCGCAGCGACGAAGGTGGCCAGCATGCCGAGGCCTCGGCTGATGCCGTCGGGAACACCTGGGTTGAAGATCACTCGGATGAGGAGGAGGAGCGCTGCAAGGACGGTGCCGCCCAGCACGATCAGCGGCCACGGTTGCGTCTTCGAGTCGAGCTTGCCCAAAACAAGTAGGACGGTGATGACTGCAGCAGCGATGAGCAAAATCCACGGCAGTGCGCCGGTGAGGGTGAAGTCGAAGGCATGAGCGCCGCCGCCAAAACCGTCTGCCTTAAGCCAGTCAAGGAACAAACCGCCGATGAGCGTCAAGACGCCTCCACCAACGATGAGCCAATCGGATGTCTTGAATTTACTGAAGTCCATGTTGGACCCCTTCCTGTGAACTTGTCTGATGACTTACTGTCGAGATTCAGGAGGCAGAAGCTGCCTTGTGTTGTAGGTCACACGGACCACAACTGAAATGTAGTCGCTTTGGGGCATGCGGCGTGACCTCTTGCGACCTGGTTGCAGTTACCAGGCAGAGCGCGCGGCGAGTTGCCTGTCTACGCTCGGTGCCGTGCCCACCGCATTGCTGTCCGTGTACGACAAGTCCGGAGTCGTTGACTTCGCCAGCGCCCTGAGCGAATTGGGGTGGTCGCTCGTCTCGAGTGGCGGTACGGCAAAGGCAATTGCAGCAGCAGGAGTCGATGTCACCGACGTGGCAGACCTGACCGGTGTGCCGGCGATCCTGAGCCATCGAGTGGTGACGCTGCACCCGAAGGTGCACGGCGGCATCCTTGCTGACCCAACCAACCCGGGGCACATCTCCGACATGGCCGAGTATGGCATCGAGCCGATCAGCCTCGTCGTTGGAAACTTGTACCCGTTCGGCCAGAGTCTCGATGACTTTGAGCACGGCAGCGGCTCGGCAGTCGAAATGATCGACATCGGTGGCCCGGCAATGGTCCGTGCCGCAGCCAAGAACCACGCGCATGTCGCGGTCATCGTCGACCCGAAGAGCTACGACCCGGTGATTGCCGAACTGCGTGCTGATGGGGCACTGTCGGCCGACACCAAGCGGCGGCTCGCCCGGGCAGCGTTTGCACACACGGCGGCGTATGACGCAGCGATCGTCACGTGGTTCGACGACAACGATCCTGACGTCGCCGACGAAACAATCGAGGTTGACGACGTCGAGACGGCAGGCGTTCTGCCGGCATCGATCCACCTCGCTCTCTCGAAGGCACAGTCACTGCGCTACGGCGAGAACCCGCACCAAGAAGGTGCGCGGTACCGCCAAGCTGGTGCCACGAGCTGGTGGGACTCAATGACGCAGCATGGCGGCAAGGCGCTGAGCTACCTCAACCTGTATGACACTGAGGCTGCCTGGCGGCTCGTCCAACGCTTCGACGGCCCAGCATGCGTGATCGTCAAGCACGCCAACCCGTGTGGCGTCGCTCTTGCCGACGACATCACGACGGCCTATATCCGGGCTCATGCATGCGACCCGGTCAGTGCCTTTGGCGGCATCGTCGCCGTCAATCGCACTGTCACCAACGAGATGGCAATCGCTCTCGGCGACGTGTTCACCGAAGTGGTCGTTGCTCCGGGGTTCGACGACGACGCACTCGCAACCTTCGCGAAAAAGAAGAACCTGCGTGTTATCGCAGCAAACGCACCATCGCCCCTGCCGTTCGATGTTCGCCCGATTGATGGTGGGCTGCTCGTCCAGCAGCCCGATCCTGTTGCTGGCCGGAGCGATGAATGGCGGATCGTCACCAACCTGCAGCCGACTGACAACCAGTGGGCCGACATGGAATTCGCCTGGACGGTGTGTGCCGCCGTGACGAGCAATGCCATCGTCTATACCAAGGACCGCCAGGCCTTCGGTATTGGTGCCGGGCAGCAGAACCGGCTCGATTCGGCTCGCATTGCGACAGGCCGCGCCGACGGCCGCGCCAGCGGTGGGGCTTGCGCGAGCGATGCGTTCTTCCCGTTCCGCGATGGCCTTGATGCTGCTGTTGAAGCAGGCGTGTCGTGCGTGATCCAGCCGGGCGGGTCGATGCGTGATGACGAAGTGATCGCAGCAGCGGATGAACAGGGGCTGGCGATGGTCTTCACCGGCCAACGCCACTTCCGTCACTGACATCAGCGTCAGCAAACGCTGACGATCCGCTGACGATCCGCTGACGATCCGCTGACGATCCGCTGACGATGTATGGTGCAAAGCGTTCCATATCGTGGAATCGTTCCGGTAGGCGGGATGTTCTTGATCTCGTGGCTGAGCCCCGTAACCGGCTCGTTACGTTCACAGGTCTATGGCACGGATCGCCGACAAGCTGGCAGCAGGGCGGACCCTTTCGTTCGAGTTCTTTCCGCCAAAATCAGCGAGTGCGCAGATGACGCTCGGCCGTACGGTGGCCGAACTCGCGCCGCTGGGACCTGACTTCGTCAGCATCACGTATGGCGCAGGTGGGTCTGACCGCCATCGAACGGGCGACGTCGTCGGGTGGATGCGCACAGAGACCGATGTCGAGCCGATGGCACACATCACGTGTGTTGGCCACACCCGTACCGACGTCGCCGCGCTGCTCGTCGACTACCGCCGCATGGGCGTCGAGAACATCCTCGCCCTCGGTGGAGACCTGCCCGCTGACGGTTCCACCCCGGCAGGCGACTACCGGTATGCACTCGATCTGCTGGCTGATGTCGCTGCCACCGGTTGCTTCTCGGTCGGGGTTGCAGCACATCCCGAGGTGCACCCGCGTTCATCCGATCGAGCCACTGACCGCAAACACCTCGCCGACAAGCTGCGGATCGCCGACTTCGCGATCACCCAGTTCTTTTTCGACGTCGAGCACTACACCCGGTTGGTCGACGAGCTCGCCGCGCTTGGCGTCGACAAGCCAATCGTGCCGGGGATTATGCCCGTCACGAACCTGGCCCAGATCCACCGGATGGCCAAGATGAGTGGTTCCGAGGTGCCGGGCTGGCTCGTCGATCGTCTCGAATCGGCCCGGACCGATGCCGAGGCCAAACGGATCGGCATGGAGCTTGCTTCAGCGCTGTGTATCGACTTGATTGGTGCGGGCGCTCCGGGCCTCCACCTTTACACGCTCAACCGGTCCGAAGTAGCGAAACAAATCAAGGTGAACCTCGGATCGGTGCTTGTCTGAGCGATACTTGACGTTGATGTCCGCTCTTTCCGCGCCCGACGCCGCGACCGCACCTCGACGAGCGGACGTGAACATCAGCAAGGTCCCATACCTGCCCGGTCTCGACGGCATGCGGGCAGTGGCCGTTGTGGCCGTGATGATCTATCACGCCAACAGCACGTGGCTCAAGGGTGGGTTCCTCGGCGTCGAGGTGTTCTTTGTCATCTCGGGTTACCTGATCACACTGCTCCTCATCGCCGAACACGAGAAGACCGGCGAAGTGGACATGAAGAACTTCTGGGTGCGCCGGTTCCGACGGCTCCTTCCGGCGTTGTTCATGATGCTGCTCTTGCTGTCGATCTGGACTGCAGTGTTCGAACGCGATGCGCTGGGCCAACTCCGCGGCGACCTGCTGGGCGGTGTCGCCTACATCTCGAACTGGTACCAGATTTTCATCGGTGCCGGGTACAGCGCGGGCAACGACTTCGCCCCACTCCGCCATCTATGGAGCCTCGCAGTCGAAGAGCAGTTCTATTTCGTCTGGCCGATCGTGATGGTCGCGTTGCTGCGCAAGGGCAGTCGCGGGATCGCCGATCTCAGCGTGTGGCTCTTCGGTGCTGCCGTGTTCGTGACCGTCGTCGTCGCCGTGCTGTATCACCCGGGGCCGATTGACGCCGACCCGTCAAACACTCCGGCGGCCTACTGGGAGATCGGCGGCCGGTTCATTTCGAAGGGCGACGCTCTCTACCTCTCTACGCTGTCCCGCTCCAGCGGCCTGCTCCTGGGCGCAGCATTCGCGATGGTCTGGCGCCCCGTCGCGATGATGCGCGGTCCGTTACAAAACAAGGCGCATGCGCTCGACGCGCTGGCGGTCGTCGGCTTTGCCATCCTCGCCTTCATGTCGTGGAAGGTCGGTTTCATCGATACCTTCGGCGACAACAGCGCCGATCCGTGGCTGTTCCGCGGCGGATTCTTCGTGGCCGGCATCGCGACGCTGTTGATTATCGCGGCAGTGACGCACCGTGATTCGCTGACCGCCAAGGCGTTGAGCGGTCCAACGATGCTGTGGATCGGTACACGCTCGTATGGGCTGTACCTCTATCACTGGCCGATCTACCAGATCGTCCGGAACACCGCCGGGACCAAGCTGAAGTTCCATGAATGGGTGCTGTGTATGGTCGCCACGGCGATCATCACCGAGATCTCTTACCGTTACATCGAGACTCCGATCCGTAAAGGCCAGCTGGCTGCTCTATGGCAACGGCGTGGTCAACGATCGCGTCGGAACGAGAACCGTGGAGCGGTGCTCGGTGGCGCCTTCGTCGGCACGGCGCTGGCAATCTTCGCTGGTGCCAGCTTGGCGACCGCCGAGTTGAAGCAGAACGCGGTCGATGAGTCACTCAAACAGAGTGCGGGAGCTACGTGCAGCGTCCTCCTGGGGACGTGCCACGATGAGCCGGACGCCGCAGTGGGGCCGGAGATCACACCGACTCCCGAACCTGTTCCTGTTGCATCAGATGGCCTCGACACGCCGGCTGAGCCAGCCGAAGGGGTCCCAGAAACGACCGTTGAGACCACGGTGCCGCTGCCGCCAGCCCCTCAGAAGTTCGCGATCGGCGATTCGGTGATGTTGGGCGCCGCTGACGAGTTGAAAGCCGCTGGTTTCACCGTCGACGCGGCAGAGAGCCGGGCGTTCGTGCGCGGCATCGATGTCGTCCAGGCGCTGTCGGACCGAAGCCAACTGCCTCAGGAGCTGGTGATCCATCTCGGAACGAACGGCCCGATCAGCAACGAACAGATGGACGCGATGATGCGCCTCGTTGCTGATGTCCCAAAGGTGTTGTTGATTCAGAACGTTGTGCCTGACAGCAGCTACGACGAGGAGAACAACCTGCTGATGATCAACGTTGCCAGCAGCCTGTCGAACGTCGAGGTGCTGTATTGGGATGGCCTCGCTCAGCAGTGCCAGGGCGACTGCATCTATCAGGACGGGATCCACCTCAAGTCGACGGGAGCCGTGTACTACACGACGCTGATCGAGACCGTCCTGGCTGACAGTTCCCTCTTTGTCTGACTCGCTCACCGTCAACCGATCTTGAGAATTGTGTGACATGAATTGCGCCGTGACCCCAGCGATACTTGACGGGTTATGGCCGTGACCAACGCGTTCCCCCCGTCGACCGCTGTCGACCACTCAGGTGGATTCGTGCGCGCCCATATCAGCCGTGTGCCGTACCTGCCTGGCCTCGACGGGATGCGTGCGATTGCCGTCGTCGCCGTGATGATTTACCACGCCAACAGCTCGTGGCTGCCCGGCGGCTTTCTCGGGGTTGAGATGTTCTTCGTGATTTCGGGCTACCTGATCACGCTGCTCCTCATTGCCGAGCGTGAGCGGACCTACCGGATCTCGCTGATCGATTTCTGGCTGCGCCGTGCCCGCCGACTCCTGCCCGCGATGTTTTTGCTGATGGGGCTGCTCACCGTCTGGACAGCGCTGTTTGAACGCGATGCCCTCGGACAACTCCGCGGTGACGTGTTTGCCGGGCTTTTCTACGTCTCGAACTGGTACCAGGTGTGGGTGGGTCTCGGTTACACGGCAAGCGGCGACTTCGCGCCGCTCCGCCATCTGTGGAGCCTGGCGGTAGAGGAGCAGTTCTATTTGATCTGGCCACTCGTGATGGTGGCGTTTCTCGGCAGAACGGGCACGCGTCGCGTCGCTAACTTCAGCCGCTGGCTGTTTGTCGGCGCGATCGGTATCACGATCCTCGTCGGCCTCGCATACCACCCAGGTGTGATTGGCGAACCCGAGGTCACGCCCGAGGCGTACTGGAACGTCGCTGGCCGGCCGATCTCCAAGCTCGACACGCTGTACCTGAGCACCGTTGCCCGAGCCGGTGGTCTCCTCCTCGGGGCTGGTTTCGCCATGGTGTGGCGGCCCTTCGCCATCGTTCGCGGGCCGCTCCGTGATCGTGGCCGGGCGTTCGACATCGTTGCAGTCTTGGCGTTCGCCGGGTTCGGTTGGATGTGCTGGAACATCCATCTCGTCGATCCGAGCGGTGCCGACGGCCGACTCTTCCGCGGCGGGCTTTTTGGTGCGGGGGTCCTGACGCTGCTGATCATCGCTGCGGTCACGCATCAGGGGTCCGCGGCGAACCGGCTGCTCGGCGGCAGGGTCCTGACATGGATCGGTACCCGTTCCTACGGGCTCTATCTCTTCCACTGGCCGATCTACCAGATCATCCGCAATGTGGCAGGGAATTCGCTCCGCCTCCACGAGTTCCTTCTCGCCATGATCCCGACGTTGATCATCACCGAGCTGTCGTATCGGTTCGTTGAGACACCGATCCGGATCGGTGGTGTCGCAGCGCTCACGCAACGGGTTCGAAATCGTGAGGTCCGCCGACCGACGGGATTGCTGGTCGGAGCCGCCGCTCTCACCGCGGCCATGGCAATGTTTGCTGGCGTGGCGCTCGCGACTGCCGACCTGAAGCAGAACGACATCACCGAGTCGCTCGCTGATGGTGAAGACTTCACCGTCAGCCTGTCCGATGCGGAGATCCCCGTGCCCGTGACGACTCCGCCGGGCGCTGTTGCTCCCGCCACGGTCTCAACGCTTCCGACCACCACCGATGCAGCACTGGCACCAACCCCGACAACGTTGCCTGACGGCGCCGAGCCAGCTCCGGCCGCCACCGCCAATGCCGCGCCGACGACGGTCCCGCCGACAACTGCCTCTGGCGTGGTCGTACCCGCTTCGACGATCGCACCGCCGCCGACAACGCTGCCACCCGCCCCGGTCACCCAGTTCGGTGTCATCGCCGACTTCAACGCGATCACGCCGCTGACACTTACACCAGCAACCACCGGGTTTCCATTGGTTGCCGTCGGTGACTCGGTGATGCTTGGTGCCGCCGAAGAGCTCACAGCGAGTGGCTTCGTCGTCGATGCGGTCAAGAATCGTCAGTTGATTTCCTACGTGCCCGAGCTTGAAGCGGTGAAGCTTGCGGGTGCGCTGACGTCTGTGGTTGTGGTGCACCTTGGTACCAACGGCCCCGTCAGCGACGCGTCGCTTGCGTTACTCATGGGCGTCCTCGTCGACGTGCCAACCGTGGTGATGCTGACCGGGAAGGGCAATCGCGACTGGATAGCTGGCAACAACGACATGATTCGAGCGTTGCCCGGAACCTTCCCAAACGTGACGGTCCTCGACTGGGAAGTGATGTCGGCCAGTTGTGAGGACCGCTGCTTCTACGACGACGGCATCCATCTCACACAGCCGGGTCAGAACTTCTATTCGTTGATCATTCGCCGGCTCCTGGGCTTGGCGTAAAATTTAGCTCAGTTCATCTCAGTTGGCCTGATCTCGTCTGACCTGATCTCATCTGGCAGACAGGGTTCGGGCCGCTGGGCTTGGCCCTGCCACCGCATCGGCGTAGCCTCAGACGCCATGACCACTCCAGTACGCGTTGCCGTCACCGGGGCTGCAGGCCAGATCGGCTACAGCCTCCTTTTTCGCATTGCATCGGGCACGATGCTCGGTTCAGACACTCCGGTTGCACTGCAGCTACTCGAAATCACCCCGGCGCTCGGCGCACTTGAGGGTGTTCGCATGGAACTCGACGACGGCGCATTCCCGCTGCTCGACTCGATCACCTGCACCGACGACGCTGATGTGGCGTTCTGTGACGCCGATGTGGCGATCCTCGTGGGCTCGATGCCGCGCAAAGCAGGCATGGAACGCGCCGACCTCCTGTCGGCCAACGGTGGCATCTTCAAGCCGCAGGGCGAGTCACTCAGCCGCTCGGCCAAGAAAAACGTCAAGATCCTTGTCGTCGGGAACCCGGCCAACACCAACGCGGTGATCGCGATGAACAACGCTGCGGGTCTCGACCCGAGCCGCTTCACCGCAATGACTCGTCTCGATCACAACCGTGCAATCAGCCAGCTCGCCACGCGCCTGCATGCTTCCGTCAATGACATCAAGAAGATGACCGTGTGGGGCAACCACTCGGTGACGCAATACCCCGACCTCGCGCACTGCGAAGTCGGCGGCAAGAACGCACTCGAACTGGTCGGCGATCAGGACTGGTACGCCGACAGCTACATCCCCACGGTTGCTCAGCGCGGCGCAGCGATCATCGACGCACGCGGTTCCTCGTCGGCAGCCTCGGCAGCCTCGGCAGCAGTCGATCACATCCGCGACTGGACACTCGGTACGCCCGACGGCGACTGGGTCTCAATGTCGGTGCCGAGCGATGGCAGCTACGGAGTGCCCGAGGGCATCATCAGCTCGTTCCCCTGCGTCTGCAAGGACGGCAACTACGAGATCGTCCAGGGTCTCGAGATCGGCGAGTTCAGCCGCTCGAAGATCGACGCATCGGCAGCCGAATTGGTCGCCGAGCGTGACGCTGTCGCCGAACTCGGCTTGATCTGATCTGACGTTCGCACCGGAGTTGCGAATGGGGTCAGGCCCCTTTCGCAACTCTGTGCACGCCGGGTGCGGTTCAGCGCCCGGGCCGACAAGGTCACGAGACGATGGCCGCGCCAGGAGTCTGTAAGTGCTCTGTGGTCAGCTCGGGTGAACGTCGACGCACGATCAGCACGGTGATCCAAGAACCGATGCAGAGCACCGCGATACCGATCGAGAACGGTGTGGTCGAGTCGCTCACAAATGCGCTCACGATCGTGCCGAGCACCGCGCCGCCAGCCATCCGGATTGCTCCGCCGTAAGCCGATGCAGTGCCAGCCAAGTGGCCGACCGGCCCGAGCGCGGCGGTGTTCAGGTTCGGCATGAGGAACATGAACGACGACAACGTCAGGGCGAGCACCGGCATGTACACCCAGATGCTTGGTTGCCCGCCGGCCGCGATCGAGATGACGCACAACAGCAGAGTGAACGGGATCAGCAGTGCGTAGGCCGAGTTGATGAGTCGATGCACGCCGACCCGCACGACGATGCGGCCGTTGATGATCGCTCCGGCGGCGAAGAGCACAGCGACCAGTCCGAAGATCAGCGGGAACTGTGCCTTTCGGTCGAATACCTCGCTAATAATGAGCTCGCTGCTCGCAAGGTACGTCGTGAACACACCCTGCAAGAAGATTGTTGCGTTGGTGTAGCCCGATGTGACCGGCGTGCGTGCGACTTCGACGTACCCCTTCGTTGTCGAGCGGAACTGCAGCGGTCGCTGGTTCGCAGGGTTGAGCGACTCGCGCATCCGGACGCTCCAGAGCATGATCACCACGGCGAAGATCGCGCAGAACCAGAAGATGGCGCGCCAGGGAAGAAGGGCAATGATTCCGGCGCCGATGGTCGGAGCGAGGATCGGCACAAGCATGAAGACGGCCATCACCTGCGACATCGCCTTCGCCATTTGGCTACCCTCGAAGCGGTCGCGAATGATCGCAGTCGCAACCACCCGGGCGCCTGCAGCGCCAATGCCCCAGACGAAACGGCTGAGGAGCAGCAGCTCGAAGGTGGGGGCCAAGGCCGAACCTGCGGCACCGACGATGTAGATAGCGCTGCCGGCGTACAGGACCGGCTTGCGGCCGAAGCGGTCAGCGATTGGCCCCCAGGCGAGTTGGGCGATGGCGAGTCCCATGAAGAAGACCGTGATGACCTGGCCGGCGCGAGGTGAAGCTTCACCGAGGTTGAACGTCTGGCGGATCTCGTCGAAGGCGGGCAGCATGGTGTCGATGCCGAGCGCCATCAGCGCCATGATCGCTGACATCAGCGTCAGCAGTTCTCGCTGGCCCATGCGGTACTCCTGCGCGGCCGGAGGGGCGGCGGCAGTGGAGGGAGCGAGTTGGGTCACGTTTGGACCATAACGACTCGCTTGGGAAGGGTTACGGGCGAGCGACGAGGGTCACCCCAGCAGGAGAGCCGCGGTCACACTGTGCCTGACACAGCGTGACCGCTATTTGAGGAACTTGCTGGTCGTGTTGTCGGCGAGCACCTTGCCGCCGGTCTGGCAGGTCGGGCAGTAGTTGACGGTGTAGCTCGAATACTCGACGTCTCTGACGGTGTCGGAACAGACGGGGCAGACCTCGCCGGCGCGGTTGTGGACAGCACTCGGACGGTCCTTCGACGAGCTCATGTCTTGCCTGGTCCGTTCGTAGGCCAGCCCGTCGGCGAGGCAATGGTCAATGGCCGCTGCCACCTTGGTGGCACCATCGGCACCAAGCTGCTTGGTCGTGGCGAATGGCGAGATTTGTGCGGCGTGGCAGATCTCGTTCGAGAGTCGACGGCCGATGCCCGCCACCATCCCCTGATGCCGCAGGAAGCCATGCACGCGCATCGACTTCGCTGCGAACAACTCAGCCAAGTCGACTGAGTCAATCCCGGCCGCTTCGGGACCGAGCTTGGCGAGTGGGAGCGTTGCTTCCAAGTCGGCCGACGGCACACACCACACCCCGGCACGCCGCTCCTTGCCCTGTTCGGTCAGCAGTAACGCTGTCTCGTCGATACCGCCGTCGCCGAGTTCGATGGGTTCGAAGATGAAGCGGGCTTGACCACCGCGTGGCTTTGCCGAGAGCTTGGTGTCGGCGAGAAGCCGACCGCCCTGCATGAGGTGGATCACGAAGCTGATCGGCTCGAAAAGCAGGATCAAGTACTTGCCGCGGCGGCCAACGCTGAGCAACGGCAGGCCGTATGCCGCCTCAGGCGCAGGAACGGCGGTTTTCAACGCGGTGAAGTTGAACGGCGTGAACTTCGTGAGCACGCGGCCAGCGAATTGGCGATGAAGTCGCTCGGCGTGTGCCTCAACTTCGGGCATCTCTGGCATGGGCTGAGACTAAACGAGCTGCCGAACCAGCCGGAGTGTTACTCGTAGGTCGTGCGTTCTTTCACGCGGGCGAACACTGCATCGAGTGCCCCGAACACTGCCTGGTTGTCAAGCAACTTCTGCTGGTCGCCCCACAGGCGGATGCGGCCGCCAATGAAGGCTTCCTGGGCGTTGAGCTCGCCGGTCGCCACGGCGACTGCGGTATCCCATCCCTGTTCCATCTTGACGTCCTCGGGGTCGGCTGCACCGGCGCCGAACGAGGCCGTGCTGTCACCCACCTGCAAGTGATAGGTGATGTCGCCCTCGGGGCCGTCGGACACGACTTGCGTGACGCCGATCGTGTGCGTCGATGAAATGTCCCGGAGGTGTTCGCTCGCTGCCACTTCTGCGGTCAGGGCGTTGATCCAGTCGAGGCTCAGGTATCGCAACACCCCCGTAGTCTGCCTGATGATGTCGGACTTCGCAGCGAACTCGGGCACCGGCGGTTTGCACGACGGTCGACACCCAGGCAGTGTCGAAGAGTGGGTGTTTGCCGCATGGGCCGCAGACGCAAGCCTCGGTGTGATCTCTGGCCATCGCATTCTCGGCAGGACGGCCTGGTACTGGGCGGCGCTCGCGCGGGCCGGTCGACCGCTGCTTCACATCACCGACTTCGACGTGCCGGTCAGGCTTGCCGATCCATTCATCGTCAAAGGCGAGGCGATGTGGGCCGAACACACGCGTGAAGCTCCGATGGAACAGTGGACCATCGGCAACGAGACGTATGCGGCATCGCTCGAGGACCCCGAGGATGCGCTCGGTCGGGGCTACGGCGTTCCGACGCCCATCGCCTTTGACCTCGAGTGGTACGCCACGGCTGCCGAGCAGCGCCTCGACCCGCAGCCCGACATGTCAACCGGTTACGAGCAGGCAGGCGTCGTGCACGGTTCGATCGAGATCCTCGGCGAACTGGCCGTCGAGCTCACGGAGGCACCCGCTTGCCGCTGGCATCGATGGACCACCGGCGAGGACTTGCCTCTCGGTCAACTGATCTTGCCGATCGCCGTTGCGCACAGTGGCGTGCGTGCGCCCTTCCGGTTCCCGGACGGCGGCGAGAGCGACTTGGTCCTCACTGCCGACGGCTGGCACTGCCGCTCGACCACCTAAACCCAAAACGCCGTCTGCGTCGAAGAATCGGGTTGTATGTCAACCAATTGCTCGACGCAAACGACGTTTTCGTGTCATGCTCAATGGTTTCGAATATGAGTTTCAGCGGCGACATCATGGATGAGTACTCCCACGGCGGAATGGGCCGCGCGAAGCCGAAGGAATACCCATCGATCGTGGTTGAAATCGGCATGGTGATCGAAGACCGGTCGAGTCATTTCGTCGGCAGCCTCGCTCGCTGGAACGCCGAGGGCGTCACGCTCAAAGACCGCGCGCAATATCTCCGACACTTCACCTGGAAGCCCGGCGGGTTCCTGATCGACGGTAAGCCGGTCACGCTCGTGCGTCCCAAGCAGGTCAAGTCGGTCACGCAGCGGACGACTGCGTCAGGGTCGGTTGCCAGTGACGGACGAGCCCGCGTCGCTCGCGCCAGCCGCATCTGGGTCGAAGGCAAACATGACGCTGAACTACTCGAACATGTCTGGGGCGACGACCTTCGCGATCTCGGCATCGTCGTCGAACCGCTGCACGGTGCTGACGACTTGAAAGCAATGGTCCAAGAGTTTCAGCCAGGCCGCCAGCGCAAGCTCGGCGTGTTGCTCGACCACCTTGTGCCGGGCTCGAAAGAGACGCGCATTGCTCAGACGGTCAAGGACCCGAACGTCTTGATCACGGGGCATCCGTTCGTCGACGTCTGGGCCGGCATCAGGCCGAAGGTGATGGGCCTCGACGCCTGGCCCGACATCCCGTACGACCCGGAGGTCACCTGGAAGGAAGGGCTGTGCGCAGCGCTCGGTGCTCCGTTCGACGGCTTCTGGCCGCGTCTGCGTAACCAGGTCAACACGTTTGCCGACCTCACGTCCGAACTGGTCGGCGCCGTCGAACAGCTCATTGACTTTGTCGCAGACCTCTCTGACGACGACTGACCTCGCCGGAAAACGACGGAGGGCGGGCCCACAGGCCCGCCCTCACATTCAGTTGTTCAGTTGGTCAGGTGTTGATCAGACGAAGGCTGATGCGAACACCAGGCTGACGATCGTCATGACCTTCAGCAGGATGTTCATCGACGGCCCGGAGGTGTCTTTGAACGGGTCGCCAACGGTGTCACCGACAACAGCGGCTTTGTGCTGCTCGGAGCCCTTGCCGCCATGCGCGCCGGCTTCGATGTACTTCTTTGCGTTGTCCCAAGCGCCGCCGGAATTGGCCATGAAGATGGCCAGGGCGAAGCCTGTGACGAGCGCACCGGCAAGCAGGCCGCCGAGAGCGTCGACGCTGATGAATCCGACGACGAGCGGCACGACCACGGCGAGGGCACCCGGGATGATCATCTCCTTGAGCGAGGCCTCGGTGGAGATTGCGACACAGCGAGCTGAGTCCGGAATGACGCCGGGAAGCCCTTCGCGCAGGCCTGGGATCTCGCGGAATTGGCGACGTACCTCTTCGATCATCTTCGCTGCGGCACGGCCGACGGCGTCGATCGTGAGTGCGGCGAAGAGGAACGGTAGCGCCGCGCCGATGAAGAGGCCGGAGAACACGTCGACCTCACCAATGTCGAGGTTGAGCACGGTCGCCCCGTCGGAGGCTGTGGCGATGGCGAACTCGAAGCTCTTGAAGAGTGCGAGTGCGGTCAGCGCTGCCGAGCCGACAGCGAAGCCCTTGGCGATTGCGGCGGTGGTGTTGCCGAGTGAGTCGAGGGCGTCGGTGACTTCACGTACTGACGGGTCAAGCTCGGCCATTTCGGCAATACCGCCGGCATTGTCGGCGATTGGGCCGTACGCGTCGACGGAGACAACGATGCCGGTGGTCGCAAGCATGCCGATGGCGGCGACGGCGATGCCGTAGAGCCCACCGAGATCGGCGACGTCGAGGATGCCACCGGAGTCGCTGCTAAATGCTTGCTGGCCACCCCAGTAGGCGACGGCAACACCGGCCAGGATCAAAGCGACCGAAGCCGCAACCGACTGCATGCCGATGCTGATGCCCTTGAGAATCGTTGTGGCTGGACCGGTTTCGGTCTGCTGGCTGATGTCCCGGACCGGCTTGTAGTGATCCGACGTGTAGTACTCGGCGGTCTTGCCGAGTGCCCAGCCAATGACCAGGCCACCGATAACCGCGACGGCAAGGCCCCACGGCTTGTCGGAGTCGCCGAAGATCCAGTAGGAACCTCCGAGCACGCCGACGGCGGTGATGGCCATGGCCACGTTCGTACCGAGGTGCAGCGCCTTGCTCAGGTGCTTCGAATCGGTCGAATCGCCACCCTTGACGAGGAAGGAGCCGATAATCGAAGCGACCATCCCGATGAACGCGACGAACATCGGGAAGACGAAGAACTTCAGTGCGTTTGCGTCGCCGGCCTGCTCGGCGCCGATCGCTCCAGCGAATGCGACGAGTGAGATCGGTGCGATGATCGAGCCGGCGTACGACTCGAAGAGGTCGGCACCCATGCCAGCAACGTCGCCGACATTGTCGCCGACGTTGTCGGCAATGGTGGCCGGGTTGCGGGGGTCGTCTTCAGGGATACCGGCTTCGACCTTGCCGACGAGGTCGGCGCCGACGTCAGCTGCTTTGGTGAAGATTCCGCCGCCAACGCGGGAGAAGAGGGCGATCGTCGATGCGCCGAGGCCGTAGGCCGTGACGATTTCGAATGCTTGGTCGACCTCGAGGAGGGTGACGAACACGATGTACGTGGTCATGAGGCCGAGCAGGGCGAGGCCTGCGACCGAGAAGCCCATAACGGCGCCGCCGCGGAAGGCAACGGGAAGTGCCTTGCCGGGCCCTTGCTTTGCAGCTTCGGTGGTGCGGGCGTTAGCCATCGTCGCAACGGTCATGCCGGCGTAACCGGCTGCCGACGAGAGGAATGCGCCGAGCAGGTAGGTGACTGCGGCAAGCGGCGCAATGACGACTGCCAGTAGCACCGCCATGGCGCCAGCGAAGATACTGACCCATTTGTACTCGGCTTGGAGGAACGCCTTGGCGCCCTTTTGGATCTCGGTCATCAAGAAGACCATGCGCTCGTCTCCGGGCGACTCCTTCTCGACTGACTTGTAATAGAAGAACGCGACACAGAGGGCGGCAATGGCCGACAGCGCTGCGAGATATGGAATTGATCCCACGGGGTAATGCCTCCTGGGCAGATTGGGTGTTGAACACGCTTGTGCACGTAGACACAAGCAACCAGACCATACTGGCCGGTCGGCAAGGCTAAATCCCAACTCACCGGTTTCCACGTCCATCATTCCGCCGCAGAAGGGTGGGCAGAAGGGTGGGCAGAAGGGTGGCAGCAGGGTGGGTAGAGGGTCGCCGGGGTCACCGATTTGCGGACCGATCTCGCGTCCGATGTACCGTCCGATGTGCTTCGGGCCAAAGTGGACGTTCGGGTCAAACGTGGACGCCCGGGGATTGGCAAAGCGACGGTCGTCACCGGGATTGGTGTGAGGTGGATTGGGCCGAGGCCGGGCGTGGCGGAGTAGCTTCGATGCCATGGCACAAATGTTGAGCCGCGGCCCGGTAACGGGCACCGCCTTGAAGGCGAACGCAGCAAAGAGAAAACCATTCCTGCTCGATCTTTACGGCACGGCGGTCGGCAAGAAGTACGTCATGGCGATCACCGGCCTGATGGGCATCGGGTTCGTGCTGTCGCACATGATCGGCAACCTTAAGGCGTACCTCGGTGTCGTCACTGAGGGCAATGAGCGGATGTACGACATCGATGTGTACGGCGAGTTCCTCCGAGAACTGCTCGTGCCGATCCTGCCGCACGGCTACACGCTGTGGCTGCTACGACTCGGCCTGATCGGTGCGCTTGTGCTGCACCTGCACGCTGCATGGTCGCTCACCCAACTCAACCGCAAGGCCCGCTCGGTCAAGTACCAGTCGGCGCGGGATTACCAGATCGCCAACTTCGCCAGTCGCTCCATGCGCTGGACCGGCCTCATCGTCTTGGTCTTTATTGCCTGGCACTTGGCGGACCTCACGTGGGGCTGGCTCAACCCGGACTTCGTGCAGGGCGCTGTGTACCGCAACCTTGACGCATCGCTGAGCCGTATTCCTGTCGCAATCCTGTACGTCGTTGCGAATATTGCGCTCGGCATCCACCTGTTCCACGGCACCTGGTCGCTTTTCCAGTCGGTCGGTGCAAACAACCCCCGATTCAACAAGTGGCGCAAGGGCGCTGCTGCTGGTGTGGCCACGATCATCGTCGTCGGCAACGTGTCGTTCCCGATCGCCACGCTCGCCGGCGTTATCAAATTCGACCCCGACGCAATCACGTGCTGCGTCGATCAGGAAGGACACAGCGAATGACCATCACTCTCGACTCCAAAATTCCTGACGGCGCGATGGCCGACAAGTGGAACAACTACATCGCCAACCAGAAGTTGGTCAACCCGGCCAACAAGCGCAAGTTCAAGATCCTTGTGGTCGGCACGGGCCTGGCCGGTTCGTCGGCGGCTGCGTCGTTCGGCGAACTCGGCTACGAGGTCGAGGCGTTCACCTTCCACGACTCACCCCGGCGTGCGCACTCGATTGCTGCGCAGGGCGGAATCAACGCGGCGAAGAACTACCAGGGCGATGGCGACAGCGTTCATCGTCTGTTCTACGACACTGTGAAGGGCGGCGACTTCCGTGCCCGCGAGGCCAACGTTCACCGTCTGGCTGAAGTGTCGGTCAAAATCATCGACCAGATGGTCGCCCAAGGTGTGCCGTTTGCTCGCGAGTATGGCGGCCTGCTCGCCAACCGTTCGTTCGGTGGGGCCCAGGTCAGCCGTACGTTTTATGCACGCGGCCAGACCGGCCAGCAGTTGTTGATCGGCGCGTACCAGCAGCTCGCTCGCCAAATCGGCTTGGGCAACGTCAAGCTTTGGAACCGTATTGAATTGGTCGACGTTGTCACCGTCGACGGCAAGTGTGCTGGCATCGTCACCCGCGACCTGATGAATGGCGAGGTCAAGTCGCACTCGGGTCACGCTGTGGTGCTCGCGACCGGTGGGTACGGGAACGCCTTCTACCTGTCGACCAATGCCATGGCGTGCAACGTCACCGCAGCGTGGCGGGCACACCGCCGCGGGGCGGCGTTTGCGAACCCGAGCTACACGCAAATTCACCCGACGTGCATCCCGCAGGCCGACGACTTCCAGTCAAAGCTCACGCTGATGTCCGAGTCGCTCCGCAACGATGGTCGCATCTGGGTCCCGAAGGATGCCGATGAGACCCGCCCGGCTGCGCAGATCCCCGAAGACGACCGCGACTACTACCTCGAGCGGATCTACCCGAGCTTCGGAAACCTTGCACCGCGTGACGTGTCGTCGCGAGCTGCCAAGCGTGCTGTCGACGCCGGGCAAGGTGTCGGCCCGCTCAAGAATGGTGTCTACCTTGACTTCGCTGAGTCGATCAACCGACTCGGCCTTGACACCATCGTCGAGCGCTACTCGAACTTGTTCGAGATGTACGAGCGCATCACCGGTGAAGACCCGCGCGAGACGCCAATGCGCATCTACCCGGCCAGCCACTACACGATGGGTGGGTTGTGGGTCGACTACGAACTGCAGACGACGATCCCCGGTCTGTTCTGTATTGGCGAAGCGAACTTCTCCGACCACGGAGCAAACCGGCTCGGTGCGTCGGCGCTGATGCAAGGCCTCTCCGATGGGTACTTCGTGCTCCCATACACGATTGCCCCGTACCTGTCTGATCTACTCAACAAGCCGATCCCAGACACCACGCACGAGGCCTTCGTCACTGCTGAGCAAGAGGCGCGAGATCGTTTCCAGGGCTACCTCGACATTGGCGGAACGAAGGGCCCCGACCACTTCCATCGCGAACTCGGCCGGATCATCTGGGACTACTGCGGCATGGATCGCAGCCAGGTCGGCCTCGAGAAGGCGCTGGCTGAGATCCCGGCACTCCACGCTGAGTTCAAGAAAGACCTCCGCGTCACCGGTTCAGGAACGAGCCTGAACCAGACGCTCGAGAAGGCCGCACGAGTCGACGATTTCTTCGAACTCGGCATCCTGATGTGCCAGGACGCACTCACCCGTGAAGAGAGCTGCGGCGGCCACTTCCGTTCTGAGCACCAGACCGAGGATGGCGAAGCGCTTCGCAACGACGACGACTTCGCCCACGTCACGGCATGGGAGTGGAGCGGCAATCCGTCCGAGCCGATCGAACATCGCGAAAAGCTCGAGTACGAAGTCGTCCACTTCGCGACGCGTTCGTACAAGTAATCGCTGCCGTCCCATCATCTGAATCGCATCTGAGAAGTAAGAGACATCACGTGAACAACCTCTCCAACATCAACCTCAAGATCTGGCGCCAAGATGGTCCTGATTCACAGGGCCGCTTCGAAAGCCATCAGATCCCCGAGATCAGTGATGAAGCCTCGTTCCTTGAGATGCTCGACATCTTGAACGAACGCCTCATTGAAGAAGGCAAGGAAGCCGTGGTCTTCGACCACGACTGCCGCGAAGGCATCTGCGGCACCTGTTCGTTGATGATCGACGGCCAGGCGCATGGCCCCCAGCGCGGCACGGCAACCTGCCAGCTCCACATGCGACAGTTTGAGTCTGGCGCAGAGATCGTGATCGAGCCGTGGCGGGCATCAGCGTTCCCGATCATCAAAGACCTCATGGTCGATCGCTCGCCGTTCGACCGCATCATCGAAGCGGGCGGTTACATCACCGCGCCGACCGGTGGAGCGCCCGACGCCAACCTGATTCCGATTCCGAAGCCGGTTGCTGACGCGTCGATGGACGCAGCTGCCTGCATTGGTTGTGGAGCGTGTGTAGCGGCGTGCCCGAACGGTGCGGCAAGCCTCTTCACCGGGGCGAAGATTTCGCACCTGAACTTGCTGCCTCAGGGCCAGGCCGAGCGGTACAAGCGCACTGAGGCCATGGTCGAAGAGATGGACTCGCACTTCGGTTCTTGCACCAACCACGGTGAGTGCGAGGCGGCATGCCCGAAAGAGATTTCGATCGACAACATCGCCACAATGAACGCCGACTACGCCAGGTCGAAGTTCAAGAACCGCAAGGCACTTTCCCGCTAAGCACGCTTTGCCGCCAGAACCGCTTGCGAAGGCGTGAGGTAGGTGCGCAGGTGATGCGTTTGGGCTGCGTTCAGCAGACTGGCTTGTAATCGACTTTGTCGCCGACAAAGCGGTTCCATTGTTCGAGCGTCAGTTGTTCGGTGGTGGAGTCGCAGGCGAGCTGGATCCAGCGGACGATGTTGAGATCGAACACGCGGGCCGTGCCGGACTCGTCGATCGTCTCGAGTGTGGTCGCGCTCAGGTTGGCGTTCGTGTCTGAGGCGTCGTCCTCCAAGTATTCGCAGTCGGGAGAACATTCGACGGGCAACATGTTGCCGATCAATTGGGCGGTGCGCGCCGAGAACAGCTGGGTTTCACCCCACACGGTCACGAACGCTCCGAGGTCATCGTCGATGCTGAGCCGGACGAGGGCTTCTTCAGACTCGAATTTCTTGCCGAGCTCGCCTGCGATATCAGCCTCCAGAACGTCGTTGCCTTCCTCGTCCCACACCGACAACCTGAGGCCGGTTGCGGCGTTGCCCTCGTCGTCAAGACTGTCGACCACCGAGACTGCAATCAGATCGTTCTGAGGGCCAAGCGCGGCTCCGAACACCCCGCTCCCCGGGGTCTTGCGTTCGAAGAGAATTTTTGCCGGGAGTCCACTCCGGAGGTCGTACACCTGATAGCTGCTCTGCGGCAGGTTTACGACGACCAGTCGGGTCGAGTCGGGACTAAATGTCACATCGCGCAGGAAGATGTTGAGCCCTGTCGGATCGTCGACCAGGGTCTGCGTTTCTCCGGTGGCGACATCGCGGACCCTCTGGCCAGCGTCGATGACCTCGAATCTGGCATCCAACGATGTCACTCGACCGACTGCTGCGTCGGAGCGTTCGGGTGACCGCAATGCAGCGATGGCCTCGGCGGGGAGTATCTGAAGGAGCGCATCGCGGGCAGCGGCCGTCGGCGAACTCGACGCGGCCTCGGCGGCAAGGAGCAGTCCGATCGTCTCGTTGCCGAACGCATTGAGCTGGACGCTCTGGGCTGCAAGCGCCCGCGAGGTTGCGATCCGGAGCTGTTCCTCGGCCCGGTTGCGCTCGGTATTCGCAGTAAAAAACTGGATCAAGGCAAATGCTGCCAACGCAATGGAAACCGTGGCTACCCCGAGTGAGATCCCCGCGGTCCGGCGCTGGCGTTTAGTTTCGGCAATCCGGCTCGACTGCACGTGCTCGCGCATGACTGCGGTTGGTTGCGGCTGCTCGCGACGTCGGTCGATCGTGAGGGCCGACTCGGCGGCTGCCAACGCTGCACCGCTGAGCAGGCGGCTGCGCTCGCGACGGTGGCGCTCCCATTCGAGTGCGTCGGTGAGCAGGCTGGTGTGCTTCTTGGCCCACTTTGGATCGCCCGTGAGGGCTTCGTCGATTTTCTGGAGCGCTCCCTCGCGCTCGTCGTCCGATCGCCAGAAGATCCAGTTTCGATCGCCGATCTCGGGGATCGTGTCACCAGGTTCATGGATGACAATCGGCAGAATCCGTTTGCCCATCTGGTCGGCGTGGCGCACCTCCTCGGCACAGATCTCTGACGCAGCCGAGTGTTGCGAGACGATTGCGACGAGTGCCTCGGTGGTCTCGATGCCGTGGTTGATCTCGCCCCGCCAGTGCACGGCGGGTGCAATGTCGTCCTCGTCGATCCACCGTTCGATCCCTCGGGCTGCGAGTTGTTCGATGAGCTGATCGCGAAAGCTCTGATCCTCTCGGGCATAGCTGACAAAGACCTTGGTCACGGAGTCATTCTCACAGAGCGCGGTCCGCCACGCTCGGAATCGACCGCTTGCGAAGGCATGAGGGAGGTGCGCACCTACCTCACGCCTTCGCCTGAAGAGGCCGCCGTTCAGCTGCCGGGTGGGAGCGTGACGGCGGTGGTGTAGCGGTTGTGGCTGATCGTGTCGCCGGCGGTCATCGTGAGTTCGATTGCAAGTTCACCGAGCGTGTCGGGCACGGTCAAGTCGATCGTTCCCACCTTGACGACATCGTCGGCTCCGACAGGGCCACCGAAGCGCCAGCGTTTCTCGCCACCTGCCCACGAGGCAATGGCGTCGACCACGGCGAAGTCGATCGGTTCGCGCAGATCGCTGATCAGATGCACGTCGAGCTTCATCCGGTCGCCCTCGTTGATCCACTCTGGCGGCTGGTCGGCAACAATGAGAACGGGAGCGCAGGCGGCTTGCACGACGGCGAAGGCATCTTTCGGGACGCGTTCGTGATCAAGGATGCTTGCAGAGATGACGGGTGCAGGGTCGGCGAGCGCGTAGAAACAGAAGCCACCTGACGGCCGGTACTTCAGCCGGCGAAGTGTCTCGATCTGCGTCTTCAACACATGTGACTGATACAGCTGGGTCGTGTCACGCCATTGTTCGTACGACTCGAATGACCCGGGTGGGAACAGCCGCTCGAACTGGTCGCGCTGATATCCGTACTCGACCGCGAGGCGCGCCCAGTCGAGGTTGGGCCAGTCGTGGTTGCGGAGCTGTTCGTCGATGAAGGGCGCTGTGTACGGCGGTGCATGTGCGCCGAATTCGGAAACGAAGCGCACGAGCCGCGGTACTCGCGAGGCAAACCGTGCAAGGTCTTCGGCTTTGCCTCGATGCCAACCGAACCAGATGTGGGTATCGGTCCCGCTGAGCTGCGGCAAGTGGGGGAGGACGCCGGAGTGGGCGACTGTTTCGCGGGTGGAGTCGGCCTTCTCGAACGATCGCTTAACCCAGCGATCGAGCACCGACTTGTTCCATGACGGCAACTGCTGTGCGAGCACGGTGCGTGTGCGCTTTTTCCAATCAGAACGGTCGGCACCCGTCGTGGCGGCTGGGTCGTTGTGGGCCGTCCACTGGATGATCGACGGGTGATGACCGAGTGCATCAACGGCGGCTTTGGCCTGACCGACCGCTTGCCCGCGCACTGACCGGGCATGGCCCCACTGGAGTGGGAAATCCTGGAGGATCAACACGCCGAGTTCGTCCGCAGCTCGGTACACCTCGCGGTTCGCGATGTGGCCGTGCACACGCACCACGTCGAGGCCGAGTTCAACCGCCAGCTCGATGTCTCGTCGGACGGCGGCGTCGTCGGCGTCGGCCAGCCCAGCGCGGGTTGGCAGCACGTTGGCGCCTTTCAGGAAGAGCTGCTCACCGTTGATCGAACAGATCCACTTGTCCCACGAGACTTGGCGCAATCCCGTGCGGCGAACCCGCCGATCGCTGACCTCAGGTGCGGCATCAGGCGTATCAGGCGTGACGACAACTTCGACCGCGATGTCGGTCAGCGGTTGTCCGCCGAGTGCATGCGGCCACCACAGGGCCGGCTCGGAGATGTCGATATTCCACTCGATCTGGTTTTCACCGGACGCAAGGACGTGGTCTCGCTCATCGTGCACGTCGCCGTCGACCAATGTCCGGACGGTGACGGTGCGTTGCGTATCGCTGTCGAGGTGCGACGAGAGGCGGACATGGGCCCGGCGATCGTCGGCGTCACGGCACAGCACGCGGAGCCGCTCGATCCGAACCGGGCCGGTGTCGTACACGTGGATGGGTCGCCAGATACCGCCGGGGTTCCAGTGGCGATCGAGACCGTCCCAGTGCTGGAAGATGCCGGTGATGTTGCGCCGATTGTTCGCGCCCGAATGAGGCGCACAGGTGACCTCGACGGCGAGGACGTGCTGTTCGTCGAGCTTCGAGAGTGCCGTGATGTCGAAGGTGTGCGGGAAGAAGTAGCCCTCGGGGTCGCCGAGGTAAGCGCCATCGAGCCACACATCGGCCTGATAAAAAATGCCGTCAAGCGTGACCCAGCGGCGGGCGCCGTCGGCTGGCGGGTCGGCGGAAAAGCGATGCCGGTACATGATCGGGCCATCGCTGGAAGCGAACTTGTCGGCGTCGCGCCAGTGTCCGGGGACCTCGACCGGTTCCCAGTGCTGGTCGTTGGTGTCAAGCCCGATGCCGTACCGGCGGATGTCGTCGTCGGCCTCGGTGGCAACCCAGCGGCCGGTGAGTTCGCGCCGCGTCGCGTTCCAACGGTCGACGGAAGCGGAGTCCATGCTCGTGAGCGTACGCCCGCATGGCCCGGCCTCGATAGTCCCGTTCCCCGTTCCGGCGCCTGGGGCAAGAATGGATATCTGAGGTTGCTCGCTCGCCTGAACATGGGCAGAGCGAGCGCGGTAGGTTCGACAGATGGCAGACGAGACGAACGATCGCGCGACCACACTCGGCGAACTCCAGGCTTCCGGATGGGTTTCCCGGCCCGTCAAGCAGGAAGTCCGTGAACACGCCATTGCCAAGGTCATGGCTGGCGAACCGCTGTTCAAGGGTGTGCAGGGCTATGAAAATACTGTGATGCCGCAGCTCGAAAACGCTCTGCTCGCAGGCCACGACGTGGTGTTTCTCGGCGAACGCGGTCAGGCCAAGACTCGCATGATCCGTTCGCTGACTGGGTTGCTCGACGAGTGGATGCCGATCGTTGCTGGCAGCGAGATCATGGATGATCCATACAACCCGGTCTCGAAGTACGCGAAGGACCTGGTTGCCGAGCAAGGCGACGTTACGCCGATCGACTGGGTGCACCGGGATCTCCGTTACGGCGAGAAGCTCGCTACTCCCGACACCTCGATTGCCGACCTCATCGGGGAGGTTGATCCAATCAAGGTTGCCGAGGGCCGCTACCTCTCCGACGAACTCACGCTGCACTACGGCATGGTGCCGCGCACCAACCGTGGCATCTTCGCGATCAACGAACTCCCAGACCTCGCAGAGCGCATCCAGGTCGGCCTACTCAACGTGCTTGAAGAACGCGACGTGCAGATCCGCGGCTACAAGATCCGCCTGCCCATCGATGTGATGCTGATGGCCTCGGCCAACCCAGAGGACTACACCAACCGCGGCCGCATCATCACGCCGCTGAAAGACCGCTTTGGAAGCCAGATCCGCACGCACTACCCGCTCGAGGTGCAGACCGAAGTCGACATCATGCTGCAAGAGGCGCAGTCACTCGACATCGAGACGCCGAACGGCCCAGTGACGGTCAGCGTTCCCGGCTACCTCACCGACGTCATCGCGACGTTCTCCCACCTTGCGCGGTCGAGCAGCCAGGTCAACCAACGCAGTGGGGTGTCGGTCCGTCTGTCGGTGAGTAACTACGAAGCGCTTGCGGCCAATGCGCTGCGTCGCGGCCTGCGCTCTGGCGAAACGAACATCGTGGCCCGAGTCGATGACCTCGGTGCGCTTGCTGCGAGCTCGATGGGCAAGATCGAAATCGAGTCCATTGACGAAGGCCGTGATGGAGCGATCATGGAGAGCCTCATCAAGGGCGCCGTGCTCACGGTCTTCAAAGACGTAGTGCCGCCCGAGCAGACCCGTGCAGTCGTCGACGCATTCGAAGAGGGCGCAGTGGCCCATACCGGCGAGTCGATGACGAGCACTGAACTTGCTGCTGTGGCTGAGCAGGTCGATGCGTTGAAGACACCCGTGGCAATCCTCACCGGTGGCGACGAGTCGCCCGGCGCGGTCGCTGCCGCGGTCGAATTCATCCTCGAAGGTCTGCACCTGTCGAAGCGTTTGAACAAAGACTCCAGCGGCGACAGCGCTACCTATCGCAGCCGGACCTAATTTCCTGGGCGGTCACGCTCCTGTCTCGCTGTCACACTCACCGCTTGAAACCAAGCTGACCAAAGTGTGACAGCCAGCGAGCGATGATCGGGCTGACGCCCCACTCGCCGTGCTCGGCAACCTGTCGGGTTTGAGTGCCTCGAGGGCGAACCGGAGTTCGATCCGGCTCGGTAGCTTCAACTCGAGATGCTCGACGTCACCGAGCACTTCGTCGGAACCAAAGCCGAAGTTGCAGCGCTGGCCGAGCGGGGTGAACGACCGCCGGCCAACCGCTGCGCCAGCGTTGAATGGCCTGGCCCGGGTTGCGTCGTTGCTCTTCACGGCAACGTGGTCGTCCACCGCGGCGGGCCGTTAAGCGTTGCAGCCGAGCGGATCACGATGGTCAACGGCTACATCAGCACCGATGGCACTCGCGACGATCCCACACGGCATCAGGACCTGTTCCACGTCGACGATTCGTCACGACGAGCTCGGAGATTCAGTCGGCGTCAACGTTGGTGTCGCCGAGGACGGCGTCGGCCACCGGCGTCGTGGAGCGAGCCGAGTCGAGGAGGCCTCCGGAAGACTCGGGGCCCGCGATTGCGGGGTCGACGAATGCGATTCCGATGTGCACCCCGTCGGCGATTGCTGCGTCGAGTGCGATGACGAACTGTTCTGCGATGAGGCCTTGTACGTCGGCGGCGTCGTGGCGCGCTGTGAATTGGCTGATTATCATCGGCGTATCTTCGGCAAGTTCCGCTGAGCGCATCACCTCCTCGTGCATTTGCTCGCGAAGGTGATCGAGTTGTTCGTCGTTCGGTTCTCGTTCGTCGAGGTCAGCGTGCGCGAGAACGATGCCGATCAGGTCGCAGGTCTCGAGGAAACTCGCGGCGCTGTCGATCGTGCTGGCTGACAGCGACGCGACAACGGGTGCCTTGCCGCCGCGGAGCGCCGACCACGTGGCGGCCCAGCCAGCAGCGGGAAGGTCAGCGGTGATCTCGGCGAACGGGATCCAACCGTGGACACCTGTACCAAATCGGTCAGCGACACGCTCGACGAATCTCGGGAGCCACTTGACTGCGACATCGGAGTCGTCGATGCCGCCCTCATTGGTGACCCAGCGCGGCTCGTCGCTGTCATGCAGCGTCGCCCAGACTCGGAGCCCGATTGCATCGGCGGCCGTAAGTACTTGGTCGTACCAGTCGGTCCATGCGCTGTCGAGGTCGCCAGGTTTTGCTTGCAACCGTGCCCAGTCGAACGTGAGCCTGAGGTCGGTGACGCCGACTTGCTGCAGAACGGCCAGGTCGTCCGGCCAGCGCGTCCTAAAGCCGTTGCCCGCTGTGGGACCCAGGTTCGACATGTCGCCGTATCCGAGAGTCACCGCAGTGGTGAGCGTGGCGCCGCGTGCAAAGACCATGGTGGTGCGGGGCTCATCGAGCCCGACGTCAGATGAACGGCGTCCGCGTCCAGAGATCGCTGGTGTCGGACTCGGCTGCCTGCGGAACACCGCTGAGTGCGACGACGTCGATCGATCCTGGGAACCCACGGAGTTCGACTTCGCCGACGGAGTTGGCGGTGACCCCGGCGGGGAGGCGCTCGATGTGCATTGTGGGCATGAGCGCCTCGACGCCCTTGGCGTGGTCGCACAAACGTGATGCCATGTTGACCGCGGAGCCGATGTAATCGTCGCCCTCGAACAGCAGTGCGTGGCCAGTGGCCAGGCCTGAACGAACGGTGAGCGGGGCGCACACTTCGTTGGAGAGACGATCGAGGTCGAGGACGAACTCGATGGCGTCGCTCTGGTCGACGGCAACCACCATGCAGCCGTCACCCAACCACTTGGCAATACGCACGCCTCGCTCGGAGGCCACTGTGCGAACGATCGTACGGAACGCGCTGAGGATTCGCCCGGCAGCGTCGTCGCCGAAGGCTGCCGTGTAGTTCGTGAACCCTGAGAGGTCAACGAAGACAAATGTGCGTGGTACCCGCATGGCACTCATGCTAATTGCATCGCCACATGAATGCGTTTCGTGGAGCCGGTTCCTGAACGTTTCCGAATCCGTGTCAAATCGAAAGACAGCGCGACGGCGACGGCGGGTTGGGAGGGGAGTAGGTTCAGATGATGGCGTCACGATTCACGTACTCGCGATGGGACGGCACACAGACCGGCTTCGAACTCGATGCCGATGCCGCATTCGACGAACTGACCGACGAACTCCTCTACCACGGGGACGTCAACGCGGCACTCCGCAAGATGATGCAAGAGGGCATGCGCGATCGCGACGGCAACCAACTGAAGGGCCTCCGCGAGCTACTCGAACAACTACGCGAAGAGCGCCAGAACCGGCTCGATAAACATGATCTCGGAGGTGTCTACGACGAGATTAACGACGAACTCAACGACCTGATCGACGAAGAACGCCACGCCATCGAAAATGCGCTGCGAGACGCCCAGAACTCCGGCGACCAGCGCCGCGCTGACAATGCTGAGTCGGCCGCTGCGGAACGCAACATGCGGCTCGATCTCATGCCTGACGACTTGGCTGGCAAGGTGCGCGAGCTCGAGAGCTACAACTTCGAGTCTGACGAATCGAAGCAACGATTCGAACAGCTCATGGAGAAACTCAAAGACCAGCTCATGCAGCAGATGGTCGACCAGATGTCCGGTGCTATGGAAAATATGGGCCCCGAAGACATGGCCCGCATGAAAGACATGATGGCTGCGCTGAACGAGATGCTCGAGAAGCATCAGCGTGGCGACGATCCCGGCTTCGAAGACTTCATGGAAAAGTTCGGCGAGTTCTTCCCCGAGAACCCTGAAACAGTCGAAGAACTGCTGGAACAGATGGCCCAGCGGATGGCTGCGATGCAGGCCATGATGAACTCGATGACGCCCGAGCAGCGGGCCCAGATGCAGCAGCTCAGTGACCAACTCATGGATGACATGGACCTGCAGTGGCAGATGCAGCAACTGTCAGGGAACCTGCAGCAGATGTTCCCGCAGATGCAGTGGGGAAAGAGCTACGACTTCGAAGGCCAAGACCCGATGGGCATGGGCCAAGCCATGCAGCAAATGCAAGAGCTCGGCGATTTGGACCAGCTCGAGAACCTGCTCCGCAACGCAGCGAGCCCTGGTGCGCTGGCCGAAGCTGACATGGACAAAGTTCGCGATCTGATGGGTGACGATGCTGCCAAGTCACTGCAGCGGCTCGCTGACCTCACCAAGCAACTCGAAGCGGCCGGCCTGATCGAGCAGAAGGAAGGCCGGCTGGAGATGACCCCGAAGGGCCTTCGCAAGATCGGCTCGAATGCGCTGCGCGAACTCTTCTCAAAGCTTGCCAAGGACCACATCGGCCAACACGAGACCAGCAACATTGGTCAGGGTCACGAGCGCACGTACGACACGAAGCCCTACGAGTACGGCGACCCGTTCCAGCTCGACCTGAACCGCACTATTCGCAATGCCGTTCGTCGATCTGGCGGTGGCACACCGATCAGCCTGCATCCCGACGACTTTGAGATCGAAAAGACCGAGCATTTCACTCGTTCGTCAACTGTACTGATGCTCGATCTGTCGTTGTCGATGCCGATGCGCGACAACTTTCTGCCGGCCAAGAAGGTCGCTATGGCCTTGCACAGCTTGATCAGCTCGCAGTTCCCTCGTGACTATCTCGGCATCGTTGGATTCTCCGAGACCGCTCGCATCCTGAAGGCCGAGCAGTTGCCCGAAGTGTCCTGGGACTTTGTCTACGGCACGAACATGCATCACGGCTTCACGCTTGCCCGCCAACTGCTGTCCCGAGAATCTGGCACGAAGCAGATTATCATGATCACCGACGGTGAGCCCACGGCACACATCACGCCCGATGGGTACCCCTTCTTCAACTACCCGCCAGCGCGTGAGACGATCGAGGCAACGCTACGCGAAGTGGTTCGGTGTACGAAGGAACAGATCCGGATCAACACCTTCGGCCTCGGCGCCGACGGCTCACTGCGGGCTTTCATCGAGCAGATGACGTCGATCAACCGAGGCCGGGCCTTTTTCACCACCCCGGAGAACCTCGGCGACTACGTGCTCGTCGATTTCATGGAGGGCAAGCGCGCCATGGCACGCAACGCCCGCCGCGCTGGCTGAAAGCTGGGCCTGCCGAGCGCGGCTTCCGAAGAAAAAACATCGCGCGTTGCGCGCGACTGTTCGCGCCAACCGCGCGATAAATCCAAACGTGCACTTGCGGAATGGAGGTGTGCTCTGGCAGAATGACGTTCGTGTAGTTACAAGGTTGTTGCGACGGCGTCAAGCATTCACGATTGGTGAAACGCCATAAGCAATGGCTTTTCAAAAAAAGTTCTCCAACTCAGACGATTTTCGGACCCACACAGGAAGTCCCTCACATGCAGTTCATCACGACATCGAGCATCACCGTCAGCGCCACACCGGTCGAGCCGGAGCAGGACTGGCATGATCACGCGAACTGTCTCGGCGTCGACCCTGATCTCTTCTTCCCCGAGCGCGGTGCGTCCACCCGCGAGGCGAAGGAAGTCTGCCGGGGCTGCGAAGTCCAGCACGATTGTCTCGAGTTCGCATTGCAGAACGGTGAAAAGTTTGGCATCTGGGGTGGCCTGTCGGAACGCGAACGGCGGCGAATTCGTCGTCAACGTGCCCAGGTCGCGCGCAGCATCATCGGCGCATGAGCCGGTCTTCCTGACGCCCGCAAGGTCTACGGACGTCGGCCTTGTCGGGGCCTTGGAGATGGCGCGACCCCATCGATACGGCGGTGGGGTAGCCTTGCCTCATGATCGGATTTACGCTCGGTGGCCCAGAGGGCATCATTCTCCTTGTTCTCGTGCTCGTGCTCTTCGGCGGTTCGCAGCTTCCCAAGCTCGCGAAGAACCTGGGCAAGGCACAGAAAGAATTCAAGGACGGTCTGGACGAGGCGAACAAGCCTCGCGAAGACGCCAGCTCCGACGCTGACTGAGACGTTGCACCCGCTCTGGCCGTTTCAGAGCTGCAGGTCACCTGAAAACGCAACGATGCCCCGGCACTGAACTGGGGCATCGTTGCGTTTTCGGATCGATTCAGCCAGGGTGGCGACCGGCCGTGCGGGTGGCATTCAGGCGTTTGTGCAGCTCAGGAATGGGCGCCGACAACGGCGTCTTCGCGGCGGCGCTTCAGAATGCGACGACGCTCGCGCTCGCTGCATGCGCCCCACACGCCGTGGTCGATTCGGGAATCGAGTGCGTACTCGAGGCATTGGCCGACGACAGGACATTCCTTGCAGATCTTGCGGGCGCGATCGACGCCGACGCCATCGCTGGGGAAGAACGTGGCCGGGGGGTGGAGGCGGCAGTTGCCGTCGGCCATCCACGCTGTTTCTGAGTCCGGGTCATGCGGTGCCGTGTTGAGTTCGATTGGGCGTTCGTTGAGGGCGGCGTGCTCTGCACGGCTGAGGCCCTTCAGCTTGTCGTTCTTGGCTCGCTTGATCATGTTTGGTGGTCCTCTTCACGATGCTGTGCTGATCGGCCCGAAATTGGCGGGATACCTATTTTGACGTCGCTGGGAGCCGCTTGGTTCCCAATTTCTTGTTCGTTTCGACTTGCTTTCTGGATGCTTTTTGTCGTGACTGATATTTCTGTTGCCGTGGCAGGGCGACTGGATGTTGCGCCGTTGATGGCAAACCGTAACACATTCGTAAAGAAAGTTTGCATGTTCTGAGACAAATTTACGGACGAATCTCGCCCCGGTTCTGTGACCGGAAACGCGTGAAGCCAGAGCGGTTCCCTCGCGCTGCGCACAGATCTCCACCCCTCCACACCCTTACGCACTGTGATGATCCTCCCGCCGACTCGTCAGAGCCTGGTGAGGGCAAACGAAACGATCGGGAACTTCGAGCCGTTAGTCTGCAAGGCATGAGTGACGTCGCTGTCGAGAACCGAGAACCCAAAGCGCACGCTCGGATCGTGTACCACGGCCCGGTGTCACCGCACTGGGAGGTCTACGGCGACTGGGGCGACCGGCAGACTCTCGACGAGTTCCGTGCTCGCGTGCTGGCACGCCTCGTGTTGCTCCCGCGCGACGACCCGCAGTTCCGCCGTAACCGCGAGCGCATCGTGCGTGACGCCGAGCGTGCAATGATCTCTATTGAATGGGACCTCGGCCGTCCCGAAGACGCGTCCTGAACTCCACGGGCACCACGACACCCGGAAACGGAAATGCTGTGAGTTTGTCGGAGAACGGTCAGATTGCCGTCGACGAGCGCTTTCTGAATCGTGAGTTGAGCTGGCTAGCGTTCAACGAGCGTGTGCTTGAACTCGCAACCGAGCCCGGCATTCCTCTGCTAGAACGCGCCAAGTTCTGTGCGATTACGTCGACGAACCTCGACGAGTTCTTCCAGGTGCGTGTCGCGGCCCTGAAAGATCAGGTGATTGCCGGCATCGACCGGCCGACGTGGGACGGTCGGACCCCTGCCCAGCAACTCGCAGCGATTTTCGAATGGGTGCCCGGCATGATTGAGCGCCTTGACGAGGCCTTTGTCGATCGTCTCGTTCCCGAGCTTCGCGCCGCCGGTGTCGAGATCATTTCGTGGGACGACACGACCATGGACGAGCGCGCCGCCCTCGATCGCATCTATGTGTCGCGCATGTTCCCCGTGCTGACCCCGCTTGCTGTCGATCCGGGCCACCCGTTCCCGTATATCTCTGACCTGGCGCTGTCGCTCGCCGTCAACGTGGCTGACCCGGAAACCGGCGATCGGCGCTTTGCCCGGCTCAAGGTTCCCGACGTGTTCCCGCGTCTGATCGAGTGTTCGCCCGGCCGCTTCGTGCCGGCTGAGGAGATCATCGGCGCCAAGCTCGATCGGCTTTTCGTTGGCATGGTCGTGGAGAGCTGGGCTGCGTTCCGCGTCAGCCGGAACGGTGACCTCACCGTGGAAGAAGAAGAAGCCGACGACCTGCTCGAAGCGGTCGAGATGGAACTCCGTCGCCGTCGCTTCAACAGGGCTGTGCGTCTCGAAGTCGCCTTCGATATCGGTGAAGAGCTCCTCGACCTCCTCGTCCGTGAACTCGATCTCTCGCATGACGACGTCACGGTGCATCGGTCCCCACTCGACTTGAGCTGCCTGTTCGAATTGATGTCGCTCGACCGTCCTGACCTCAAGGACGAGGCATGGTCGCCCGTCACCGCCGGGCGGATTGCTGCTGCCGACGAAGGCGACCGACCAATCTTTGACGTCGTTCGCCATCGCGCAGTGATGCTCCATCACCCCTACGAGAGCTTTTCCAGCAGCGTCGAGGAGTTCATCGGGCAGGCAGCTGACGACCCGAAGGTGCAGTCGATCAAGATGACGCTGTACCGAGCGGGCGGCGACAGCGCAATCATCCGCAGCTTGATGAAAGCAGCCGATCGTGGCAAGCAGGTGGCGGTGCTGGTCGAGATCAAGGCCCGTTTTGATGAGGCCACCAACGTCCAGTGGGCCAAGCAGCTCGAACGGGCCGGTGTCCACGTCGTCTACGGCATGGTTGGCCTGAAGACGCACAGCAAGGTCGTTCTGATCGTCCGCGACGACGGCGACCAGCTTCGCCGCTACTGCCACATCGGTACCGGCAACTACAACAGCAAGACAGCGCGGATTTACGAAGACATCGGCGTGATCACCTGCGACCCGGATATTGGCGCCGATTGCGCGCAGCTTTTCAACCATCTCACGGGGTACAGCCGTGCCCACGACTACAAGACGCTTCTGGTTGCGCCACGCGATCTGCGCCGTCAGTTGATCGACCTCATCGAGCACGAAGCATCCTTCGGTCCGGAGGGGGAGATCGTGATGAAGTGCAACTCGATTGCCGACGAAGAAGTGGCCGAGGCGCTGTACGCGGCAAGTAACGCGGGCGTGCGGATCGAACTCCTGGTCCGGGGCATCTGCTGTCTGCGAGCCGGAGTCCCCGGGATGAGCGAGAACATTCGCGTTCGAAGCATTCTCGGCCGGTATCTGGAGCACAGCCGGATCTATCGGTTTAAGAACGGCAACGTTGTCGTCAATGGCCGGTTGCCGGGTGCCGTCACGAACGAGATCCACCTGATCGGCTCAGCCGACCTCATGCCGCGCAACTTGAACCGTCGCGTCGAGGTCCTGGTACCGATCGAACACGAGCGTCATCGGGCGTGGCTCGACCAGGCCATCGAGTTCCAGCTCGCCGACGACATTGTCTGTTGGGAACTGCAACCTGATAACCGATGGGAGCGAATGGGTCCGACCGATACGTTTGTGCCCCATGCACAAGAGCGCATGCACCGCTGGACTGTCCAGCAGCAGACCTCCATCACGCACTGAATCGCGCATTCCAATGGCGGCTGATTTCCGCGGTTGGTAAAACCGTTCCGCCTGTGGCCCCCCAAAGTGACCGGCCCTGTTCACCTGTTGGTCGTGTCGTTGCGAAGCGTTCACCTCTCGTTCACCTGAAGCGGCGGACTTGTTTACCTTGCTTGCGTATCTTCAGATTTGTTCGTTGCCATCCGGGCAACAGCAGCGTGAACCGCACCCAATTTCCCCCAGGAGTATTAACGTGAACTCTCCCAAGCGCCGGCTCGTAGCCGGAGCATTTGCTCTCACTCTCGTCGCTGCAGCATGTGGCGGCGATTCCGGTAGCGGCTCAGCCGAGCCGGCTGCTGAGACGACCGCCGCCGCCAGCGAAGAGCCGGCTGCTGAGACGACCGCCGCCGCCAGCGAAGAGCCGGCTGCTGAGACGACCGCCGCCGCCAGCGAAGAGCCGGCTGCAAGTATGGTTGTCTCTGGCACCCTCGTCGGTGCAGGATCTTCGGCCCAGGCCGCAGGCATGCAGGGCTGGCAGGCCGGCTTCCAAGGCCTCAACTCTGATGCCACCATCGAATATGACGCCATTGGTTCCGGTGGCGGTCGCGAGCTGTTCCTCTCGGGCGGTTCGGACTTTGCTGGCTCGGACGCCGCGTTGAAGGACGAGGAGTTCGAAGCGTCCAAGGAGCGTTGTGTCGGGGACCAAGGTGCCATCAACTTGCCGCACTACATCTCGCCGATCGCCATCCCGTACAACCTCCCGTCGGTCGACGCGACACTGAACCTCACCCCCGAGGTCATCGCCGGAATTTTTGCCAACACGATCACCAACTGGAATGACCCGGCGATCGCCGCCACCAACGATGGCGTCGAGCTTCCCGACCTCAACATCAACCCGGTGCACCGTTCGGACGAGTCCGGCACGTCGGAGAACTTCACCGACTACATGAGCCAGTCGGCACCCGCTGTCTGGACGTTCGGTGAGATCGAGATCTGGGATGATGGTCCTGGCGGTGGCGAAGGCGCTCAGGGCACCTCCGGTGTCGTGGCAGCTGTTGAAGCTGGTGAAGGCTCGATCGGCTACGCCGATGCCAGCCAGATCGGCAGCCTCCCGGCCGCAGCTGTCGGTGTCGGTGACGGCTTCGTCGAGTTCAGCCCAGAAGCAGCCGGTCGCGTCGTCGATGCGTCCGAGCGCAACACGGGTCGCAACGAGTTCGATTTCGCCATCGAAGTGAACCGCACGCCCGATTCGGCTGATGTGTACCCAATCGCTCTGGTCTCGTACCACATTGTCTGCCTTGAGTACCCGGATCAGGCAACCGTCGATCTCGTCAAGGCGTTCATGACCTATGTCGGTTCTGAGCAGGGCCAGGCCGATGCGGCCGCGGCAGCAGGCTCGGCACCGATTTCCCCCGAGGTCCGTGCCGACATGCTGAAGTCGATCGACGCCATCAGCGTCGGCGGCTGATCCCCCACCCCCCAACCGGAGTCATACGGCGAGCCGGTCCACATTGTTTGGACCGGCCCGCCGTTGCTCACGTTCCCCAGCATTTTGGTGCTGACGAATTCGGAGACATACCGTAGTGACGATCATTGAGAACCCGAAGCAACAGACCGAGCCCGACTCGCCGTTTGGCGATGAGAAGATTAGCAAGGCCGGCGACAAAGTCTTCTTTGGTCTCTCGTTTGGCGCGGCCTCATTGATCCTGGTCACCCTCGCCTCGGTGGCCCTCTTCCTCATTAAGGAAGGTCTGCCTGTCTTCACCGCGAGCGACAAGTCCGACCTTGAGCGTGGTGGCGATTCGTTCGTGGGATACGTCGGCCCACTGGTGCTCGGCACGGTCTACATCGCAGCGATCGCACTCCTGATCGCGACACCGATTGCTGTCGCTGTTGCCCTGTACATCAGCCATTACGCCCCGAAGCGACTCTCGCTGACCCTCGGGTATTTCATTGATCTTCTCGCTGCCATCCCAAGTGTCGTGTACGGCATCTATGGCATCACGGTTCTCGCCCCGATTCTCTCGCGCACGCTGTATCCCTGGCTCGACGACTACGCCGCTTGGCTGCCGTTCTTTGGGTCGGATGTCAATGTGTCAACCAGCGGCCGGACCACGCTGACCGTCGGCATCGTGCTGGCGGTAATGGTGCTGCCGATCATCACAGCGATCTCACGAGAAGTGTTTCTCCAGACGCCGCGACTCCACGAAGAGGCCTCCCTGGCACTCGGTGCAACCAGGTGGGAGATGATCCGCCAAGCAGTGCTCCCCTACGGTCGCTCGGGTGTGATCTCCGGAGCGATGCTGGGCCTCGGCCGTGCACTCGGCGAGACGATGGCCGTGGCCATCATCCTGTCGCCAGCCGACGGATACTTCTGGAACATCATCACCAACTCGAACTCAAACACGATCGCTGCGAACATCGCGCTCCAGTTCCCGGAATCGTCGGGCCTCGAGGTTAACCGACTCATTGCAACCGGCCTGGTGCTGTTCATCATCACCTTTGGGGTCAATGCACTCGCGCGTCGGATCGCCGATACTGGATTTTCTGGAGCTGACGGATGACGATGACCACTGACCATCTCGGCCCCGACACCGGTGTCGGCTCTGACTCGAATGGCGACATTACGAGTGGCGAACTTGCCGGCAAGGGCATGTTCGCGATCTTCGGTGGGGCCGTTGTTCTCGGAGCGTTGACGTGGCTGCCTGCCGGCAGCATCAACTGGGCGCGCTGGGTGATTGTGACGATTTTGGCCTACATCATTGGGACGTACGTCGTCTCGCGCATCGTGGAGTCGAAGCGTCATGCAACCGACCGGCTCGCCACCGCGGTCATGACGAGTTCCTTCGCCGTGGTCCTGCTGCCGCTCATCTCGGTTGTTTGGACTGTTGTGGATCGCGGCTCGAATCGATTCGACTGGGCTTTCTACACCGAGACGATGCGCGGTGTCGTCGGTGAGGGCGGCGGCGCGTACCACGCCATCATCGGCACGTTGATCATTACTGCACTGGCCGCAACCTTCTCCATACCGTTCGGATTGTTCACTGCTATCTATCTCGTTGAGTACGGCGGCAAGACTCGATTCGCCAAGTGGGTCACCGGGTTGGTCGACGTGATGACCGGTATCCCGTCGATTGTCGCGGGCCTGTTTGCGTACGCATTCTTCGTTCTCGTTGATGGCCCCGGTCACCGATCGGGCTTGGCCGGAGCGATTGCACTCACGCTGCTGATGACGCCCGTCGTCGTCCGTGCGTCCGAAGAGATGCTGCGTCTTGTGCCCAACGAACTGCGCGAGGCGTCGTACGCCTTGGGCGTCCCGAAGTGGAAGACGATCGCAAAGATCGTCCTGCCCACTGCGGTCGCCGGCATCTTGACCGGCATTGTGTTGGCGATTGCTCGTGTGATCGGTGAAACAGCGCCGCTCCTCATCACGGTGGGCATTGCTCAAGGTGTCAACTACAACCCGTTCTCGGGACGTATGGCAACACTGCCCGTCTTCACCTACAACTCCTACGCATTCCCGACGTTGCCGCGTGACGCGAGCCTCGATCGAGCATGGGCGTCGGCGCTCACACTCGTCATCATCGTGGCGGTCCTCTTCACCGGGGCCCGTATCCTTTCTTCCATCCTCAAGCCCAAGGGTCTGAAATGAACCGCTCGGTAACTTCAAGCCCCCTCCTTTCGACCCAGAACGGTGCAGCGATCATGCCGAACTCCGCACAAGCGACTCAGGCCGGCATCGGCTCGGCGGTCGAATCGGATCCGAATGCGCCGGTTGACTTGCCGAACCGCATCGACGTCACCGATCTCAACATCTACTACGGAGCGTTCAAGGCGGTGGAAGACGTCTCGATGACGATCAACCCGCAGTCGATCACTGCGTTGATCGGCCCGTCGGGCTGTGGCAAGTCGACGTTCTTACGCTCGCTCAACCGGATGCACGAAGTCATCGACGGCGCCTACGTCGAAGGCAGTGTCGTGATCAACGACAAGGACCTGTATGGCCCCGGTGTCGATCCGGTGGCGGTCCGACGCAAGATCGGCATGGTGTTCCAACGCCCCAACCCGTTTCCGACCATGTCGATTGCTGACAACGTGTTGGCGGGTAAGAAGCTCAACTCCAAGCGGCTGAGCAAAACCGAGGGAGCCGAGCTCGTCGAGGAGTCGTTGCGTGGTGCCAACCTTTGGAACGAGGTGAAGGATCGTCTCGACAAGCCGGGTTCGAGCCTGTCCGGTGGCCAACAGCAGCGTCTCTGCATCGCCCGCGCAATTGCAGTGTCGCCTGATGTGTTGCTGATGGACGAGCCGTGCTCGGCGCTCGATCCGATTTCGACGCTGGCGATTGAAGAACTGATGCTCGAGCTCAAGCGCACGTACAACATCGTGATCGTCACGCACAACATGCAGCAGGCAGCACGAGTCAGTGACCGCACCGGCTTCTTCACCATCGAAGGCACCGGCAAACCTGGAAAGCTGGTCGAAATGGACACGACCGAGAAGATCTTTGCCAACCCTGCCAAGCAAGAGACGCAGGACTACGTGACGGGACGGTTCGGCTGATGTCGAAAGAACTTCGCTCCAACTTCCACGAACAACTTGCCGAGATCGGCGCGGGCATTGCTCGGATGAGCGCCGGAGTCACCGAACTCGTGCCGCGTGCTACCCAGATCCTCCTCGATGGTGATCTCGAAGCAGCTGAGTACGTCATTCTGGGCGACGACGAATACGACGCCAAGGCGGTCGAACTCGAAGAGCGATGCTTCAGCGTGATTGCGCTGCAAGCCCCGGTCGCATCCGACCTTCGTTCGCTCGTCTCAGCCATCAAGATCATTGCTGACATCGAGCGCTCTGCCGATCTCTGCGTCAACATCTGTAAGGCGGCTCGACGTATTTACAGTCACGATCTCGACCCCAGCTTGCGCGGCGTCATCCAGAAAATGGGCGACCAGGCGCGGGTGCTGTTCAAGGAAGCAACCGAGGCGTACATCAACCTTGATGGCCCTCGAGCCGCAGCGCTGCACGACATGGACTCGTACCTCGACGATCTGCAACGCCAGTTCATCCAGGTGATTTTCGAAAGCCATGCGGCCGGCACCATCGACCTCCAAGTCGCTGTGCAACTCGCCGTGGTCGCCCGCTTCTTCGAGCGCATTGGCGACCACGCTGTCAACGTCGGCGACCGCGTTCGCTACATCGTCGATGGCTGGGTCCCGGAGCATCCGTATGCCGAGAGCGTCAACGACCCGCCAGAGATCGTCGACGGCGTCGTCGTGCCAGCAGCCCAGGGCTGAGAACTGACGTGCCTTCGATCGTCGCACTGTTTGGCGGAGTAGCCATCGGTCTCGTGATCGGGGTCGTCCTGGCACACCGGACAGCTCGGACAGTTCGTCGTCCAAAGGCTGCAAGCAACGATCTGACGGGCAGCGCAGTCACGGCCGCCGGCAACATTGCCGAGGAGTTTGGCGCCGATCTCGCGTTGGGATTGCAGAGCGCTGTCGACCATCTCCAGATGGGAGTCGTGGTGTGCGACGCATCGCTGAAGACCACGTACCGCAACGGAGCCGCAGATGCCCTGACGGGCACGCACGCCGGTGTCATCGTGGACGCGCACCTGCAACAACTCTTCACCGAGACGCGCTCGGGCGTGCGTGCCGGACGAATCGTTGAGCTGCAGGGGCCGCCAAAGACCACGTACAGCATTGACGCGATGCCGATCCCGGGTGGCGGCGCAGTTGCCACGATCGACGACATCAGCGAACGAGTCCGCATCGACTCGATGCGCACTGACTTTGTGGCGAACATCTCGCATGAACTCAAGACACCCGTCGGCGCCATCGCTGTTCTGGCTGAGATGCTCGCGGACGAAACCGAACCGACGGTGATCAACACACTGTCGAGCCGAGTCGTCGAAGAATCACACCGTGTGGCACGAACGATCGACGACCTGCTCGAGTTGTCGCGCATCGAGTTGAGCCGTCGCCTCGACGACGCCGTCGACCTGTCTGCGGTCGTCGACGAGGCCGTGGCCCGAGGCCGGATGGCAGCTGATGGTCACCAGGTCCAAGTCGAAACGATCGGCGCCTCAGATCGATTGTGGATTCAGGCCGACCGACCACAGCTGAGCTCGGCCGTCGGCAACCTTGTCGAGAACGCCGTCAAGTACAGCGACGACGGCGGGCTCGTCCAAGTCAGCATCCGTCGTAACGAACGGTGGGTCGAAGTCATTGTCGTTGATGAGGGCGTCGGGATTCCCGCGGCCGACCTCGACCGAGTGTTCGAACGGTTCTATCGAGTCGATAAGGCGCGTGCCCGACAGACCGGTGGAACCGGGTTGGGCCTTGCCATCGTCCGACACGTTGCAAACAACCACGGCGGCGTCGTCTCTGTGCAATCGCAAGAGGGCGAGGGTTCGACATTCACCTTTCGCCTCCCCGCCCGACTCGTCGTGCCATCGCCCGAAGTGAACGAGCCGGGCAACCCAACCGAACTGCAGCCGGCGCCCGGTCGGCTTGCAGCAACGGCGGGATCAACTCCGCCACAGAAGGTGAGCATGTCCGATGGGTGAAGCCGTGATTCTGGTCGTGGAAGACGAACCATCATTTGTCGAAGCCCTCAACATCGGTCTCGTCCGTGAAGGGTTCACGGTGCACGTAGCCGTCGACGGTGTCGACGCGCTCGAAAAGTTCGACGCCGTTTCTCCCGATCTGGTCTTGCTCGATGTGATGCTGCCGCGGCTCTCGGGCATCGAGGTCTGTCGCCAAATCCGCAAGAAGAGCCGCGTGCCGATCATCATGGTCACCGCCAAGAGCGCGGAGATCGACACGGTCGTCGGGCTCGAAGTCGGTGCAGACGACTACGTCACGAAGCCGTACCGAATCCGCGAGCTCGCAGCACGAATTCGGGCAGTACTCCGACGTTCGAGCGAGACGCCAGACTCGACCGCAGGTCTCGGCACTGGAACGATCGAAGTGGGCAACGTCATGCTTGACCCTGAAGCACATCGCATCACCATTGCCGGTGAAGAACTGACCCTTCCGTTGAAGGAGTTCGAGTTACTCCACCTGCTGCTCGTCAACGCTGGCCGTGTGCTGCCGCGTGAGACGTTGATCGACCGGATTTGGGGATACGACTACGTGGGCGACACGAAGACGCTCGACGTGCACATCAAGCGGTTGCGGAGCAAGTTGGAAGCTGACCCGAGCAACCCCACCCTCATCACCACTATCCGCGGTTTGGGTTATAAATACTCTCGCTGAGGCCAGGTGTGGCGATTTCTGCGTTGCCGTCGTCGGTCATTGAGCAAGCTCAACTCTGTCCTCGGCGCCTTGACCTCACCTCTCTGCCCTCGCCTCTCTGCCCTCGCCTCTCTACCCTCGCCTCTCTGCTGCTGCTGAGTCAGTCGTCTTTGTCGTCTTCTTGGGTGATGGTGGACGGGAGGGGGCCGGCGGCGGTGCGAACGATGCCGAGCAGGTTGGCGACGATCCGCTTCAGGTAGCGGTAGTAGATCGCACGGGGTACGACCTCGCGGCCGGGCCGGTCGGAGTGGAGGTAGCTTTCGATCTTGGCTTGGTGCTCGGCGACTAGGGCGAGCACGCGAATGGCGAACTCCTCCTTGCGATCGTCGTTGGGCTCAGCCAGGAGGTCGGCTGCTTCGCCGAACATCGTCGAGATCAAGCCGCGCTCTGCGAGCATGGCCTCGGTGTCGGTTTCGCCAGCCAGACGGACACCACTTTCGGCGAGGTCGAGCACATTGGTCGCCTGGTCGCCGATGCGCTCGATCTTCTTGAGCAGCAGGATCATGCCGAGCACGGACCCGATGTCGGACGAACCCTGGACAGTGACGTGGACGACCAACTCGGAACGCAGTTGCTGCTCCATATGGTTGATGCGCTGGTCGGTGTCGCGGATGTCGGCTTCGACCGCAGCGGTGTCGGTGTTGGTGAGCAGGGCGAGCGTCGCCAGATCGAACGAGTGCCGCGCGTCGCCGAGCATCCCGACTGCTCGTGACACGATGTGATCGAGGCCGCCTTCTCGCTTGCTGAAAAATGACATCACCATGATCGAACTTCCCTCATGAGTTGCTGGTTGAAAAATTGGCCCGGGTACTGACTCATCGGAACAGGGCAACACCGATGAGTGGGAGGATGATGAATGCCGTCATGACGTAGGCAACGGCCCAGACGCGACGTTTGACCGCAATCTCCGCGAGGCCCTCTGCCAGCCGGACTGGGACGTCGCGTGCGAACGGCAAGACGTAGAGCACCGCGATACCCATCACGTTGAAGGTCGTGTGGGCGAGCCCGACGGTGAGCGCTTCGGGCACTGAAGCAGCGAGGGCAGCAAGCAACGCCGTGATCGTCGTTCCGACGTTGGCGCCGAGTGTGACCGGGTACGCGTTGCGCAACGACAGCACGCCTGCAGCGGTGAGGGGAATGAGGATCGAGGTGGTGATGCTGGACGACTGCACGGCGACCGTGATGACGAGGCCGAGCAGCATTGCAACCGAGCCTGACCCCTTGCTGAGCGCGGTGTTGATTGACTTTTCGACGCGGTCAGCCACGAGTTTGCGCATGTTCTTCGTGATGAAAGTGAGCGCGAGTAGCACGATGACGAGCCCGGTGATCACCACAAACGTACCGAGGACGTTGCCGGTGAGCCCGACGGCATCTTCGATGTTGACGATCCACTCGACGGGTTTCTTCACCTAGGCTTTGACCGGGCTCTTCCACTCGGAACCGGCCGTACCAACCAGCCGGTCGCTGATCCACGTCGCAGTCTTTGAGATCGCGCCCGTCACGAGTTCGACCGGAAGAAGAATGGCGACAGCCAGCACGTTGAAAAAGTCGTGCACGGTCGCGGCGGCAAATGCTCGCTTGAACTCGGCGGGCTGCCTGATGTGGCCGAGCGACACGAGGGTGTTGGTGACGGTCGTACCGATGTTCGCGCCCATGATCATCGGAATAGCCGCGTCGACGCTGATGCCCTTGGTGGCAACCAGCCCGACGATGATCGACGTGGATGCGGACGACGACTGGACGAGCACCGTTCCGAGGATGCCGACGCACAGGCCCGCGATCGGATTGCTGACACTCGAGAACAAGCGCTCCTGCGTGTCCTCGCCCATGATCTTGATGCCCTTTTCGAGGGCGGAGACGCCGACCAGGAAGGTATAGATCAAACCGAAAACGAGTGCTGAGCGCATCCACGTCGGCACATCGAAACGGGTCGGGCGCTCTGGAGCAGTAACTGCCATACGAGTCGGGCAACCTAGCCGACTTGCTGAGTCGCTCCGTCACAGATGGTTCTGTGGGGCCGAGACGGCATAGCCCTGCAGCGCGGAGGCCTACTATCTGTTCAGTGGAACGACCGACATCTGCCGCCCGGCCGGCACCGTCCAAGTTCCGACGGTTGGCAATCACTCATGCCCTGATGATGGGCGGCGACGCAGCCATGGTCGTGGCGCTCGCCGACTCGCTGTTCTTCGACATCGACCTCACAGCGGCGCGCACGCGGGTGATGCTTTTCTTGGCGATCGGGTTCGCTCCGTTTCTTTTTGTCGCCCCACTGATCGGCCCGGCGATCGACCGCGTGGCCGGCGGCCGCCGCTTCGTGATCCAGGTTATTGCCATCGCCCGTGCCGTGCTGCTGTTCTTCATGGCGCGCTACATCGACGCACTGGCACTCTTCCCACTGGTCTTTGCGAACCTCGTGCTGCAGAAGGCGTATGTCGTGTCCAAGTCAGCGCTCGTCCCGTCGACCGTTCGTTCCCAAGACGAGTTGGTTGAGGCAAACTCGAAACTTGGCCTGATTTCTGGGCTGACTGGTGCGGCCGCGGTGATCCCGGCAGCGATCCTGCTCAAGACGATCGGCGCGTCCGCAACGTTGATCTACGGCACGCTGATTTTCTGCGCGGCGCTCTTCAGCGCCACCCGGCTGCCTCGCGAGGTCGTCGCAGCTCACGGCGTCGACCACGATGAATCAATGCAACTGCGGTCGGCCAGTCTGCAGAACGGTGCCATCGCGATGACCGTGTTGCGCGGTTGCGTCGGGTTCACCTTTTTCCATCTGGCGTTTTGGCTGCGTTCGCAAGACCAGGGAACGTTTTGGTTTGGCGCGGTCGTCGGCGTGTCAGCCCTTGTTGCCATGGTGGGCAACGCGATCGCGCCGCGCCTGCGTAACCGAATGCGCGAAGAAACAATGTTGGTCGCGTCGTTGGTCGTCGCAGCCGTTGCCGGTGTCGGCACAGCGGCGCTCGGGGGCCCGGTGGGCGCGGTGATTTTGGCCGGCGCCCTGAACATGGTCGCGGCCGTCGGACGGCTCAGTTTCGAGAGCATCGTGCAGCGCGATGCTCCGGGTGCCAACCAGGGTCGAGCCTTCGCGAAGTTTGAAACGCAGTTTCAGCTGGCGTGGGCCTTGGCTGCATTCTTTGCCGTCGCCATCCAGGTGTCGGGCCCGGTTGGCTTTCTGATCGTTGGCCTTGTTGCCGCCGGGACACTTGTCAACCTGGTCGTTGGGACCAGCCGGAGTGACGGCCGGCGGCGTAGTCGGCGAAGTGTCAGTCGGCGGAGTCGAAATCAGCAACCCGCGCGAGCCAGAGGCCGGGCGCCTCAATCTCGTTCGGCGTCGGCACCGCGTCGGCGTCGCTGAACAACGGCGCCAATCCGTTCTCGCCGCCACGGTCGACGACACCTTGCACGAAGGCTTTACCGCGAGCGGTTTGATCGGCGCCGAGGCGAATTCCGAGGAGTCGCTCGACGAACAAGTCGTCAGGTGATACTTCGGCACGGCGGCGACGGACTGCGTCAGCAATGTGCAGCGCATTGCCGCCGATGATCCGAACGGCGACGGCGTCGACGACCCAGTCAATCACACCGATCGTGACGGCGACGGCGGTGTCGAGTTCGGGTTCAAGGGCGATCTGCTCGGCTGACCGCACGGCGCCGAGGAGTATCTCTGGGTCACCGAATGCGGCCTGCATTGCGGCCATCGGGTCCGATTGGTCGATATCGAGCGAGGTGAGTTTGTCAGTCATCGCGGACGAGTCGGGCCGGAATGCGCCGACGTGTCGCTGGACCAATGACCGCAGGTGGTCAGCAATGTGCGGGATCGAGAGCAAGGTGTGGCCTGCCATCTCGTGAGCAATGACCCAGAGCCGCATCTCGTCGAGCTCGATATCGGAGTGAGCGGCGAACTTGTCGATTGTCGGGGGGACGACGACGAGCTTCGACGCGAAGCCGCCTTCCCGAGGAATCGGCAAGTCGTAGACCCCGAATGCTCGGCGTGCGAGCCCGCCAACCATCGAGCCGACGGACATGCCCATCATCGCAGGCGCCATCATCTTGCTGAGGCCTGCCATCATCTGCATCATCGGGTCGCCGGACCCGTCGTCGTTGCCGGTCTGTCCGAGCGATGTCGCCATGTCGTTGAACAGAGGCCGGTAGGCGTCGAGCGTCTGTGCAGCCCATTGCTCGGGAGTGGCGACTTCGGGGTCGCTCTCAATGACGGTGAGTTGCATGACGTCGGCAACGTGGAGCCGAGCGATCCCTGCGAGCTCGGCGTACTTGATGCGCACACTTGGCTCGATGTTGGCGGTCGGAACCGGAACGTTCCCACCGGAAACCATCGCTCCGGCCATGTCCCCGCCGCTGGCTGCGAGGAGCGCGAATTGGCGCGCCGCGTCCCAGTTGAGGGGGCCCTGTCCTGAGAGGGCCCTGGAAAGATCACCGAACAGTGGCATTCCCGCGAACGGGTTGTTGCCAGCGTCATCTCCACCGGGTGTGATGGCGTCGTCGTTGCCGTCGTCCATGCTCGAAGGATACGGGAGGCAGCGGCGATCTGGCCGCGGTCGACATCGCCGAAGTGGACACACCTCCCGTCGAGGCCGCGGCGGCACTAGCGTCGGGTTGGTGACAGCGCTGATCGATGCCCCCGGCAACGTGATGTCAGCGACGACGGGCGAACTCACAGTCGTCATCACCGGAGCGACAGGGCCGCTGCAAACACGAGTGGTCGAGGGGCTTCGGGCTCTGGGCAACGTGACGGTGTTCGAGACAACTGGCAGCTTGGACGATTTTGACGGTGACACCGCTGATGTCGTCATCGATATGGCGAGCAACGATCATGACTGGCTTGCCAAACACCGTGAGAGTTCGACACAGCATGCGACGACGAGTCTCGGCATCGCCGATGTGGTCTCGGCGGACCAAGTGGTGTTCGTGTCGTCGGCCATGGTGTACGGCGCCAACGCTAACAACCCGTTTCCCCTCACGGAAGAAACGGTGCTTCGTCCCGACACCGAGTTCGTGTTCGCCCGCCAACTGGCATCGGCCGAGGAACTCGTCGAGCAGTGGCGTCGGAGCAGGCCCGGTCGAGCGACATCGGTGCTGCGCCCGGCGATTTCCCTCGCTGAAGACGGCACGTCCCAACTCGCAGGCGCACTGGTCTCGGGCCTCGGCCAACGTTTTGCCGAAGACGACCCGCCGTCGCAGTTCTTGCACCTCGATGATTTGGCCTCCGCGATCGTGCTGGCGGTGCAGCGCCGTCTCGACGGGGTCTACAACGTTGCACCTGAAGGATGGATTCCGGGCGAGCGAGTTCGAGCGCTGTCAGGCGAGCGGCCGCGTATCCCGCTTCCGGAGCGGGTCTCAGAAGTACTTGGCGCCGTCCGCTGGCGTTTCCAGCGGGGCCCGATTCCGCCAGGTTTGCGCTCCTACACCCGCGAACCTTGGGTCGTCTCGAACGGACGGTTGTTGGCCGAAGGGTGGAAGCCGACGGTCACGAACGAGCAGGCGTATGTCGAAGGCACCGAAGCACGATGGTGGACCATGGTGTCGCCAAAGCGTCGGCAAGAACTGTCGCTCGGCGTCGGTGTCGGCCTTGGGCTGGTCATCACGATCGTTGCGGTCTTGGTTGGGCGTCGCTGGTGGCGCGCTCGACAGGGTTGAGCGTTGCTCCACGAGTTCGTTGACAGAGTTCGTTGACAGAGTTCGGTGACAGAGTTCGTTGACAGAGTTCGTTGCTGTCAGTCGGCAGCGAGTGCCGAGCCGACCAACGAGTCGTGGCTGACGATCAAGCGGCCATTGCTGAAACGAGCGACGATTTCTCCATTGGAGCGCACGACCACAGCGTCGCCTGCCACGTCGAGACGTGCAACGTCGCTCCAGGCAACCGAATAGGCGTACTGGTCGGTCAGGACGAGGACCTGATCGTGGAGGTCGGGCAGCACCGCTTGCGGGTCCGATGAATCGGCCGAGCGATATGCGCCAGCAGGGACATCGGCGATGGCGCTCGGAATTGCGGTTGCCTCGACCAAGCGGACCGAGCGGATCGTTTCTGCAGCGGCGATGGCCGTGTTCGCAGCGGCACGAATCGACTCACGAACCGGAGGTGAGGTTGAGGCGCTGACGGCGATGGGGGCGTCGGCTGATCCACCTGGCGTGACCGTGACGACCAGCGCGGCGATGAGAGCAACAGCAAGCGCCCCGGTGGCAAGCGCGACAAACCGATGGCCGGATCCACGATCGACTTCGACCCGTGTCGGGCCAATCTCGGATGGATGCCTCCACGTTCTTTCATGCGGGGGGAGCGGTGCGCGTTCCACGAGTTGGAGACTGTAGTGCTGAAATCGCCATGGGTGATCGCGGCTGGGGCCGATGCGGAATCGGGAATGGCCATCGCGCAACGAATGTGGAGTCAAACGTGTTGCGGCAACCTGACGATGTCACCAGGTCGGCTACGATGACCAGCGTGGATGCACCGGTGCAAGGCAACAATTGGTTCGGTCTCACCGCTCAGGAACTGCCGATTGGTGCTGCCTACGAGTGGGCTGTTCGGCCTGACTGTGGTGCTGTTGTCTTGTTCAGCGGAACAATTCGGAACCATGCCGAAGGCCGTGACGGCGTCCAGCACCTCACCTACGAGGCGTATGAGGAACAAGCAGTTGTGCGATTCGAGGCCATCGGCGACGAACTACGCGTGCGTTGGCCTGACGTCGGTCGCGTCGTGTTGTTGCACCGCACCGGCGAGTTGCAGATCGGTGAGTCGTCGGTCATTGCGATCGTTTCTTCGCCGCATCGACCGAGCGCCTTCGAGGCTGCCAGGTTTGCCATTGACGCACTGAAGGAAACAGCTCCGATTTGGAAGCACGAAGTCTGGGCCGACGGCGCCGACTGGGGCACCGGGGCACACGACATCCGCGATGCACAATCAGTCGGGAACTCTGAATGATCGTGGTCATCAGTGTGCTGGCCATCGTGGTGGTCGCCGTGATTCTCGGCCTCGCACTCCGCGGGCGAGCCGACGAGGACGGCGTCGACTCGTTTCGCCGACAAATCGATGCACTCTCGTCGGAGGCTCGCAAACCCACCGTCGATCGGGTCAAGTCGGCTGAGCGGGACGCTGATGACGACGATTCGTTGAATTCGTGACCGGTGCCGCGTCGAGGCTCCCGATTTCTGCGCTTGTCCTGAGGCAGAATGAAGCTGTCATGCAACGTCGCAGCCTTCTGAATTTCGCCCTGCTGGCCAGGTCTGCCTGATGGCACGTGACCTCGCGATCGACCTCGGCACGGCAAACACGCTCGTGTACATGAAGGGCCGCGGCATCGTGCTCAACGAGCCGTCGGTCATCGCCCTGAACCGGCAGACCGGCGAAGTGCTTGCGACTGGCCGTGAGGCGTGGCAGATGATCGGGCGTACGCCCGGTTACATCGTTGCGGTGCGTCCATTGCGCGGCGGGGCGATCACTGACTTCGAGATCACCGAGCGCATGATCCGCCTGTTGCTGCAGCGCGTCGGCGTCAGCCGATTCACTCGTCCCAAGGTCGTCATTTGTGTGCCGTCAGCGATTACCGAAGTCGAGCGCCGAGCGGTCACCGATGCTGCCCGTCGAGCAGGCGCAGCCGACGCCAACCTGATCGAACAGCCCATGGCGGCAGCTATCGGCGCTGACCTGCCGATCGACGAGCCCGTCGGCAACATGGTCATTGACATCGGCGGTGGCACCTCGGAAACCGCAGTCATCTCGCTCGGCGGCATCGTTGCGCTCGAAGCAGTGCGGGTCGGGTCGTTCGATATCGACGCCGCCATCCAGAATTATGTCCGTCGCGAACACGGCATCGCCATCGGCGAGCGGACAGCCGAAGAGATCAAGGTCGCGATCGGGTCGGCTGATCCGACGAGCGACGAGAACCAGGCCGAGGTGCGTGGGCGCGACCTCATGACCGGCCTCCCAAAAACTGTGCTCCTCACACCTGAAGAGGTGCGGTTCGCCATCGAAGACGTCATCTCGTCGATCGTCGCGTCGGTCATCCGGTGCCTGTCGAAGGCGCCGCCCGAACTGTCGCAGGACTTCCTTGTGCGTGGCATGTATCTCGTCGGCGGTGGCGGTCTGCTGCGCGGGCTCGCCGAACGGATCGAACGGGAAACCCAAGTTCCAGTGCGAATGTCGAACGTGCCACTCGAAGCAGTGGTCCTCGGCGCCGGTCATGTCATCGAGCACTACGAAGCGCTCAAAGGCATGTTCATGGGCGCTCGCCGCTAGCTCAGGCCGCATAGGAGGCCCGATCACTGCGTTCCGCCAACTCCTCGTTGCCGGAGGCAACTTCGTCGTGGCGCACCTTGTCCTCGGACCACCTGAGCGCCCTGAGGGTTGTTGAAAGACTGACGGCTGCTGGCGACCCTGCTGCTGAGTGATCCTTTGCCCTCGGGCCAAAAGTGGATATCGCGGCGGCTACTGCTGAGCGTCCTGATGTCCACGTGTCACGTTTCGGTCCGTGTCACGTTTCGGTCAGACCTGGGTGTGACAGTCCGGACTCTTCCCAGAGGTCGCCGGGCCTCCGTTCGGCTTGGATGACTGCTCCGTGTTCGTGAGTGCGTCGTATCGTGCGTGGATGCGCATGCCTTCGGAGACGCTCGCTGACTTCCGGAAAGGGTTTGCCCAACTGGAGGTCGACTTTGACGTCCCGGGTGACTATCCGCCGGAGGTCCTGGCAGCTGCAGAGGTCGCTGCCAAACGGCCACTCGGCAACGGTCAGTCGCCGCACGTCGATCGGACCGATATGCACTTCCTGACGCTTGATCCGGCGAGCAGCACTGACCTCGATCAGGCCTTCGCTATCGAGATGTCGGGCGACAGCGTCGTGCTGCACTACGCCATTGCCGATGTCGGCTGGTTTGTGCGGCCCGGCGACGCCATCGATCATGAAGCATGGAAGCGGGGCGTTACCGTCTACATGCCGCACGCTCGTGCCGGCCTCCACCCGCCGCGCATCGCAGAAGATGCCGGCAGCCTCCTTCCGGGCGGCCCGAAGCCAGCGGTCGTGTTCACGGTCAAGATCGCAGCCGATGGCGGGGTTCGACTCGACGGCGTCGAACGGTCGATGATCCGAAACCGAGCGAAACTCGCTTATTCAACGGTGACGCCTTCGGACCTTCCCGAGGCATTTCCCGAACTTGCGCGACGGTTCGAGATTGGCGAGCAGGCGCGTGGTGCCGATCGGATTCAGATGCCTGAGCAAGAAGTCGTTCGCACCGATGGTGGCTTCGCACTCCAGTTCCGGCCGCGCGACGATGCCGAAAACCAGAACGCTGCGATGTCGCTCGCCACAAACATGGCAGTCGCCGATGCGCTGTTCGCCGCCAAGACCGGGTTGTTCCGCACGATGCCGGCCGTCGACGAGAGCCGCCTTGGTCGACTGCGTCACACCGCGCGGGCATTCGGGCTGCAGTGGCCGAAGGACCAGTCACTGGCCTCGTTCAATGAATCGCTGCCCAAAGACGATCCGAAAACGTCGGCCTTCCTTCTCGCAGTTCGCCGGGCCAGCGGCGGCGCTGCGTACGAGCCGTATGACTCGAATGAGAAGCCATGGCACGCGGCTGTTGCCGCGACATACAGCCACGTCACTGCGCCGCTCCGTCGCCTGGCGGACCGCTACGTGATCGAAGCTGCGTTGGCTGTTGCCAACGGTGATGCCGTTCCCGACGAGGTCGAGCATGCGTTCACCGAACTGCCTCAAGCCATGCGCCAGGGTGACACTCGTGCAAACCGCGTCGACCGCGCTGTCATCGACCTCGCCGAGGCCATCGTGCTACAAGGCCGTGAGGGCGAAGTGTTCGATGCGGTGATCACCGACGAAGACGACCGTGGTGCTCGCATCCAGGTCTGCGATCCCGCCGTGGTTGCCCGAGTGGTGGCACGCCATGTCGATCCCGGCGATGACATCCAGGTCAAACTGGTGAGCGCCGACCCGGCCGAACGCAGCGTCGCCTTTGAGCGAGTCGGCTGACCCTCTTCCCTCTTCCCCCTTCCCCCTTCCCCCTTCCCAGGCGTCTGCGTGATGGTTGTGGTTGACATGTTGACCAAAACCATCACGCAGACAGGGCGAGCGAGTCAGGCTCGGGAGAAGCGACTCACGGTGCCAACGTTGCTGACGGCGAACAGGTCGCCTTCGCCGCCGATCGCGATCGCTGCGAGGTTCGGCTGCTGAGCCAGTTCGACAATGATCGGCGCGCCGGGTTGCGAGGTGGGGTCATATCCCCAGATGCGGCCCGAGCAGAAGTCGCCGTAGACAAACCAACCCTGCAGGTCGGCAATGCCCTCACCGCGGTAGACCACTCCACCGCTGACCGAACAGTCGCCATCATCGTGGCTGTACTCGACGATTGGAGGAGTGTGACCGTCGGCGTCCTGGTCGTCGTTGAATCGAGCAGTTCCCTCAAAGGCGCTCCACCCAAACGAGAGGCCGCGGCCAGCACCCTGGCCGTCGATCGCTGGCGCATAGTTGATCTCTTCGAGATCGCCCTGACCGACGTCGGCGATCCAGAGATCGCCGGTTGGCGTATCGAAGGAGAACTTCCACGGGTTGCGCAGACCCAACGCCCAGATGGCAGGGTCGGCTCCCTCGACACCGATGAACGGATTGTCGGCTGGGATTGTGAACGATTCGTTGCCCGACTCGCGCGGGTCGATGCGGAGGATCTTGCCGAGTCGGCTCGCCAACGCGAGCGAATTGCGCTCGGGATCATTGGCTGATCCGCCGTCACCCAGCCCGAGGTACAGGAACCCGTCGGGGCCGAAGGCGAGTTCGCCACCGTTGTGGTTGCCGAAAGGCTGCTCGACGGTCAACACTTCGCGACGGCTGCCGGGGTCGAATACTGCCGTGACCGGGTCGATGGCGTACTCGTCGACGACGGTGGTGCCATCGCCGTTGGTGTAATGCACGTAGGCGAGATCTTGAGCGGGGTGAAATGCCGCGCCGAGGAGGCCGCGCTCGCCGTCGGCTGCCGTCAGGTCGGTGATGTCGAGCATCACCTCGGCCGACAAGTCGTCGGCGGCAATGATCCGGCCGTTCTGCTCGACGACAAAGTGGCGCGGGTCGCCAACGCGGCTGAACAACTCGACAGGAGTGTCGAACGTGCCGGCATCGACCAGGGTGACGACCGGAATTGGTAGCGGGCCTGTAGCGATGGTGGTGGCCGGAGCAGTGGACAGCTCCTCTGGCGTGCCAGTCGGCAGGTCGTTGCCGCCGGAGGGTGCGAGTTCGGGGAGGGTCGTGGCGATTGACTCGTCAGCTGCGACCCCGGTGTCCTCGGACTCGGTTGATGACTCCTCGGGTTCCGGGACGGTTGCGAACGTGGCGGTCGGGTCGTTCGGAGGATTTTTCCCGGAGGACTCGGACCCACCGCCGCACGCCGCAACGGTAAGTGCAGCACCGACAACGGATGCGACGAGGATGCGTCGGTGGCTCAAGCCCGGCCCACCCGGGTGAGGCCTTCTTGCACCACGCTGATCGCAAGGCGTCCGTCGGAGGTGAAGATCGCGCCGCCAGCAAGGCCGCGCGCTGATGATGTGCTGAGCGCTGTCTGGTCATAGAGCAGCCAGTCGTCGGCGCGGAACGGGCGGTGGAACCACATGGCATGGTCGAGGCTGGCCATCTGCACGTCGCCGCTCGCCCATGACATGCCGAAGGGGAGGATCGTGGTGTCGAGCAACGTCATGTCGCTCGCGTACGTGACGATGCAGGCATGGAGCACCGGGTCGTCAGGAAGCTGGCCGTTGGTGCGCAACCAGACTTGTTGCGAGGTCGATTTCTCGCCGTTGCGACTCATTGGGTCACCGGTGACGTACCGCAGGTCGATCGGTCGGGGCTGCTCGTAGTAGTCGCCGAGCTGGTCTGCGTATGGCGCGTTGCGCGTCTTGAAATCGGGGAGTGACTCGGGCTCTGGGAGGCCGGTCGGCATCAAGAGCTGATGGTCGAGACCTGGCTCCTCATTGTGGAAGCTGGCCTGCAGGTTGAAGATCGCTCGGCCGTGCTGGATGGCCACGACACGGCGAGTGGTGAAGCTGCGGCCGTCGCGGATGCGATCGACTTCGTAGAGGATCGGTGTCGTCGGGTCGCCTGGGCGAAGAAAGTAGGCGTGGAGCGAGTGGACCATGCGGCCGGGCTCGTCAATTGTCCGCGCAGCAGCAACGAGGGCTTGACCTGCGACCTGACCGCCGAAGACCCGTTGACGATCTTCATCAGTCGACGCACCCCGGAATATGTTCACCTCGATCACCTCGAGGTCGAGCAGCTTGACGAGATTGTCCAACGCCGCCTGATTGCCTGGCGTCGGCTCGGCTGGATAGTGGGGGCTTTCGCTGTCAGCGGTCATGCCCGACCAATGTTGCCACGGTTCGGGCCCGAATTGGTCGCCCGTTCTAGGGTCATTGCATGTCACAGCTTGATTTGTCGTCCGACCAGTTGCTCTCCACCACCCGTGCGGTGCGTAAACGCCTCGATTTTGATCGCCCGGTCGATGACGATCTGATTCGTGAGTGCGTGGCAATGGCGATGCAATCCCCGTCCGGTTCGAACACGATGACGATGCAGTTCGTTGTGGTCACCGACCCGGCAAAACGGGCTGCGATCGGTGAGATCTACGGCAAGTGCTTCGATATCTACCGCACTATGGACGGTGTGTACGCAGGATCGCTGCAACGCGAAACGGCGGAGGGTCAGGCGCAGCAAGACCGCGTGACCGACTCAGCTGAGTACCTCGCAGCTCATATGGCCGACGCCCCGGCGTTGGTGATTGCCTGCACGAAGACTGGCCGGCTGGACGGTGTACCTGCAATGTCGGCAGCCTCATCGATGGGCAACGTACTGCCGGCAATGTGGAGCTTCATGTTGGCGGCACGCGCCCGCGGGCTCGGTACATGCTGGACCACTGTCGGGTTGATGATGGAAGAGCAGATCGCCGATGTTGTCGGGATCCCGTTTGACTCGGTGCAGCAAGCCGTTCTCAGTCCGCTCGCCTACACGAAGGGGACGGACTTCAAGACAGCGATGCGGCCCGACCCCGACACGATCATCCACTGGAACACTTGGTCGAGCTGAACGATTGACTGTCGCCATGCTGTCTGAGGGCCGTCGTTCGCTTGCGCTTTCCACCAGAGGCTTCATGCCGGCTGAAGAGGGAGATGCGCTGTGGGAAGCTGCGCGCGCTGCGACTGCGGCGATGCCTGGGATGCCGATGCTCGAACTTGGCTCGTATTGTGGCCGATCAACGGTGTGGCTCGGCGATGTGGCCGAGGGTGCAGGCATCTTGCTGTTTGCACTCGACCATCACCGCGGCTCTGAAGAGAACCAGGCCGGCTGGGACCACCACGACATTGAGGTTGTCGATGAGCGCATTGGAAAGATGGACACGCTGCCGTTTTTCCGGGCGACGATTCATGACGCCGGCCTCGAAGGCTCCGTCGTGGGATTGGTTGGGCGTTCGCCGACGATCGGCGCGACATGGACCACTCCGCTGAGCTTTCTTTTTATCGATGGCGGACACGGTGAAGAACCGGCACGGCTCGACTACGAACGTTGGACGCCCCATGTTGCCGTGGGTGGCACGTTGGCGATCCACGACGTGTTCCCAGATCCGGCCGACGGAGGCCGACCGCCTTACGAGCAAATTTATCTGCCCGCCTTGGCGTCAGATCGCTTCGAAGAACGCGCAGCCACTGGATCGCTGCGCATCCTGACACGTACCAGCTGACGGTCATTTCAGCGACGTGGCCAGAGCGTGGCGCAGCGGTTTGTCGCACTTTGGTCTGACCTGGGTGTGACATTGGTGTGACAGGTCAGAGCGGCTCAGGTGGTTTCGATGCGTAGCTGCATTGCGGTGGCACCGTTGGAGAATCCGGCCCGGATCATCTCGGCGATGGCACCTGCCAGCACGTCGATGTCGCCCTGGATTTCAGTGGCAAACGGGCCCATGTCGGGCACGAGGCCAGCGGCGGTTGCAGCTTCGATGACGGCTGACACGTGCGGGCCGGGATCATTCTCGCGAAATGGCTCCACGAGGACTTCGAGATGTGCGTTTGCCATGCTGGGAGATTACTCGCCCTGCTCCGTGCGCCATGTCGGAACGGTGAATGCACAATGAACCCGAGCGATCCTTGACGTTTTGTAAAGCATTTTTGTTATTGTCGGAAGAGTGAACAACAGCGCGTCTCGAGAATTGTCGATTGACCCCAAGCGATTGGTGGCGCGCATCGAGGCACTCGGCGAGATCGGTGCGATTCCGGGAACGACCGGGTGTGCCCGGCTCGCGTTGACCGACGAAGACCTGAGCGGCCGCGACCTGGTCGTTACCTGGATGCGTGATCTCGGCCTTGACATCACGATCGACGGCATCGGCAACGTGATCGCGACGATGCCCGGGTTCGCGGCTGGCACCCCACCGGTGATGACCGGTTCACACATCGACACGGTTGGAACAGGCGGTAAGTACGACGGCAACCTCGGGGTACTCGCCGGCCTCGAAGTCATCGAAACAGTCATTGCGGCCGGCCTCGAACTCGACCGGCCACTCGCCGTCGGGTTCTTCACCAACGAAGAGGGCGCCCGTTTCCAGCCGGACATGCTGGGCAGCCTGGTGTACGTCGGCGGTCTGTCGCTCGAAGACGCGCTGCTCATCCAAGACCGTGACGGTGCCGTTGTCGGCAAAGAACTTGACCGAATCGGCTACTCGGGTCCGGCACCTCTTCCCGGGCCCACGCCGCATGCGTTTGTTGAACTCCACATCGAGCAGGGACCGGTCCTCGAAGACGAAGACATCACGATTGGCGTCGTCGAGGGTGTGCAGGGCATCTCCTGGACCGAGCTGACGTTGAACGGACAATCGTGTCACGCCGGCACGACGCCGATGCGTCTCCGCCACGACCCCGCCTACGTCGCATCAAAGATTGTGACCTTCGTACGCGATCTGACGGGCGAATTCGGTGAACCGCAGGTCGGCACGGTCGGGGCAATTGACCTCATCCCGAATCTCGTCAACGTCGTGCCGTCGGTGGCCACGATGACCGTTGACCTCCGAAACACCAACGAAGAAGTGTTGCAGCTGGCCGAGACCAAGTTTCGCGGCTTCGTCGCCCAGGCAGCTGAGCGCGAGGGCGTCGGTGTGCAGACCCGCACACTCGCCCGCTTCGAGCCGGTCGACTTCGACCCACGTGTCATCGATATCGTCGAGCAGTCCGCTGAGGCGGCTGGGCTCACGCATCGTCGGATGCCCTCAGGAGCCGGTCACGATGCTCAAATGTTCGCTCGGGTGTGCCCGACGGCGATGATCTTCACCAAGAGCGTCAATGGCATCAGCCACAACGTCACGGAATACACCGAACCAGCGGACCTCGAAGCGGGCACCAACGTGCTGCTCCGAACGATGCTCGCCCTTGCAGAAACAGACTTCTGATGCCCCGCTATCTCAATGTCGGCGCTGCCCAACTTGGCCCTATTGCCCGCGACGAACCGCGTGCGACGGTCGTTTCGCGCCTGATCGACTTGCTGCAGCAAGGCGCTGTGGCCGGCTGCGAGTTGGTGGTCTTTCCCGAGTTGGCGCTCACGACCTTCTTCCCGCGCTGGTACCTCGATGAGGGGGACGCGTCGAACATCTCGGGCGACACGACCGAGCTCGACTCGTACTACGAGCGCTCGATGCCGGGCCCGGAAACGCAGCCGCTGTTCGACGAGGCCAAGCGACTCGGTGTCGGTTTCAGCCTCGGGTTCGCCGAACTCACCGAGCCTGACGATGACGGTGTGGTCCATCGTTTCAACACGACGATCCTGGTCGAACGCGATGGCACGATCGTCGGTCGGTTCCGCAAGGTCCACATCCCTGGCCATGAAGCGCACGAGCCGTGGCGCCAGTTTCAGCATCTGGAGCGGCGGTACTTCGAAGAGTCCAACGAGGGCTTTCCGGTCTTCGAAGCGTTCGACGGTGTCGTCGGCATGGCCACCTGTAACGACCGGCGTTGGCCCGAGACCTACCGCGTCATGGGATTGCAGGGCGTCGAGCTGGTGATGATCGGCTACAACACGCCGATGTTCTATGCCCCTGACCCTACGCAGAACGCGCTCGCCGGGTTCCACAACCATCTGGTGATGCAGGCTGGCGCGTACCAGAACGGCACGTGGGTCGTCGGTGTTGCCAAAGGCGGCATTGAAGAGGGTGTCGAGTCGCTCGCTCAGTCGGCGATCATTGCGCCATCTGGCCAGATCGTTGCGCAGGCCGTGACGATCGGCGACGAACTGGTCACCGCCCGGTGCGACCTCGACTGGTGCAAGCAATACAAAGAGACATTGTTCGACTTCGAGCGCTACCGACGCCCAGAGGTCTACACACGAATCACGGCACAGAAGGGTGCAATTGCGCCCGGCTCGACGAAGCAAGACGGAGTTATCTCATGAGCAAATTTGTCCTCAACGGCGAGCAGGTCACGGCCCGCGACGACCACCCGCATTTGTTGGCGGCACTCCGCGATGAACTCGGTATCACGTCGGCGAAAGACGGGTGCTCCCCGACGGGCCAGTGCGGTTGCTGCACCGTGCTCATAGGCGGCAAGGCGCGTGTCTCGTGCCAGACATCGATGGAGAAGATCGACGGAGGAGAAGTCACGACGCTCGAAGGGTTCGACCCGGCAGAGGTGCAGCGGATGGCCGATGCATTCGCTGCATGCGGCGCCCTGCAGTGCGGCTTCTGCACACCGGGCATCGTTGTCCGAACGAAGGCACTGATCGACAAGAACGGTGCCGACCTGACTCGCGAGCAGGCATCGCGCCACCTGGGTGCCCATCTCTGCCGCTGCACCGGCTACATCAAGGTCCTCGACGCCGTCGAAGCATTGGCCCAGGACAACATTCCTGTTGTGGTCCAGCCGCGTGGCGTTGGATCACGCGGCATCAAGTACGAAGGCCGCGAGCTGTCGATCGGCATTCGCGACTTCATCGACGACATGAACCCGGAGGGCTGTCTCCACGGGGCACTCCGTCTGGCCGATCACGCCCGCGCTGACATCACGTCGATCGACGCATCAGCGGCACTTGCCGTCGATGGTGTGCGCGGTGTCTTCACGGCTGCAGACATCCCTGGTGTGAAGCGCGTCGGAATCATTCACAAGGACTGGCCGATCATGATTCCGGTCGGTGGACGCACCTCCTACCTCGGTGATGTGCTTGCAGTCGTCGTTGCCGACACTCGACAAATCGCGCGTGCCGCCGCCGAACTCGTGGCGGTCGAATACGAAGTGCACGAACCAATGGTCGATCCGGTCCGCGTGATCAACTCGTCCGAGCCGGCAGTGTGGGAGCTTGACGGAAACATCCTGTCGACGTCCACGTACACCCGCGGCGACGCCGACGCCGCCCTCGCATCGTCGTCGTTCACTGTGTCGGAGACCTTCCAGACACAACGCATCGAGCATGCATTCCTCGAACCAGAATCGACGCTCGCTGTGCCGACGCGAGTCGGCGCGGGTGCGGGCGTGGGCGAGGGTGAACCGGGTCTGTACGTGTACTCCGGTGGCCAGGGAATCTGGGACGATCGCAATGACATCGCCGCGATGCTCGACATTGACACCAGCCGTGTGACGACCGAACTTGTCTCCAACGGCGGCGCGTTCGGTGGCAAGGAAGACATGTCGAACCAGGCGCACACGGCGCTCGCGGCATGGCATCTCGAAGCGCCGGTCAAGATCACGCTGTCGCGCGAAGAGTCGCTGCTGATGCACCCGAAGCGCCACCCGATTCGTATGCAGTACGACGCCGGTTGCGATGCTGATGGCAAGCTCACAGCCATCAAGGTTCGCATGATTGGCGACTCCGGTCCGTACGCATCAGTGGGCATGAAGGTGCTCGAACGGGCGGCCGGTCACGCAACCGGTCCGTACGCCGTGGGCAACGTCGACGTCGAAGCCATCGCAGCTCGCACCAATAACTCGGTGTGCGGAGCATTCCGCGGGTTCGGTGCCAACCAAGCGCAGTTCGCGATGGAGGGCGTGCTTGATCGGTTGGCTGAGCAGGTCGGCATCTCCGGTTGGGAGATCCGCGACCGCAACGTCGTGATGCCCGGCGACACGTGGGGCCCCGGCCAAGTCATGGACGACGGTTGCAAGGGCGCACGTCAGTGCCTCGACGCTGTCAAGCCTGCGTACGACGCTGCTGTCGCTGCTGGTAAGTCGGTCGGCCTGGGCCTCGGGTTGAAGAACTCTGGCCTCGGCAACGGCTTCAAGGAGATCGCTAAGGCTGTCGTGCACTTCCGAGCAGACGGCCGTGTCGAGATCCGTCACTGCTGGACCGAGATGGGCCAGGGCATCCACACCGTTGTCATGCAGGTTGCCATCGAGGAACTCGGCATCGAAGCGGAGCAGATCGACGTGATCGTCGACTCGACACGCGAGCTCGGTGCCGGTCAGACCACGGGCAGCCGAGGCACCCTGATGGGCGCTGGCTCGGTCAAGGCGGCTTGCGAAGCAGCCATCGCTGGCGGTCGCGAAGTCGGTGTCGACTACGAGGGAGAATACCGAGTCGACTGGACCAGCTCACTTGGTGAGATTGCCGCTGCGAAGGCAGCTGGTAAACCGATCGAGAACCCGATTATCCACTCTACGTTCGGTTACGCGGCGCAGGTCGTCGTGCTCGCCGAGGATGGAACGGTGGAAAACATTACGGCCGCACACGACGTTGGTCGTGCCGTCAACCCGATGCTCTGCGAAGGCCAGATCGAAGGCTCCGTGCACATGGGTCTGGGCTACGCGATGACCGAAGGATTCCCTTGTGACGAGACTGGCCGTCCGACCAACACGACGCTGAAGTCACTCGACATCATCCGGCCGAAAGATATGCCGACCGTCGATGTGATTCTGGTCGAAGCGGCTCAGCCCAACTCGCCTTACGGCATTAAGGGCGTTGGTGAAATCGGGCTCGTGCCGACAGCTGGCGCTGTGGCTGCTGCGCTCCGTCAGCACTCCGGTACGTGGCACAACGAGCTCCCGATGATCAATGAAAGTAACCGCGAGCGCGCAAGCGCCTGGACCTGAGATGAGCCAGTCACGGGGGAGCACGTCCGGCCTCGTCTGCGCGCATCACCACCTCTACTCGTCGCTCGCGCGGGGTATGCCCGCCCCGCCGGCGACGCCATCGAACTTCCTCGGGATTCTCGAGAACGTTTGGTGGCGGCTCGACATGGCGCTCGATCTCGACATGATCGAATGGTCGGCAAAACTCGGTGCACTCGAAGCACTCGAAGCGGGCACGACGGCGATCATTGACCATCACGAATCACCGAACGCCATCGAAGGATCGCTGTCGGTCATCGCCGAAGCCGTTAACGAGGTCGGGGTGCGGATCAACACGTGCTATGGCGTCACCGACCGGCATGGCGTCGAAGGCGCCGCGCTCGGGTTGGCCGAGAACGACCGGTACCTCCAGGAGTTTGTGACACCCGGAGATGGCATGCGCAAGGGAATGGTCGGGGTGCACGCCGCGTTCACGTGTTCCGACGACTCGCTTGCGGCGGCCGCTGCGTTGGCAGACAAGCACGGCGTCGGTGTGCACATTCACGTGGCCGAGGGGCCGGACGACATCGGTGTTGAGGATCGCATTCGCGAACTCACGCGTGACAATTGGATGCTGATCCACGGCGTCCATCTGCCCGACGATCACGGCTTGCGTGGAACGATTGTGCACAATCCTCGGTCGAACATGAACAACTCGGTCGGGTACGCCAACCCGTCCCGGTTCAGCAACCCGACCGCGCTCGGAACCGACGGGATCGGAGCCGACATGCTCGCTGAGTTCCAATTGGCGTACGTCAAACATCGCGATCACGATGTCAAGGCAAGCCCGGATGCGGCCTGGTCGTGGCTGCAGGGGGGCTGGGAGCTCTTCCCCGAGGCACAGAACGATCGAGTCACCTGGTCATACGGGACGATCGAGCCGTGGCACGTCGCGTTCACCCCGACGATTCGTGCGATTGACGTCGACATCGATGGTGAGCCGGCCTTACGGGATGGTGTCGCGACCCGCGTTGACGCCGACGAGATTCGTGCCAAAGCCTCGGAGCAGGCCGTCCGCCTGCATGCCGCGCTCGAAGCCTGAATCGACAGTCGTGCGCGTTGGCGCCGTGTCATGATCAACGCTCTACGATCTTCCACGTGGTCGACCCGCACCCGCTGATCGCTGCGTTGCAGCCGCTCATCGATGCCATGGGCGCGCAGTCCGTTCGGCCCAGTGATGTCGAGGGCTCTGATGTGCCGCTGGTCTGGGGTGACGATGTCGTCGGCGGCGCCCGGCTCCCGCCGATTCACGGCTCGCTCGATCGAATCATTGCCCGTGTCGAAGCAGAGATGCAGAGACCGCTCCCGACGCTCAGCCGGCCCGAGAAGCAGCAGGCAATCAGGCGTCTTGATGAGCTCGGGGCCTTCGTGTTGCGGCGCGCAGTCGAGGATGTGTCTGAGGCTGTCGGGATCAGTCGGATCACCGTGTACAGCTATCTCAATGCACTGCACCGATGATCAGGCTATTCAGAACATTGCACTCAGGTCTTTACAGTTTGTAAAGTGCTGACATGGCTCATGATGCACCGCCGCTCACACCGATGTCGCTGAGCATGCTGCTCGGCCGAATCGGCCACGAATGGGAGACGCGCAAACGCATCTTCGACCTGCCGACGGCGCGCTTCTGGAAGCCCGATCCTGACGTCGATCTGTCGTTCGAGTTTCTCGGACGACCGGCAGCAACGCCGGTCGGACCGGCTGCGGGACCACACAGCCAGATGGCCCAGAACATCGTGTTGTCGTGGCTTGGCGGTTCGCGTCTCTTTGAGTTAAAGACCGTCCAGGTGCTCGACGAACTTGAGATTGCACGACCCTGCATCGACATGCAGACGGTCGGCTACAACATCGAGTGGAGCCAGGAATTATTGATCGCACAGAGTGTGGAGGAGTACACCAAGGCGTGGATGATTATCGAGATCCTCCGTCACTGGGAACCGCTCCGTGAATACGTCGGACACCCCGAGACGGGCGACGCAGGTCCGCACGTTTTCGACATGTCGGTCGGCTACGACCTCGCTGGGATCCAAACACCGAAGGTCGCCGGGTTCATCGACGCGATGCGCGATGCGACAGCCGAAATCGAACGCCTCCGCCCTGAGATAGCTGCCGATCCAAGTGGCGTGTTCGCCCAGTTCGTCGACCTCGAATTCTCTCCGACGATTTCTGACACGGTCACTCTGTCGACCTTCCACGGTTGCCCGCCGGATGAGATCGAGCAAATCACCAAGCATCTCATTGACGCTCACGACCTCGACATGATCGTGAAGCTCAACCCAACGCTGCTCGGCCCGGATCGCGTCGACGAGATCGTGCACGGTGAACTCGGCTACGCCGACGTCAAGCTCGTGCCGAAGGCATTCGAAGAGGACCTCCAACTCGAACGGGCAATCTCGTTGATTGGCGAACTCAATACCTACGCGAAAGATCGTGGTCACCGGTTCGGTATCAAACTGACCAACACGCTCGTCGTCGACAACCACAAACAGTGGATGCCCGACCAGACGATGTACCTCTCCGGTCCGCCGTTGCACGTGCTGGCCACAGCGGTACTCGACATGCTGGCCGATGCCCTGCCCGGCCAACTGATGATCCCTGGCCACGACGGCGACATCATGGTCAGCTTCTCCGCTGGTATTGACAAGGAGAATCTGGCCGACGCCGTGGCCATGGGGGTTCGTCCGGCAAGTGTGTGCTCCGACTTGCTCAAGCCCGGCGGCTACGGGCGTCTCGCTCCGATGCTCAAGGCGCTGACGGGCGCAGTGGTGCAAAGTGGCGCAACGGACCTCGACGGGTTCCGTCGAGTAGCACTCGCAGCAGCACGCGAGGCCGGTCACCGGGACACGGCTGCCGAGCACCTTGTCGATGTGCTCGGTGCGTCGAAAGGCAAATACGAGTTGGCAGGCAACGAAAAGTTGCCGCGAGAAGTCGAGCACGACCTCGAGATGTGGGGATGTGTGGCATGCAACTTCTGTGTCACGGTCTGTCCAAACGATGCCTTCTTCAAGCTGCCGACGCCGAAGGCCGAGGCCGACCCGGACGGAATTTTCACCGACATCGAGGGTCGTCAGCAGTACCTCGTGTTCAGCGAACTCTGCAATGAGTGCGGCAACTGTCTGACGTTTTGCCCGGAGAATGGCGACCCGGCCGAGATCAAGCCGCGCCTATATCTCGACTCGGAGCGATTCGATGCCGCCAATGGACCGAGGTTCTTGCTGGGTTCTGACGGCGCAGTCACAGCATCTGCGGGCGGCGGTGCCGACGAGCATCTGCCGACCCTGATTGCGCTCCTGAACGCAGCCGAAGGGCTGCCTGTGCGACTCGACTGAGCTGCACCAAATCGAGGTTTTCATCGCGCCTTTGACGTTTTGTTAATCTTCCCGAAACGCAAAGTGAGTTAACTGGGGGCCGATTGAACACCAAGCACGACGAACGCGCCTCAGGCAGCGCTCGAGACGAACCAATATCGAGCGGACGTACTGCAGCTTCGCTGCTGGCGCCGCTCGTCGGCCTTGCTGTTCCTGCGGGAGCCGTGGTTGTTGCGCTGTCACTCGGCGCCGTGATGTTGCTTGCGCTTGGAGCCAACCCGATCACCGGTTACGCGGCGTTGATCGACGGCGCTTTCGGCGGGTGGGACGAACTTGCCGACACGTCAATCAAGGCGATGCCGCTGCTGCTGGTCGGCGTTGGCATCTGCATTGCGTTCAGGGCCGGCGTCATCAACATCGGCGGCGAAGGCCAGATCATCGCCGGAGCCATCGCCTCGACGGTGGTTGCGCTCGCGCTGCCTGACCTGCCGCGCATCATGCTCGTTCCGCTCGTGCTCGTCGGTGGAGCAGTCGGCGGCGGCATCTGGGGTGCGATCCCCGGAGCGCTCAAGGCGTATGCCGGCGTGAACGAGATCCTCTCCACGATCATGATGAACCTTGTCGCGGCGCAGTTTCTGAGCTTCTTGCTGCAGGACCTGCTGACCGACAAGGCGTCGGGCGCGATCAAGATTCAGCAGACCGAACGTCTGACCGAAAACGCTGACCTCCCGCTGCTACCCGGTGGGACCCGCCTGCATCTCGGTGTTCTCATCGCAATTTTGATCGCGGTACTTGGCTACGTCTTGTTGTTCCGTTCGGCGCTCGGCGTCCGCCTTCGTGCGGTCGGCCATAACGCCAACGCCTCGCGCTATGCAGGCATGCCGGTCAAGAAGAGCATTGTTCAGGCCCTTGCGTTCTCGGGAGCGTGTGCCGGCGTGGCGGGTGCGGTGCTGGTCTTCGGCTCCGAGTCGCACCGTCTGATTGCGGAAGGTGGCGCATCGGGGTTCACGCAGAGCGCCGGCTTCAACGGCATCGTCGCAGCGCTGTTCGGCGGCCTCTCGCCGCTTGCAGTGATCCCGGCGTCGTTCTTCTTCGGCGGGATGCTCACAGGCGGCATTGCACTCCAGCAGGAATTGCAGGTTCCGGCTGCTCTGATCGTGGCACTCAACGGGATCGTCGTGTTGTTCGTTGTCGCCAGCCTCAAGCTGAAGACTCGCCTCCGGGCGTGGGCCGAAGCGGTGGGCAGCGAGGGTTCCGGCGGCACCGCATCACCGCCACCTGAACCCGCACGTGGACCGGCAGGGCGGGAGGCATCCGATGGGTGATTTCTTCACGGTCTCGGTGCTCGTCGCCACGCTTGCCTCGGGCATCCGATTGGGCACCCCGTTCCTGCTCGCTGGCCTTGGCGAAACGATCGGCCAACGTAGCGGTGTGCTCAACCTCGGTGTCGAAGGCGTCATGTTGCTCGGTGCGTTCTCGGCGTACTACGTCACCCTCGAAACAGGCAGCGCCGTCTACGGAATCTTCGGTGCGATCGTTGTCGGTCTCATCATGGGACTGGTCTACGCGTTCATCACGCTGGTCATGCACGCCCAGCAGGGCATCAGCGGCATTGGCATGTATCTGTTTGGCCTCGGGTTCACGGATCTGCTCTTTCAGAAAAACGTCGGTACCCCGAAGCCGATCCGCGGCTTGGGCGAGGTCAACATTCCGCTGCTCAGCGACATCCCGAAGGTCGGCGAGATCTTCTTCCAGCACAGCTTGCCGGTGTACTTCGCTTTCGCCCTCGTACCCCTCGTCTGGTTCATGATCAACAAGACCACGTTCGGTCTGAACATCCGTGCCGTCGGCGAAACGCCGGAGGCCGCGGACACGCTCGGGGTGAGCGTCAACATGACTCGCCTCGCCACCATGTTGATTGGAAGCACTATGGCCTCGCTCGCAGGTGCAGCACTCGCGCTCGAGGTCGGAATTTTCCAGCAGAACCTGACATCGGGTCAGGGCTTCATTGCCATTGCACTCGTCTACTTCGGTGCATGGCGTTCGTACGGCGTGATGCTGGGCGCGCTGCTCTTTGGCATCGTGCAGGCCACAGTGTTGCAATTGAAGACGCTCGGCATCGTCGAAGGAGCCAATTCCAGCCTGTTGGCGATGGCGCCCGCAGTCTTGACCATCGTCGTGCTCGTGATCGTGAGTCGCCGGGTGGCCGCACCTGGGGCGCTCACCCGACCATTCGACCGTTCGGCGTGACAAATACGTCGCTCACGCAAAAACACCAATTTCATTACAACAATAAGGGGAGCACCATGAAAGCAACATCAACCAGAGTCATCGCATCAGCGGTGACTGCACTCGCACTCGTCGCTGCAAGCTGTGGTGGAAGTGATGACGTCGCCGACGAGCCCGTCGCTGAGGCGCCAGCGGAGACTGATGCCGCCGCCGTCGAGCCGACGGACGAGCCTGCTGCTGAGACCGCAGAACCTATGAAGATCGGTCTTGTTGCTCCGAGCGCCGTCAACGACGTCGCGTGGACCCAGGCAATGTTCGACTCGCTCAATCGCGTTGCCGAAGGCCGTGACATCGAGATCGCGGTCACCGACGGCACGTTTGTTGTCGAGGATGCCGCAGCGGCGATTCGCGGGTATGCCGAGGACGGTTTCGATCTGGTGATTGCGCATGGCACTCAATACGGAGGTCCGCTCCAGGAGATCGCGACCGATTTCCCGGACGTGTCGTTCATGCTTGGCACGTCGAGCGACTTCTTTGGAATCGACAACATCTTTGCCTATTCCGTCGACGCGGGTGAAGCGGGCTATGTCAATGGTGTCGTGGCCGCACAGCTCACCGAATCGAACAACATTGGTGTGGTCGGCCCGGTACCAGCGGGTGACGCCAAGCTCTACATCGACGGCTTCGTTGTCGGCGTCGCCGCACAGAACCCTGATGTGAAAGTCAACGTCAACTACATCGACTCCTTCAGTGATGTGCTGCTCGCATCCGAAGCAGCCAAGGCACTCGTTGGTGCCGGTGCCGATGTGTTGACTGGCTCCGCACAGATGGTCGTCGGTGCGACCGGTGTCGCCGTCGAGGAGGGTGTGCCGTGGCTCGGGTCCCAATCGAACCAGACCGGCCTCGGTGAAGATGTCGTTGTTGGATCATTCGTGTACCACTGGGAGCAGCTCCTCAACGACGTGCTCGACAAGATCCAAGCTGGCACCCTCGGTGGCGAAGCACTGTCGATCTCGGTGGCTGACGGTGGGCTCGAACTTGAGTTCAACGACGCCTTCCCGCTCGATGCTGCGATCAAGGCCAGCGCTGAGGCAACCGTCGCTGGTATCAGCGACGGCACCATCGAGGTCCCGGTCAGCGAGTGACCTGAACACGAGTACGAATACCGAGCACTGAAATCTGACCTGGGAGCACTCGATGACCACACCAATGTTGCAGATGACCGGAATCACCAAACGATTCCCTGGCGTTGTCGCGAACGATGGTGTCGATCTGACGGTGCTCCCCGGCCAGGTGCACACGCTCCTCGGCGAGAACGGCGCCGGCAAGAGCACCCTGATGAAGATCCTCTACGGGCTGTACACGCCTGATGAGGGAACGATCGAACTCAACGGATCGCCGGTCACGATCACCTCGCCGACCGACGCGATCCGTCAGGGGATCGGGATGATCCACCAGCACTTCATGCTGGTGCCGACCCTGACGGTTGCTGAGAACGTGGCGCTCGGACTCGGTGGCAAACGAGGCATGGCCAAGATGGGCCCCGTCAAGAAACGACTCGCCGAAGTATCTGAACGGTACGGCCTGCACGTCGACCCCGATGCGCTGATCTGGCAGCTCGCCGTCGGCGAACGTCAGCGGGCCGAGATCCTCAAGGCGCTGTACCGCGATGCCGAACTCCTCGTCCTTGATGAGCCGACGGCGGTCCTCACGCCACCTGAAGTGAAGGACCTTTTCGTCACGTTGCGCCAGATGCAAGACGATGGCAAAGGCTTGATCTTCATCTCGCACAAGCTGCACGAGGTGATGGATCTCTCCGACGAGATCACCGTGCTCCGCAACGGCAAAGTGTCTGGCCACACCCGCCCGAGCGAGTCATCGCGTGAGCAGCTCGCCGAGCTGATGGTCGGCCGGCCTGTCGAACTCACTCGAAACGTGCCTCCGCAAGAAGTCGGCAAACCTCAGCTGACAGTTGATGACCTCGACGTCGTCGGCGACCGCGGTAACCTTGCGGTGAAGAACCTTTCGATCCGCGTGCACGCAGGTGAAATCGTCGGTATTGCCGGCGTGTCCGGCAACGGCCAACGCGAACTCGCCGAAGCGATCTTCGGTTTGCGGCCGATTGCCCGTGGTGGGGTGAACATCTCCGGCGACTGGGTGCAATCGCCGAGCCCGAGCAAGGTACGCGCCAAGGGCCTCTCGTACGTGCCAGAAGAGCGCATGCGCGACGGCGCGATCGGCGAGTTCACCGTCGCCGAGAACATGATGCTCGTCGACTACAAGACTCATCCGTACACGAAGAACGGCCTCCTGAATCGGTCAGCGATTGCAGAGCGATGCGAAGGCCTCACCGCCGAATATCGCGTCAAGACACCGAACATCGACACGCCGACCAAGAACCTGTCGGGTGGCAACATCCAGAAGGTCGTCATCGCCCGCGAGTTCAGCTGCGACGCAGACGTCCTGGTCGTTGCTCAGCCGACGCGCGGTGTCGACATCGGTGCTGCCGAGTACATCCACGAACGGCTGCTGCAACAGCGTGCCGCAGGTGCCGCGATCCTGCTGATCTCCGAAGACCTCGACGAGGTCATGGAGCTATCTGACAGGATCATCGTGCTGCTCGAAGGCGAGATCATGGGCGAAGTTGCCCGTGCCGACTTCAACGTCAACGACATCGGCTTACTCATGTCCGGAGTGACGTCGACGTCACCGGCCTGACGGCCGAGCTCGCTCACGCTCGGACGGTGGCCTCTTCTTGTTCGCCGCGGCTTCTCGCTGCTCGTTTACTTGGAAGTCTTGCCACGCGTGAGCGGCTTGCCCAGTCGAGACTTCGCCGCCGCCAACGGCATTGTTGACATTGCGAACACTGCGCCTGCGACGTGCACCGGTGCCGCGCTGCCTCGGCCAGACCTCGCCCAAGGGTGGCCCCCGCTCGTCGTCCAGATGGCCGGCTGATCCAACCCTGGGCCACGAACACTCCGATCGATCCGATCGCGAACAGCACCATCAATATCGCCACTGCGATCCAGCCCCAGTCGCTGCTGATTGTCGGGAGATTCGAATGGTTCATTCCGAAGAACCCGACGACCAACGACAACGGAAGCAGTACAGCGGCATAGATCGTGAGCACCTTGGAGACCTCAGTCGCCGACCTGGCTTCAGCAGCTCGGTACGCGTCGACGGTCTCGGCAAGCGCCGACCGTGCAGCGTCGAGACCAGAGGCCGTGCGCTGTGCCACATCGAACACATCAGAGAATCGCCGACGCGCCAGATCGCTCAGCAGCTCAGACTCACTTGTGCGAACCAGGTCGAGTGTCTCACGTTGAGGGTGGACAATCCGCCGAGTGACGCCGTCTGCCAATCGCGCGGCCACTTCGCCGCTCCCGCCTGCCAGGAGGGCTGGGTGTGACATCGCAGCTCTCCGCATCGCATCCACAGCCGGCGACGGCCCGAGATGCACCGTGACCAACGCGCGCTGGGTGATGAAGCAGTCGAGTTCGTACGTCTCGAGCCGCTCGTTGCTGCGCAGCCCATGCAACACCAGCAAGGCATGGCTCCCGAAGTCGTCGAACTTCGGGTGATCCAACTCGTTGAACGCGTCGTGTGCGGCCAATTCATCGATGCTCGCGCCGACTTCTCTGCGTGGTTGCGTGCTCTGCGAGACTCTCGCAATGGCTGATCATCTGGTTCCGACCGTTGACATCTCGGCGCCGACCGATTCGATGCTGAGTGCGCTTGATCAGGCGTGTATCGATCATGGCTTCTTCCTGCTGAGTGGGCACGGGCTCGACGAGCTGATCGAACGAACGTGGGCAGTCACCGAGCAGTTCTTCGCAAGTGATCGTGAGAGCAAGCTGGCTGTCATGCGCGACGCCGATAACCCGCTTGGGTACTTCGACCGGGAGTTGACGAAGCGCAAGCGCGACAGCAAGGAAGTGTTCGACTTCACCGATCCTGTTGACCCTCGAACCGACCAGCACAACCGGTGGCCTGCTTACGCCCACACTTTCCGCGGCACCCTGGTTGAGTTCTACGACGCCTGCAGCGATCTCGCCGTGCGCGCCAACGAACTCGTGCACCGTGCGCTGGCATTCGCTACGGCAAGCGACTTCGACGCGACCAGCAGCCTCGGCAGCCGCACGACGAGTTCTGTGCGGCTGAACCATTATCCGGTCGGTGATCCGGTGCCGGAAGGCGAGCGAGCCGGCCTCCATGACCTCGGCGAGACGGCGCTCGGCTACCACACCGACCCGGGCGTCCTCACCCTGCTGCTCCAGGACATGACCGGCGGGCTGCAAGCCCAGGCCGTCGATGGGACCTGGGTCGACATCGAACCGACGCGGGGCACGATCGTCGTCAACCTCGCCGATGCCATGCAGGTCTGGACCAATGATCGATACCGCGCAGCCGTGCACCGGGTGATCCCAATGACGGCGAGCGACCGGTACAGCATCCCGTACTTCTTCAATCCGCCGCGTGACGCTGTGGTCGAGCCGATTCCGGGGCTGGCTGGAGATGCGAAGTATGCAGGGTTCCGCTGGCGGGATTACATGCGGGCGCGAACCGACGACAATTTTGCTGACGCAGGTGCCGAAGACGCGCAGATCACCGACTACTTACTCACGCCTTGAAACTGGGGGAACGGGGCAGCGGTGTTCGAGAGCTGGCCGTTACGAGGAAACGTTGAACGACGGCTGCGCCGAACAGGTCCGAATGTCCGGGTCGGGCTCGACCGGCAAGGCGCCGAATCGTCTGATCCACTCGTCGACGTCGCCGGACAGCAGCTGGGAGAGAACAAATTCCAGCTCGAGTAGTGCGATGTCGCGGGCGCTCACCCTGAATGCGGTCGTGCCGAGCATGCCGACGAGATCGAAGGCGCCGGGATCGCTGGCACTCCGATGAATCCATGCCGGCTGGCCTCGGAAGGTCTCCGGTTCGTACTGCCGGTCTCCGTAAGCTGCTTCGGCAATCGATCCGTTCGGATACTGCGCGAGCGTCACGACGATGTTGATGCCGCTGACTGCAACCGGGAGACCGAACGTGAACTCATTGACGCTCGGACCCTCTGAAATCAGCTGCCATCTGTCGGGCAAGGCGACAGTGATTGCCCCATGAGTCACCGACATTGATTGCAGGAGCTGGTCGAGTTCCAATCTGAAGGGCGAGAACCCTGGACCTTCTGCGATGGTCAGCGAACCACACGCGATGTTGGCCGTGTAGGCCCCTGTCTCGTTGGGTTCTGGCACGGTGAAACCGTTGAACTCGCGCGGCGCGATGATGGGGACCGTCCCGCCGGCTTCGTCGGTGGTTGGTGGTCCCAGTGCGGGTGGCATGAGGCCGTCGGCTTCACGCAATCCGATGATGGTCAGGTCAGAGGCGCGCAGCATGAGGGTCGAACCACCAAGTTGCATCGGGGTGACCCTCAGCTCGTCGAGCCGGGTGCGCTCAGGTGGGAGTAAGAGCGGGGATGTGGCCGATCCGGGGATCGGCGTTGTTGTCGTGGTCGGCGCCGTGGTCGGGCGGGGCGGCTCGACGACGATGGTTCGTTCTGGTTCGGTGGTGACCGTGGTCGTTCGGTCTGGTTCGGTGTCGGGTGTTGCCTGGTTGAGTGACGTACCGGTGTCGCGTGTTGCGGAGAATGCGAGACCTCCGATTGCTATGGCGCCGAGCATGCCAAGCGCACCGAGTCGGAGGGCGTTCGAGCGTCGTGTGTTCGGCGAGCGCACCTCCATCGGCTTGTGCTCGCTTTGGGCACGCATCGCTACGTCGAAGAGCCGTTCGCGCACGTGTCGCTGTTCGTCGGCACGCATCGGGCCGACGTCGGGTCGCGCAGCCTCGACAATTTGGATGGGGTTCACGACAGGTCTTCTGCTCCGTCAACGACCGGGTCGGTCGGTCGCTCGGTGGCGACGTCGGTTTCGTTACTCGTGTCGGTGTCACCGACACGCCGGCGGAGTTCTTTGCGCACGGCGCTGAGCCTCGACCGCACGTTGCCTTGTGGTATCCCTGTGGCGGCGGCGGCGAGCCCCGAGGAGCAACCCTCCCAAGCGACCAGGAACAGCAGGTCACGGTCTTCAGGTTCGAGGTCGGCGACCGCGGCCATGACCTTTGCCGTGCTGATGACGGCAGCGTCTTCAGCATCTGAAGAGAGGAGCGGATCGGTGACGCGCGGCATGGACCCTGACCCGGTGGAGCGTTCGCCTGTCCAATTCAGTAATCGCCCACGTTCGGTTGCACTGTGACGGCGCAAGAACGCCGTCGTGATCGCGAGCAGCCAACCGAGGTCGCTGCTGGCCTTTTCGGGACGCCGCGCCTGCTGCCCGAGGGCGTGTTCGAATACGTCTTCGACGACGGTGACGGCAACGTCACTGCCGACACGGCGCGCCGCATAGGAATACACGGCGCCGACATGCTTGTCGTAGAGGCGTGCCGCCGTTGGCCCGTTCAAACTCACGGTCACATCATGCCAACGGTGCACCCAGATCGGGTGTCACTGGAGCGTCAGGTGGTGACAGGGTTGCGCGGCGAACTGCCGGAGACCACGTCGGAAACGTTACTGGCAGCGGTTGCAGCCATTGCTCCCCGCGTTTCGACCGTCGCTGATCCGAGGTGCGGAACCAGGACGGCGTTGTCGCATTCGAGTAAGCCCGGGTGCACGGTGGGTTCGTTCTCGAACACGTCGAGGCCGGCGCCGGCGATCACACCGCTCTGGAGTGCAGCGACGAGTGCTGCTTCGTCGACGATTGGCCCGCGGGCGGTGTTGATCAGAAATGCAGACGGCTGCATCTGTGCCAGCGTCTCGGCATTCATCAGATGATGCGTCGCATCGGAGTACGGGCAGTTGAGCGAAACGACGTCGCTCTGGGCGAGCAGTTCGTCGAGGCTGACCAAGGTTGCGTCAAGTTCGGACTCGATCGCAGTATCGACGTTCTTGCGGTTGTTGTAGATGATCCGCATACCGAACGATCGTGCGCGTCGGGCCATGGCCACACCGATGCCGCCCATGCCGACGATGCCGAGTGTGCGTCCCTGGAGGCCGGTGCCCAGCATCATGAACATGCCCCATTGCCATGGTTCTTCGGAACGGATCAGTCGTTCGCCTTCGCCGAGGCGTCGGGTGACCATGAGGAGGAGGCCCATTGCGAGGTCTGCAGTGGCGTCGGTGAGGACTCCAGGTGTGTTCGACACCACGACACCACGGGCCGCGCATGCTGCGACGTCGATGTTGTTGTAGCCGACTGCGACGTTGGCCACCATCTTCAGGTTCGGTGCTGCCTCGAGGAACGCAGCATCGACACGGTCGGTCAGCAAGGTGACCGCGATGTCGGCGGTCGCGAGTTGCTCGTTGCGGACATCGGTTGGAATCACCGAGTCGTCGTCCCAGGCCCAGACTTCAGCGCCGTTGATCGCGCGAAGGATCTCGAGGCCGGCCTCGGGTATGCGGCCGGTAACGACAATGCGGGGGGTGCTGATTGGATCGCTCATGCGTTGATCCACGCAGCGAGCTTGCCGAGGCCATCGGTGATGTCTTCGACCGAGATGCCGGAGTACGCGAGGCGGATGTACTCCTGCGTTTCTCCAGGCTGGGGCCGACCGAAGTGACGGCGCGTACAGAACGACACCCCGGTGTTCTGCAAGGCAGCGGTGGCGAAGTCGCCCACGTCCGTGAAGCCCATCTTCTCCATTGCGCCAGTCGCATTGGGGAAGAGATAGAAGGTCGACTCGGGCGTGGCGCAGTTGATCCCCTGGATCGGCGCGAGGCCCGCTGCTGTGGCATCGCGTCGACGTTGCAGTTCGGCGAGCATCGGTGCGGCGCCCTCGGGGTTCGCGATGGCTTCGACGCCTGCGGCTTGCACGAAATGGGTGGTGCAGCTCTCGTCGTTGGTGTTGAGCTTGGCGATCATCTGGGCGACCTCGATCGGAGCAGCTGCACATCCGAGCCTCCAACCGGTCATTGCGAACTTCTTGGAGAAGGTGTACAAAATCACCGTGCGCTCGGCCATACCGGGCAGCGAGGCGATCGAGGTGGACGTCCCTGAGTACCGCATCTCGAAGTAGGCCTCGTCAGACAGCACCCACAGGTCATGCTCGATCGCGATGTCGGCGATTGCCTGCATTTCCTCGAGGCTGCTTTCGCAGCCGAGCGGGTTTTGGAGGTTGTTGTAAATGATCGCCTTGGCGCCGGACGCTGCGAGCTCGCGGATCTGGTCGAGGTCGATCCCAAAGCCCGTGGGGGTCTCGTGGTATCGGTACGGCATCGGCTTGCCGCCGAAGTATTCGACCTGGCTCTCGTAGATCGGGTAGCCGGGGTTCGGGTACAGCACGCCGTCGCCTGGGTCCATCAGTGTCTGGATGAACTTGGTGATGACGGGCTTGCCGCCTGGCTGCACGACGATGTTGTCGGGTGTGAGCGACATACCGCGGTCGCCGCCGATGTTTGCGGCGAGCGCTTCGCGGAGCGGAGCGATACCGGCGGCTGGGCAATAGCCGGTCTTGCCGTCGGCGATTGCGGCGTTCATTGCTTCAACGATGTTTCCGGGGGTAGGGAGGTTGATGTCGCCGAGATGGAACGGGTAGATCCGGTTGCCCTTGGCTCCCCATTCAGCGGCTGCTTGGGAGACAGCGAAAGCTGTTTCGGTACCAAGTTGATTGAGTCGTCGCGCCAGCGCCATGAGTGTGTTCCGTTTCTGTGCACGCGCGCCGAGTGAAGCGAGCGTCTGTTGAATCGGCCGACATTAACAGAATGTCAAAGACTTCGTTCCGCAATCTGGAACCGTTCCACGATGCGGGACAAACCGAGGGTCGAGGACAGGGGTGAAGCGGGGAACGGGGTGAAGCGGACCTCGGTCTTTCGGCCTGGCGTCGGCGATACTGGAGACATGAAGCGATCTCCGCTGCGTCACGTGTCGATCCACGGCCACGCCGTCGGGTACCGGAGGATGGGCCCGAAGCAGCCGACGAACGACACGCAGACGATCCTGTTAATCCATGGGCTCGCCGGGAGCTCCAAGACATGGGATGCCGTGATGCCTGCGCTTGCCGAGCAGTTCGACGTGATCGCCCCCGACCTGCTCGGGCATGGCGAATCGGCCAAGCCGACCGGCGACTATTCCCTCGGCGCCTTCGCAAGCGGTCTTCGCGACTTTCTTGCCGTTCTCGATGTTCCGACTGTCACGATCGTCGGCCATTCATTCGGCGGGGGTGTGGCGATGCAACTCGCTTACCAACATCCGCATCTGCTCGACCGGCTGGTCCTCGTCGGCAGCGGCGGCCTCGGCCGCGAAGTCAGCTGGTTGCTCAGGCTCCTGTCGTTGCCAGGCTTTGAGTATGTGATGCCGCTGGGGTTCCCGAAGCCGATGGTCGATCTCGGGACGAACGTCGGTCGATTTGCCGGCCGCCGCGGGCTCCGAAGCGAGCGCCTCGGCGAGATGTGGCGGGCATATTCGTCGCTTGCGGGCGCACCGAATCGAAGCGCGTTCATTCGCACGATGCGTGGTGTGATTGACCCGGGCGGGCAAACGATCAATGCCACCGATCGGTTGTATCTGGCAGCCCGCGTTCCGACGCTCATCGTGTGGGGCGACCGTGACGGCATCATCCCGGTCGAGCACGCACACTCAGCGCATGCCGAGATCGAACGAAGTCGACTTGAAATCATGGGGGGCCTCGGTCACTTCCCGCACGTTGAGGACCCAGAGCGGTTCGCCGAGGTGCTGATCGATTTCCTGCTGACCACAGAAGCAGGTCCGGTTGGGCCCGAACCGCTGCGCGACGTGATCCTCGGCAACGTCAGCTGAGTCAGCGCTCCCGGCGGACAACAATCGATGCCTGGCCGTTGGCCTCAGCGTGGAGCAGTACGCCGGCGTCGTCTCGACCGAACGCATCGATCAGTTCGCCGGCTGAGGCGTGAAAAGCGCCTGGCTCGCCGGCGAGGCCGACCGCTGACAGCACTGTCAAAATGAGTACGCCGCCGACACGGAGGCGGCTCACGAACTGGCCGTAGAGCGCCGGGGAGCGATATCGCTGGCACACGATGACAGCCAGATCGTGCAATGCCGGCGGTAGTCCCGCATCGGCGTCCCAGACCTCGGCGTGGAGCTGATGGCCATGTGGCTGGGCGGCGCGGGCCAACCGACCGATTGCGACTGATGACACATCGAGTGCGGTCACCGCGAGCCCGCGCTCGGCCAGCCACAGCGTCTGCGCACCGAGCCCACATGCGATGTCGAGCGCCAGCCCGGCTGTTGGAATGACGTCGAGGAGCTCGGGGTGTGCGCTGATGACGTCCGGCGGCGTTGCTGCGACTGAATTGGGTGCCGCAGCCCAGCGTTCGTCCCAGCGTTTCCTGTCGGCGTCCATCCGGTCAGCCTTCCATACGGGTGGCGGGCCTCCTGCTCCGAACCTCCTGCTCCAGACCAGGGGCGGCGATGTGCTGTGACGTCAGCCGAGATCCTCGGTCTCGCGGGGCAACCGTGGGATCATTGCGAACGTGACTGACATCGATGCCGCCGACACGCAGACCGACAACGCCTGGCTGTCAGCGGACGAGCTCGCACTTGCTCGGTCAAGGATGCCGATTGTCTATGTCGATGCCGTGCCGGTGCGCGTTGACGGGATGGGCAACGTCGAAGAAGTTGGCATGCTGCTCCGCCAGGGTGCCGGTGGATCGATTAGCCGGATGGTCGTCACCGGACGAGTGCTCTATGGCGAGCGGGTCCGGGAAGCCCTGATGCGCCACTGCGAGAAGGACCTTGGCCCCATGGCGCTTCCGAGAGTGCCGGCCAACCCGACACCGTTCACCGTTGCCGAGTACTTCCCCGACCCTGCAGTGTCGGGCTTTCACGACCCGCGTCATCATGCGGTCAGCCTTGCCTACGTCGTCCCGGTCGACGGCGAATGCGAGCCCACCCAAGAGGCGCTCGACCTCCATTGGTTCACCCCCGAGGAGGCCGTGAGTGACGATGTCGTGCTCGAGATGACCAGCGGTCACGACCGCCTGATCCGTCTCGCCCTCGCCCACGTCGGCAAACTGCCGTAGGCCAGCTCAAGCTCGCACAAGAAGTACGAAACGCGTTACTCCGCCGTTGAGACGTATCGCATCCCTGACCTCTACCAGCCCGCAACCGACCTCGGTAGGTGGCGCTGCTCGTCTTGGGCTGGGCTGGGCTGGTCCGTTGGCGCGGAGTGGCGGCGTTCTGTCGCCTTGGGGTGACAGGGTGTTGCCTCAAGGCGACAACTCAGGGGACTACCAGGGGACGAGGTCGCCGCCGGCTGCTTCCCACGCTCGAAGTTCGGCCGCGAGGCGCTCGTCGCGACGGAACCTGAAGAAGTCGTCGGTGTCACGCTGCCCCCAGCCTTGCTCGTTGGACCTCCGCAGGTCAGGCCGTTTGTCGACGTGGCCGTACTGTCGGGCGAGCGTGGCATGGCTGACCGCGAGGAGCCGGCCGATGCGTCGCCAAGGCCACTGTGCGCGGCGGCTGATCGTGACGGCGCGTTCTCGGATCCACCGGATCTCGGTCGCCAACACTCGGGTTGCGATCAGTGCGGTGCGGGGATCGTCAGACAGCGCCTCGTCAACGAGACTGTGGAGGTCGCGGTGGAGTGTCGTGGAGAGGTCCATCGCGCCAGCATGGCGATGGGCTGTCACGGAGTGCCCTCGCCTGTGGGATTCTCAGGCGCGGCCGAGGATTTTGGTGACATTGATCTCAAGGACGGCCCGGTCGTCGCGTTCCTTGGGTGGCTGGTAGCGGGCTGCGTAGCCGTCGATGCCGGGTTGAACGTCGTCGATCACCAGGCGAACCGGGCCCTCGAGGGTCAGCCAGCGGCCGCCATCGACCTGACAAACAGCGGCATGCTGGCCCCGCGCTTCCATGCGCCCGGCGTTGATGGCCTTCTGCGAAGTCGCCCAGGTGATGACTCGCGCGACCCGCGCATCGGGGTCGTAGCTGAACCCGACCGCGACTACATGTGGGGACCCGTCGGTCCGCAATGTGGTCAGCGTCGCGAGATGCCGTTCCGTGAGGAACTCCATGACGGAGTCGTCGAGTTGATCAATGTCGAGCGCCATGGAATGAGTCTGCCCGCTTTATTCGGTCGCGATTGCTTCAAGCACGTCCATGTTGCTTGCTTTGAACGACGGGTAGAGCGAAGCGGCGAGGCCAGCGATCACCGCAAAGACCATGACGACCACAATGATCGCTGGGTTGAACGCCAGCTTGCTG